>Ga0213878_10000090_pt1 | contig 49498 bp, 45 predicted proteins | sample VelepicoBEBS_R02_FD_161053 | JGI IMG/M metagenome (GOLD analysis project Ga0213878, IMG submission 161053) | Vellozia epidendroides bulk soil microbial communities from rupestrian grasslands, the National Park of Serra do Cipo, Brazil - BS_R02 | ecosystem: Environmental > Terrestrial > Soil >... | reverse complement strand
AGCTCGAGTATTTTCTGCCGGAACTCAGGCGGGTAGACCTTGGGTGGCTTGGCCATGATGGACCCTTTCGACGCAAGTCGGAAAGTGTCCACGGAACCGGATCAACTCCAGACCTTGTTATGTAGGACCCTAGACAACTTATAAGTCTAGATCGCGGGAAAGGGCAGGAGGCAAGGTTTCCAGACGGTCCGCGCATGGACCACGCGAAGCGTGCATCGTGGACACTGCTGCTCCGTATCACCGTTGCCGCTGACTCGCCACTGAATGGTCGCACCGCATGCAGGGCAGCACAGCGCGGCGCACGTGGTCTATTGTTCCGGGTTCGTTGACGTGCCATAAGCCCAAGTTCGGTGTTGGCCGCGGTTTTTCCGCACCGACTCGGCTTGCCCACACCCGCAAGAGCGCCTGGCCCCACTTCTGCAAACCGCGGTGACTGTGAGTAATGGGGTGCCACCCTGGTGTCACACAAGCCTGCGAAAATGCTCTGGTGGGATCGCGGTTCGACGGTCAGTTGCGCTGGCTGCACAAGGTGCGCCTCTATCCTAACTGCGCACAAGAACGCGCGCTGATCGAGATGCTGCGCGTGACACGTGAGCTCTACAACGCGCTCTTGCAGCAGCGCGTGGATCTCTGGCGGAACTGGCGCAAGGCGGTCCCGGCGCGCGAACAGTACGCGCAGATCACCGAGTTGCGCGCCGTCGACCCGCGCTTCGCTGCGGTCTATCGCGAGTGCGAGGACGCGGTGCTGCACCGCTTGGATCTCGCGTTTGCGGCATTCTTTCGGCGCCTGAAGCGCGGCCAGACGCCTGGCTATCCACGGTTCAAGCAACCGTCGTGTTGGAACCAGCTTGAGTTTCCGCACGGCGATCGCGCGTTGACGCTCGACGCTGGACAACTCCGCATTCGGCTACCCGGGGTCGGTGCGGTGCGGCTGCGCAAAGGCCGAAGTGTCCCCGCATTCGGTCGCGCCTTTGTGGTGACCAAGAACGGCCGCTGGTACGCGATCTTCGAGGGCCATCGGTGCCGCGCGCCGCTGCCGCAGACCGGTCGGAGCGTCGGGATCGACCGCGGGATCCGCGTCCTCGCCGCGCTCTCTGACGGTCAGCAGATCCCGAACCTGCGGCCGGGCTCGCGTCGTCGGAAGCTGCTTGCGCACCATCAGCGCGTGCTCGACGCGGTGACGCAGAAAGGCACCGGCGGCCTGGTCCTCAACCGGCACGATCCGGTACGCCTCGCTGCCGCGCGACGGTTCGCTCGGGCGAAAGAACGCGAGGCCAACGCGCGACGCGATTGGTTGCACAAGGTCAGTCGAAGAGTCGTCGACCGCTTCGATCGCATCGCAATTGAGGCGTTGCGTCTTTCGCCGATGACGCGGAGTGCCAAAGGGACGGTTAACGAACCAGGGACCAACGTGCGGGCAAAAGCCGGGCTGAACCGGGCACTCTTAGACGCCGGATTCGGGATACTGGCGACCTTGATCCGCGAGAAAGCAGAATACGCTGCTCGCACAGTGATCGAGGTCGATGCCAGCTATACTTCGCAGACCTGTGCCGCGTGCGGCTTCGTCTGCAAGGAAAGTCGGGAGGGATCGCAGTTCGCATGCGTCCGATGTCGGCACAAAGCCGACGCAGACGTCAACGCGGCCCAGGTCATTCTCCTGCGGGCGGAGTCTTTGCCGCCCACAAGGGCACCGGGCCTTGCTCGGGGCGGGTTGCACAATGCGGCCTGACCACGCTCACGACGAAGTGCCGCCCACCATTGTAAGCGTAATCGAGATCGGTAGCCTGCGGTTCCGAGCGCGTATCCAGCGACCGGGCTCGGATAGAACTCGATCTGAATGAACGCTGGCGGGCGGGCCGTCAGCTGGCGGATCAAGCCGGCTAGCGTCGCCCGTCGCTAAGCGCGACGTGCGACTCGCAAACAACGATTGTCTTCATCGGCCGGTACAGGGCCAAGCGCGATCAGGACCCAGGCCCACAATAGAACGTACGTTCGACTCAGTTGGGGCACCCTCCTTGCTGTCAGATCGCTGTGGAACAACCGGTGACGGAGAAATTGCAGCGAGCGATCGCGGCGCTTCCGTTTTGTCAAGCGGCGCCGTTCGTTACGAGCCGCGCCAAGCCGTATGCGACCCCGGCGGCGAGCGCGCCGATGAACCACGTCGTCAGCGCGCCGAGGAGGACCGGCGTCGCGAGCACGCGCGCCCGGACGGCGCCGAAGAGCAGCAGCGCGAACGTCGTGAAGAGGATCGACCACCACAGCGCCTCGTGCGCGTTCGCGATGAAGACGTACGGCGCGAGCGGGAAGATTCCGCCGAGCACGTAGCCGCCGCCGACCAGGATCGCGCTGCGGGGCGCGGCGTGCTCCTCGGGGCGCTCGAGGCCGAGCTCGTTGCGCATCATGAACTCGACCCACTGCTCGCGGTCGCTCGCGATCTCGTTGACGACGCGGGTGAGCGTCGGCTCGCGGACGCCGTAGTCGTGCAGGATCTGCGCGACCTCGGCCTTCTCTTCGTTCGGGATCTCGTGCGTCTCGCGCACTTCGCGCGCGTACTCTTTGTTGTAGTGCGCGAGCTCGCTGCGGGCGGCCAAGTAACCGCCGAGCCCCATCGAGATCGCGCCGGCGACGATCTCCGCCAGCCCTGCCGTGAGCACGATCTTGCTCGCGGCGATCGCGCCGGTCACGCCGGCGGCGAGCGCGAATGGGACCGTCAGCCCGTCGGCCATCCCGAGGACGAGATCGCGGATCGTCTGCGGTCCGCCGCGGTGGCGCTCGTGGCTGGCTGCTTGGAGCATCCAGGCAGTGTAGCGGAGCGGCCGGATTTCGTCACGCCTACGGCGGCGTGTGAGGCAAGCCGAACATGCACGGCGAAGAGGGCCGCGTGACCACCTCGACCACCGGAGCGCCTCCGGAGCAACCGCACCCCGCCGTGAACATCGACCATCTGCGCCACACCGCCGCGCACGTGCTGGCGTATGCCGTGCAGGACATCTTTCCCGAGGCGAAGCCGACGATCGGCCCCGCCATCGAGAACGGGTTCTACTACGACTTCGACCGCGCCACGCCGTTCACGCCGGACGATCTGCGCAAGCTCGAAGCGCGGATGCGCGAGATCGTCGCGGCCGACTACCCGATGACCGGCGAGCGGGTCACGCGCGACGAGGCGATCGAGCGCTTCCGCGACAACCCGTACAAGGTCGAGATCGCGCGAGGCATTCCGGAAGACGAGTCGATCACGCTCTACACGATCGGCGCGTTCACCGACCTGTGCCGCGGCGGCCACGCCGACTCGACCGGCGCGATCGGCGCGCTCGAGCTGGAGTCGGTCGCCGGCGCGTACTGGCGCGGCGACTCGAAGAACGCGATGCTGCAGCGCATCTACGGCACCGCGTTCCCGACCCGGCAGGAGCTCGATGACTACCACAAGTTCCTGGAAGAAGCCGAGAAGCGCGATCACCGCAAGCTCGGGCGCGAGCTCGACCTCTATCACGTCGACGAGCTCGCCGGCGGCGGGCTGATCTTCTGGCACCCGAAGGGCGCGCTGATGCGGGGGATCGTCGAGGAGTTCATCCGCGAAGGCCTGCGCGAGCGCGGCTACCTGCCGGTCGTCACGCCGCACGTCGTGCACGAAGACCTCTACGCGATCTCCGGACACCTGGAGAACTTCGCGCACGGGATGTTCGGGCCGCTCGAGGTCGAGGGCCAGCGCTTCCGCCTCAAGCCGATGAACTGCCCCGGCCACATCCTGATCTACAAAGCCGACCTGCGCTCGTACCGCGATCTTCCGCTGCGGTACAGCGAGTTCGGCACAGTCTACCGCTTCGAGCTGAGCGGCACGCTGCACGGGCTGACCCGCGTGCGCGGCTTCACCCAGGACGACGCGCACCTGTTCTGCACGCCCGAACAGGTGCAGGGCGAGTTCGAGCAGACGCTCGACGAGGCGCTGCGGCTGATGGAAGCGTTCGACTTCAAGGACTTCGAGTATTTCCTCAGCACGCGCGAGCACCGCGCGCCGACCGACGAGATCGCGGAAAGCGCGATCCGCAAGGCGCTGGAGTCGCGCAACCTTCCGTATCAGGTCGACGAGGGCGGGGGCGCGTTCTACGGTCCCAAGCTCGACATCAACCTGCACGACGCGATCGGCCGCAAGTGGCAGCTCGGCACCGTGCAAGTCGACTTCCTCTTGCCGGAACGGTTCGATCTGAAGTACCGCGGACCGGACGGCGCGGACCACCGCCCGGTGATGATCCACCGCGCGCTTGCCGGCTCGATGGAGCGCTTCTTCGGCGTGCTGATCGAGCACTTCGGCGGCGCGTTTCCGGCCTGGCTCGCGCCGGTGCAGGCGGTCGTGGCGCCGATCACCGAGCACCAGCTCGACTACGCGTATGAGGTGCGCGACACGTTGCGCGCGCGCGGCTTCCGCATCGACGTGGATTCATCGAACGAAAAGCTCGGCTACAAGATCCGCCACTGGAAGACGCAGAAGGTGCCGTACATCCTGGTCGTCGGCAAGTCCGAAGCCGCCGAAGGAACAGTGAACGTCAACGAACGCGCAGTCGAGGACAAGCGCACCGTCTCGGTCGACGCGTTCGCCGAAGAGCTCGCCAAGCGCGTCGCAGAGAAGCGTTAGACCTCAGAGCGGGTGGACATCGGTTGGATCTTGCGGTGGTGTCTTCAGCGAGACCCACTTCAGATGCCCTGAAGTCTCGACGAAGCCGGCGTGCGCGGTCCCTTTCGGGATCACCACCAGCGTGCCGGGCTTCAGATTCACCTGATGGTCCCCGAGCCACTCCGTCCCGGCGCCTTCCAGAACGATTTGGACCTCGTTGGCGTCGGCATGGTAGTGCTTGAACGCGCCTCCGGTTTGCACCGCGGCCGTCATCCCGTCGGCGACGACGACGGTCTTCGAGAGCAGGTTCGGGAACGTCGGGGACGGCGTGGGGTAGCTGGCGGCGGTCATCGCGGCGGTGTCGATGGTCTGCGGCTGGAGCGGCGGGGCCGCAGCGTGAGCGGGCAACGGCATGCGTGCAACGGCGATGCCGGCCGAGAACGCCAACGCCGCCACGATGCCGAATCGAACATCGTACTTCATCCAGGGCGCTACGTCGCCCGGCAACGACCTCCCTACCGCCGCCAACCGGATCGCCGCGGCGGAGCGAACAACTACTGCCGCGAAGATACTCGCTGCGAAGATCGTTGGCTTGGTCGGATAAAGGCGGATATACGGTGCACCGGAAGCTGCGCGTCGCGCCAAGCGCGGTGCTCTAGAGATTCACCGAGACGATCGAGCGCCGCTAGCCGACGGCGCTCACGCCGGCGGCGTCGGCGCGCACCGGTTTCGTCCAGAAGATCGCCGCGAGCGCGGCGCCGAACGCCTGCACGCCCAGGATTAACGCGGTCGTCGCGGGCCAGCCGCCGTGCGACCAAACAGCGGCGGGAAGGACCGCGCCGAGGCCGCCGGCGGTGTAGTAAAACGTCAGATACAGCGATGCGGCGGTCGAGCGGCGCTCGCGGGCGACGACACCGATGTAGCCTTGCGATGCGGCTTGCGAGGCGAACACGCCGGTCGACATGAATCCCAAGCCGGCGACGATCGTCCCGAGGGAAGGGATCAGCGTCAGAAGAATCCCCGCAGCGCTCAGCCCGATCGCGAGCAGCAGCGCGGTGCGGTGGCCGACCCGGTCGATCAGCCGTCCGGCGAGCGGCGTCGCTATGACGCCGACAAGATAGACGAAGAACACGTTGCCGAGCGCGACCGTGCCGAGATCGAATGGCGGCGCGGCGAGATGGTACGTCGCGAACGTGAACGCGGCGACCAGCGAGAACAGTACGCTGCCCCCGACCACGTACGTCGCGAGCAGTTGCGGATCGCGCAAGAACTTTCCGACCGCGCCGAGCGCGGCGCCCGCCGAGCGCTGGCGGGTGAACCGCTGCGCGCGCGGCAGCGCGAGCCACACGAACGCCGCGCCGGCGAGATTCATCCAGCCGAGGACGACGAACGCCGCATGCCAGTCCCAGCGGTCGGCGACCAGCGCCGCCACGTACCGCCCGAGAAATCCGCCCAAGACGTTGCCGGAGATGTACGCGGCGACCGCGCGACCGCCGACCGAGGGTGCAAACTCTTCGGCGACGTAGGCCAGCGTGACCGCGAACACCGCGGGCATGAAGAGCCCTTGCACGAAACGCCACACGAGCAATTCGTGCAGCGTCGGGGCGTGCGCCGCGGCAAACGTGACCGCCGCGAGCCCGATGATCGCTCCGACGATGACGCGCTTGCGCCCGACCGCATCCGCCAGCGGGCCAACGAACGGCGCCGCGAGCGCGCAAGCGAAGGTCAGGACCGAGATCGTCGCGCCGACCGCCGCCTCGCTGGTGCGAAATTCCGCGCGCAGCTCCGGCAGGAGCGGCTGCGTGGCGTACATGTCGAGAAAGGCGCTGCCGCCGCAGGCCGCGACGGCGAGGTAGCGCAGATCCGGGCGCACCTCAGCACCGTACCGCAACCGGCGGCGGCGCGCTACGAGTCTGATCGGAAGCGCTGCCGCCGACCCAAGTCCGGCGGCGGCAAACTGCTCTCGGCGGCTTGACGCCGGCCGAGCTCATCGAGCATGATCAACCCACCCCAAGCTCGCGGCAGGAGGTCGGGGCGGCATCACTGCTAGTTGGTCCGTAATGCAGAGGCGAAAGACGATGCAAAACGATGGATATGCGATCGAACGAGAGGCATACGAACTGAGGCGCAGCGGCTTGCGGAAGGAATCTCTCGCTGACTACCGGCGTGCCTCCGAAGCATTCAGAATGGCTGGGGACACTGCTGGTGAAGCTCACGCATTGCGCCATGCCGCCGATGTGCTCAGCGAGATGGGGTCGCTTGAAGAGGCGGACGACGTTTACCGCGAGACGCTTGAGCTGTACCGAACGCACGACTCGAAACCCTTGGATTTGGCGAATGCCGTGCGCGCCTACGCGGTGCTGCTCGACAAGCGCGGAGACGACGCCGGCGCATTGTGGACCCGTGCGCTTGAGCTCTACGAACGAATCGGGATTGCAGCCGGCATCGAGGAGTGCCGGCAACGGCTGGAACATCCGCGCGGCCGGCTCTAGAGGGAGCGCAGATCCGGGGCGCAGCTGAGCACCGTACCGCAACCGGCGGCGGCGCGCTACGAGTCTGATCGGAGGTGCTGCTCCTCGGGATCGAGACGTCCTGCGACGACACGGCGACCGCCGTGGTGCGTGACGGCGTGCGCGTGCTGTCGAACGTTTCGACGAATCAGGACGAGTTCCACGCGAAGTACGGCGGGATCGTCCCCGAGATCGCCTCGCGCCGCCATGCTGCGCTGCTCTCGGCGGCGGTCGACGACGCCCTGACGCGCGCGAACGTGAGACTCGACGAGCTTGACGGGATCGCGGTCACCGCGGGTCCAGGCTTGATCGGCAGCCTCGTCGTCGGCGTCGCCGCTGCGAAGGGGCTCGCGTTCGCGACCGGCCTCCCGCTCTATGCGGTCAACCACTTGCACGGTCATATTTTCGCCGCATTCCTTGAGCGCGACGAACCGCCGCCGTACCCGTTTCTCGCGCTGCTGGTCTCCGGCGGCCACTCGCAGCTCGTCGAGGTGCATTCGCCGACGAACCTTCGCATCATCGGCAGGACGCGCGACGACGCCGCCGGCGAAGCCTACGACAAGACGGCGCGGCTGCTCGGGCTTCCGTTCCCGGGCGGACCCGCGCTCGACGCGCTCGCGCGCGACGGCGATCCCAAAGCGATCGCCTTCCCGCGCCACCGTCCGGATCCGGGGACGCTCGACCTGAGCTTTTCCGGACTGAAAACGTCGGTGCGCTACTTCCTCGACTCCGACGCGGGCAAGAACGCGCGCCGTGAGGACGTCGCCGCGTCGTTCCAGGCGGCGGTCGTGGATGTGCTGATCGACCGGGTGGAGCGCGCGCTCGACGCACGCGAGTACCGCGCGCTCGTGCTCAGCGGCGGCGTCGCCGCGAACAGCGCGCTGCAGTCGGCGTTCGTCGCGCTCGGCCGGCGCCGCCGTATTCCGGCGTTCGTTCCGGAGCCACGGTTCTGCACCGACAATGCCGCAATGATCGCGGCGGCTGCGGAACGGCGCGGCGACGCAGCGTGCGTTGATGCGCGCACGCTGGTCGCCGATCCCAACCTGTCGTTCGTCTAGCCGCGGTTCAGCGCGTGATGCGCCTTAGCGGCACTGCAGCCGGCCGTTGACGTTTGCGATGTCGCCGCCGCGACAGCTGCGCGGATCGATCGAGGTCGTCATCGAGCCGCCGTTGCCGGGGCACGTGGCGGTTAGGATCCCGCCGCGCATGACGGCGTTCGTGCAGCTCTGCTGGTACGAACCGCTCGGCACGTTTCCGTAGCCGTTGCCGTTGCCGTTGCCATACCGGCCGCCGCGACCGTAACCGTTGTTATAACCACCGTTGCCGTAGCCGTTGTCGCGATGGTGATGGCGGTGGCGGCCGTTTCCGTTTCCGTTTCCGTTTCCGTTTCCGTTTCCGTAGCCGTTGCCGTAGCTGGTCCCGCCGTTGCACACCAGCTGGCCGTTATTGTTCGCGATGTCACCGCCGCGACAGGTCCGCGGATCGATGCTCGTGCGGACGAGTCCGTTCGGGCCGGTGCAGCGAGCGGTGAGAAGTCCGCCGCGCATCCGGATGTTCTGACATGATTGCTGGTAGGAACCGGAGGGCACTGCCTGTGCGAGCGCCGGCGCGATCGCCGTCGCTGCCAGCGAGAGAGCGAGTGCTGGTCCTAGAATTATGCTGCGCATGCTGGCGTTGTGCCCGTTCGGACGGGGACAATCACGACGTCCGTCTCAGCCTGTTCTAAGCTATCATTCCGCGCGCACCGCGAACGTCGAGGCGTTGACGACGTACTTTGTGACTTTGCCCGAGGGAGCGAGCGGAATCTTCCACATTTGGTACGTTCCGGCGTCAAGCGGATCGAAGATGATCTCGCAGCGGCAGCCGGCGCGGTTCTCGGGCGCGCGCAACACCGCCGCGATCGCGCGGACGCCCGCAGCAGGCACCGCAATGTCGGTGATCGGCTCGTCCGTTGTGCGGATGATGCGCTGATTGACGGGACGGAAGTTGCGAAAGCGGACGACGCGGTTGTCGAGAAGCGGCTTCGAAGCGCTCGCAAGACGTAATACGGTTGGGAGATACTGCTCGCCGACCAAGACGCTGCGGCCGTCGGACCTGGCGTACCGTTCGGCGATCTCGAGCCGAACGGTCACGCCGATGACACGCAACGACGGCGCCGCCGCCTCGATCGCGGCCAGGCTCTGGGCCGGCGAAAGGCGCGCCGTTGCGGCTTTGATCCGAGCGAGGTCGGCCGCCGAGACGTTGCTCGGAACGGCGATGATCTCGCCGCCTTGCCGCCAGCTTATGCTCGCTTTGGCTCCGATCTGTGTCGCAGCCTTCGGCAACGCGTCGGTCGTCGAAACGACGGCCGGATCGAGCAACGCGAACCCTTCTTTGAAACGAGCGCCGTGGTGGAAGAATACCACAATAAAACTCGGGCGATCGAGCGGCGCGGCGGTTACCAGATCCGTCCGGCTGCCGCCGGGTATCCCGGCCGGGAAGACGACGGGAAACGTCGCATGCGCGGCGACCGCGCGCAGATCGGCGGCCATCGGCCAGCGCAACAGCACCCCCGAGTGGAACTCCGCGGCGACGCGGCCTCCTGAAAGCCAGACGTGCACGCCGTCGTTGATCTTCGCGCCTGCACCCGCCGCCGCGCCGAGCGCGACGACGGCAAGCACGACCGACGCAACCAGCGCCTTAAACCGGCCGCGCGCGTGGGCGGTCCTCTCGTGTCGAATCATATCCCGTAAGAGGTGCCCGTACTGCCAAAATGTTCCCGATTCAGCGAAACAGGTGCTCGCCGGGTCAGAACGCCTCCGTATCCTCGGCGAGGATCGCCCAGCGTTCGTGGTCGCGCCACGCGCCGCTCAGGAAAAGGTAGCGCGGCGAGAAGCCTTCCTTGGCAAACCCGGCGCGGCGGGCGAGGGCGAGCGAGCGTGCGTTGCCCGGCTGAATGTTCGCTTCGATGCGGTGCAGGCCGAGCTCTTCGAAGCCGAAGCGGACCGCCGCGCGGAGCGCTTCGGTCATCAAGCCGCGGCGGCCGGTGCGCGGATAGCCCCAGTAGCCGCAGTACGCGCCGCGCAGCGCGCCCATGACGACGTCGTTGAAGTTGATCACGCCGACGACCTCGTTCGTCGCGCGCTCGCGCGCGATCAGCGAGACGTGCCGGCCCGTGATGCTGCGCTCGAGCCAGCGGTCAAAATGTGCGCGGTCCTTGAACGCGGTCTCCCACGGCTCGTGATAGTCGACGCTTTCGCGGTTCAGCGCGATCAGCTCGTCGGCATCGGCGCGCTTGACCCGGGCGAGCACGATGCGCGATTCGGATACCGCCGCGGGATCGCTCAGCTCACGCAAAGATGCCGTGTTCCAGCAGATAGTCGACGGCGTGCGAGAGGTTTCCCAGCGTCGGCTCGTCTTCGAAGAGCACGCCGTTCAGAAAGAACGCCGGCGTTCCGGGGATCCCGCTCTCTTCGCCGCCCTCTTTCGTCTCCGCGACGATCGGCGCATACGTCTCCTCGCGCAACGCCATCTCGAGCGCGCCCGCGTCGAGGCCGAGCGTCTCCGCGTAGCCCAGCAAGTGGCGCTCGTCCAGCGCGCGCTGGTGCTCGTAGAGCAGGTCGTGCAGCTCCCAGAACTTGCCGTGGTCGGCGGCGAACTCACCGGCTTCGGCGGCTTTCTGCGCATGCGGGTGCTGCTCGAGCGGAAAGCTGCGGAATACCACCCGCAGCTTGCCGGCGTACTTCTTCTCCAGCTGTTTGACCACAGGATATGCGACGCCGCAGTACGGGCACTCGAAGTCGCCGTACTCGACCAGCGTCACCGGCGCGCTCGCCGGCCCGCGCACGTGGTCCTCCGGCCCGACCGGGACCGCCAACCGCATCAGCCCGTCGTCTTCCATTCTAACGGCGCTCCGCTCCAAGCTCGGGTGCAAAGCACCCCGCCGCGAAGCGGCGACGAACTTCGTTCGTGGGTTCCGACTCGTCGGAACCCGCGCCCCCCACGCTGCGCGCGGGGCCCCCGATTCGACCTCGCAACGGCCATACAAGCACGGCCCGATGGTTCGGCGCTCGGTCCATCACCATGTTCTACCGTTCGAAGGTCCAGCGGCGAATCGCTGCCTCGACGGCGAGAAATTCGACCGGCCGGACGCGCTCGCGGAGCGCTTCCGGCGTCGTCGCCTCGCCGACCGGCAGCGGGATGCGGACCAGCACCGCGCCGCGGTCCGTCGCCTCGGTGACGTAGTGGACGCTGGCGCCGGTCCACGGCACGCCGGCGCGCAGCGCGTCGCGCAGCGCGTCCGCGCCGCGCAGCGCCGGAATCACGGTGTCGTCGGGCGCAACGACTTCGTCGACGGCGGGATCGAGCGGCAGAAACGAGGGATGCAGGTTGAGCGTCTCCGGGAAGCGCGCCAGAAACGCCGGTGGGAGCAGATGCATCCAGCCCAGCAACAGGACGAGCTGCGACCGCGTGCTCGCGACCGCATTGATCAGCCGCGCGTCGTACGCCGCGCGCGTCTCTCGCGCCCGCTCCCACACCACGGCCGACGCCTCGACGCCGTGCTCGCGCGCCGCGTCGAGCGCGCCGGCGGACGCGTCGTTCGCGATCACCGCGGCAACGTCGAGAGACAGCGCGCCCGCACGCACGCGCTCCAGGACGTTGCGCGCGTTCGTCCCAGCACCAGAGGCCAGAATCACCGCACGAAACCGCTCCGTCTCGTACGAGATCTCTTCGGCGACCGTTGCGCCGGTGCGGCGTTCGTACATCGCGATCAGCGCATCGCCGCCGACCGCGGGGATCAGCGCGAAGCGGTACCCCGCCTCGCGCAAAGCGCACAGCGCCGCGGTGAGCAGCGCGTCGCCGAGGCCGCTGCCGCGATGCGCTTCCGCAATGCCGAACGGTCCGAAGACGCCGGCGTCCGCGCGTTCGCGCCACGCGCGCAGCCAGCGAAACTTCAACCCGCGCGCGCCGAACGCCGCAAATCCGGCGATCCGTCCGTCGCGCTCACCGATCCACGCGCTCCCCGCGCCGGCTTCGTACGACCACCACGAACCGGGGAAATGAAAGTCGATCCACGCGGCGAGCCGGTCGTCGGATCCGTCGATGCGGCGCAGCACGTAGCCCGCGCGCGCCGCGGTGTCGTGCGCGCGCGCGAGCGCGGCGAGGCCGAACCGGTCCTCGCCGAGCGCCGCCAGCAGGTTGACCGGCACCGCGTCAGTTGCGCGCGGGACGAACGACGACGCGCGGGTCGCCGTCGCGGCGCGGCTGCACGAAGCCGACGACGCGCGCGCCGGGCGCCGCGGCGAGCGCCTTGTCGACCTCAGTGAACGGAACGATCAGCGTGTAGCCGACTCCCATGTTCAGCGTGCGGTAGCGCTCGTCGTGTTCGAGGTTGCCGCGCTTTACCAGCTCGGCCATGATCGGCGGCACGTTCCAGCGCGTCTGCTCGAAGACCGCCGTCGCGTGATCGGGCAGCGTGCGCGGCACGTTCTCGAGCAATCCGCCGCCGGTGATGTGCGCCATCGACTTCACGCCGGCGACCTTGCGGATCGCGCGCACCGGTTCGAGATACGACGGATGAGGCGCGAGCAACGCGTCGGCGAACGTCGTCTCGCCGAACGGCGCGAGGTACTCGTGTTCCGCGATCAGCGCGCGCGCAAGCGTGTAGCCGTTCGTGTGCAAGCCGAGCGCGGGCAGCCCGACGATCGCGTCGCCGGGGTTGACGCGGTTCGGGTCCGGAACCTCGTCCAAGTCGACGATGCCGACGATCGTTCCGGCGAGGTCGAAGTGATCGGGCCGGTAGACGCCCGGCATCTCGGCCGTCTCCCCGCCGAGCAGCGCGCAGCCGTTCGCGCGGCACGCGCGGTGAACGCCGGCGACAACTTCCGCCGCCACCTCCGGATCGAGCTTCCCGACCGCCAGGTAGTCGAGGAAGAACAACGGATCGGCACCCGTCACCAGGATGTCGTTCACGCAGTGGTTCACGAGGTCGGCGCCGACCGAGTCGTAGCGGCGCAGCGCGGCGGCGATGAGGATCTTGGTGCCGACGCCGTCGGTCGAGCCGACGAGGGCGCGCTTGGGGTCGCCGGGGAGCCGGAACAGCCCGCTGAACCCACCGAGCGAGCCGAGCTGATCCGGATGCGTCCAAGCAGCCGTCACGTCGCGGTACCGCTGAACTGCCAGATTTCCCGCCGCGATGTCGACGCCGGCCTTGGCGTACGCGTCGCTCACAGGGCCTCAAGCGCAACGCGCATAATCGCAAACAGGTTGTCCATCACGGTCGGTTCGACCGCTTCTGTCCATCCGGAGGAATCCATGCAGGTCCACGTCTCGAACGACGCTGCGACGTCGGTCGCGACCGGCGCGCTCGTCGTTCCGGTCTTCGCGAACGGCGGCGTCGACGGCGTCGCAGCCGAGGTCGACAAGGTCCTCGGCGGCGAGCTCGCCGGCGTGCTCGCGAGCGGCGAGCTCACCGGCAAGCCGAACGAGACGGCGCTGATCCACGCGCCCGGCGCGCCGTTCAAGCGCGTCCTGGTCGTCGGGCTCGGCGAGCGCGAGAAGCTCACCCCCGCCGCGCTCGCGAAGTACGCGGGCACCGCGGTCCGCCATCTCGGCAAGCGCGGTGCGACGACGCTCGCGATCGCGCTCCCCGCAGGCGTCGAAGCCGCGCTCGGCGCGTCGTTCGCAGCCGAAGGCGCGATCGCCGCGACGCTCGACACGACGCTCTACCGCACCGAGCCCGACAAGCCGGTCGTCACCACCGACGTCACGATCCTCACCGGCTCGTACGATCGGCAAGCGGTCGAGACCGGCGCGCAGCGCGGCACGATCCTCGGCGAAGCGGTCAACGCGGCGCGTCGCATGGCGCTCACGCCGGCGAACGACATGACGCCGACGCATCTCGCGAACCGCGCGAAGGAGCTCGCCGCCGACGCCGGGCTCGAGTTCGACGTGCTCGACGAAGCGCGAATGTTCAAGCTCGGGATGGGCTCGCTGCTCGGCGTCTCGCGCGGCTCCGACGAGCCCGCCACGCTCAGCGTGATGACCTACAAAGGCGATCCGTCCTCGAGCGAGACGCTCGCGCTAGTCGGCAAAGGTTTGACGTTCGACTCCGGCGGCATCTCGATCAAGCCGGCCGAGAACATGCACGAGATGAAGTACGACATGTCGGGCGGCGCCGGCGTGATCGCCGCGATGTGGGCGATCGGCAAGCTGCGCCCGAAGCTCAACGTGATCGGGCTCGTTCCCTCGTCGGAGAACTTGCCGGGACACCGCGCGATGAAGCCGGGCGACATCCTGCGCGCGATGAACGGCAAGACGATCGAGGTGATCAACACCGACGCCGAAGGCCGTTTGATTCTCGCCGACGCGCTGTGCTACGCGCGCGAGCTCGGCGCGACGAAGATCGTCGACGCCGCGACGCTGACCGGCGCGTGCGTGATCGCGCTCGGCCACGCGGCGAGCGGCGTGATGTCGAACGACGACGCGTTCGCGGAGCGCTTCCTCAGCGTCGTCGCGGACATCGGCGAGCGCTACTGGCGGCTGCCGCTCTTCCCGGACTACGACCAGCAGATCAAGAGCGACATCGCGGACCTGAAGAACACCGGCGGCCGCCCCGCGGGCGCCGAGACGGCCGGGACGTTCCTCAAGCACTTCGTCGACGACAAGCCGTGGATTCACCTCGACGTCGCGGGCACCGCGTACCTCGACGGCGAGTCGCCCTTCATGGCGAAAGGCCCGACCGGAACGCCGGTCCGCGCGTTCGTGAACATTGTCGAAGACCTCGCCAAGAACGGCGTCCCGACGAACGGCACCGTCGCCAAGCCGGCGGCCGCAGCGGCCGCAGTGTGAGCACCCGGCGTCGGGGTACGACAGGCAGGCGATGAACCCGCAAGAGCCCGTCGTCCCCGACCCGGATCAGCCGCTGCAGACCCCCGGCGCTCCGGTCGGCGATCCGGCCGATCCGGACCGGCCGAGCGAGTACGACCTCGCGCGCCCACCGGCCGCATCCGAGCCCGGCACGCCCTGACGGCGCGCGGCGCCGCCGCGCGGCTTAGAGCGGCTGCGCCTCGCGCGAGCCGTGCTGCATGCGGTCGAGCAGCCGGTGGAGCGTCGCCAGCTCCTGCTCGGCCCATTCGGTGCGCTCGCGCCACTCCTCGACCTGCGCCCGCAGCCCGCGCACCTGGAGGACTTCCAGCGCCAGGCCGACGTTGAACGCGACCGAGCGCAGCGTCTCGCGGTAGTCCGCGGCGTACGGGCGGCGCGGCGCGCCGACGGCGAGCAGCCCCGTGACGCGGCCGGCGGCCATGAACGGCAGCGCCAGCGTCCCCGGAAGGACCGAGTCCTCGGGAGCGTCGACCGGTCCGCGCTCGGCGCGCAGCGCGACCAGCATCGGATCGTCGACGTCGACGGTCTCGGGCGACCCGAACGGGACCTCACCGGCTGCCGCGGCGAGCATCAGCGAGCCGTCCGGACTGGCCGTGTACGCGCCGACCCACGCCGCGCCGGTCGCGCCCTGGACCACCTCGACCGCGCGCTCGACGACCGTCGCGCCGTCTTCGATGAAGTGAACCTGCCGCGCGAAAACGCGCAGCGCGGAAAGCGTCATGCTTCGGTTGTCGGCAGAGCCGACCGCCGGATTCAGGCCTTGAGCGCCGGCTGGCGGTCCGCCTGGAGGCCGCCGTGCGAGTAGCCCGGCCGGCTCGGGTACTTTCCGTTCAGGCAGCCCAGGCAGAAGTCGCGGCGGTCGCGGCTGGTCGACTCGACCAGACTCTCGATGCTCAAAAAGCCGAGCGAATCGGCGCCGATGCGCTCGCAGATTTCCGGCACGGTCAGGTTCGCGGCGATCAGCTCGGCGTAGGTCGCCATGTCGACGCCGAGATAGCAGGGATGCTGGATCGGCGGCGAGGTGATGCGCAAATGAACTTCGCGCGCGCCGGCGTTGCGCAGCAGCTTGACGATGCGCGGCGTCGTCGTGCCGCGCACGATCGAGTCGTCGACGACGACGACGCGCTGCCCGCGCAGGTTCTCGACGATCGGGTTGAACTTGAGCTGCACGCCCTGGCTGCGCAGCTTCTGATCCGGGCTGATGAAGGTGCGCCCGATGTAGCGGTTCTTGATGAGGCCCTCGACGTACGGCAGCCCGCTCTCGGCGGCGTAGCCGATCCCGCCCGGAATCGCGCTGTCGGGGATCGCCATCACCACGTCGGCGCCGGCCGGGTGCTCGCGCGCGAGCGCGCGGCCCATCTCGTAGCGCGCCATGTAGATCGAACGGCCGCTCAGCACGCTGTCGGGGCGCGCGAAGTAGATGTACTCGAACATGCACAACGAGGCCGGCTTGCGCACCTCGGTGTGCTCGCTGCGAATTCCGCGCCGGTCGACGCAGATGACTTCGCCGGCTTCGATCTCGCGCAAGTAGTGCGCGCCGACGGTCGCGAGCGCGCACGACTCGGATGCGATCATGTAGCCGCGGTCGCCGTACGTGCCGACGCACAGCGGCCGCACGCCCCACGGATCGCGGAACCCGTACACCGCGTCGGCGGTGAGCAGCACGACGGAGTACGCGCCTTCGGCGATCCGCATCGCGGCTTTGATCTTCTCGCTCCAGGTCGAGCCGCTCGCGAGCGCAATGGTCTTAGCGAGAATCTCCGAATCGGACGTTGCGGTGAGGCGGACGTTTTCCGGGAGCAGCGCGGCGAGCTCGTCGGTGTTGGTGAGGTTGCCGTTGTGCGCGAAGGCGAACGGCCCGAGGTTCGAGGCTTCGACGAACGGCTGCGCGTTGACGACGGCCGAGCTGCCGGTCGTCGAATAACGCGTGTGGCCGATCGCGACGCTGCCGCGCAGCCGCCCGAGGATCTCCTCGTCGAAGACGCCGGTGATCAGGCCCATCTCGCGGTGGCTGTCGATCGCGATCCCGTCGCCGACGGCCAGCCCGGCGCTCTCCTGGCCCCTGTGCTGCAGCGCATAGAGCCCGAAATAAGCGAGCCGGGCGACGTCGTCGCCCGGCGAGTAGATTCCGGTGATCCCGCACGCTTCGTGCAGGACGTCGCCGGCCGGCTGGACCGCTTCCTCGTCGTACGCCCGCGCCATCGCCCCTAGTCTTCGCCGTGGGTCGGCCGATTCAGCCCGCCGCGGCAGCGGCGTTCCGGTTTCGGTTCAGTCGCGGCGGGAGCGCGAGCCGAAGAGCTCGAGCAAGGCGAGGAAGATGTTGATCGCGTCGAGGTAGATCGCGATCGCGAGCTCGACCGGCGTCGCGCCGCCGCCGCCGGCGCGGATGCGGCTGAAGTCGATCAGCGTGAGCAGCGTGAAGACGCCGAGCACCATCCACGAGTAGACGTCGGGATGGATGAAGCGGGTGAACGCCGAGATGATGCCGACGACGATCAGCGCGATCAGCAACCCGAACGCGAGCCCGCTGAACCGCCGCCAGTCGACCGAGAAAACGAACGCGACGCCGCCCAGCACGAGCATCCCGAAACCGGTCGTCGCGGCGGCGTTGACGACGACGTCGGGGCCGATCGCGGTCGCGTAGCGGTTGACTACCGGCGCGATCCCGATCCCTTCGAGGAACGTGAACGCGTAGAACAGCAGCAGCGCGACCGGCGCGTTGTTGCGCACCGCGCCCATGACGAAGAGCAGGATGAACCCGGCAATCAGCGCGATCAAGCCCATCCCGTAGGGAATGCCGCGGAAGAGATATGCCGCGGCGGCGGTGATCACGAAGCCGACGCCGGTGATCCCCAGCACCTGGCCCAGGAGGCCCGGGGTGCTGACGGCGGGTGCGTAGGAAGCCCCGTAGACCGGGCGGCCGTAGGGCGAGCGTGGCTGGTACATCGCCTTCCCTTCTATCCGCGCGGCGGGGCCGGGGTTGCATTCGGCCGAACGGACGCGCCGGTATGCGGACCGCTTTGCGCCGGCTTCCCTTTTCGCACCCGGTCACGGCAGCGCTGATCCTGGCGATCCTGGTGGCGCTCGGCGTCTCGTACCACGGCCGGTCGACGCCGTACAACAACGATGTCCTGCTGGCCGACGCGATCCTGCACGGCCATCTCTGGGTCGACCGCCACGACACGACGATCGACTCGCTCGCGTACAACGGCCGCAACTGGATCATCGAAGGACCGGTGCCGGGGCTGCTCGCGATCCCGCAGACCGCCGTTCACCACCTCGACGCGAACCAGACGTTCGAAGCGATCGTGCTGTGCCTGATCGCGCTGGTGGCGGCGTGGCGACTGCTGCGGCGGCTCGGTTTGAACGAGCCGCGCACGGCGCTGCTGATCATCTTTTTGTTCGCGGGGACCGATCTGTGGTGGTGCTCGATGCTCGGCGACGTGTGGTTCATCAGCCACACCTCAGCGGTGGCCTTCACGTTCCTCGCGCTCGACGAAGCGTTCGGGAAGAAGCGCGGCTGGGCGCTGGCGATCTGGGCGGTGCTCGCGTTCGGGTCGCGCTTCACGATGGTCATGGCGCTCCCACTGTACGCGTTCTTGCTGTGGAACGACGCGACGACCGAAGAGCGCAAACGGCGGCTGATCGACTACGCCGGCGTGGTGCTGCTCGGGTTCTCGCTGTGGATCGCGCGCAACGTCGCACAGTATGGAACCTGGCGCGACATCGGCTACACGATGTTCTACCGCCAGGACCCGTGGGGCCAGCCCGAAGGCATCCCGTTCCGGCTCTCGTACTTTCCGTACGAGTTTTGGTCGTATCTCTTTCAAGGCCCGGTGGTGGTCGAATGGCGCCAGCAAGCGCTCTGGCCGATCTTCAAGATCGACACGAAAGGGATCGCGCTGACGTTCACCAGCCCCGCGCTCGTCTTCGCGTTCCTCGCGCCGCGCAATCGCGTCACCTGGGCGCTGTGGATCACCATCCTGCTGGTCGTGGCGCCGTCGATGTTCTACTACCTGAACGGCTGGGTGCAGTTCGGCATGCGCCACGCCCTCGATTTCGAACCGTTCGCGCTCGTCCTCATGGCGATGGCACTGCGCGACCGCGCAAAAGCCCCGGCTTGGCTGGTCGGCCTCATCGCCTGGTCGTGCCTGATGGGCGTCTGGGGCATCTGGTACTGGGACACCTTCGTCCGCACGGGCAACTAATTCGAGGCCTAGCGTTCAGGTCGTTTGGGGTCACTGCGCAAATCCTGCCAAAGAATTCGTAATTCTCTGCCGACACCGTCAAGGTCGGGGAAAATTACGGACTCCGTTATGCCGCTGTCGCGTAACTCCTGTCGAATTGAAAGGCGGTGCCGCGCATCGACTTTGATTGTAGCGATCCATTTAGCATCATCGGAAACGCGATCGGCAATCCAGTTGTGATCGGCCCCGAAAACGATGAACTGGCTGCGCTGCGCTGCAATTCTACGCGTCAGATGATCATACGTCAAAACCATCGGGCTCAGCGGCAACTTAGCAGGGTTAGGAATGTAGCAGTCTTCTTCGCTATCGAGAGAAAGCTCTAGTAATGGATGGTCCTTCACATATTTCTTCCATATCTGCTTTGCCTTGGGATAGTGTTGGTCACTCAGTTCACCGATGAGTGCATTTGGCTCCAGGGCGTAAACTATCGCATCGTCGTCATCATCTTGTTCATTACGGACAGCGAAGTGCAAGGCCATGAGGGCGCCGTCTGACCAATCCAAGAGCCGGGTAGGAGCACCGTGATGCTGCATGAGGAAATATGCTGTCCACTCCCAATCGTCGCCTCGGGACTCGTCGGGAACAAATTGGACCGCCAGTCGCTGAAACGCCTCGTAAAGATCTCGCTCTATCTTTAGAAGTCGTCTACTTGACCTTATACGGCTGGAACCATGTCCTGGTCGATATAGCTCTGGCCTAAGGGGAGTATCATACTGGCGACTCTCCCCCCGAAACCAAAGCTCCCTTCCACTCCGAACCCTCCATTGCTTTCGAAGCCGTCGGACGCTTTTCAGAAACGAAGAGAGGGACTTAACCTTACCAAGTTGGCTCATTTTGCTTACACAAAAGCTCTTGTTTGCTCCTGATATACAGTGAACGGACAGAGGATCACACCTGAAAGCGTTCTTCGCTACCCGGCCCTTGCACTTCGTTAACATTTATGATAATATAGTGCCGTGGCAAAACGGACCCGAACGGAGGCGGATCTCTCAATCCACGACGGGCCTTACCGGAGCTTCGAGTGGTTCTGGGACGCCAACGGAAGCATGCCGGGGTTAGACGCCTATGACTCCCTGCCGGCTAGCAGCCAGGACGACTTTCTAGCGAGCGTTCGTCATTGGGGGAACGTCGAGCGCGGCAACCGGCCCGCACGGTCACGAGTCAACCAGGAACATGCAGATCCACTAGTGGTCGCGATCAAGGCAGGGAAGCACCGCTTCACGGCGTTTCGAGAAGAAAATGGACCGACTTGGATCGTTTGTAATCACTATCTCAAAGAGAGCCAGCAACGAGATAGGGTCGGTGATCGCGCGGTAAAGCATACGATTAAGAATCGCGAATTCTACCTAAGCAGAGTGAAAGACGGTACGTATTATGAGCGCAGCTGAGGCACGAAAGAAGAGAGGCGGAACGACCCTCCTTGAACGTACCATGCATGACCCTGAACGGGCCGCACGTATCGAGGCGCTCACCAAGGCCGCCGACGTCGAACAAATCGTACAGTCCATTATGGCAGCTCAGCACATTAGCGCCGCGGAGCTGGCCAGGCGTCTTGATGCGAAGCCGCCACAAATCTCACGAGACCTTCACGGCGGCTTGCGAAAGGCGACGTTGACGCGACTCGTTATGATCGCTGAAGCACTTGGCTACGACTTCGTGCCTGCGCTCGTTCCACGGAATAAGCCGGCCCAGCGCAACCGTTTCTTCGAAGCATACAGGGCTTTGATTCCGCGGACCCCGGAGGCAGCCGGCGACGACACTGCGAACCGTCCGGTCTCCAAAGCGAAGAAACCGCAATTGGCATCTCGCAGGCGCAAATGCGCCTAAACGCCCTTTAGCCCGACATCGGCACCGGCAACTAATTCGAACCGGTCAGTGAACGTGCTGCCGAGGCAATTGTAGCCGGAGACACGTTCGGTGCGAGCTCGTTGCGGACATCGCCGTTGCGGTCCAGGACGAAGATGCGCGTGTCGTGATCGCGCGCTGACGAGCGGCCGTCGCCGGCGCCTAGGGCGAGGTAAAGTTTCGCCAGCGTTGCGCGGTCGCCGGTCGCGCCGGTGATCGTGTTGTTCCATGCGGCGAGAAACTCGTGCAGTGTCGTGGAGCTGTCGTGAGCAGGATCGACGGTGACGAGGACCGCTTGCGGGCGGGTGCGCGCGTCGAATGGGCGCAAGGCGGCCGCAACTTTTGCGAGCGTGAGCGGCACTGGTCGGCGCAGCGTGTGTAGCCGAGGACGATGATCGCGCCGTGAGCCGGTGCGTTGAGGCGCAGCGGGGCACCGCGGTCGTCGATCAGCGTTACGGCGGGGACGTGGCGGGCGCGCACCGTGCCGTCGAACGCGATCGGCGTGCCGTTGCCGGCGCGCGCGGCAAACATCGTTGATGCGAGCCCTGCGGCGAAGACGACGGCGACCGCCAGGCTCTCCGCGCGGCTCATGCGGCGACCGGTTCCGGCGCGCGGTAGCGAATCGGCAGGTTCAGCGCGGCGGCGGTGAAGCCGACCACGACCGTTGCGATCCAGAGCGTTTGATACGAGCCCGTCAGCTGCAGCGAGACGCCGCCGAGCCAGGCGCCGAGGAACGCGCCGACTTGGTGGCTCAGGAACGCGACGCCGAAGAGCGCGCCCAGGTTGCCGAGGCCGAACAATCGCGCCACGACGCCGTTCGTCAGCGGGACGGTGCCGAGCCACGTCAGCCCCATCACGACGGCGAACGCGAGCGTCGTCACCGCGGTCGGCGGGATCGCGATGAACGCGAGCGCCGCGGTTGCGCGGATCGAGTACAGCGCCGCGAGCAGATACTGCGGCGCATAGCGGTCCATCAGCTTGCCGAACCCGAAGCTGCCGACGATGTTGAAGAAACCGATCGTCGCCAGCGAGGCCGCGCTGATGTTCGCGCCGATGTGGCACATGCTCAAGTACGTCGGCAGATGGATGCTGATGAACGCGAGCTGGAACCCGCACGCGAAGAACCCCGCCGTCACGAACAGATAGCTCGGATCGCGCAGCGCGCGCCAGATCGCCGGCCACGACGCGCTCGTGGGCGCCGTTGCTGCGTTCGCACCGCGTGCCCGTCCGCGCGAGAGAACGAAGCCGAGCGGCGCGGCGACGATCACGACGAGCGCGAGGACGACGAGCGCGCGCTGCCAGCCGCCGAAGCCGATCACCGACTGTGCGACCGGGACGAGCGCGACTTGCCCGAGCGAGCCGCCGGCGGCAGCGAGCGCGACGGCGGTCGCGCGCTGCGCGTCCGAAGCGGCTCGGCTCACCGCCGAGATCACCACGGCGAACGTCATCCCGCTCTGGCCAAGCCCGATCAGTATGCCGAAGCCGAGCAGCACGCTCGGCGTCCCCGGGTACAGCGCGACCCCGGCCAGGCCGACGGCGTAGAGCAGCGCTCCGGCGGCCACCACGCGCCCCGGACCGTAGCGGTCGGAGAGCGCGCCCGCGAACGGCTGTCCGATCCCCCACATCAGGTTCTGCAGCGCCAGCGCGAAGGCGAGGAGCGGCAGCGAGACGGCGTGCGCCGCGCCGATCGGCGGGAGAAAGAGCCCGAAGGTCTGCCGGATGCCGAGCGCCGCGGACATCACGAGCGCGCCCGCGGCGAGCACCCACCCGAGCTGCGATTTGCGTTCCATGCCTCCGCGCTGCGGAATGCCCGGTAGACAGACCTGTGTACCTAAGCGCTGTTGCTTCGGTGCCTTCGAGTCCGGAGGGTCCGCCTCAGGCATTCCGAACATATGTTCGATGGAAGGTCTGCCGGTCGCGCGGCGGCCAGGAGAGATCCGAGTCCGGGAGACAGCCGCGAAGAGCGCGCTCAACCGCGTTCGCGGCATGGGGTTCACTTGGTCGCTGAACCCGTTCACCGGCTGCATTCATCAGTGCGTCTTCTGCTATGCGCGCGGGACCCACGCGTACCGCGAGCTCGACGGCGTGGCGCAGTGGGGCTCCCAGCTCACCGTCAAGCTGAACGTCGCGACGGTGCTGCGCGCCGACTTGGCGTCGCGCGCGTACCGCGGCGAAGAGATCGCGATCGGCACCGCGACCGATCCGTATCAGGCGCTCGAAGGGCGCTATCGCTTGATGCGCGGCGTGCTCCCGGTGCTGCGCGACGCGCGCGCGCCGTTTCACGTCACAACGCGCTCGCCGCTGATCGTGCGCGATCTCGATCTGCTCGCGGAGTGCGCGCGGCGCGCCGACGTCGGCGTCGCGGTCAGCATCGCGACGCTCGACGAAGCGCTCGCGCGCCAGATCGAGCCGACGGTCGCGCCGCCGCGCCAGCGCCTGCGCGCGGTGCGCGCGCTCGCCGATGCCGGCGTACGGGTCGGAGTCGCCGTCGCGCCGGTGCTGCCCGAGCTGACCGACGGCGCCGATTCGCTGGCGGCGGTGGTGCGCGCGGCGGCGGAGGCGGGCGCCTCGCACGTCTGGCACAACGCGCTGAACCTCGGCGCGATCACGCGCGACGCGTACTTCGCCTTCCTGGCGGCGTCGCGTCCGGAGCTGGTCGAGCGCTACCAGCGGCTCTTCCGCCGCGGCCGCTACGCCGAGTCGCCCTACGTCCGCGAGGTCGCGCAGCGCTTCCATGCCGCCTGCCGCGCGACGCATTTTGAGCGGCATCGTTCGCTTCCGCGCGACCGCTCGGGCGCACAGCTGGCGCTGCTCTAAAGGCGTCCTGCCCGGGGCGCGGAACGTCGGCGCATGGCGACTCGGCTGTGGCGCCTTTCGGCGGCGCTGCTTTTCCTGTCCGCGCAGCTCGCCGTCGTTGCGCCGGCTTCGTTCGCCGCCGCGCCCACGAAGGCGCCCGCGCCCGATCCGCGCGCGTGGCCGACGGCGTACGAAACGACGTCCACGACCTTGAAGGACGTCCTCGACGCCTCGAAGCGCGCCGAAGGACGGATCGAGGACGAGAGCGCGCGCACGCTGCGCGTGGCGTACGTCTTCCACGACGGCGGGCTCGACGGCACGGAGCGCGAGGTGTGGCGCGGCGACGACTACCGGATCGACATGACGATGGGCCCGTTTCTCACCGCCGAAGGACGCTACAAGGACCAGCTCTGGGAGACGAACGAGAACGGCTACACGCTGCTCAAGCGCGGCATCCACAAGCGCGCCGAAGCCAACGTGCGCGCGCTCGACAAACCCGATCCGGGCGACGACGTGAAGCTGCTCGGGCGGCTGCGCGCGCCGGCCGACGTCTACGTCGTGCGCGTCGCGCCGGCCGACGGCCGCGAGGAGCGGCGGTTCTACGATGCGACCTCGTTCTATCTCGTGCGCCGCGAGACGGCGTATCTCGGCAAGCTGGTCGTCACGACGTACGAAGACTACCGCACGCAGAACGGCGTCTCGCTCCCGTTCCGCATAACGCTGAGCGACGGGCATCCCGAGAACGACAAAGTGTGGACGACGACGAGCCTGCAGATCGGAACGCCGGTCCAAGACGCGGAACTGGCGATTCCGGGCAGCCGCCGGCTGCCGGTGGTCATGCCGGCCGGCGTCTCGTCGGTGCGGCTGCCCGCCCGCGTCGACCCGTGGGGCCGGATCATCGTGCGGCTGACGGTGAACGGCCGCGGGCTCGACTTTCAGCTCGACTCGGGCTCGAGCAGCATTGTCCTCAACCGCGACGTCGTGCGCGAGCTGAACCTGAAGCGGTACGGGCGCTGGAGCACGACCGTCGCGGGATCCTTCACCAGCGGGTACGCCGTCGTGCCGAAAATCGAGATCGGGCAAGTCACGATGAACGACGTGGTCGTCGAAGCGCTGCCGTTCTCGTTCGAGAACGACGAGCGCACGCGCGTCGTGGGGCTGCTCGGCTACGACTTCATCGCCGGCTGCGTCGTGAAGATCGACTACGTTCACGGAACGGTCGACGCGATCCCGAGCGAGTCGTTTCACGTGCCCGAGGACGCGTTCGTGCTCGACGCGGCGCTCGACGACAACGTTCCCATGATCGGGATGACGGTGAACGACGCGTTCGGAGACCGGTTCGTGCTGGACACCGGTGCGGACGACGTCGTCGTGTTCTCCGGCTTCGCCAGCAAGCACCCCGCCGCGGTCGAGGATCACAGCCCGAAGAAGATCCTGAGCCGCACCTTCAACATCGTGTCCGCCAACGGCGTCGGCGGCCGGCTTCTGATGCGGCCGGTGCTGATCCAGAAGCTGCACATCGGCCAGGTGCAGTTTCCGGATTGGCTGGCGTTCGTCATGACCGGCAATCAGCAGGCGTTCGAAGGCGAGGAGGCCGACGGGCTCGTCGGCGCCTGGGCGCTGAAGGTGTTCGACGTGTACCTCGACTACGCGAACTCGCGCGTCGTGCTCGTGCCGAACTCGCGCACGCGCAAGACGACGCCGGCACCCGCGCCGAGCGCGCCGCCGCCGGCCGCGAAACCGTCACCGGCGCCGACCGCCGCGCCGTGAAGCGCGCAGCGGCTCTCGCGGCGCCGCTTGCTGCGGCGCTGCTCCTCACCGCGCCGGGCGCCGTTCGCGCCGCCGACGAGCTGCCGCCGGCCACCACGATTCGCGCAGAGGTGCGGGCCGCCGAGCACGCGCCGAACGCGTATCGCGAAACCGTGCAGATCACCTCGTCGGACGGGACGACGACGACGGTGCGCGAGCTGGTGCGCGGCGACGACGTGCGGGCGATCGACGAGAGCGGGCCGTTTCATGCCGAGAGCGGCGCCGTCGGCGGCAAGCACTGGCGCCAGACCGAAAACGGCATCACGGTCGACGACACCGACGATCCGGGGAACGCGCTGCCGGAGCGGCTCGCGACGACCGTTAGCCGGAGCCCGGACGGTGCGCTGATCGTCGCGTCGCTGAACGCGAAGGGCTGGGGGCGCAAGGACTACATCGACGCGGCGACGTGGCACGTGCTGCGGCACGAGCGGATCGGCGCGACGGGGACGGTGACGACGACCTATGACGACGTGCGCGACGATCAGGGACGCGTGTTCGCGCACCGTTGGCACGTGATCGACGCCGCCGAGCAGACGACCAGCGACGCGCGCGTGACCGAATACGCTCCGGGTCCGGTGAGCGACGCGGAGCTGGCGCGGCCGCCCAGCCGCCGCACGCTGGTGACTTTTCCGGACGGCACGGCGCCGGTCGCCTTGCCGGCGTCGTTCGGCCGCCACATCTTCGTGCGCGTGACGGTCGGCGGGCGCGGCGCCGACTTCATCCTCGACAGCGGCGCCTCCGGGATCGTGCTCGACACCGAGCTCGTGCGCGCGCTCGGGCTGAAAGCGTACGGCGAGCACTCGCACGTCGTCGCCGCGCGCACGACCTTCGCGCGGACGATCGTGCCCGAGATGCGGGTGGGGCCGCTGGTGCTGCGCGACGTCGCGGCGGGGATCATTCCGCTGAACTTCGCGCGCACGCCGCGCGTGAAGGTCGCCGGCGTCCTGGGCTTCGACTTCCTGGCGCAGCTCGGCGTGACGATTGACTACGAGCACGAGCGCGTGACGGTCGCCCCCGCCGCGACCTACGCGCCGCCGAACGATCCGCTCACGCGCGCGCTCGAGATCCGGCTGGGCCGCGGCGTCCCGCTGACGACCGTCACGCTCGACGGCACGGTCGCCGAGCGCTTCATGCTCGACACCGGCGGCGAAGGAAACTTCTTGATCTTCGACTACTTCACGCGCCGCAATCCGGATGCGGTCCCCGACGTCGACGTGCCGGTCTTTCCCGGCGGGACGACGCTCTCCGGCGTCGGTGGACTGTTCGCGACCAAGCTCGTCGTCGTGCGCCACCTGATGATCGGCGGCTTCGACTTTCGCAGCGTGATCGGGAACCGGGTGATCGGGCAGCAGACGTACTCGAACGACGTCGACGGGGTGATGGGCCAACAGCTCCTGAAGAACTTCACCGTCGGCTTGGACTACGCGCACGAGCGCGTCTACCTCACGCCGAACACCGCCGGCCGCAAGGCGCTCGGCGTTTAGCGCAGCGCGCGCAGCAGCACGGGCCCGAGCACCGCGCCTAGGGCCGCGTGACCGGCGTCGGAGGGGTGGAAGCGGTCGTCGGAGAGGTAGCGGACGATCGAGCCGTGCGGACGTGTCACCGCGTACAAGTCGGCGAACGCAGCACCGTTGCGGAGCGCGATCGCGCGGACGGCGGCGTCGTCGGTGCGCGAGAGTCCGGCGACCTCGTCGTGGTCGGCGCCGGTGAAGAGCGGGCTCAAGCCGACGTCGGGGATGCCGCAGCACACGATCGCAGCGCGCGGCTGCAATGCGCGCACGCGCGCGACCAAGCGCGCGTACGTCGCCGCGAACGCGGCCGGCGGGTTGCGGTGCACGACGTCGTTGCCGCCGGCACAAACGACGATCGCGTCGGCGCGCGCGTGTGCCAGCCGCGGCACCTGCACGCGCAACACGTCGGCCGCCACCGAACCCGGGATCGCGTAATTATCGATCCGGCTGCCGGGATGGCGCTCGAGGACGCGCAGAAAGGCTTGAAAAACGAAGCCGTTGCGCGGCGCGGAGGCGCCGGTGCCGAACGCCAGGGAGTCGCCGAGCGCGATGATTCGCACCGGCCGGCCCGGCGTCGCGCGCGCCTGCGGCGCGGCGGCGGGACGGCGTGCGCACGCGGCCAGAACGGCAAGCGACGCGAGGAGCGCGCTACGCCGCATCGTCCGCGACGATCTTGCCGTCGGCGAGCCGGATCACCCGCCGCGCGCGGCGGTAGACGGCTTCGCTGTGGGTCACGACGAGCAGCGTCTGCCCGCGCGCGTTCAGCGCGCTCAGCAGCTCCAGGACCGTCTCGGCGGTGCGCGAGTCGAGCTCGCCGGTCGGCTCGTCGGCGAGCAGCAATGCGGGCTCGTTGACCAGCGCGCGCGCGATCGCGACGCGCTGCTGCTGTCCGCCGGAGAGCGCCGAGGGACGGTGGTGCATGCGGTCTCCCAGGCCGACCTCACGCAGCACGCGCTCGGCGCGCGAGGCGGCCTCGTTGCCACCGCGGCGCGCGTAGCGCGCGGCGAGCGCGACGTTCTCGCGCGCGTCCAGGTTCGGCAGCAAATTGAAGCCTTGAAAGACGAAGCCGATTGCGCGGGCGCGGATCGCGGCCAGCTGCCGGCGCGAGGTGCGCGCGAGCGAACGGCCCTCGACGACGACGTCGCCCGAGGTCGGCCGGTCGAGTCCGCCCAGGACGTGCATCAGCGTCGTCTTGCCGCTCCCGCTCTCGCCGACGATCGCGACGTACTCGCCGGCGCGCACGGCAAACGTGACGCCGTCGAGCGCACGCACTTCGGTCGGCGTTCCGGGCGCGTGAATCTTGACCACGTCGCGCACGTCGACGATCGTTTCCGTGGTGTCGGCATCAGGCTCGCGTGCCTGCATCATGCGCGGCGCAGCGCGACGGTAGGAAGCAGCCGCGCCGCGGCGAGCGCCGGCACGAACCCGGCGAGCGCGCTCAGCGCGACGGCGAACGCAAACGCGCCCAGCGCGACGCGCGGCGAGATCGCGAAGAGCTGCAGGTTGCCGCCGGCAGCGCTGCGCGCGTCGATCGCGCCGACGACGACGAGCCCGAGAACGATTCCGGCCAAGCCGCCGAGCGCGCCGATCGTCGCCGCCTCACCGACGAACGTCAGCAAAACGTCGGCGTCGGTTGCGCCGATCGCCTTGCGAATCCCGATCTCGCGCGTCCGCTCGGTGACTGCGATCGTCATCGTGTTGACGACGGAGAACGCGCCGATCAGCAGCGCGACGAGCGCCGCGCCGAAGACGATCGCGTCGAAGATGCCGAGCGTCGAGCGCACCGCGTTCGCGACCTCCTGCGGATCGCGCGCCGAGAGGCCGTCGATCAAGCCGATCCGCCGCGCCAGCAGCCCGACGTCCGCGCCCGGCTTGGCGAGGACGAAGAACGCCGAGACGGGATTCGGCGGCAGTGGATCGCTCGAGGGCGGCACGTCCTGGCGCAGCAAGTCCTGCGCGTCGGCGAGCGGCACGATCACCGCGGCGTCGAAGATCGTGTACGTCTTGTCGAGCTGGCCGACGACGACGAACGAGTTGCCCTGCAGCGCGATGACGTCGCCGAGCCCGACGTGCTCGGCCGCGGCGAAATCCGGCCCGATCAGCGCGACCCGCCGTTCCCCGCGCGCCGCGGCGCGCCCGCGCGCGATGACGAAGAAGTCGCCGCGCACCGCGCGCGCGTCGTCGGGAAAGCCGAACACCAGCGAGGGCGGCCCGAACCGCGCGTTCGCGCTGCCGCTTTCGTACGGCAGAATCACCTCGGGCACGGCGGCGCGCACGCCGTCGAGCGCGCTGAGCTTGCGGTACGCCGACTCGATCGTGCGGCGCGCGTCCGGCGCGATCAGCGCGGAACGCCGGATCGTTGCGAAGACCACGTTGCCGTTCAGCGCCGTCGAGCGCGCGACGATCTGGTGCAAGCGCTCCGCGAGCGAGCCGACGACGGTCAGCGCCAGGATCCCGATCGCGATCCCGGCGACCGTCAAGATCGTGCGCGCGGGGCGCGACGCGAGCTCGCGCAGCGCGGTCACAGCCGCGCGATGTCGGAGCGGTACGCGAGCGGCGTGCCGGGCGGAAAGCGTTTCTTCAGCGCCGCGATCGCGTCGTACGCGCGCGCGCGCGCGTCTTCGACCGTCTCGCCGCGCGCGCTGACGGTCAGCACGCGGCCGCCGGGCGAGGAGACGCTGCCGTCCGGCTCGCGCGCCGACGTGCCCCAGAACGCGACCGCACCATCGGGAAGACCAAGATCCGCAGGGAGCCCGGATATCTTCGTGTTCTCGTACGGATAGCGCGACGTCGCCAGCACGACGCCGGCGCACGCGTCGTTCGACCACGTCGCGGCATCGATCTCCAGCGCGCCGTCGGCGGCCGAGCGCAGGTACCGCGCGAAGTCTCCGCCGGCGCGCGGCATCAGCACCTGCGTCTCCGGATCGCCGAAGCGCGCGTTGAACTCGATCACACACGGTCCGTTCGCGGTCCACATCAACCCGCAGTACAGCACGCCGCGGTAGTCCTCGCCTTCGGCGAGCAAACCGCGCAGCGCCGGCGCGACGACGCGCGCGCGCACGATGTCGAGCAGGTCGTCGGGGAATCCGGCCGGCGGCGAGTACGCGCCCATCCCGCCGGTGTTCGGGCCTTTGTCGTCGTCGCCGGCGCGCTTGTAGTCGCACGCCGCCGCGAACGGAACCATCGCGCGCCCGTCGCCGATCGCGAACACGCTGACCTCGCGGCCGTCGAGCTTTTGCTCGATCACCACGTCGTGGCCGCCGCCGGGAATCTTGTTGCCGCCGTACCACTCGGTCAGCAGCGCGAGCGCGCTCGCCGCGTCGTCGCAGACGACGACCCCTTTTCCGGCCGCCAGCCCGTCGGCTTTGACCACCGCGCCGCCGCGCCAGCCCTCGAGCGCCCGCTTCGCCTGATCGAGGTTGTGCACGACCCGAAAGCGCGCCGTCGGAATCCCGTGCCGCTCCATGAAACGCTTCGCGAACACTTTGCTCGTCTCGAGGCGCCCGGCGCTGCGGTTCGGGCCGAACACCGCGAGCCCGGCGTCGCGGCACTTGTCGCCGACCGCCGCGGCGATGGCGGTCTCCGGACCGAGCACGACCAGATCGATGTTCTCGCCTTGCGCGCGCCGCACGATCGTGCGCGCGTCGGTCGCGCTCACGTCCGGCCAGTTGGTCCCGCGCGCCGCCGTCCCGGCGTTCCCCGGCGCATGAAACAGCGCTTCGCACGACGGCGACGCCGCAAGCCGCCACGACAGCGCGTCCTCGCGCGCACCGCCGCCGACGATCAGGATCCTCATGCGTTGACCATGCGTAGCGCCCCCGACGTGCGCCGAGCCGCCGCGGAATCCTGCCGGGGGCGGCGAAGTCGCGCCCATGAAACGCCTTGCTTCCGCCGCGCTGCTGACCTGCGCGCTGCTCGTCGTTCCCGGCATGCGCGCAACCGGCGCCGGCACGCAAACCGCGACCGGGATCGCGCTCGACGCTCCCTGGAAAGTGACGATCTACGAGATGGTGCGCGCGAAGTTTCACCATCCCGGTTGGGGCTGGCAGCATTCGGAGCGCGACCATCAGCTGGCGACCGAAGTGGCCCAAGGCGACGGGCTGAAGGTCGATACGGACGTGCTGTTCGCCGCCGCGATGCTGCACGACATGGCGGCCTTTCCGCCGTACGAGAAGGCGGGGATGGAGCACGGCGACCGCGCGGCCGAGACGAGCGAAGGCGTGTTGCGCACGGCTGGCTTCCCGATGCGAAAGTTCCCGGCCGTGCAAGCCGCGATGCGCGGCCACATGTACTACAGCGAAGCCGGAACCGTCCCCGAAGCGATCGCGCTGCACGACGCCGACTCGCTGGATTTTCTCGGCGTCGTCGGCGCGACGCGCATCTTGGCGCTGACCGGCAGCGACAAAGCCGACGTCCAGCCCGCGCTGAAAACGCTCCGCAAGTTCGCCACTGAGATCCCTCCCCGCCTCATCACCCGAACCGCGAAACGCATGGGCGCCGCACGAGCGGCGGAGCTATCGTCGCTGCTGGACCACCTCGAAGCCGAAACGTATAACGGCACGATCTAGCATGACGTTTTTACTCCCATTCGACCGTGGCTGGGGGCTTTGAGGTGATGTCGTAGGCGACGCGGTTTATGCCGGGGATCTCGTTGACGATGCGGGCGGAGATGCGCTCGAGGAGCTCGTGCGGGAGGCGGGCCCAGTCGGCGGTCATGCCGTCTTCGCTGGTGATCGCGCGGACGCCGACCAGGTTGCCATAGGTCCGGCCGTCGCCCATCACGCCGACGCTGCGCACCGGCGTGAGCACCGCGAAGTACTGCCACGGGCGCGGCGAGAGCCGGCCTTGCGCGATCGCGGCGTCGATCTCGCTGGTGACGATCCAGTCGGCTTCGCGCACGACGTCCAGCCGTTCGCGCGTGACTTCGCCGATGATGCGCACCGCTAAGCCGGGCCCGGGGAAGGGCTGGCGCTCGACGATCGCGTTCGGCAGGCCGAGGACGCGACCGGCTTCGCGGACTTCGTCCTTGAAGAGCGAGCGCAGCGGCTCGACGAGCCCCAGCGCCATCCGCTCCGGCAAACCGCCGACGTTGTGGTGCGACTTGATCTTGTGCCCCGCTTTCGAGCCTGGCGTCTTCGACTCGATCACGTCGGGATACAGGGTACCTTGCACCAAGAACCGCACGCCGGGGATCTTCTTCGCCTCTTCTTCGAAGATCGCGATGAACTCATGGCCGATGCGGATGCGCTTTTCTTCGGGATCGTCGATGCCGGCGAGGCGTTCGAGGAAGCGCTGCGACGCGTCGACGTGGATCACGTTGAGGTGCAGCACGTCGCGAAACGCCGCCAGCACGCCGAGCGACTCGTTCTTGCGCATCAGCCCCGTGTCGACGTAGATGCAGGTGAGCTGCTTCCCGATCGCCCGTGAAACCAGCGTCGCCGCGACCGCGGAGTCCACCCCGCCGGATAGCGCGCACAGCACGTTCGCCTCGCCGACCTGCGCGCGCACTTTTTCGATCGCGTCGTCGACCCAGGAGTCCATCCGCCACGACGGTGCGATTCCGGCGATCGTGTGCAGGAAGTTCTCCAGGATCGCGGTGCCTGCTTCCGTGTGCACGACCTCCGGATGGAACAACACCGCGTAAATCTTGCGGGCGTCGTCGCCCATCGCCGCGACCGGCGAACTCGAGGTGTGCGCAAGCGGCATGAAGCCGGGCGGGATGCGCTCGACCGAGTCGCCGTGCGACATCCACACGCGCGATTCCGCCGGCACGCCGAGAAACAGCGGCGAGTCGACGCGGTCGAGCACGAGCTGCGCCGGGCCGAACTCGCTGTGTCCGAGCCGAATCAAACCGCCGCCGAACCGCTTCACCAGCACCTGCATGCCGTAGCAGATTCCGAGCAGCGGCAACCCGCTCGAGTACACGCGCGAATCGCAGTCGAGCGCGTCGTCGCCGAACGTCGATTCGGGCCCGCCGCTCAGCACGATCGCCGCCGGCTCGCGCTTCGCGATCTCGTCCCACGAGGCGTCGTACGGCAGCAGCTCGGAGTAGACGTTGGCCTCGCGCGCGCGCCGCGCGATGAGCTGGCTGACCTGCGAGCCGAAGTCGAGAATCACGACGGTCGCGGGCTTCGCTTGCACGGTAGTGGTCACGCCGGGCGCTTCGGCGCTCAGGTCAGGACGTCCGGCAGGCGGCCGGCGTCGCGTGCCCACACCAGTTCCATCGCGATGCGCTCGCCGACCGAGACGTCGCGGCCCCAGCGGTACGCGGTGTACGGCGTGTAGCGCGTCCCCGGCGAGCCCGGGATGCGCAGCGAGACGTCGTACACGACGAAGTCCTTCGGCGGACCGCTGACGATCACGCACTGCAGCGCGAACGGCCCGATCACGCCGATGCCGTCGACCGCCTGCGCCGCTTTGGCGAACCGCTCGCCCAGATCGAACGCCTTCTCCAGCATCGACTCGGTCAGCGTCGCGGCGATGTGTCCGGCCTCTTCCATCCGCACCGGCTCGTCGGCGAGGTCGCGCGCCTGTTTGTACGGCAGGCCGATGAGCCCGTCGCGGTTCGTCTGCCGGCGCGTGTCGGTTCCCATCAGCTCGAGCTCGCCGAGCACGGGGGACCAGAAGAAGTTCAGGTTGATCGTCGGCCCGAGCGCGAACTCCTCGATCACCGCGCCGCGCAGACCGTCCGCCGTGACGATCCCCGACTCGATCAGCTGCTCCGCCGCGTCGTTGTACTCGTCGGTGCTGCGCACCAGAAAGAACGCGCGCTCGAACGAGACTTTCGCGTGCGGCGCCTTCACCATCACCAGCGTGTCGATGTCGTCGGCCGAGGCGATCCGGCGCGGGTAGCGGATGCCGGCGCGCTCCATCAGGGCGTACTGGTTTTCGGCCTCGTCGCGCTCTTCGGCGCGCAGCAGACGCCGGTTTCCGAAGAACGGAACGCGCATCCGCTCTTCGATGTCCGCGTACGAGTACCGCTGGTGCAGGTACACTTCGAACGAGCGGTTCGGCACGAAGACGACGTTCTCGAGGCGCAATTTCTCCTGCACCTCCTCGTCGAGCACGTCGGCGAACTTGTCGACTTCGAGCGTCGCGTCGACGCAGCCGCGCGGCGGACCGTCGCCGCGGCGCGCGTAGTAGGTGTCGTAGGTCGCGTTGCGGCCGCGCTCGGTGACGATCAGGTTGCGCAGGTTCTGCGCCCGCGCGCCGGAAGCGACGTCCAGCGCGGAGTGGCTCCCGATCGAGCACAGCGTCAGCCGGCTCGCATCGTAGGACGCCAGGGTCGCCTTTACGTCGAACGGCACGTCAGGCGACTACGACGACAGAAAGTCGCGGGCCTCGGTCGAGGTCGGGTAGTTGACGAGCAGCGTGCGGCGGACTTGCTTGAGGGCGTCCTTCGCCTCCGGGGTGTCCTCGCGCGCGAGCGTGTCGTAGACGCGCTTGTAGAGCCGCGGCAGCTCGTAGTCGCGCGGGTACTGGTGCTGCCAGTCGTCGAGCGAGTCGACGACCCACACGGTCTCCTTCGTCATCCGCCCGCCCCAGCCGGCATCGAGAAACTTCCCGATGCGCGCCAGCTCGTTGCGCACGCCGATCGGCGAAAGCTTCGTGTGCCCGAAGTACTCGTCGGCCGGCGCGGTGATCACCAAGTACGCGTTGTGCGAGACGACGTGGCCGATGATCTGCAGCCCGCCGTGTGCCGACGCGCGGTGCGAGGCGACGATGCGCGCGGCTTCGCGCTCGTCGGGCGAGTACCCGCGGCCCGCGTTGCGCGCGGCGTCGACCATCGGGAACAGCACTTTGCCCAGGTCCTGCGGGACCGAGCCGATCGGAAACGTCGGCTGCGCGGCGCGCTGCAGCGCGAGCGTTCGCCAGCGCACGTCCTGCGTGAGGTTGTAGGCGCGCAAGTCCGCGTCGACTTGGCCGAGCAGCGCTTGCACGTCGCCGGGATAGTCTTTCGCCAGCGCCGCGGCGTCGGCGTCGGCGTCGTACGCAAGCCGCCCGACGTCGGCGTCTTCGGCGTCGAGCTTCGCGATGATCGCTTTCGCGGCGACGCCGCGCTGCGGGTCGTTCTGCCACGCCTCCGCCGCGAGCCGGACGTACCACTCGGCTGCATCGTTGCTGGTGAGCGGATCGTAGTGCAGCTGGTAGGCGAGATCGACCGTGATCCCCTTGATCGCGACGTTCTCCGGCTCGTCGCGGCGGCGCAGCTCGAAGCCGCGCCCGGCGTCGAGGACGGCCGAGAAGTAGTCGAGCTCATCGCCGAGGTGCCAGCCCGCGGCGGCGCCCTTGTCGAAGGCGGCCTTCATCTGGCGGTAGAGCTGCATCGGGTCGATGTCGAGCGCCGCGCGCGCCGGGGCGCACGGCAGCACGAGCACGAGCGCCGCGAGCAGCGCGCCGGCGAGCCTACGGATCGGTGATCGTCGAGTCATCGAGTACCACGTTGAGCGAGTTGGAGAGCAGCGCGTTCTTGATCTCGCGGGCGATGCGGCGGCCGGTCGACATCGGCTCGCTGTAGTTCAGGTACGAGTAGGGAGAGCCGTCGATGAACAGGTTCGTGCCCGCCACGATGCGCGCCGAGATCTCCATGATGTAGAACTGCGTGTCGGGCGTGATGATCGTCTCGATGCAGAAGGCGCCGAACAGCCCCTTCGGGCCGCAGATCTCCTGGCTGACCCGCACGACGTCCTCGCCCATCCGGTATGCTTCGGCGAGCATCGACTCGCGCAAGCTGATCGGCTGGTTGCCGACCACCACGTACGAGGGATCGAGGTCCATCCCGACCTGCGCCTGCGAGGGGATGCGGCCGAGCGAGTCGACGTTCGTCTCGTAGCGCCGGTCCATCGACATGATCTCGAGCTTGCGGGTCAGCGGCGAGTAGAAGTAGTGGATGTAGAGCGGGACGCCGATGATGTACTCTTGCAGGATGTAGTTCTGCCGCGCGAGCAGCGAGGCGCGCTCCTCGAAATCCATCGCGTCACGCAGGAACATGTAGCCTTTGCCGCCTTGCGCGCCGTACAGCTTGACGATCACCGGGCGGTCGATCTCGGCGCCCGTCTTGAACTGGCGCGGCAGCTTGAGCCCCGCGCGCAGCAGCCAGTCGCGCTGCAGCTCGCGGCTCGCCTCCCAGTCGAGCACCGCCTTGTTCCCGAAGTACGGGATGCGCATCTTCTTGTGCTCTTCGAGCGAGAGGTAGGCGACGAACGAGCCGTGCGGGACGATGATGATCTTGCGCTTCTCGAGCTCGGGGACCAGCGACATGAAGTCGCTGTACCGGTCGATCGTGATCACCTCGTCGACGAACGCGAACGAGCGGTACAGCCGCTCCGTGTCGCGGTTCGCGATCGCGAGCGTGCGGAAGCCCTCGTCGTGCGCGCCCTTGAGAATCTGCAGCGCCGAGTGCGAGCCGAGCGTCGCGATCGTGTACATCTCGCCGACGTCGTTGCGCCGCTCCGCGGCTTGGTGCAAGGGCTCTACCGTCATCGTCATGCTTTTATTGCTACCTGAAACGCGGGGTTGCAGAGAAACGTCTCGACCGCGCGGTCGAGGTCGGTACTTGCCACGTCGCGGCCCGCGTCGTCGAGCAAGCGCCATGCGGTGCGGCGGCGAACGGCGCGAACGCCCGGGATCGTGCGTCCCGCCACGAGATCGCTCGGAGCTTCGTCGCGCGGTGCGATCCACACCTCGCCGGGCGCCGGCCGGTCCGACTCCCGCACGGCCAAGCGGTGCTTGTTGGGGTTGTGGATCGTCTCGATCGAGGCGATCCGCCGCGCGAAGTCTCCGGCCTCGCCCGCGACGCCGGCGTCGACGTCGAACTGCCAGATGTCGCTGCGCACCACGCGCGCGCACGAAACGCCGAGGCCGTCGAGCGTCTCGTGCGCGGTGAACGCCTCGTTGTCGGGAATGGTGAGCGAAATCGCAAACGTCCGCGTGATGCTCATGCCGGTACCTTGTCGCGCAGCGCGCGGGCGAAGTGCTCGAACAGCTTGATCCCGCCCGACGGCGCGAGCGCCGCGCGCGCGTCGCCGCGCGCCGAAGGAACTTCGTCCAGGTGCATGTACGTCCAGGCGTCGCGCTCCGGATGCGGCATGATCGCGAGCACGTTCCCTTCTCGGTTCACCAGCCCCGCGCAATCGAGTGCCGAACCGTTCGGCGCCGGGACGTCGTTGCCGTCGCGATCGCAGTACACGAACGCCAGATGGCCGTCGTTCGCGATGCACGCGAGCTCGTCGGCGGGCGCAGCAAGGCGGCCGTCACCGTGCGACGCCCAGGCCGGGATCACGGCGTCCGATTCGATGCCACCGAGAATCGGAACGCGCTCGGGCGCAACCGCTAGCCGCACGTGCACGTGCAGCGAGTGAAAGCGGCCGTCCCGGTTCGGCGCAAACGCCGCGGTCGGCCGGCGCAACGGTCCCGTCCCCGGCACGAGCCCCGCTTCGGCGAGCATCTGCGCGCCGTTGCAGATGCCGAGGACGAACTTGCCGGCCTGCGCCGCCTCGATCACCGGGTCCATGATCGCGTCGTGCGCCGCAACGGCGCCCGCGCGGACGCGATCCTCGTACGCGAACCCACCCGGCAAGATGAACGCGCCGAACCGCGCGAGCTTCTCAGGCTGCGACCAATGCACGAGCTCGCCGTCGAGCCCCACCGCTCGCACCGCGCGCAAGGTCTCATCCTCACTGTTCGTCCCCGGAAAAACGAGGACCGCAACCCGCGCACTCATCCTTGTCATCCTGAGCTCGTCGAAGGACCGTAGAAGTCGCGCAGCGGCGCTTCCCACGCTTCACGCAGACGTTCAACGCTGACTTCATGGTCGTACGGAGTTCGTAGAAACGGCTCCGCGATCGTGGAGCCCGCGTAGCGCGTCATCACGCCGACTTCCATGCCCAGGCGACGAAAGGCGGTCCAGTCGGCGACTTCACAAACAAAACCCGGAAACTCCTCGAACCAGATCGCCATCTCCAACTGCGGGGTCTGGTCATCGAGCATGAGGTCCACGTCGTAGAGCGCGTCCCAGTGCATCAACTCCGCGCCGAGCGAACGATCCGTGGCCCCGATCACCATCTCCGCGATCGCGGTGAGGATACCGCCATCGCTAACGTCGCGTGCCGCGAGCACGAGCCCCCGCGCAACGCCCTCGCGGACGAGCGCACAATACCGGGCGAACTCCGGGTATCTCACTTCCGGCAAGGCGGTCGTCGTCAGTCCCATGACCTCTGCGATGATGCTTCCGCCGTACACGAGCTGCGGGATGCCGACCAGTCCGATGGTCGAGCCCGCCTGTTTAAAGCCGCCGGTCGTGATGCGCGCGATGTCGGAAATCGTGCCGACGCACACGACGATCGGCGACGGCGCGACGTGATTTCCGGAAGACGAGCGGTTGTAGAGCGAAACGTTCCCCGAGACGAACGGCACTTGCAGCGTGCGCGCCGCGTCCGCGAGCCCGTCGACTGCGGCGACGAAGGCGCCCATCTGCTCGGGGACCGTCGGATCCCCAAAATTCAGACAATCCGTGAGGCCGACCGGCGTCGCACCGACGGCACTGACCTGCGCGATCGCCTCGGCGACCGCGAGCTCGGCTGCGCGGCGCGGATCTACCTTGCCATAACGCGGGTTTCCGCCAAGCCCGAGCGCGACGCCGAGCGGCGCGCCGGGAATTGGCACCAGGACCCCCGCATCCGCATATCCGGGCGGGATCGCAGTGCAACCGCGCACGACGCCGTCGTACCGCCGGTAGATCACCGCACGCGAGCAGACGTCGCGATGCGTGAGAACCTTCTCGAGTAGCAGGAACGGCGAGGTCCGCGCGTAGCCGTCGAACTTCCGCCGCATCTCAGCTTCGCGCTCTTCGGGCGTCTCGGATCGCGTCCGCGGCAGCACGTACGGGCGATGGTAGCGCACGCCGCCGGTGAGGAACGGCAGGTCGACGTCCATCACGACTTGGTCACGATAGTGCGCGACGTAGCGCCCGGTTTCGGTGACCTTGCCGATGACGCTGGCGCAGGCGCCGCGTGCGATGCGCGGGAGGCCGTAGACGTCATTGTAGATTTCCAGCATGAGCGGCGTGAACGACGGCGGCACGATCCAGCACAGCCGTTCCTGCGTCTCACCGATCGCGATCACTTCGGGCGGCAGATCGCGCTGCGCCGTCGAGACGCGCTCGAGCTCCACTTCCGCGCCGACACCGCCCGCCGCGCACAATTCGGCGCTGCACCCGGCAAGGCCGCCGGCGCCGAGGTCCTTGAACCCCGCGGTGATCCCTTGCGCGCGCAGCTCCGCAAAGACGGCGTACGTCGCGCGCATGAGGACGTTCTTCAGGAACGGATCGGGGACTTGAACGGCGCCCTTGTTCTGATCGGCGTCGTCCTCGTCGAGCATCAGCGAGGAGAACGACGCGCCGCCGAAACCGCTCCGGTCGGTCGCCTTTCCGACGAGCACGATGTCCCAGCCGACGCTGCCCTGCGGCGCGCGCGAATGGATGATGTCCTTCTCTTTGACGAGCCCGAGCGCGACCACGTTGACCAGCACGTTGTCGTCGAACGACTCGTCGATGAAGACGTCGCCGCCCACGTTCGGGACGCCGATCGCGTTGCCGTAGGCGGCGATCCCGTCGACGACCTGCTGGGCGACGTACCGGCAGTGCTCGTTCTCGAGCCGCCCGAACCGCAGCGGGTCGGCAACGCCGATCACCTCGGCGCCCATGCACAGCACGTCGCGCACGATCCCGCCGATCCCGGTCGCGGCGCCCTCGAACGGCACGACCTGCGAAGGATGGTTGTGCGACTCGTGCGCGACGACGATCCCGTACGTCTCGCCGTTCCACTCGCCGAGCCGCACGATCCCGGCGTCCTCGCCGACGCCGAGCAGCACACTCGGTCCTTCGGTCGGAAGCTTCTTGAGATGCTCGCGCGAGGACTTGTACGAGCAATGCTCGCTCCACTGCGCGTCGAACGCGAACAGCTCGGTGTCGCTCGGGACGCGCCCGAGGTGCTCGGCGATGCGCCGCAGCTCGTCGTCGGAAAGCGCGAGGCCCAGCCGGCGGCCGCGCGCGACGGCGTCGTCGAGCACGACCGCCGTCTCAGGCACGCGCGGTGCCCGGCGGCAGCGGCGGGGGAGGCTGATTGAGCTGCGCGTCGGCGCTCAGCACGGCGCTGCGCGCGTTCGCTTGCAGCAGCAGAACGCGGCCGAACACGACGGTGTCGTCGAGCGCGAACGCCTTCGCGGCCGCGCGCGCGACGTCGTCGGCCCGCGGATCGGCGACGTCGACCACGACGATCGGGTTCGCGCTGGCGTTGTCGATCAGCGCAGGAAGCGCGCTCGTCGCCGGCCCGATCGCCATGAAGATCAGCCGCGTGAACGTCGCTTCGAGCTGCGAGACCAGCTGCAGCGCGTAGCCCGGCGTGCGCGCGACGGAGGCGACGTGCCGAACCGCCGGCAGACCGAACGCCCCCAGCGCGCGCCCGATCAGATCGATCGTCGGGACGTGCTCGGGACCGTCGGCGATCAACGCCACCATCCCGGGCTGCATCTGCGGAAACGTGCCGACGATCTCGGCGACGCGCTCGTAGTTGGCGCGAATCTGCGCCAAATCGGCCGGCGTGACGACCTCGAGGTTGCGGTAGAGCTGCTTGTCGAGCATCAGCTCTTCGCGGCCCTGCGGCCACACGCGCCACGAATCGTTGTCGATCACGTCGGCGATGACGAGCTGGCCTTTCCCTTCGCCGCTCGCCAGCCGCCCGAACTCGATCTTCAGATCGACCAGCAGCGCGTCGCGCCGGCGCCAAGCGTGCCCGAGGATCTCGTAGGTGATCCGCGCGAGCTCCTGCATCGTCCCGACCTCGTTGGCCGTCGCGATGCCCTGCGCGACGATCGCGTCGACGTCGATCTGCGGATCGTGGTTGGCGTCGTCTTTCAGGAAGAGCTCGATCAGCCGCGGGACGAGCAGCGCGCCGCGCTGGATCCCCGGCCGGCGCTTCACCAGCGAGCCCGCCGCGACGCCGCGCACGACGACCTCGAGCGGGATCATCTGCGCGCGGCGGACGAGCATCTCGTTGTCGTCGTCGTCCTCGCCGCCGTTCAGGTAGTGCGTCGGCAGCCCGCACAGGTTCAGCAGCCGGAAGACGCGCGCGGTGGTCTGCGCTGCGATGCGGCCTTTCCCTTCGATCACGTCGCGCCGCTCGCCGTCGCGCGCGGTGATCCCGTCCTGCTGCTTCACCACCAGCACGTCGGGCTGCCCTTCGTGCTCGTACAGGATCTTGGTCTTGCCGCGCGCGATCTCGTGTCCCTTACGCATCGTTCTTCTCCGCCGTGGCGACGGTGTCGCGAATCCGCTGCGCCAAGCGGTGCGCGCGCTGCGGCGCGTCTCCGACGTGCCCGCTCGGATCGAGCCGCTCGCGCACCTCGGCCGGATCGACCCAGCGCGCGATGCGATCGTCGTCGGCGAGCAGCCGCGCGAGCGGGTTGAGCTCGCCCGCGGCCAGCGCGTCGTGCGCGCGCATCGCGCTCTGGCGAATCACCTCATGCAGCTCCTGGCGGTCGCCACCGCGCTTCGCCGCTTCCATCAGAATCGCTTCGGTGCCCGCGAACGGGCCGTAGGTGCGCAGGTTTTCGGCGATGCGGCGCTCGTCGACGCGCAGCCCGTCGACGATCTTCTTCGCCAGCGCGAGGATCTCGTCGCTGCAGAGCAGCGCTTCGGGCAGGATCGTGCGGCGGTTCGCGCTGTCGTCGAGCGTGCGCTCGAGCAGATTGCCGGCGGCGTTCTGCCAGGCGACGTCCGCGTACGCCGGGAGCAGCCGCGCGAGCGAGTCGATGCGCTCGGCCATCACCGGATTGCGCTTGAAGGGCATCGCGCTCGAGCCGACTTGCTTCGCGCCGAACGGCTCGGCGAGATCGCCGAAGCCGGGGCTGGCGAGGATGCGCACGTCGAACGCGAACTTCGCAAGCGACGCGCCGAGCCCCGCCAGCGCCGAGAGCAGCAAGTAGTCGAGCTTGCGCGGATAGGTCTGCGTGGCGACGTCGCGCGCGCTCAGACCGAACCGCGCGAGCACGCCGTTCTCTTGCTCCTGCGGCGTGCTCGGCGTCCCTTCGAGCAAGCGCGTGTACGACGCCGACGTCCCGACCGCGCCCCGAATCCCTTTCGCGGTCAGCTGCTCGCGCGCGGCCAGCAGCGACGCGCGGTCGATCAGCAAATCTTGCGCGTAGACGGCGAGCCGGTAGCCGAGCGTCGTCGGCTCGGCAGGCTGCAAATGCGTGTAGCCCATGCAGACGAGCTCGGCATAGCGCTCGATGCGGTCCGCGAACGAGCGTAGCAGCTCGTCGAGCGCCACGACGATGCGCTCGAGCGCGAGCCGCATCCGGAACGTCTCGACGTTGTCCTCGACGTCCATCGACGTCGCGCCGAGATGAATCTTTCCGCCGCCGACGGTCGCCTGCCGCGCGTAGACGCGGATCTCCGCCATGAGGTCGTGCCCGATCTCGCGCTCGACCGCGAGCGCCGCGGCCAAGTCGATGTCCTCGGCGTGCGCGCGCAGATCGTCGACTTCGGCTTGGGTGACGAGCCCGGCGGCTTGCTGCGCCTCGGCGAGCGCGACCCACACCGCCCGCCACAGCTTGCGGCGCTCGCGTTCGGAGAACAGCTCGCGCAGCGACGGGCGGCCGTAGCGCCACGAGAACGGCGAGGTGTAGGTGGTGTCGTTCACGGTTCGCGGTCGGCTTCGCGGACGAAAATGGATCGGCCTCGACGAGAAAGGTCGGGGAGGCAGGAAGGACCTCCGCTCGCTCGGACGACTGAAAGGCCGCCGAGCGCGGCACCGATCCCGGCAATGGAATGGATGCGCGCCCGCGAGCGAGGCTTCACGCTGATCGAGGTCGTCGTCGCGGTGGGGATCATCGCGACGACCACCGCGGCCGGCATCGGCCTCTCGCTGGCGTCGCGCTCGTTCGGGGTCGCGGCCGCGGCGACGGAGTTCGACCACCTGCTCGACAGCGCGCGCACGATCTCGCACCAAGTGCAAGGCGCGACGATCGCTTTCATCCCCGACGCGTACGGCGACGGCACGGAAGTGCGCGTCTACGCCGGAACCGCGAACGGAACGCCCGTCGCGACGACGCTGCCGCCGCTGTACACGCATGCCACGATCGAGGAAGTCGAATCGATCGGCAAACCGCCCTTTGCGTTCGTGCTGCACGTGAACGGCGCGCTCGGCGGACGCTCGGGCTACCGCATCGGCGCAAACACCGCTTCGAGCGAGATCGGCTGTCCGGCCAAAGGCGCATTTCATTTCGTCATCCACGTGAACGGCGGCTCCGCGGACCGGTTCATCCCCTGCCGCACGCCGCTCGCGGCAACCGGGCCGGCAACGCTGACGATCTGGCCCGCGGCGACCATGGCGCCGCTCCCGACACCGTGCGCAGCGTCGTGCACGCCGGCCGCGCTCCCGACCGCGCCGTCGTCCTCGCCGAGCTGCCCGCCGAATTTCACCGCGATCCCCGGCGGCTGCACGCCAACGCCGACGCCGAGCGCCGGCGCGCGATATCACGTCAGCGTATCGGTGGCATCGCCGACGATGAACATCGGTGGAACGGACTCCTTCACCGCCGAGGCGACGCTGACGAATCCCGCCAGCGTACCGATCGGCACGCCGGCGTCGGTTCCCGTGACGATACAACAAGCCACCGGCGTGACGTGCACGGCGTCGCCCCAAGGCTCGCAACCGTCCGGCACGACGTTCACGCTGAACGGCATCTCCGCCGGAACCTGCACAGTCGTGATGCAAGCAGACGTGTCGTCAGTCCCCGGAGCGACTACAGATGCGGCGACGGTGTCTGTGTCGGTCTCGGTTGCAGCGTCGCCGGCACCGACGCCGACTCCACCGACATGCGACCTCGTCGCGAACGGCAAGTGTTACAGCCGCATCGTCAACCGAACGGCATATCAATTTTCGAAGTTCGTCATCCCGAATGAGTCCTGTTCGGGTGATCCACCGATATGTTATTATCTCGATAGCATTTACGACATCGCACTTGGTGACCCATACACCTTACAACCGGCAACGCTGCCGACAGATTCGAACCACGAACTGCTCTTCCAAATCGACGCGATTCAGAACATCTCTACCGCTTGTTTACCATATTCGGCTTTCGCAACCATACCGGCTGATGACGTTCACTGGGGGGCGACCGCCATCGGTGGCCCCGCGGATCCTCCACGTGGTTATGGTGAGCCGTCAAAATATGTCACAATAAACCGCGTATCGTTCGGACCGACCGGCGGAAACCCGACTGAACCGCTAGTGTGGCCCGAACAAACGACAGCTCTTGAAATGTACGAGGCCGTAGCGACTCGACAAATCGGAGACGTCCAGTCGTTTTCGTACTCGTCCGCGAACATATCGTCAACCGACCTCATTGGGTGGTTTCCGGATTTTCCGGGATGCGACGTTGCCGGAGGCGTGGCCGGGCCGGGCAATCAATACGGGATCGTAAAAGTGGAGTTAGTATTCGAAATCTTCCAAGCGGCACCGTAACAGCTTCGGCAATAAGAGAAGGCCACGTTTCCGTGACCTTCTTTTTGCGTCTCGAGGCTGGCGTGACGGTTTAGAATCCGTAACCCAAAGTGGCTTCTTGAATGGCCGCCAAATTCAAACCACCAGCCGGAGCATCATACGCATAAAGCTCAATTACGTACGGCTGACCTACAGTCGCCCCCGGAGCAGGGATCGACGTGATCGGCACAGCACTTCCGGCCGTCACACCGGCGCCGTCGTAGAAGCCGGCGGGGATGCTGCCGAGAGCCGATTGCACGTTGCCGTTTACGGTGGAGCTGGGATTGTTCGTCGCGCGTACCGGCGCCGGCACGTTGTTGGCGCCGGCCAATCCGGCCGCGACGGCGCATGGCGTCACGGTCGTCGTGCAGATGCCGAAGCCGACGCTCTTGGGATTCGGCGGAACCCGAGCGGCGCTGAACGCCGGCGCGGCGTTGTGCGAGATCGCGAGGAACCCGGACGGCGGCACCGGGAACGTCGGCTCGCCGTAGATGTAGAGCCCCAGGGTTCCGCTTGCCGACGTTCCGCCGAGCACGATGGTCCAGCGGACGTTGTTGCCCGGAGCCAACGTCGCGGTCGCGATCGCCGGAGATCCGAAATAGGGTCCGGGTGCGGTCGCGCATTCCAGTCCGGCATTGGCGGCGCCGGTGTCGGGGAAGACCGAGATCACGTGCGGGATGCCGCCGCTCACCTCGAACAGGCTCCCGATGGCGGTACCCCCGCCGGCGAACTTGCCGTATGTCGCGACACCGCCGGTGAGGCCGAACGGCTGGTTGTCGACGCAAACGTCGACCGTCGTCGTTTTCGTGGCTGACCCGGGCGATACCGGGAAACTGTCCGGCGAACCATCGAGGAAGCGCAGCAGCATCTGCCCGTTGGAGCCGCTCTGGAACGTGCCCGAGGTTCCTCCGGCGCCGTTCGGGGCGTTAGCGAACGGCAGTGAGGTGCCGTTTCCGTTCGCGCAGGCGGACAGCGTCACGGCGAATGCGCCCAGGACGGCTAGGCGGGCGAGGAGACTACGCATGCGTGGAGTGACCTCTCAGGGAGCCGATGGCGAGCGACGACGCGGGGAATCGCATAAAAGCGGCCGCCGGTCGAACGCGACGTTGGATTCCGGAGAAAGCGAATCCTCCGCTCCGTCAGCGCGCCTGAGCGAGCCGCCCTCCTAAATCTGCCGTTAACAATTCGATCATGGCCCGCGGATCGTCGATCCGGCCCGTCACGACCGCCTCGAAGCCGCGCACCGCGGCCTCGTAGCCGTACTTCGCGCGGCGCTCGCCGATCCGCCGCGCGATCGGCCGCAGCGCCCGCTCCCGCCAGCGGTGCCGCGCCGGGAGCTCGCCCCCGCCGGGGCGCGCGAGCTCCCAGAGCAGCGCGAAATCGGTCGCCAGCGCGCTGGCCAGCGGCACCCCCGCCCCGCGCGGGTCGTTCGCGAACAGCTCGAAGGCGATCGCGAGCGCCTCGGCGGTGCGCCCCTCGACCACGGCGGCCGCGTACTGCCAGGCCTTCGGGTCCTCCACGCTGAGGCTCTCGCGCTCCAGGTCGCCGACCGTGATCGTCTTCCCGCCGAGCGCGAGCTTCTCGAGGTCGTTCCGGATCGAGCCGGTATCGGCGTCGCTCTCGGCCAGGATCGTCACCACGCGCGGCTGCGCTTTCGCGCCGAGCGCCGCCAGCGTCTCGCGTACGAAGCGCTCGCGCACGTCGGCGTTCGGCGTCGTGTCGATGCGCAGTGCCTTGCGCCCCGCGAGCTGGCCGTACGGCTCGGGCTTTGTCTTCTTCGCCGGTGAAAACAGATCTTCGAGCACCAGCGTGTTGCCGGCCGGCACGTTTTCCGCGACCGCCCACAGATCGCGGCGCGGCTGCGCGCGCAAGCGCTGACAGTTGCGCACGACCACCACGCGTCGCTCGGCCAGGAACGGCATCGCGTTGACCGCATCGCCCGCAGCCCGCCCGATCGAGTCGCTCTCCGGCCCGTCGAAGATGTCGCAGTTCAGCGCGCGCATGTCCTCGGGCAGCAAACGGTCGAGCACCGCGTCGAGCGCGCGCTGCGCGAGGATCGCGTCCTCGCCCTCGATGATGACGAGGCCGTCGATCTTCGGTTCCTTGTCGAGAAAATCGTAGAACTTCACGCGACGGGCAGCGGAATGCGCGGACGGTGCTGCAGATCGGCGATCGCGTCCTCGTACGGCGCGCGCACGAGGCCGTACTCGGTGACGAAGCCGGTGATCAAGCGGCCCGGCGTCACGTCGAAAGCGGGATTGTAGACTGCGTCGTCCTCGGCGATGCGCACCTCGTCGGCGGCGCGCTCCTCGATCGGAATCTCGTCACCCGACGCGAGCGAGAAATCGAACGTCGAGCGCGGAGCGGCGACGTAGAACGGGATGCCGTGGTGCGCGGCGGCGATCGCGACGCCGTAGGTGCCGATCTTGTTCGCGGTATCGCCGTTGCGCGCGATGCGATCGGCGCCGACGACCACGGCGCGCACCGCCTTGCGCTGCAGCGTGATCGCCGCTGCGCTGTCGACGATCAGCGTCGCGGGGACGCCGGCTTCGCGCAGCTCGAACATCGTCAGGCGCGCGCCCTGCAGCAGCGGGCGGGTCTCGTCGACGAAGACGTGCAGCGCCTTGCCGGCGCGGTGCGCCGCGATGAAGCAGCCCAGCGCGGTGCCGTCGCCGCCGGTCGCGATCGGGCCGGTGTTGCAGTGCGTGAGCACGTTGCCACGCGCCGGAAACAGCTCGACCGAGGCTTCGGCGATCCGCCGGTCGACGTCGCGCTGCTCCTCGTGGATCCGCTGCGCCTCGGCGAGCTCCTCACCGGCCGGCGCGCGCAGGACGCGGTCGACCGCCCAGGCCAAGTTGACCGCGGTCGGCCGGGCCGCGCGAATCAGCGCCGCGGCCGCTTCGTAGGCGCCTCGGTCGCCGGCGTGCAGCCGGGCGGCCAGCGCGACGCCGTACGCGCCGAAGATCCCGATCGCCGGGGCGCCGCGGACCGCCAGCGTCCGAATCGCGTCGACGACCGCCTCGACGCTGGCGGCGCGCTCGCGCACGACGGCGCGCGGAAGCGCCCGCTGATCGAGAAACCCGACGGCGTCGCCGTCGTACCAAACCGAATCCACGGCGAGGCGGATTCGGCGGGGTCGGTGTTACGCCCTCACGGCGTTCAGGGCCGAGTAGCAGTTCCGGCAGTACACCGGCCGGTCGCCACGCGGCTTGAACGGAACGGTCGTCGCCGTCCCGCACTGCGCGCAGACCGCGTCGAACATCTCCCGGAGGCCCGCGGTCGAGGTGGGCGGCGTGCCCAGCCCGTTCGCACGCTGCGACTTCCGCACCGTGCGGCAGTCGCGGCACCGTTGCGGCTCGTTCTCGAACCCTTTCTCCGCGTAGAACATCTGGTCGCGGACCGTGAAATCGAACGTGTTGCCGCAGTCTTTGCAGATCAGAAGTTTGTTTTCGTACACCGACCTCGGCCGGGCGGCGGACGCCGCTCGACCCCCCAAATGGAAACGGATGGGAAACACGGCGCCGACCGATCGGCGGCGTCGTATCGCGGAGTATACGGGAGAGAACGGTACTTGTCTATCCGGGACCATCAAGGCCGAGGCGGCCCGCGCGCGGCGCGCGAACCCCCGCGTCGCATGCGGTCGATCGCACAGGTGTTCTGGTTCGGCCTTTCCGGGAGGGCCGCCGCCTATGGGCTCTGTGGCGCCGTCGCGTTCGGCGCGTTCGCGTCACCAGCGCAGGGCGCCGGCGAGCCGAAGATCGACCCGAACACGGCCTGCGCGACGACGTTCGCTGCGATAAGCATCAAGGGCGATCCGAATGCCGCGGTGGTCCGAGTTGTCGATCTGGCCGCGCCAATGGCCGGAACGATCACGGCGTACGGACATGACCGGTTGTGGACCGGAACGGTCGGACGATCGCTGGTGACGGAACGCTACGGCGCTCATGAAACCTCACTGGTGGTACGAGCCGACGCGCCGATCGAAGGGATCGCGTATGCTCCGTCCTGGGCGGCCTGCATGTTCCACGCCGGCGTGCGCAGCGAAATGTACCGGCGCGAAGAAGCGGACGGCCCGGTGCTGATGGTGACCGATCCGCGGCCCGTCGAGCCGGCGACGTGCGCGCACCCGTACGCACAGCCGGATGTCGTCCATGCGTCCGAGCCGACCGCGCCGGGGCCCGGCCTCAGCGGAACGGTCCGGGTCAGCGTTGCGCTGGACGAGCGCGGGTTCCCGGAATACACACACATCATCTCCTCGCCGCAGCCGCAATTGAACGCTCCTTCGATCGAGTCGGCGCGGCGCACCCAGTACAAAGGTGCCATCTTCCGCTGCGCTGCGGTGAAGAGCGGCTACGAGTTCACGGTCGAGTTCATCTGAGGCGTTAACGGCGGCCGGCGCACGGAGGAGCTTCGCGCACGAGCTGTCGTCACGTCTTTGGAGCGTACACGTTCGTCGTCTCGTTCACGCCTCAGAACCGTCGGTTTTGACCGGTCAGCGGAAGCCCACGCGCTTCTTCTCGCGCTTGCGCTCAAGGACGGCAACGGTGGCGGCGGCGATCGCCGCTTCGTAGCCTTTGTCGCCGCGCTTCGGGTCGGCGCGCTCTTCGGCTTGCGCGCGGTTGTCGGTCGTCAGTACGCCGAACCCGATGGGGATCTCGGTGGCGAGCTGGACGTTCATGATGCCGCGCGCGCACTCGCCGGCGACGTAGTCGAAGTGCGGCGTCTCGCCGCGGATGACGACGCCGAGCGCGACGATGCCGTC
>Ga0213878_10000088_pt1 | contig 50663 bp, 52 predicted proteins | sample VelepicoBEBS_R02_FD_161053 | JGI IMG/M metagenome (GOLD analysis project Ga0213878, IMG submission 161053) | Vellozia epidendroides bulk soil microbial communities from rupestrian grasslands, the National Park of Serra do Cipo, Brazil - BS_R02 | ecosystem: Environmental > Terrestrial > Soil >... | reverse complement strand
GGCAGCTCGCGGCTGAACCTCTTCGACATCACGCCCTGCTACAGCAAGGGCAAGGTGATCCGGCGCGACCGCCAGACCTGTGCCTACTGCGGCATCTGGCAGGAGCTGCGTGACCTGACCGTCGACCACATCCAGCCCGCGTCCCGCGGTGGCCCGTTGAGCTGGATGAACACGGTCGCCGCCTGCCGCGCGTGCAATGCGCTGAAGGCCGACCGCACGCCGGAACAGGCGCGCATGCCACTGCTGTTCACGCCCTACGTGCCCAGCCGCTTCGAGGACTTCCTGCTCAAGGGCAGGCGCATCCGGGCGGACGTGCATGAATGGCTAGCCGCGCGGCTGCCGAAGGAATCGCGCCTGAGCTGACCCTGACCGGTCAGCCCGGGCGCTTGACCATGTCCCACGTCAACCCGAACTTGAGCAAGTACTTGCGCAACCGGTCGGCGTCGTTGATGACCGTGCGCTGCGCGCGCGACCGATCAAAGAGCCGGCGCCCTGCTTCCGACAGCGTTGAGGATGCCTGGCAGATGCGCACGACCGCTTCCAACTGCAGGCGGTCAAACAGATCGAGCGATTCCTCGATCTCTTGCGGCAGCAGCGAGCCCAATTCAACCGCGGCCTCGGCCTGACCATGCCCCACGGGCTTCCAAAGCCACTGCAGCCGCTGAATCTCTGCATCGACCAGCGCCGTCGAGATGCGCCCGCCATCCGCCAACGTCGCCATCCGCGTCACGCTGGCCATCAGGTCGCGGAAGTTGCCATTCCAGAGTGCCTCTGCAGACCGCGCGAACTGCAGGTACTTGGCCTTCGCTTCCACGTTGAAACGCACCGCGCGACCGGAATCCGTCGCGAACCGTGCCAGCAAGTGGTCGATGTTGGGCTCGATGTCCTCCGGACGTTGTGCCAGGCCCGGCAGGGTGTACGCCCACAGGTTGATCCGCGCGAACAGGTCTTCGCGAAAGCGGCCCTGGGCGACGTCATCGGGCCACGGCGCGGGATCTCTTCGACCTCTGCGCTGTGGCGGCTGCTGATCCGGCCGCGATTACGGTCGCGGCACCGTTCATGCAACGCCACGGCGAAGCCTTCCTGCGACGCATCTCCGAGCGCGACGAGCGCCTGCAGGCCCAGTTCGAGAGCATCGATGTGATCGACTTTCGAGCAACCTTCGACGAGTGCGTCACCCGAGCCCTTGAGCTGATTGGCGCTGCAATCGCATTGGCCAGCGGCTCACCGAGCCGGCATGACCTGGTGCGATAGGGAATCCGAAAGAGTCCGGAGAGGAGGGAACTTCGACACTGAGCAAGCCTCGCCGAAGTGGTTGACTCACCGCGAGGGCGGCCTCAGGGGGCTCGATCGGCCGGGTTCGTGCGCATGTACTGCCTGGGCGACTGCCCGACATGCCGACTGAAGGCAGTGCTGAAGGCGCTGGTGGACGCGTAGCCGACGCGTTCGGCCACCTCGGCGACGGGCAACCCCTCCCGGCGCAGCAGGTCCTTGGCGAGTTCCATCCGCCAGGCGAGCAGGTACTCCATCGGCGCGACGCCGACCGCACGGGTGAAGCGGTCGAAGAATGCCGATCGCGACAGCGCCGCGGTTTCGGCGAGCTGGCCGACCGTCCAGCGCCGGCTCGCATGCGCGTGCATCTGCGTCAGCGCGACGGCCAACCGTTCGTCGCCCAGCCCGCGCAGCAGGCCCGGCGGCGCGCTGCCCGCCGTGGTCGACCGCATGGCTTCGATGAGCATCATGCCGACCAGCCGCGACAGCATGAACTCGTGGCCTGGCCGGGGATCGAGATACTCCTCGCCCACCATCTGCACCAGCCGGGCCAGGCGGGTCGAAGCGCGCACATGCACGAGGCCCGGCAGCAGCGACACGAGGAGTTGGGGGTCCGCGCGATCGAACAGGAAGGCGCCGCCCAGCGACAGCATTTCGGGTTCGCCGCCTGGCATGCCGTAGCGTCGCTCGCCGTCGCCGCCTGGCACCACCTTGGGATCGATGTGAACCGGTAGTGGCGCCGGGGTGAAGCTGGAGATGGTGAACGCCGGCGTCGCCGGCAGCAGCACGAAATCGCCGGCCCCCAGCGTCACCTCCTCGTGCCCGTCTACGGCCAGCCGGCAACTGCCCTCCAGCATGATGCAGAAGCTGGGCTGCCCATACTCGGCGTAGCGCACCGCGTAGTCGCCCTTGCCGCTAATGAGGTTGGCAAAGACGGCATGCGGCTGAAGGAGGCGCACGACTTCAGTCAGGGGGTCACTCATCTCACGTCCGGACGATCATGAAGCAGCCAGGAGCGTGCAGCATGCCATCGCTGCCGGCTCGGCCCCGCGCGTTCACGGACCGGCGGCCTTGATGAGGGCGCGGGCGCGAGGCAGGGCCGCCATGGTGGCCTCGTAGCCGATCTGGATGGCGCGCTCCTGCTCGTCCTTGGCCGACATGCCGGAAACGCTGATGGGCGGCGAGATCGCGATGTCCGCTTCGGCCAGTTCCGCGGCCGCCATGAGGCAGCTCTGCGCGCGAATGGCGCGCAGCAGCACCGATGGCGCCGCGAGCCCGTCGCCGCCCGGGCCGCTGCAGTAGACGTCCACCGCGATGACGAGGTCGGCCCCCATGGCCCTCGCGAAGCGCACGGGCACAAGGCTGGCGATGCCGCCATCCACCAGATGGCCACCCGGATAGGCCACCGGCAGGTTCACGCCCGGCACCGCGGCAGAGGCCTGGACCGCGGCGCCCGCGGTTCCCTGGTCCAGCAGCATGGCCTGGCCGCTGCGCAGGTCGGTCGCGACGGCCGCGAATCGGCGCGGAAAGTTCGCGATGGGAACGCCGGCGGTGATCTCGTCCATCCAGCGGGCGATGTTGTGGCCGCGCATGAGGCCGCGGGTGCTGAACGTGAGGTCGATCAGCGACGACAGCTTGACGCCGCGCGCGATGGACTCGATTTGTCGCGGCGAGAGGCCGCTGGCGTAGGCGGCGCCGACCAGCGCGCCGACGGAGGTGCCCACGACGATGTCGGGCGCGATGCCGGCCTCTTCCAGGGCGTGCAGGGCCCCCAGGTGCGCAAACCCCCGCAGCCCGCCGCCGCCGAGCACAAGCGCCACCTTGGGCTGGCCGGACCCGGCTGCGGGCGGCCGCGACTGGCGCAGCGCCGCCAGGGGCTGCGGCGACAGTTCGGCGGGCGGCGGATCGCGCGGGCTGGCGCAGCCTGCCATCCAGGCCGCTGCGAGGAGGGCCAGCGTGATGGTGCCGGAGTACAGGAGTTGGGGCGCTTTCATGGTGACCTGCCTGGGGCTTGAGGCGCGCGCCGCTCGGGCGTCAGGCGGCCTTGGCCTGCACGAGGGCCACGGCGTCCGGCCCGGCCGCGAAGTGCAGGCGGTCCGACGCGTCGTTCGCGGCCTGCCAGACCGTCTCGGCGACGTCGGCCGCGGTGGTCACGGCGCCCGGGTTGGCGAAAGCGGTGAAGATGGGGTCGGCGAAGGGTCGGTAGGCATCGGGGATCAGGCCCTGCATGCGGGCGCCGCCGTTCTCAGCGAAGCGCGTGCCGGGCCCGTAGCCGGGCTCGACCAGCTTGATGCGCACGCCGAACGCTGCCAGCTCGTGGGCCACGGAGCCGGACAGGCCGTCGACTGCCGTCTTGCTGGCCGTGTAGACGCCGGCCAGCGGGAAGGCGGCGAGTGTGGTGCTGGAGGTCACGTTGACGATCACGCCGGACCGGCGCTCGCGGAACTGCGGCACGACGGCATGCATCATGGCCATGACACCGAAGGTGTTGGTCTCGAAGATCTCGCGCGTTGTCGACATGGGTGTGGCCTCGAAGGCGCCGACGACGCCGATGCCGGCGTTGTTGACGAGCACGTCGATGGGGCCGGCGGCGCGGATCGCCGCGGCGACGCTTGCGGGGCTGGTGACGTCCAGCGCAACCACTTGCATGCGGTCCGAGCGGGGCAGCATGTCTTCACGCGGCGTGCGCATGGTGGCGACGACGTTCCAGCCCTTGGCGTGGAAGTGGCGGGCGGTCTCCAGGCCGTAGCCGGAGGAGCAGCCGGTGATGAGGACGGTCTTCATGGTGGTTTCCTGTGGTGGGGTTGCGGTGAGGGAACGATAGCCAGCACATTCAGGACCAACAACAATCAACAGTCCATGTTTGTTTTTTAAAAGTCCAAATCGAACGACTTTCAGGCGCCGGAGCCGACGGATACATCTGCAAGGCCCGTCCGCGGTGACGGTGGGCAGAATGGAAGCTGCCGTGGCCGCGGCGTTCGCCGCGAGCGGCACGTCCGCTCCAAGTGCAGAAATGGAGGCAGGCCATGCGTCGCAGATTGATTGCCTTGTGCGTTTCTCTTCTTTGCGCCGCGACGGCGGCGCCCACCAACGCCGCGGTCAGCGTGAGCATCGGCATCAACGTGCCGGTCTATCCACAGATGGTGGTCGTGCCGGGCTACCCGGTCTATTACGCGCCCGCCGTCGGCGCCAACTTCTTCTTCTATGACGGCATGTACTGGGTGCTGGACGGCGACGACTGGTACATGAGCTCCTGGTACAACGGGCCCTGGGCCCTCGTGGAGCCCGCCTACGTGCCTTATTACGTGTTGCGCGTGCCGGTGCGCTACTACATGGCGCCGCCACCGTACTTCCGCGGCTGGCAGCCCGGCGCGCCCCCGCGCTGGGGCAGCCATTGGGGGCCGCAATGGGAGCAGCGGCACCACGACTGGGACCGTTGGGACCGCCGCGCCACACCCGCGCCGGCGCCGTTGCCCAACTACCAGCGCCGCTACTCAGGCGACCGCTATCCCAGCCCCGGGCAGCAGACCGACCTGCAGACCCGCAACTACCGTTACCAGCCGCGTGCTGAGGCCGCGCGGCAGTTCGTGCCGCCGCAGTCGGTCGAACACAGGGGGCCTGCCGTCGTGCAGCAGCGGCCGCAGATGGAACAACCGCCGCAGCATCCCCAGGAGCCGCGGCGGGACGCCGGCGGCCCGCCGTGGCGTGAGGCCGGGCCGCGCATGCCGCCGCAGCAGGGGCGCGCCGAACCGCAGCAGGGGCGCGCCGAACCGCAGCAGGGGCGTGCCGAACCGCAGCAGGGGCGTGCCGAACCGCAGGAGCGCGGCCGCGGGCATGGCGAAGAGGGCCGGGACCGGCGCGACAACGAGGGCAGGCCGCCGCCCGGGAGGTAGGCGGCCGGGCCGCTCAGCGGCCGTGCCAGCGCTTGGTGGCGCGCCGCACGACCTCGGGCAGCAGGTGGTTCTCGTCCTCGATGCGGCGCAGCCAGGTGGCGTCGTTGCCCGCACCGTTGATCTCGCGGCGCAGGTATTGCAGCGCGGCCTCGGCGCGCAGATCGCCGGCATGCGTGTCCAGCCGGCTCAGCACGGCGGCCAGGTCGTCGCGCAGCACGCGGTGCTCGCCCGTCTCGGGGTCGACGAAGGTGCCGTCCAGCCCGAAGCGGCAGGCCTGGAAGCGGTTGAAGGTGTAGGGCAGGTAGTCGTCCTCGCCAAGCTTGAACGGCTTCTCCACCGTCATCCAGCGCGCCAGGCATTGGATGAAGCCGGCCAGGGCGGCGGCCTTCTCGATGGTCAGCGGCGTGTCCAGCACGCGGACCTCGATGGTGCCGAACTCGGGCTTGGGGCGGATGTCCCAGTAGAAGTCCTTCATGCCGGTGACGACGCCGGTGCGCGTCATCTTGTTGAAGAAGGTCTCGAAGTCGTCCCAGGTCTGCACGAAGGGCGCGCGGCCCGACAGCGGGAAGGCGAACACCGAGTTCAGGCGTGCCGAGTCGAAGCCCGTGTCCTCGCCCTGCACGAAGGGCGACGAGGCGGCCAGCGCGATCAGGTGCGGGATGAAGCGGCTCATGCCATGGAGCAGCACCAGGGCCTCGTCGGCGCTGGGGCAGCCGATGTGGACATGCTGGCCGAACACGGTGAACTGCTTGGACAGATAGCCGTACAGCGACGACAGCTCGTGGAAGCGCGGCGTCTCGAAGATGCGCCGGCGCGTCCAGTGCTGGAAGGGATGGGTGCCGCCGCCGCACAGACACACGTCCAGGCGCTCGGCGCAGTCCACCAGCGCGTCGCGGATCTGGCCCAGCTCGGACAGCACCTGGCCGAAGCCGGTGCAGACGCCGGTGGACAGCTCGATCATGCTGCTGGTGATCTCGGGCTTCACGTCGCCGGGGATGCTGCGCTTCTCCATCAGGCGCAGCAGGTCACCGGAGACGGGCGCGAGGTCGTAGTCGTCGCTGTTGACGATCTGCAGCTCCAGCTCGACGCCCAGCGTCAGCGGCTGCGATTGGGCGAAAACTCCCAGGCTCATTCACTGTCCTCCTTGCGTTGGCGGCGCGCTGGCGCTGGCGGCAGCTCGCCGGCCAGGCGCAGCGCGAACTGCACGGCGATGGGCCCGACCAGCTCCAGTACGGCGATGCTGGCCAGGATGATGGGCACGGCACCCGCCGCCAGCTCGGGCTCGGCCCGCATCAGCTCGCTGAGCATCACCAGCGCCGTGGCCGACAGCGGCGTCATCGTGATGGACAGCGCCAGGCCCTGGCGCCAACTGGCCTTGGCCAGCGGCGCGAACAGCACGATGGCCACCGTCTTGGCGATGAAGCGCGCTGCCATCAGCGCCAGCGCCGCAAAGCCGCCGGCCACGAGGATCTTGGGCGACCAGGCCGAGCCGACGATGACGAACAGCATCAGCACCAGTGCCCCGCCCGAGGTGCCGAAGTGGCGCGGCCAGACCCAGGGCCGCTCGCTGGTGTTGCGCAGCAAGAGTCCGGCCAGCAGCGGCATCAGCAGCGTCGAAACGCCGATGGCGCGCGCCGCGACGATGGCAAAGGCGACAAGGCCGAACAGCAGCAGCACGGCGCTCTCGTTGCGCAGGTCCAGCCGCCGCGCGACGAGGTAGACGGCGGCGGCCAGCAGCGCGGCCAGGCCCAGCGTCGTCAGCAGCGAGATGGAGAGGCCCGCGAGCGCCTGCGGCAGGCTGCCGCCGTCGTCGGCCGCCCACCAGGTGCGCATCAGCGTCAGCGCGACGGCGGCGTACAGCGTGTTCAGCGCCGTCAGCAGCGAGGCCCGCTGCGTGACCTGGCCCTCGGCGCCCAGCTCCATCGCGACGCGGCCCGACACGGCGGCCGGCGCCGGCATGGCCAGGATGGCGCAGGCGATGGCGGTCTGCCAGCTCAAGGAGAACAGGCGCAGCACGAAGGCCACCGCGAGCGCGCTGAGCAAGGCCTCGGCCAGGCTGGTCATGGCCAGGCCGGGGTTGCGCCGCAACCAGCGCAGGTGCACGCGGCTGCCGATCTCGAACAGCAGCAGACCCAGGGCCAGGTCGGTGACGGTCTGAGCCGCGCCTGCCAGCGGCATGCCCACGCCGTGGCCGAAGGCGGCAGCGACGCAGCCCGCCAGCGTGTAGCCGACCACGCGCGGCAGCCGCGTCGTCGCGGCGATGAACTCGCCGGCCAGGGCGCCGGCCAACAGCACGCCAACGATGAACATCAGCCCGCTGGAGGGTGGAACGGCCAGGCCGGCCCAGACCCGGGCGCCGGTGTCGAGTGCAGTCATGACTCTCCCTTGAAGTTTTGCGCGCCAGCCTAGGAGGCCGGCATGGCGCGCCGTGTAGGCCGAGATGCCGAAAGCCTCCTGGACAATGGCGGCATGCAGCTACTCAGCGTGAACACCGCCCGCGTCGAAAATTTCGTCGCGACCAGTGGCCAGGTCCTGGACTCGGCCATCCGCAAGCGGCCGCGCCAGGGTGCCGTCGCCGTCGGGCCGCTGGGCCTGGAGGGGGACGAACAGGCCGACCTTACCGTACATGGCGGGCAGGCCAAGGCTGTCTATGCCTATCCCCAGGCCCACTATGCCTTCTGGCAGACGGTGCGCGGCCAGGCCAAGGTCGCCGGCTTGCTCCAGCCGGGCGATTGCGGCGAGAACCTGACGCTGGACGGCCTGCTCGAAAGCGGGGTGTGGCTGGGCGACGTGCTGCGCTTCCCGGACTGCGAGCTGGTCGTCTCCGAGCCGCGCTACCCCTGCTTCAAGTTCAACGCCCAGATGGGCTTCAACCAGGCGGCCAAGCTGATGGTGCAGAGCGGCTACTGCGGCTTCTATCTGGCCGTGAGGCGCGAGGGCAGCCTCGCGGCGGGCCAGGCCTTCGAGCTGCTGCCAGGGCCGCGCGAGGTCGGCATCGTGGAGCTGTTCAAGGCCAGGATGAGGGGCAAGGCCTGATGCGCCGCCGCGAGTGGCTGGCCGCTGCCGGCCTGCTGCCCCTGGCGGCGCATGCCGGGCCGGTGATGCGGGTCGGGCCGGGGCGCGAGATCCGCTCGCTGGCCGCTGCGGCGCGCCAGGCCCGCGACGGCATGCTGGTGGAGGTCGACGCGGGCGAGTACATCGCCGACGCCGCCACATGGCACCAGCATGAGCTGACGCTGCGCGCCGTGGGCGGCCGCGTGACGCTGATCGCGGCCGGCGCCCATGTGCAGGGCAAGGGCTTGTTCGTGACGACGGGCCGGCGCCAGCGCATCGAGGGCTTCGACTTCGTCGGCGCCACGGTGCCGGACCGCAACGGCGCCGGCATCCGCCTGGAGGCGGGCACGCTGACGCTGGTGGACTGCCGCTTCCGCGACAACGAGAACGGCCTGCTGACCGCCAACGACGAGGGCATAGAGCTCGACATCGTCGACTGCGACTTCGGCCCCATCCTGGCGCGCGAGGGCAAGACACACAACCTCTACGTCGGCGCCATCGGCCGCCTGGCCGTCAGCGGCAGCTATTTCCACCATGGCCTGCTGGGCCACCTGCTGAAGAGCCGCGCGGCGCTCAACCACATCCTCTACAACCGCCTCACCGACGAGATCGGCGGCCGCGCGAGCTATGAGCTGGAGTTCCCCAACGGCGGCGTCGCCGTCGTCATGGGCAACCTGATCGCGCAAAGCTCGACGACGGAGAACCCCCACGTGATCGTCTTCGGCGCCGAGGGCGCCACCTGGGCGCGGCAGGCGCTCTACCTCGTCAACAACACGCTGGTGGACCAGCTGCCCAGTGGCGGCATCTGGCTGCGCGTCGCGCCGCGGCAGGCCGACGTGATGCTGGCCAACAACCTGCTTGTCGGCACGCCCAAGCTGGCAGCCGAAGGGCATTGGACCCGGCGCGCCAACTTCACGGCCGACTGGGATGAGTTCGTGCGCGCCGCGCGCGACGACTTCCGGCTCAAGCCCGGTTCGGCGCTGCGTGGCAAGGCGGTCGACGCCGGCGAGGGGGGCGGCATGAAGCTGGCGCCGACGCGCGAGTACCGCCACCCGCGTGGCACCACAGCCCTCAGCGGGCCGTCCCGCAGCCCCGGCGCATTCCAGACCTGAGGCCGAAGACGCCGAGGCCGGCCAGCAGCATCGCCACCGTCTGCGGCTCCGGCACGGCGGCCGTGAAGCCGAGCTGCTGGCTGGCCACGCGCTGCAGGGCCAGCGCCATCGTCGCCTCGATGCCGAGGTCGGCCGCGGCCTGCTCGGCGGCACCCAGCATCAGCGGGTCCCGGCCGGTGATGCTGCCGAACAAGGTCAGCGCGGACAGATAGGAGCCGTACTTGCTCGCATGCGTGCGGTCCAGCCACCACAGGTTGGGCAGGCCGCTGAGACCCTCGAGGAAAGTGCCGTCGGCGCCGTAGAAGCCGCTGCCCTGGGCCAGGCCCTGGTCGACGGCGCGCTGGAAGGCGTCGCCCACCGGCACCACGCCGGCAAAGCCGGGGTTGGATGCCGCCTTGGCGTAGAAGGCGGCGTGCAGGTCGGCCGTCATGGCGGCCAGACTGCCGTAGTAGAGCGTCGCGTCGCCGCCGGCGCTGCTGGTGTCGACGATGGGACGGCCGTCGCTCGTCCCGATGTCGGGCTTGGTGATCTTGTGCGCCTCGACCATGTCGGGCCGTGCCCAGGACTGCTCCAGGTAGACCCGGGTGGTGGCGCTGGCGTTCGGGTTGGCGGCAATGCTGCGCGCCGTGTTGCAGCTGGCTTGCGACAGGCCCGTGGCCATGCAGGCCGCGAGGCCGCCGAACAGGTCGGTCTCCTTGTAGCTCTGGGCCGCGCCGTTGTGGATGAAGCGCTCGAACTGGTCGGCGTAGGCGTTGAAGGTGGCGAGGTTGGCGTTCTTGCCCTTGCCTGCGGGCAGGGCGGCATCGCTCTGCTCCTGCAGCACGACGGCGTCCCAGCGCTGCGTGGCGACGTTCTCGCGCAACTTCCAGTCCGAGTTGGCCGTATCCAGGAACTGGCCGCGCAGCGAGGCCGCGTTGCGCGTGGACAGCGACACGTCGTAGTTCATGCCGGCCTCGTCGGTCATCTTCTTGAAGAGACCGGGCACGCCGCCCCAGGGATGGGGCTCGAAGCTGCCGAAGCTCGGTGTGCCGGCGGGGTAGCTGTTGGTGCCGCTCGGGTTGACGGCGTTGAAGCCAGCCGTCAGGTCGTGCACGGCGGCGGCGTTGTAGCTCAGCACCGGGTCGACGCGGCCGAAGGTGTAGCTGTTGCCGATGAAGAGGATCTTGACGGGGTCGGCCGCGAGGGCGGGCGCGGCCAGTCCGGCCGCGAGGGCCAGCGCGAGAAAGCGGTTCATGGGGGTCTCCGGTCTGTGTTGTGGGGTGTCGCGCGAACGGGCCGAACGGTAGGGATGGTGTGGTCAGTCGTCAAATATCTGCAATACGGCATCGCCATATGATTTGCATATGGATTTGCGGCAGCTGCGCTACTTCCTGGCCGTGGCGGAGGCGGGCCACATCACGCGCGCGGCGGAGCGGCTGGGCATGCAGCAGCCGCCGCTGAGCCAGCAGATCAAGGCGCTGGAAGGGCGGCTGGGGCTGACGCTGTTCGAGCGCCATGCCAAGGGCGTCGCGCTGACCGACGCCGGCCGGCTGCTGCAGGACGAGGCGCGGCGGCTCGTCGGCCAGGCCGACACGCTGCAGCGTCGCATGGCCCAGGTGGCGGCCGGGCGGCAGGGGCCGCTGCAGCTGGGCTTCACCAGCTCCGCCGCGGCCCATGCCTTCCTGCCGCGGGTGCTGCGCGAATGCCGCCAGCAATACCCCGGGATCCGGCTGGAGCTGGCCGAGTTCAATGCGGCCGAGCTGACCGAGGCCGTGCAGGAGGCGCGCCTGCATTGCGGCTTCCTGCGCGTGCCGGTGGCGGCACCCGAGGGGCTGGAGTTCGAGACCTTGTTCGACGAGCCGGCCCTGCTGGTGCTGCCCAACGACCACCCGGCCGTGCCGGCCGATGGTGGCGCCGTGCCGCTGGCCGCGCTGCGCGACGACGGCTTCATCCTCGTGCGCCGCCCCGGCGCGCCGGGGCTTTATGCCGAGTTGTTGGTGTTGTGCCGCCATGCCGGCTTCGAGCCGCGCGTCGTCGCCGAGGTGCCACGCATGCTGACCAATCTCAACCTGGTCGCTGCAGGGGCCGGCGTCAGCGTGGTGCCGGCGTCGATGCGTGGCGTGCACGCGCATGCGCTGGCCTATTGCGACATCGCCGAGCTGCCCGGCACGCGGCCGCTGCGCGCGCCGATGACGCTGGTGTCGCGCCGGGCCGAACCGGTCGGCCCGACGGCGACCTTTCTCGCGCTGGTGCGCGAGCTGAATCAGGCGGTCTTCACCGCCGCCGGGTAGTCCGTGTAGCCTTCCGCGCCGCCGCCGTAGAAGCTCTCCTTGCGGGGAGTGGCCCAGGGCAGGTCGTCGCGGATGCGCGCGACGAGGTCGGGGTTGGCGATGAAGGGCCGGCCTATGGCCACCGCGTCGGCGCGGCCGCTGGCGACGGCGTCAAGCGCCATCGCGCGGTCGTAGCCGTTGTTGGCGATGTAGGGGCCTCGGAAGCGGCGGCGCAGCTCGGCGTAGTCGAAGGGCGCGTGGTCGCGCGTGCCGCCGGTGGCGCCCTCGACGACCTCCAGGAAGGCCAGCTGAAGCGGAGCGAGCCGCTCCACCACATGGTTGAACAGCGCCTGCGGATCGCTGTCCTGGCCGATGTCGTTGGCCGGCGTGACCGGCGACAGGCGCAGCGCCGTGCGGCCCGGGCCGATGGCGTCGGCGATGGCCGTCATGACCTCGATGAGCAGGCGGGCGCGGTTCTCGATGGAGCCACCGTAGGCGTCGCTGCGGTCGTTGGCGCTGTCGCGCAGAAACTGCTCCAGCAGATAGCCGTTGGCGCCGTGGACTTCGACGCCGTCGAAGCCGGCGGCCATCGCGTTCCTGGCCGCCTGCACATAGTCGGCGATCAGCTGCGGGATCTCGTCGGTGGCGAGCGCGCGCGGTACGTCGGTGGGCACCAGCTCGCCCTGGGCCGCATAGGTGCGGGTCTTGGCGGCGCGGTGGGTGGACGACACCGGCGGCTGGCCGCCCGGCTGCAGGCGCTTCACCGAGATCCGGCCCACATGCCACAGCTGGATCACGATCCTGCCACCCGCGGCGTGCACGGCGTCCGTCACCTGTTGCCAGGCTGCGATCTGCTCGGGCGTGTGGATGCCGGGCGTGTCGAAATAGCCCTGGCCGTCGGGGCGGATCTGCGACGCCTCCGTGATCAGGAGGCCGGCACCCGCGCGCTGGCGGTAGTACTCGACGTGAAGGCCGTGCGGAGTCTGGTGCGTCGCGCGGTTGCGCGTCAGCGGCGCCATGACGACGCGGTTGGCGAGCTGGATGTCGCCGAAGCGGACGGGGTCGAAGAGGGTGGGCATGTGCTGGATGGAGGCAAAGACGATGGCCGCAAGGCTAGTCGCAACGCACTTTCCCCGGTTCGGCGCGGTTGATAGGGGTGTGTTAGCGACAATCACCCCATGCTCGCCTACCGCCACGCCTTCCATGCCGGCAATCATGCCGACGTCCTCAAGCACCTGGTGCTGACCCGCGTGCTGCGCTACATGGGCGAAAAGGACAAGCCCTACACGCTCATCGACACTCACGCCGGCGCCGGCGGCTACTCCGTCGAGGGCCGCTATGCGCAGAAGAACGCCGAATACGCCGGCGGCATCGCCAAGCTCTACGACAGTCCCGGTCTGCCCGCGCCGCTGGCCGACTACGTGAGCCTGGTGCGTGCCTTCAACCCCGACGGCCAACTGCGCCAGTACCCTGGCTCGCCGGCCATCGCCAACTTCGTGCTGCGCGAGACCGACCGGCTGCGTGCGTACGAGTTGCACCCGACTGACCACCGCATCCTCGCAACCTACCTGGAAAGCCGCCCCAACACCCAGGTCAGCGACCGCGATGGTTTCGCGTCCATCAAGGCCGAGCTGCCCTCGCCGACGCGGCGCGCGGCGCTGCTGATGGATCCGCCCTACGAGATCAAGACCGACTACGCCAAGGTGCTGGCAGCGTTGCGCGAGGCGCTGGAGCGGGCGCCGGACACCGTCGCCATGGTCTGGTACCCGCAGCTGCAGCTGCTGGAGTCCACCCAGCTCGCGACGCGCCTGAAGGCCAGCGCGGATGCCGCCGCCAAGAAGGGCTGGCTGCATGTGCGCCTCACCGTGGCCCAGGCCGACGAACGTGGCTTCGGCATGATGGGTAGCGGCATGTTCATCGCCAACCCGCCGTTCACGTTGCACGACGAGCTGGCCGAATGCCTGCCGCTGCTGGTCGAGCGGCTGGGCCAGTACGACGGCGCCAACTACGTGCTCGAGCAAAAGGCGGTATGACGGAGAGCAAGCCCGTCACGATGGAGCAGATCGCCGCGCTGGCGGGGGTCTCCACCATCACCGTGTCGCGAGCGCTGCGCGACAGCCCCTCGGTGACGCCGGCCACGCGCGAGCGCATCAAGACGCTGGCCGAGGCCGCTGGCTACCGCTTCAACCACCATGCGCGCAACCTGCGCTTGCGTCGCAGCCACATGGTGGCCGTCATGCTGGAGATGCAGCCTGACACCGACCGCCCCATGACCGACGCCTACCCGCTGCAGCTGCTGGGCGGCATCACGCAGGAGCTGACCTCGCGCGGCTACAGCGTGCTGCTGTCGGCCATGCAGGGCCCCGGCCAGGGCATGGCGGCGTCGGCGGACGGCGTCATCCTGCTGGGCCAGGGCGCCCATGGTTCGGCCGTGAGGTCGGCCGCGGCCATGGGCCTGCCGCTGGTCGTCTGGGGCGCCGAACATGGCCGCGGCGACGCGGTGGTCGTCGGCGGCGACAACGCCCATGGCGGCGCCAGCGCGGCCGAGCGCCTCATGCGCCTGAACCGGCGTGAGCTGCTCTTCCTCGGCGACGTGCGCCATGCCGAGATCCGTGACCGCCAGCAGGGCTTCCTGAAGGCGTTGAAGAAGGCCGGCCTGAAGGCGCAGACGCTGACGCCCGCGGCTTTCACCTTCGGCGCCGGCTTCACGGCCGTACAGGCCCATCTGGCGAATCTTGGCCGAGGCGGCGGCAAGGCGCCCGATGGCTTGTTCGCGGCCAGCGACCTGCTGGCCATGGGCGCCGTGCGCGCCTTCACGGATGCGGGCCTGGCCGTGCCCGACACGGTCTCCGTGATCGGCTACGACGATTCGCCCGCGGCGCAGAGCTTCGCGCCGCCGCTGACCAGCGTGCGCCAGGACTGGCACCATGGCGGCGTGCTGCTGGCGCGCAAGGTGCTGGACCTCATCGCCGGCCAGGCCGCGGCCAGCGAGATCATGCCGACCGAACTGGTCGTCAGGTCGACCTAGTCAAGCACCACCTCCGTCCGCACGACGCCGGCGCGCTCCGCGCTGGCGCTGAGTGCCAGCCGTGTACCCACAGGAGCCCGCACCACCCACTCCGCCACCGCGCGGTCGCCGGTGGGGTGCTTGTTGAACAGGAAGGCGAGCTGGCTCTGCTTGGGCGCATGCCCCTCCAGTTGCGGGCCTTCCATGCGCTCCTTGCCGTTGACCAGGCTGACGGCCGGGTCGTTGGCGGGCAGGTGGATCTCGAACATGACGCCGCGCACCGTCTTGCGCTCCAGCGCCCGCTGCGTCACGTAGGCCGGCAGGTAGCCGGCGTTGGCGACCGCCATGCGCACCCGCCACATGTCGGGCCCCAGCGCCCGCACCTCGGTGCGGATCAGCTCCAGCTTGGGCAGGCTCATCGCGATCTGCGTCAGCCAGGCCGGGAAGCGCGCGGCCTCGCGCTCGCGCAGGGCCGGCGGCGGGTTGCGCCAGTAGTTCATCTTGTCCCAGCCGCCGATCTCCACGGCGCCCAGCTGCGGATGCTGGAAGGGCGTCCAGTCGACATGGGCCTGGCCGCCGCACTGCTCGTCACTCCACTTCAGCAGCTTGAGGTCATCTGCCACCGGGTGCTCGCGGTACCAGTCGATGAACTTGTCGACCGCGACGCCGGCCTCCTTGTTGGGCGACCACAGCTCCACGACCCAGAACAGCGCGCCGAGATGCTCGTAGACCCAGTCCTGGGTGCCGGTGATGACCTCCTTGGGGTGATAGCGGAACTCCTCGTAGATGCTGACGGCGGGGTAGCCCGTGTGCTTCTCGCCCAGTGCAGAGAGGTTCTGGAACAGCCACAAGTCCTCGGGCGTCATGTCCGTGTCGCTGCGCGTGCCGCAGGGGCGCAGGATGACGCCGCTGTGGGTGTGGAAGCTGACGGCCGCGCCGATGTTGGGATGCTGGGTGATGAAGTCCACCATGGCCCGCACCTCGGGCTCGCTGGTCGGGTAGGGGCCGGCGCCCAGCTGCTGGTACTCCTGGCGCCATTCGCCGGGGAAGTTGCGGTTCAGGTCCAGGCCTTCACGGTCGGGGTTGACCTTGACCGTCAGGCCGTCGTGGTTCCTGATGAAGCCCTCGGGGATGAGGCGGTAGTACTCGCCGCCGAATTCGCCGGGCTCGCGCGCCACCATCAGCCGCGGGTCGCCGGCATGCTTCTTGTAGCCGCCATGCGGGTCGGGCACGCGCAGGGTCAGGATGCGGCCGTCGCCGTCGATGTCCTCGGCGGTCAGGCCGTCGACCGGCTCCTCGGTGTAGGGGTAGGGCCGGGTGGAGCTGCGGATGTGGCGCGGCCGGTCGGCCAGCGCCAGCTCCGCGCCATCGGGGTTGAGGCGGGGCACCAGATAGAGCGTGCGCGTGTCCAGCAGGCGGCCGATCTGCTGGGCCTCGGCCGACGTGCCGCCCTGCTCCTTCAGCAGCCGGTTCAGGTAGTACAGGCAGGTCGTCGACGCGGTTAGCTCGGCCGCGTGGATATTGCCGTCCACCCACAGTGCCGGTTTGTCGATGTCCATGCCTGTGGCCAGATTCGTGACGACGACCACCCAGATGTCGCGGCCCTCGTAGCTTCTGCCGATGGAGCGCACCGACACCAGGTTGGGACGCGCCTCGGCGTAGGCGAAGAGCAGGGCGGTCAGTTCGTCGTAGCGGTAGAAATGATCGAAGCGCGGGCTGGGCAGTGGGCTGGGCATGGAGAGCGGTGTCCCGGCGGGCGGGACTGGGGCGTCTGGAATGCGGCGGATTGTCTGGAGCCCGCCCGCGCGCAGGGCCCGGGGTTTGCCCTGGGCGGCCCTCACTGGCCCTTGAACAAGGCCTGGAACTGGCGCGACACCGGCAGCTTTTCGTCGCGGCCGCGCAGCGTCACGACCATGGTGCCCTCGTCGACGCGGATGGCGCGCGCGATGCAGCGGCTGTTGACGAGCACGCTGCGGTGGATCTGCCAGAACTGGTCCGGGTCCAGCTGCGTCAGCAGCTCGCGCAGCGGCGTGCGGATCAGTGCATCGCCGCCCTGGTGGACGACGCGGGTGTAGCGCTGGTCGGCCTCGAAATAGAGAATCTCGTCCGGTGCGATCAGCTGCACTTCGCGGCCCATGCTGGCCTGGATGGGGCGCATGGACGGCCTGGCCTGGGGCAGGCTGGCCAGCAGGCGCTGCAGGGCGCTCGTGTCGGGCGCGGGCTGGGCCAGGCGCGGGCGCAGCCGGGCCAGCGCCTGCGCGAGGCGCTCGTCGTCGACGGGCTTGAGCACATAGTCCACGGCGCCGGCGTCGAAGGCGGCCAGCGCATGGTCGTCGAAGGCCGTCACGAACACGATGAGCGGCGGCGTGGCCAGGGCCGACAGCCGGCGTGCCACCTCCAGGCCGGTCAGGCCAGGCATGCGGATGTCGAGGAAGGCGACGGCGGGCTCATGGACCAGGCAGTCGTCCCAGGCTTCGACGCCGTTGCTGCTGGCGGCCACTATGTCCAGCTCGGGCCACAGGCGGCCCAGCGCGGCGCGCAGTTGTTCTCGCGGAGCTTCCTCGTCGTCGGCGATCAGGGCGGTGGTGTTCATGGCAGCGTCAAGGTGGCCAGGCAGCCGGGGTTGGCGTCCTGCAGGGTCAGGGTGGCTCGGGGGAAGGCCTGCAGCAACCGGCGGCGCGTGTTGGACAGGCCCACGCCCTCGCTCCAGCCGGGCGCGAGGCCGGGGCCGTCGTCGCTCACGCTCAGCACGAGGCGCCGGCCGTCGCGGCGCGCGGCGATGCGGACATGGCCTCCGCGCAACTGCGGCTCGATGCCATGGGCGATGGCGTTCTCCACCAGTGTCAGCAGCAGGCCCGGCGGCAGCAGCAGGTCCGGCTCGGCCGGCACGTTGATGTCGAACGCCAGCCGCTGCCCCAGCCGGGCGCGCATGATGGCGAGGTAGCGCCCCACCATCTCGATCTCGTCGGCCAGCGGCTGCAGCTCGCGCTCGAACCTCGGCAGCGTCGCGCGCAGATAGGCCGTGAAGTCGCGCAGCAGCGTCGCGGCGCGGGCGTCGCCGGTGTCCACCCAATGCTGCAGCGAGGCCAGCGTGTTGAACAGGAAATGGGGCTGGATCTGCGCCGTGGCCAGGCGGGACTGCAGGCGCAGCGCCGCGTCCTGCTCGGCCAGTTCGCGCAGCCGGGCCTCGATCTGCTGGGCGCGGAACAGGGTCAGCAGCCACCAGGCCGACAGCACGGCGGTCAGGATGGCCAGCACCAGCGGCAGCTGGGCCTGTGTCTCCTCCCGCCGGCCCAGCTTGACGCACAGCACGCCCGCCCCGCCGACGACGGCGCCGATGGCGTAGCAGGCCAGGTTCAGGCGCTTGGTCGTGGGTGCCTGCCACAGCCATCGGGCCACGGCCAGCACCAGCCAGCCCAGGCCCAGCGCGGCCGGCCATGTCCACAAATACCTTCGGTGGAGCGGGATGGTGACGGCCAGCAGCAGCAGCAGGTTCACATAGACGTAATGGTCGATGCCGCGTGGCCAGGGCTGGCGGCCGGCGCGCGCCATCTCGTCTGCCGTGAAGACACGGCGCGGGCCGGGGTAGAACCACTGCGACCAGTCGGTGGCGAGCCAGCGGCGCAAGGGGGAGAGGGCGGACATGGCCGCAGTCTAGGAGGGCGGGCGCGCAGGCCGCACCGGCTTGAGGCGAACGGCAGATCGACGCGCATGGATGGTTATTCGACCGATCGGTCGGGAAAAGTGCAGAATGCCGGCATGCCTGCCTGGACCGCGCTTGACCTCGAACGCCGCGCCGACGGCGTCGCCCTGCTGACGATGAACCGGCCCGCCGTGTTCAACGCCTTCGATGAAACGCTGATCGCCGAGCTGGACGCGGCCTTCGAGCTGCTGGGTGGCGACGATTCGGTGCGCGTCATCGTGCTGGCCGGGGCCGGCAAGCATTTCAGCGCCGGCGCCGACCTGCAGTGGATGCAGCGCGCTGCCGCCGCGTCGCGGGACGACAACCTCGCCGACGCACGCCGCTTCTCGGCCATGCTTGCGCGCATCACCCAAACGCCCAGGCCGACGATCGCTCGCGTGCAGGGGGCGGCGCTGGGCGGCGGCGTCGGGCTGGTGTGCGCCTGCGACATGGCCGTGGCGTCCGAGGCGGCGAGCTTCTCGGTCAGCGAGGCGAAGATGGGCATCCTGCCGGCCGTCATCGGCCCGTACCTCGTCAACGCCGTGGGCCCGCGCGAGGCGCGCCGCCTGGCGCTGACGGCCAGCCGCATCGCCGCCGCGGAGGCGCAGCGCGTGGGTCTGGTGCAGTGCGTCGTACCGGCCGAGGGGCTGGATGCCGCACTGGATGCCTGCATCGCCGACCTGTTGGCCTGCGGCCCCGCCGCCCAAGCCGAGATCAAGCAGCTCTACGCCCGGCTTGCGCCCGGTCCCGTGACCGCCGAGGTGCGGGAGCTGACGGCCCAGACTATTGCCCGCGTGCGCACCACGCCCGAGGCCCGCGAGGGTTTCGCGGCCTTCCTCGGCAAGCGCAAGCCCAACTGGACATCCTCCGAATGACGCTGAACGACTCCCGCATCCTCGTCGTCGGTGCCGGCCTGATGGGCGCCGGCATCGCCCAGGTGGCCGCCCAGGCCGGTCATGACGTCGCCCTCTTCGACGCCCGCGCCGGCGCCGCCGAAGCCGCCAAGGCCAAGCTGGCGCAGACGCTGGAGGGCCTGGTCGCCAAGGGCAGGCTGGCGGCCGACGCCGCGCAGGCGGCACTCGCACGCATCACGCCCGTCGACGCGCCCGCGCCGGCTGATCTCGTCATCGAGGCCATCGTCGAAAACCTCGACGTCAAGCGCGCGCTGTTCGCCGAGCTGGAGGCGCTGTTGCCCGCCGAGGCCGTCATCGCGACCAACACCTCGTCCATCTCCGTGACGGCGCTGGCCCGCGGCATGCAGAGGCCCGAGCGCCTGGTCGGCATGCACTTCTTCAATCCCGTGCCGCTGATGAAGCTGGTGGAGGTGGTGTCTGGCCTGGGCACGGCGCCCGAGGTCGCGCAGGCCGTCTTCGACCTTGCCCAGCGCTGGGGCAAGACGGCGGTGCACACGCGCTCCACGCCGGGCTTCATCGTCAATCGCATCGCCCGGCCCTATTACGCCGAGGCGTTGATGCTGCTGCAGGACCGTGCCGCGGCGCCCGAGCTGATCGACGCCTGCCTGCGCGCCGCGGGCTTCCGCATGGGTCCTTGCGAGCTGATGGATCTGATAGGCCATGACACCAACTTCGCCGTGACCAACTCGGTGTTCGCGGCCAACTTCTTCGATCGCCGCTTCACGCCGTCGCTGGTGCAGCAGGAGCTGGTGGACGCCGGCTTTCTCGGTCGCAAGAGCGGGCGCGGCTTCTACCGCTACCCCGAGGGTGCGCCTGCCGTGCATCACGACGAGTACCCCCGGCCTGAGGCGAAGCGGCTGGTCGTGCATGGCCAGGGCGTCGTCGCGGATCGCTTTGCCGCCGCCTTCGCGCAGGCCGAGCGCCAGCCTGCGAGCGACTGGGTCGGCCTGGAGGCCGACCGCACGCAGATCCGGCTGACCGACGGTCGCACCGCCCGCGAGATCGCGGCAGAGCGGGATCTCCGGGCACCGGTCATCGTCTTTGACCTGCCGCTGGGTGCCGGTTCGGACCTGGCCTATGCCAAGTCCGGCAATGTCAGCGACCCCGTGGGCTGGCTGGCGGCACTGGGATTCAAGCCGGTGGAGATGGCTGATGTGCCCGGCCTCGTCGTCGCGCGCACGATTGCCATGCTGATCAACGAGGCTGCCGATGCCGTGCAGCAAGGCGTGTGCGACGAGGCGGGTGCCGACTCGGCGATGAAGCTGGGCGTCAACTACCCGGCCGGGCCTTTCGAGTGGCTGGCGCTCTGGGGCGCCGATGCGGTCGTCGCGCTGCTGGACCGACTCGACTCCTATTACCGCGGCGAGCGCTACCGCGTCAGCCCCTACCTGAGAGCAATGCCGACATGACCCACGCCTACATCTGCGACGCAATCCGCACGCCCTTTGGCCGCTACGGCGGTGTGCTGTCCTCCATCCGCACCGACGACCTCGGCGCGCTGCCGCTGAAGGCGCTGATGGCGCGCAACCCGGGCGTGGACTGGGCCCAGGTGGCGGACGTCATCTACGGCTGCGCCAACCAGGCCGGCGAGGACAACCGCAACGTCGCGCGCATGGCCGCGCTGCTTGCCGGCCTGCCGCAGGACGTGCCGGGCGTGACGGTGAACCGCCTGTGCGGATCGGGCCTGGATGCCGTGGGCATTGCCGCGCGCGCCATCCGCGCCGGTGAGGCCGGGCTGATGATCGCCGGTGGCGTCGAGAGCATGAGCCGCGCGCCCTTCGTGATGCCCAAGGCCGAGTCGGCCTTCAGCCGCGCGAATGCGGTCTACGACACCACCATAGGCTGGCGCTTCGTCAACAAGCTGATGAAGGCACGGTACGGCGTCGACTCCATGCCTGAGACGGCCGAGAACGTGGCGACCGACTTCGGCATCGCCCGCGAGGCCCAGGACCGCATGGCGCTGGCCTCGCAGATGAAGGCCATCGCGGCACAGCAGCGCGGCTTCTTCGAGCGCGAGATCGCTCCGGTGGAGGTGCCGCAGAAGAAGGGTGACCCCGTGCGCGTGCTGCTGGACGAGCATCCGCGCGAGACGAGTCTGGAGGCGCTGGCCAGGCTGAAGGGCGTCGTCAAGCCCGACGGCAGCGTGACGGCCGGCAATGCCAGCGGCGTCAACGACGGTGCCTGCGCGTTGCTGCTGGCGAGCGAGGCCGAGGCCGCGCGCCATGGCCTGAAGCCGCGCGCCCGCGTCGTCGGCATGGCCACGGCCGGTGTCGCGCCGCGCATCATGGGCATAGGCCCGGCACCGGCGACGCGCAAGGTGCTGGCGCTCACCGGCCTGACGCTCGCGCAGATGGACGTCATCGAGCTGAACGAGGCCTTCGCCGCCCAAGGCCTGGCCGTGCTGCGCGACCTGGGCCTGGCGGACGACGACGCCCGCGTGAACCCCAATGGCGGCGCCATCGCGCTGGGCCACCCGCTGGGCGCCAGCGGCGCGCGGCTGGTGACAACGGCGATCAACCAGCTGGAAGTGAGTGGCGGCCGCTACGCGCTGTGCACCATGTGCATAGGCGTGGGTCAGGGCATAGCCCTGATCGTTGAGCGCGTCTAGCGCCCGCCCAGGTAGCGTTTGCGGCGGAAGATGAACCACAGCCCGAAGGCCACACCCAGCATCAGCAGGGCCGCGTCCCAGAAGCCGTTGGTGTTCTTGATCAGCGGCATCCACTCGAAGTTCATGCCGAAGATGCCGGTGATCAGGTTGAGCGGCAGGAAGATGGCCGTCAGCACCGTCAGCACCGTCAGCGTGCGCATGATGCCGTTGGTGCGGTGGCCCAGCGCGCTGAAGTGCATCTGCACCGCGGATTCGGCCGAGGACTGCAGCCGCCGCACATGGGTCAGCACCCGCTCCACATGCTCCAGCACGTCGCGCGAGCGCACGCGCAGCAGCTCGCGCTCGCGGTTGGCCTGCGGGTCGCCGTCGGCGGGCCATTCGTCCAGCGCGTCTATCCACTCCTGGATGGCGGCCCGCTGGTCCTCGCAGGTGTCCTCCAGCCGGTGCAGCGCATCGCGGCTTTCCAGCAGCAGCGGCCAGTCGTTGAACTCGCTGTTCTGATCCAGCAGCACGCGCTGCAGCGTGGCCAGCTGGCGCGTCAGCAGGCGGCGCAGCTCCAGATAGCTGTCCACCATGTGGTTGACCATGCGCAGCATCAGGTCGGCGGGGCTGGCCGGCATGCGGGCGCTGCCGCGGGCGGACTTGTCGCGGCCTTCGGTCAGCCGGTCCAGCTTCTGCGCGAAGAACTCGCGCACCTGGCAGTCGGTCGGGTGCACCGTGATGAGGACGCGGTCGAAGACGGCGAAGCCCACGGGACTCGTGTCGATGGCGCGCAGCGCCCGCTGCGCCGAGGCCAGCGTGCCATGCTCGTCGTCGACGAAGAGCTCCTGGCTGCCCGGCGCGGCGGCCAGCCGGCGGAACACCAGCATGTCGTACCAGGACGTGTAGTCGAAGTGCGAGGGCAGCTGGTTGTTGATCAGGTCCGCCACATGCAGGTCGACGAGGCTGCCGCAGCCCCATCGCGCCAGCGCCTGCTGGGCGGCCGTCTCGCCCACCTCGAACTCGCGCCGGCCATAGCCCAGCCACAGGAAGCCGCGCTCGGGCAGGGCTTCGGGCAGGGCCGGCAGCTCGCGAAAGCCGTCGGGCTCGATGTGGAAGACACGCACCGGCTCAGGCCTGCTTCAGCAGCCGCGCCGCGTCGAGTGCGAAATAGCTCAGCACACCGTCCGCGCCGGCGCGCTTGAAGGCCAGCAGCGATTCCATCATCACGGCGTCATGGTCCAGCCAGCCGTTGGCCGCCGCGGCCTTGACCATCGCGTACTCGCCGCTGACCTGGTAGGCGAAGGTGGGAACGCGGAATTCGTCCTTCACACGGCGCACGATGTCCAGGTAGGGCAGGCCGGGCTTGACCATCACCATGTCGGCGCCCTCGGCCAGGTCCAGCGCCACTTCGCGCAGCGCCTCGTCGCTGTTGCCGGGGTCCATCTGGTAGGTCTTCTTGTCGGCCTTGCCCAGGTTGGCGGCCGAGCCCACCGCGTCGCGGAAGGGGCCGTAGAAGGCGCTCGCGTACTTGGCGCTGTAGGCCATGATGCGGGTGTGGATGTGGCCCCGGGCCTCCAGTGCCCGGCGAATGGCGCCGACGCGGCCGTCCATCATGTCGCTGGGCGCGACGATGTCCACGCCGGCGTCGGCCTGCACCAGCGCCTGCTGCGTGAGGATCTCGACGGTGCGGTCGTTGAGGATGTAGCCGGTCTCGTCGAGCACGCCGTCCTGGCCATGGCTGGTGAAGGGGTCCAGCGCCACGTCGGTCAGCACGCCCAGCTGCGGGAAATGCTGCTTCAGGGCCCGCACCGCGCGCGGCACCAGGCCGTCGGGGTTGAGCGCCTCGGCGCCGTCCGGCGTCTTCAGCGCGGCGTCGATGACGGGGAACAGGGCGATGACAGGCACGCCCAGCGCGACGCATTGCTCGGCCGTGTTCAGCAGGTGATCCAGGCTCTGGCGCGACACGCCGGGCATGGAGGCGACGGCGTCCAGGCGGTTCTGGCCCTCGTGGATGAAGACCGGCAGGATCAGGTCGCTGGCCTGCAGCGCATGCTCGCGTACAAGGGCGCGCGTGAAGGCGTCGCGACGCAGGCGGCGCGGGCGCGCCGCAGGGAAGGCCGGGGGGATGGGGGCTTGGCGGGTCACGTCGAATCCTCGGACGGGGCAGTCAGTTGAGGGGGCTGCGGCCCGGCACGTGATGGACAACACATCCAGACGTCATTTATTCGTGACGCCACCGCTCAAGCGCGCTAAACTTGTCAGCGAATGATAGCCGCAAGGTGGTCATTCCCTGCTTTTCCTCCCTGAGCAGGAGCCTTAACGTGATGACAGCGATAAGGCTTTCTCGGCCCCGGTCCAAAACCGGGGCTTTTTTTTGCCTGCGCGCCGCATATGTTCGCGCGGCCTCTTCGCGCCGCCGGTTCCCGCGCATTTGTGGCCGGCGTTTTGACGGTCTTCGCTGACAGCCTCGGGGTGGTTGCCGCTGCCCATAATGCCCGCATGCTCTGGGTCAAAGCCTTCCACATCGTCTTCGTCGCCGCCTGGTTCGCGGGCCTGTTCTACCTGCCGCGCATCTTCGTGAACCTGGCCATGGTGCCGGCCGACAGCCATGCCGAGCGCGAGCGCCTGCTGCTGATGGCGCACAAGTTGCACCGCTTCAGCAGCCTCCTGATGGGTGTCGCGCTGCTGCTGGGGCTGTGGGTCTGGCTGGGTTTCGGTGCGGGGCGGTTTGCCGGCAGCTACTGGCTGCATGCCAAGCTGCTCCTGGTCGTCGGCGTGGTCGGCTACCACCACATGAACCGCCGCCTGCTGCGCAGCTTCGAGGAACTGTCCAACCGCCGCAGCCACCGCTGGTTCCGCGTCTACAACGAGACCGCCGTGCTGCTGTTCGCCGCCATCGTCGTGCTGGTGACGGTCAAGCCCTTCTGACGGGACGCCCCGATGCGCCGCCGGCAGAGTTCCGCGACCTGGCTGTTGCTGGCCCATATCGGCCTGATCCTGTACGCCAGCCTCTACCCGTTCTGGCCCTGGCGCTGGCCGCCGGGCATGGGCCTGCCCTGGCTGCTCGACCTGCCCTGGCCGCGCCGCTTCTGGGCCTTCGATGTGGAGGCCAACCTGCTGGGCTACATCCCGCTGGGCCTGCTGGGCTTCGCGGCGGCCATGCGCTCGGGCTGGGGGTTGGGCCGGGCCCTGTTGCTGGGCTTCCTGCCCGGACCCGTACTGTCCTTCGCGATGGAGACGCTGCAGTTCTTCGTGCCAGGCCGCGTGCCCTCGCTGTCGGACTGGGCGCTGAACTCCGCCGGCAGCACGCTGGGCGCTGCGCTGGGCCTGGTGCTCAACGCCCTCGGCGGGCTGCAGCGCTGGCAGGACATGCGGGATCACTGGTTTGGCGCCAGCAGTGCACCGGCGCTGGCGCTTCTGGCTCTGTGGCCGGTGGCGCTGCTGTACCCGACGCCGCTGCCCTTCGGCCTGGGCCAGTGGTTGCCCTGGTGGCGCGAATCCCTGGTCGATGCGCTCGCCGGCACGCCCTGGGCGCTGTCCTGGGGTGACGCCGTCACGGTGGAACATGACCTGCCGCCGGGCCTGAGCGCGCTGGCCATCGCGCTGGGGCTGCTGGCGCCGGTGCTGCTGATGATCACCGTCGCGCGGCCGGGCCTGCGCCGCCTGGCCCTGGCCGCCGGCGCGGTGCTTCTGGGCCTGCTGGCCACGGCCACGATCACGGCCATGACCTTCGGCCCCGATCACGCCTGGGCCTGGCTCGGCGAGACCACGCGGCCGGGCGTCGGCCTGGGCCTTGCGCTGACGTTGCTGGCCTGCCTGCTGCCCTCCCGCGTGGCGGCGGCACTGGGGCTGTTCGTGCTGTGCGCGCTGATCGGCCTGATGAGCATCGCGCCCGGCGACCCCTATCTGGCGCTGAACATGCAGGCCTGGGAGCATGGCCGCTTCATCAACCTCTACGGGCTGACGCGCTGGCTGGCCTGGACATGGCCTTTCGTTGCACTTGTCTGGTTGGCGGCGCGCCTGGTGCAGAAACCCGAATGAGACAATGCCCGGCGATGAGTTACTACCAGCGCCACGTTTTCTTCTGCCTGAACCAGCGCACCAATGGCGAGGCCAGTTGCGGCGACCATGACGCGCAGGGCGCCTTCGACCACTGCAAGTCCCGCGTGAAGCAACTGGGCCTGGCCGGCAAGGACGGCGTGCGCGTCAACAAGGCGGGCTGCCTGGACCGCTGCGCCGGCGGGCCGGTGGCCGTCGTCTACCCCGAGGCTGTCTGGTACTCCTGGGTCGACCAGAGCGACATCGACGAGATCGTCGAAAGCCATCTGCGCGACGGCCGGGTCGTCGAGCGCCTGGTGCTGCCGGACAGCGTCGGTCGATGAACGCCCAGACCGAGAAGCGCCTTGTCCCAGGCCCGGCCGGCCGGATCGAGGTGGCCATTGACCTTCCCGCCGATGGCGCCGCGCCGGTCGGCACGGCGTTGATCTGCCACCCCAACCCGACCCAGGGCGGCACGATGGACAACAAGGTCGTGCAGACGCTGGCGCGTGCCTTCATCCAGCTGGGCTGGCGCGCCGTGCGCTTCAATTTCCGCGGCATCGGTCAGTCCGAAGGGGGTTGGGACGAGGGCCGCGGCGAGGTCGATGACGCGCTGGCCGTGCTCGATGCCGTCCGCGCGCCCGGCGAGGCGCTGATCCTGTCCGGCTTCTCCTTTGGCGGCTACGTCGCGTCGCGCGCTGCGCAGCGCATTGCCGACCCGGCGCAGCGCCTTGTGCTCGTCGGCCCCGCGACCAGCCGCTTCGACACTGCCCCCGTGCCGGCCGACACCGTGGTCATCCACGGCGAGGTCGACGACGTGGTGCCACTCGCGGCCGTGCTCGACTGGGCCCGGCCGCAGAGCCTGCCTGTCACCGTCGTTCCCGGCGTGGGCCATTTCTTCCACGGGCAGCTGCCGCTGCTCAAGTCCCTGGTGGTGCGCGCCTTCGACCCCGCGCGCGCCTGAACTGATCCGATGAAACGAATCCTCGCCACCCTCCTCGCCGCGCTTTCGCTGACTGCCCAGGCCCAGGCCCCGCTGCCGCCCGAGGTCGCCGCGCGCAACTACGTGCTGATCGACCTGACCGCGCACAAGACGCTGGCCGAGCGCGATGCCGATGCGCCGCAGGACCCGGCGTCCCTCACCAAGCTGATGACGGCCTATGTCGTCTTCGGCGCGCTGCGCGATAAGAAGCTGACGCTGGAGCAGGCGCTGCCCGTGTCCAAGCGCGCCTGGGACGAGCGCAAGGGCGACCCCTCGCTGATGTTCATCGACACGACGATGACGCCCAAGGTCGACGAGCTGCTGCGCGGCCTCATCATCCAGAGCGGCAACGACGCCGCCGTGGCGCTGGCCGAGGGCGTGGCCGGCACGGTCGAGAACTTCGTGCAGCTGATGAACCGCCAGGCCCAGGCCTGGGGCCTGAAGAACACCGAGTTCAAGAACGTGACCGGGATGAGCGAGCCCGGCCACAAGGCCAGCGCGCGCGACATCGCGATCATCGGCGCCCACATCATCACCGACTTCCCCGAGTACTACGCCTACTACTCGCAGCGCGACTACACCTACAACAAGATCCGCCAGGACAACCGCAACCTGCTGCTGCGTCGCGACCCGACGGTGGACGGCATGAAGACCGGCTACACCGACGCCGCAGGCTACTGCCTGGTCGCCAGCGCCAACCGCGACTTCCCCAACGGCAAGCGTCGCCTGCTGTCCATCGTCATGGGCACGTCCTCCAAGGAAGCGCGCGCCAGCGAGAGCCAGAAGCTGCTGAACTGGGGCTACACGGCCTTCGACGCGGTCAAGATCTTCGACGCCGGCAAGGCTATCGCGACAGTGCCGGTCTGGAAGGGCGAGGTCAAGGAGGCCAAGCTGGGCGCGGCCGACGCGGTGTTCGTCGCCGTGCCGCATGGCGACGCGGCCAAGCTGCAGACCCAGGTCGAGCGCACCGACCCGCTGGTGGCGCCGCTGAACAAGGGCCAGCGCGTCGGCACGCTGCGCGTGACGACGACGGCCGGCGTGGCGGTGGCCGAAGTGCCACTGATCGTGCAGGACGCCGTGCCGGTAGCCGGCATCTTCGGCCGCGCGTTCGACGCCATCCGCCTCTGGATCAAGTGAGCCGCGAGGACCGCGCCATGAACCTGCCGCCCGACATCCCGCCCGAGCAGTCGCTCATCGAGTACCCGTCGCGCTTCCCCATCAAGGTGATGGGCGCGCATGTGGAGGGCTTCGTCGAAGCCATCACCGCCGTGGCGCTGCAGTTCGATCCCGCCTTCGACGCCTCCTCCATCGAGCATCGCCCGAGCAAGGGTGGCAACTACCTGGGGCTGACGATCACCATCACGGCCACCAGCCGAGAGCAGCTCGACGAGATCTACCGCACGCTGACCACCCATCCCATGGTCAAGGTGGTGCTCTGATCAGCTCGAAGCGTCGGCGGCTTGCATGGCCTTGAGCTTGGCCTTGGCCGCTTCGTCGCCGTTCCTCGCCGCGACGTCGTACCAGTAGCGCGCCAGCCGCTCGTCCGCCGCCACGCCCAACCCCGTTTCGAACATCGACGCGACCAGGTATTGGGCGCCGACGTCGCCGGCCTTGGCGGCCTCCAGATACCAGAGATTGGCCCGGGCCATGTCCTGCGCGCGGCCGCGGCCCAGGTAGTAGCAAGTCGCGACGGCCAGCGCGCCGTCGCCATCGCCATGCTCGGCGGCCTGCTCGAACCAGCCGCAGGCGACCCTGGCATCGGGCCTGCCATGGCGGCCCTGCTCGATCATCTCGCCCAGCGCGTTCTCGGCCAGCGCCAGCTTGCTGGCTGCCGCGCGCCGCAGCAGCTGCCAGGCCCTGGCGTCACTGGCGCCGGGCAGCTCCCGGCGCAGATGCATCATCGCCAGGTTGAACTGGCCCAGTGCCTCGCCGCGTCGGGCCGACTCGGCGAAGCCCCGGGCCGCTGCCTTCAGGTCGCCCGCGTCGTAGGCGGCCAGCGCGTCGGACAGCGGCGCGGCCCCGGCCAGCGAGGCGGCAAGCAGCAGGGCGGCGATCAGCAGCGTCTTCATCGGGGCGGCTCCTCGGGTGCTGCAAGGGCTTGCGGCGTCTGCCTATGATGCCTGCATGATCGTCAAGACCCTCGGGCGGGTCGAATACCTGCCCACGCTGGAGGCCATGCGCGCCTTCACGGCCTCGCGAGACGCCGACACGCCCGACGAGCTGTGGCTGTGCGAGCACCCGCCCACCTTCACGCAGGGCCTGGCCGGCCGGCCCGAGCACCTGCTGTTGCCGGGCGACATCCCGGTCGTCGCCACCGAACGCGGCGGCCAGGTGACCTACCACGGCCCCGGGCAAGTGACGGCCTATCCGCTCGTCGACCTGCGGCGCCTGGGCATCTTCGTCAAGGAATACGTGTTCCGCCTGGAGACTGCCCTCATCCAGACGCTGGACAGCTATGGCGTGACCGGGCTGCGCGTGGGCGGCGCACCGGGCATCTATGTGCGCTCGGCCGACCCCAGCGGCCACGCGGCGCTGGCCGGCCCGGCCGACCCGGCGGACACCTTCCGGGGCCTGGCCAAGATCGCCGCGCTGGGCATCAAGGTCAGTCGCCACTGCACCTACCACGGCCTTGCGCTCAATGTCGCGATGGACCTGGAACCCTTCCTGCGCATCAACCCTTGCGGTTACGAAGGCCTGGACACCACCTCACTCGATAAAATCGGGGTTTCCACCGACTGGTCCACGGCCGCCGGGCGACTCGCAGAGCGCCTGACTGCCCAGCTCACTCCCTGACATGACCGACACGACCTACGACCCCAGCGTCAAGCAAAAAGCCGAGGCCAAGACCTCGCGCATCCCCATCAAGATCGTGCCGGCCGAGGTGTTGAAGAAGCCCGACTGGATCCGCGTCAAGGCCGGCTCGCCGAGCACGCGCTTCTACGAGATCAAGCAGATCCTGCGCGAGCACAAGCTGCACACGGTCTGCGAGGAGGCCAGTTGCCCGAACATCGGCGAATGCTTCGGCAAGGGCACGGCCACCTTCATGATCATGGGCGACAAGTGCACGCGCCGATGCCCGTTCTGCGACGTGGGCCATGGCCGCCCCGACCCGCTGGACGTCAACGAGCCGCTGAACCTGGCCAAGACCATCGCGGCGCTGAAGCTGAAGTACGTCGTCATCACCAGCGTGGACCGCGACGACCTGAAGGACGGCGGCGCCGGCCATTTCGCCGAGTGCATCACGCGCGTCCGCGAACTCAGCCCCACGACGCAGATCGAGGTGCTGGTGCCTGACTTCCGCGGCCGCGCCGACCGCGCGCTGAACATCCTGAAGGCCGCGCCGCCGGACGTGATGAACCACAACCTCGAGACCGCGCCGCGCCTGTACAAGGAGGCACGCCCGGGCTCGGACTACCAGTTCAGCCTGGACCTGCTGAAGCGCTTCAAGCAGGAAGTGCCGGGCGTGCCGACCAAGAGCGGCATCATGGTGGGCCTGGGCGAGACGGACGACGAGATCCGCCAGGTCATGCGCGACATGCGCGCGCATGACATCGACATGATCACCATCGGCCAGTACCTGGCGCCGTCCGGCCACCACCTGCCGGTGCGCCGCTACGTGACGCCGGACGCCTTCAAGCAGTTCGAGAAGGAAGCCTACGAGCTGGGCTTCACGCACGCGGCCGTGGGTGCGATGGTGCGCTCCAGCTACCACGCGGACCAGCAGGCCCACGCGGCGCTGAACCCTGTCAGTGAAGCGAAGTAAATGAGAAAATAGCGAAGTGGATGAGAAAATAGCGAAGCTGATGCTCATCTCCCCTGCTGTTTTTCGACTCCATCCGGCGCTGGCCAAGTAGCCAGCGCTCACGGCCAACGTGTCCGCGGATCTTCCTGACGTCACGATCTCGGCCTTCCCACGCGGCGACAGCTGCTGGCGTATTGACTGGTTTGGGGAGATCGCCTTCCCGGACCGCATGGTCCGCCGCCGGCAACCTTCGGTCCTCGTTTACCTGTCGCGGGTCACCGCCAGCGGCTTTGAGGACGATCCCTCAGTGCTGCTCAGCGCCAGCAGCACGGCCCCAGCGGCGTGGCAGCGCAAATGCTGGGTTTCCGTCGGCACGCTGACCCTGCTGCGCGTCGGCGACATCTGGCGCGACCAGCGGCCCTACCTCGCCCCCGACTACCAGGTCGAGACGTTCGACCTCGATGTCGGTGACGACACGTCGGATTTGGTGAAGGCTGGGCTGAGCCGCGATGGGGGATTCCTGCTCCCGCTGGAGCACCACCCCTGGCACCTGAACAACACCCACGCCTATTGCCTTGCGGTGGCGCTGCCGGACGGCAGGGAAGTGGTCGTGCCCTGCATGGAGCTGGTCCGCTTCTATTTCGGGTCGTCGAGCAGCTTGTTGACGCGCCTGTTCACGCCGCCGCTGAGCCGGGACAGCTTGCTCACGAAGTCGGTCTTCGGGGCGTCCCGCAAGCATTTGCATCTGACGCTGGCCGAGGGCGTATCTGCGGCTTCGGCTGTCGACATCGGCCGGATGGCGACCAGCGAGGTCGCATGGCGGGCGGCCTTGCAGGTGGGCACCTCCTGCCTGCTGGCGTCGACAACGGGCGCGCCTCATGGTGTTCATCCCAAGACGAGCTTTCCGTTCCAAGGGCGGACGGTCCTGACCGCCGCCGGCAAGTGGTTGCCTCGTGGTGATCGGGCGGAGGCGACCTTCGTGGTCTTCAGCCTGCGGCAATGTGAATGGCCCTTCAAGTTTCGGTCGCTGGAGTACCGCCTGTCGGGCCCAGGCAAACCGCGGCGCCAGGTTGGGGCCGCCGAGCCAACACAGCCAGCTGTGCGATCGCAGCGGCAGGCCGAAGATGCCAAACATCTGCCGCTTGTTGAGCGCGATGCCGGTCATCGCCTGGCCGCCAGGCATCGAAGCCTGCCAGGCGGGCACCGATTCCCCGATCTCGCCGACAAGCACATTTGGGGCTCGCGGAAGATCCAGGCGACGGGCACGGCGGCCATAGCGTCCAGGAGCGCGGCAGGCCCCATTCCGGCTGGCGCCCTGGGGGAGCCGGGGTCAAGCCAGCGGATACGACCCCTGGAGGTCGCTCAGGCGCTCAAGGCCGATGGACGGCCAGCGATGCCAGCCTTCCTGAAGGACGTGGTCGAAGCCTTGACCGCCGTGCCTGGCCTGGAGGCGAATCTGTTGACGGCGGCTGAGGATGATGGGTGGACGATCCCGGTCAATTTGTTGGCCGATGAGGACGGCGTGATTGACCAATACCTTTTCGTGGCGGCACCGGACGGGACGGGGCGACCGCGTCGCGTGGCCGTGTTCGACTTGCAGGGCGCGCAACGCTGCGATGCGCTGGCGGTAATCGAATCGGAGCCGTTTGTGGCGGTGCACTACGACGACTGGACTTCAACGGTCCAGGGGGCCTTTCCCGGTCTACTGGAGCTGGTTTCCAAAGACTTCGTCGCGGCGGTTGAAGCACGCCGGGCCGGCCACGCTCCGACGACACTTTCCGCGATGCATGAACTGCTCAACTCAGAACGAGAAGGTCTCCAGGCATGGCTCATGGAGACGCTCATGGGCCTGTGAGTCGAAGGAGTCCCCCTCAATTTCAAAGACGGGGCGGCATCCGGGGCGCCCGGGGGGCGGTCTTCGTGCCCCGCCCCGGCGCCCACAATGCCTCCCGTGGGGCGCCCTGAATGCCTCCCAAAGAAGACGATGGCAAGGAAAACGTTGCACGAGCAGATGCCTACGCACAGATCCAATAAATACAGCGGGGGAGGCCCTGAGTGCCCTCCCCCGTACGGTTCGTAAGTGGCCGCATTCGGCGTCTTGGAACCCATACTGGCGACCAGGACGGCAAAGGCAGCAACAACATGACAGCGACGAGCCCCAAACCAGAAGCAGCGCCCACAGACAAGAAGGTGGCCGCGAAGTGGACCAAGACTCTTGCCGAGTCCGGCTGGACCTCGTTTCCGAACGTCATCTTCGAGCGGCAGCAAGCGCTTCAACTGTCGCCGCTCGACATCAACATCCTGCTGCACCTGGCCGGCAACTGGTGGAACCCGGGCAGCAACCCATTCCGTACCAAGAAGTCCTTGGCACTCGCAATCGGCGTCCACCCCCGGACGATCCAGAAGCGCATTGAGGAAATGGAGCGCTGGGGGTACATCAAACGCATCTACCGGAAGGCAGGTGTGGGAGACAACTTGCCCAACGAATACGACCTGTCAGGGCTGATCGAAAAGGTGAGGCCCTTCGCCGAGGAGAAGATTGCTGAGCGTGCGAAGCGTGAGGCCGAGCGCATGGCGACCATCACGCGGAAAAAGCCGCTGAAGGTGATCGCAGGCGGAAAGTAGCTTTTGGCGGCGTAGCTCAACGGATAGAGCGTCGGCGCGAATGCCACCTGCTGAGGGTGGCTGGCGATGAAAGGGTGGCCCCTCATCGTACCAACGCCGGAAATCCCGGTTCGACTCCGGGCGACCGTTCCCCTCAATAGCGCTGCCTCAGTTGCCCCATCGCTTTCCAAACCGTCTGTGTGCGCTCGTAGGCATACCTATGCGATGGTGAGCGTGCTTGCCAAGCCAGGCATCTCAGCAGCTGCCGTACGGTGGGCGGCTTCCCGTTGAGCCTCGTGACCCAAATCGCAGCCTCGGCTGCAACGCAGCGTGAGACCGTGGGAATGGCCTCCGCACCAGCAATGTGCGTGTCTCGACCATCGACGCCATTCATGGCCCCAATGGTGCAATTTCCGAGTCCGCGTGCCAACGCTCATGCGCCCCGGGGTTTTCTCTAGCCTCACGAAATGACCTGGATCACGCCATGAGCCACCAGCCACGCATGCTGGCCGTGCGCTGATTGTTGACAGGTAAGGTCAGCGCACTAACCACGCAATGGAGCGGCAAAGATGGCGAAGAACCCAAGCTACAGCATCAACGTGACCGGCGGCGACGGTGTCGCCGTCGGCACGGGCAACACCGTGTCGGTCATCAAGAATGAGAAGCATGTGCATAACCACAAGTCGCGCGGCAATGACTCCGGAGACGACGGCTCTGGGATTCCATTTGCTATCGCCATCGGGGGCGCCATCCTCATGGCAGCGTTCGCGTACTTCTTCGCACTGCATGCCGACACGGTCTATTGGTGGGCGCGTGGCCTGGCCTATCTGGAAGCGGTTGTGATCGCCGGGGGGCTGTTAGCGAGCGGGCGACGAGGCGAGGCTCTTCCTTCGGCCAAGGTTTGGATCTTGGCAATTCTGGCTATGGTGGCTGCAGCCGCCACCACGAGTGCGCATCAGGCGTACTTGCCTGCGTTGAGTGACATTGCGGTTCATGCCCGCGGCGGGACCGAGTTTTGGTGCGGCCTGAGTGTGTTCGGGAAGCAGTACGCCCTGCAACACGCCACAAGCACCATCGTTGGCTTCATCCCGGGACTGCTCTTTTGCTTGCCGCCCACCGTTGGGTTTGGGCTGAGGTCCGTCCTGGGGCTGACGTTCTCGACTCCGAAACTGGAGTCGTGGGCTCTTGTCCTCGTCGGCGGCATTCTGATCGTGGGCGGCGCGCTGCTCCATACGGACATGGGGAGCGAGTATTGGAAGAATTGGTTCAAGGAGCCGCCCTCATTCATGTGCCCGGCACCCAAGGCTAACGGTCGGTAGTTGGTCAGGAGCGGTTGCTGCGGCGACCCTCAACTCGCGACCTTCAAGGTGAGCAGGCGGGCAGTAGCCGCACGATGTTCAACGCATCCGAAAGCGCCCGGTGATGGTCGCCACGCAGCGTCATCTCGACGATCTGAAGTGCGGTGGCCATGCCCACCTGCTTGATCTTGCGGGCTTTGGCGAACTCCGCCTTGAGGTTGCGGTGCAGGAGCCCGGCCAGCGGATTGGCTACGCCATGCCAGGCGCCTTCGCGCTCGATTTGACGGCGGTCATAGGCACCCCAGCTTCCCCAGAATTGCCCGTGGTGCAATTGGGCGAACGCGGCCAACTCGGCCGCCGCCATTGGCCAGGTCGACGCGGCGTCGATGCTGGCCTGCCCGATGTGGGTCAGCGACCGGCAGAACTCGGTGAGCTGAGGCCTACGCGTGGGCCGCACGAGGCGCTGGAAGGTGTCGATGGCCTCGCCGTCAGGCGTGGCCCAAACGGCGCCCACCTCGATCACTTCCATCTCCTCGGGCGGAATGCTGCCGTCGTCGGCACAGGTCGCCTCCAAGTCGATGACGAGGACGAGCGACTCGGCGGCTGGCGAACTCACGGTGGGCCTGCAGGGACGTTGTCCTGTTGCATCGGCGCATCGGCCCGCAGCGACGGTTGCTCCACCGTGCGGGTGATGTAGCTGCCCATCGCCACGCCGCGCCCATGCATCGTCCGCCAGGTGTCGAACTTCCAAAGCTCCGGCAGGTGGCGCAACGTGACGACGACCTGTCGACGCCAGTCGGCGTCCAGGACGCCGGAGTTGCGCAGCTCCACGAGGAACCGGATGCTGTCTTCCAGGGCGTCCAGCACCTGCTCGACCCGCGCGGGTTCCGCCGTGTCGAGCGCCAGCCAGTCGTCCAGGTTCTTGGGCAGCACGTCGGCGAGCGTCAGGGCCTTGGCCCGGGTGTTGTCGTCCAGGCTGGCCACCTGGACCAACTCGCTCAGCAGCTCGGGGTCCCAGTCCAGGGCGCGGCGCAATTCGTCGGGCATCGTCATGGTCAGGACCTCGTTGCACTGCGGCCGGTTGGACTCGATGTTCGCAGGTGCGCACCGTCAATGTCGCGACGCTTGGCGGCAGACAGCATCGTCCCGGCGTGAGCGCTTCTGCGCGAGCCGCCTTGGATCAGTTCACCACATGGCTCTGGCCGCAGCCGTGGCAGTACCAAGTATCTGCCCAGCGGCGCTTGTCTGCTGTGTATTCGCGCGCCATGAAGCGCCACATGCGCCACAGGGCGTAGCCCACCGCCAAGGCCCCCAGCGCGATGGGCAGCTCCGACCAGTGGACGTGCCAAGAGCCGAAGAAGCAGTGGTACAGCCCCCAGGCACCAAAGGCGTAGGCGCACACGAATCCCATCGGCGATGGCGCGCGAGGCGGAGCGCAGTGCCGCGCCAGATTGGACTGTGAAGAGCCTCGGGAGCCCCCGACATAGCCGTGGTGGCTCACCTCAGTCTGGACCGTGCCCGAGTCGTAGATGACCGGGTAGGACTGGATGTGGTGGCTGCCGCAGGAGGGGCAAGCAGGTTGTTGCATCTCAACCCTCCTGACCTTCCGTCTCGACGGTGCAGGTCAGCGCCGTCTCACCGTCCTCGACGCCGGTGGCAAGCACCCCGAGCGGCGTCACGCGGCCCCAGGCGCGGCCGTCCTTGCCGAGCTTGAGGCTGGCCGCTTTGACGAGCTGCGCTGACGTAACACCCTTGAAGAAGCTGCGGTAGACCTGCTCTCCGCCGTCGCGGGACACGGCGACCTTGCTGACCGAGAAGCCGAAGACCTTGACGGCCGTGCCGAGCTGCACCGGTACCGCGCCCTGACCACTGCGCCAGCCCGAGCTGGCCAGCCAGGCCCCGGCGGCATCGAACTTGCCGAACGGCTTGCAGCTCAGGGCTGACTCCAGCTGGGCCCGGCCACGAGCGTCGGCACCGGGCGAGGCAGGCGCTGACGCGCTGACGGCCGGGGCCGCGTTCGCCGCGCTGGCGTCGTAGCCCACGATCCACAGGTTCATCGACGGGCCGATCTGCCAGCCTGTGTCCAGGGTCAACTGCTCGATGAAGCTCTGGAAAGCGAGCTGCATGCGGTCGCCGAAGGGCTGGCGATCCGGGATCGAGATCATGGGGGGCTTGGGGCCCGTCGTGCGCACGTTGCCCGTGTGCTGGACAGCGGACTGCAGCATGAAGGCGCGCATCGATACCGCGTTGTTCACCGCGAAGCCCACCGACTTGCCCCAGCAGACTGAGAAGGTCGGCACGGCTTCGGACTGAGTCGCTGACCGCCACAGCGTGGCCACGGCCTGCCAGCAGTCCTGGCGCGACCAGTCGGTGACGGTCACCGCCACGCGCGGGAAGTGGGTCTTGGCCGTGCCGTCGAACGGGGTCTTGGCGAAGACGCCGGCCAGGGCAGTGGTGCGAATCGACGGTGGTGTCTCAGGACGAAGCGCTGACGCAGCGGGAGGCCCAGCGGTCGTGGCCGTCGCGGTTGGCGCCGAAGCGGAGGACGCGGGCGGTGTGGCCTTGGGCTGAAGGCCCAGCGCGTCACCGAGTGACACATGGACCCGGGTGCTCCCGTCAGGCTGCGCGGTGGTCGCGCAGCCGCCCAGTAGGCACGCTGCGAGGCCAACGCCGGCCCAAACAGCCGCCCTAAAAGTAGTGACTCCCATCCATACCTTCCGTTGGCCGTTTTTTGAGCTGACAGGCCGCCATGAAGCAGGCCAATCACCGGCATTGCTCTATGAAGATCACTCTTTCGGCGCTCCTCTTGTCCATCGATTCGACGGCGGGAACGTCCGAAATTGTGGTGACTATAGTCCACATGTGGACTATATCCTGTGGAGTCTCGGTCCCATAAGTCAGACCCTCGCTCCCAATGAGCAGGGGCTACGAGGTCGTGCGTCACCATCTGGCGCGAAACATCAAGGATTTGCGCGCCGAGCGGGCGACGACGCAGGAGGAACTCGCCCTGCAGGCGGAGCTTGACCGCAGCTACGTCAGCCAGATCGAGCGGGCGATTGGAAACCCGTCGCTGCAGGTACTGACCAAGCTGGCCGAGGTTCTGGAAGTGGATGTCTCGGCGCTGCTGGTCGTGCCCAAACGTGGGCGACGGGCGTGATCGGCGCCCACCCAGTGCAGATAGACATTTCGGCGCGCCGGGCGGCACGCTGAAACACTCACAGCGCCCGTGCGCGTTGGTGATCTTGTGACCAGGGCTCCCACGCCCAGATGGCGGAAGTCGAAGTCCGCTACAACAGCGCTTCGGCGCGGCTCGGAAAACAGCTGTTCGATGATTCGAACGGGTGGCGGGGATGTCGCTTGAAGCCGCCTCGACATCCTGGTTCAGGTGGGAGTAGAGAATTTCTACATCGGATTGATGCTGCGCTACCGGGCTATCTGGCGCGACGACGCCGGGGTGACCGGCCGAATGGGGCATCGCGCAGTGCCTCGGGAAGCTGCTCTATGCCGAACCCGGCGTCGGCCTGCCAGTGACTGGTGTCCGAGGTGGCTGAAGGCTCATGGATAACGTAGGTTGCCAAGGTTTGCACGGGTGTCATAACGCGAGTCTTTGGCGCAAAGTTCGCGGGCTGCGGCAGCGCGACGCAGCAGCGCGCGCCCAGCCCACGTAGCAACGAAAAAGTCCGCTGCTGGTTCAATTCTCTTTGCAGAGGGGGGGGAAGGTGAGCGTTGAACGATTTCCTATCGTCTACCTGACCGGAGCGCCGGCCACCGGCAAGTCGACGGTCTGTTCCGAGTTGTCTAAGCAGTTGCCGGAACTGCTCGTGTTCTCGTATAGCGCCGAGCTGCGCAAGTACGCTGAGCGCAGGACGGGTCAATCAATGAGCGAGGACGACATCCGGCGCCTGTCAGGCGTTGCCATCACGCCCGAGGATGTCCAAGGGCTTGACGTCGAGCTGGCCGAGCTCGCCGCACGTCGCAGGGATGCGGGTCCCATGATCATCGACTCGCACGCGGTGACGAAAGAGGTGTACGGCTTCCGCGTCACCGCATTCGATACGGCCACTCTCTCGGCGGTGAACCCCGATTGCATCGTGTGCCTGTACACCTTGCCAGAGGTCGCCTGCCAGCGCATCGCCAGCGATCCGCGCGGCAGGCCGCAGATCTCAGCTTTCGAGGCTGGCATGCACACTCAGCTTCAGTGCTCGGTGGCGGCGCAGTACGGCGTTCTGCTGGGTAAGCCGGTGTACCTGGTGGACAGCAGCGAACCCTTAGAACGCGTGGTTGCCCACGTCGCCGCCAAGGCGCGGCTGATCTAGCGAGGCGGATGCGACGTCGCACGCATCACCCGCAGATGCCGCCGCAGCTGACGGGGCGCCAGGGAAATTGTTAGATGGGGCGATGTCGCTTCTCAGCGTCCGGTTTCGTTTACAGGGGTATTGCGAGTCCGCGCTACTTCGGTCGTCTTGGGTGAAGGGAAAGAAATCAATGACTCCACGCTCGAACGCTCAGCTGGACCTCCGGCGGGCCATCAATGCGATCTCCGATGTCATCCAGAATCGTCCGCAGCCTTTGCGGGAGTTCGACCAGATCTATATGAAGGCCGGCGACATGGTGCTCCAGACGAGCCTCATCGCGCAACGCTTTGCAGGACGTCGGCTCGTGTTCATCGGTGATGGGGACGCCATCAGCGTCTGCCTTGCGTACCTCATGCACTGCAAGGTACTGGAGGAAGGGCCGGAGTCGATCCTGGTGTTGGATTTCGACGAACGAATCGTCAACGCGGTGGCCAGGTTCGCGGACCAAGCGGAGATGTCGGACCGCATCAAGTCGCGCCTGTACAACTGCATCGAGCCGTTGCCTGAGGAGCTTCTGGGCCAGTTCAACGCCTTCTACACGAACCCGCCCTGGGGTGCGAGCAACAACGGCGAGAGCGTCAAGGTCTTCGCCGAGCGCGGAATGGAGGCGTGCGGGGCCGATGCCGTCGGGGTCGTCGTGATCGCCGACGACAAACTGGTGCCATGGTCTCAACGGGTCCTCGCCGAGACGCAGCGGTTCGCGTTGGACAACGGGTTCTTCGTCCAGGAGATGCAGACGAACCTGCATGAGTACCACCTGGACGATGCACCTGACCTCAGGTCTTGCAACCTGTTCTTCCGCTCGCATCCCGACCGCGAGCTGCCGAAGAAGAGCTATGCGCTGCACGAGAAGCGGCTCGAAGACTTCTACGGGCGCGAGCAGAATTTGAGAGTCAGGTATGTCCGCGACACGAACAGAGTCGACTACGGCAAGGCTGTGCTCGGAACCTACGAACTGGAAGTGCTGGGAGAGTCGAAATGAACGATCTAAAGCAAGGTGACCCCTTCCTGTACATGAAGGTAGGTGTTCACGCCAACGAGTCCTTGAAGGACATCATCCAGCGCAAGCGGGCCGAGATCGAGGCTGCGGGCGTGTCGTTCTGGGGCTATGGCGGCAACAGCTGCCACCCCTTTACGGCAGTCCAGCCCTTCGTGAAGCAGGCGACCGCCAACAGCGGCAAGGTGATGCTGCTGATGGAGGAGATCACCTCGCATCACTACGCCGTCGGCGAAGCGAAGGAATTCAGCGCGGATGGCGGAAAAACCTACCAGCCGGTTCCGAAGGGCGTGAACGTTCTCGGGTCGCGGTTCGCGCTCGTCCTCAATTCACTGGATGACCTCGCCCTGGAAGTGCCGCTGTCAAAGACATCCGTCGGCATCGGCCGCATGGTGGGCACGAGCGGTGACCAGTACATCCGCGGCAGAGTCGACAAGGCCTGCCTCGTCTACGACCCGGCGGCTCACCCGGGGCCTACTGATCGCGTCGTGAAGTTGAGCCTGGCCGCCCAGCTTGCTGCGCCGTACGCCGTGGTACTGCGCTAACTAGAACACAGGTCAGGGCTGGTACAGCCACCCAGGTGCGGGTTTCTCGATGTGCTCCTCGATGACCATGTCGAGGAAGGCCATGAACGCGTGCTTGCCGCTGCTGTGCGTCTTGTCGTACGCGAAGGAAATCGTTTCGTCCGCCCGGGGGGAGGTCGTGACCGCAGCCCGAACGCGGGCAAGGTCATGAGCGTCTGCCAGGGCGTTGACGATCTGCTCAAGGCAATAGAACTGGCGATGCAGTGCGTTCACCTCGGGCCAGCGCGTCGCCAGGTCGGGGAGCGCCCTCAGCGCGCGCTTGTCGCCGGTGGCGACTCGCATGCCACCGCGGCTTATGGCGATGCCCAAGAGCATCAGCTCGCCCGCTTGCAGGTCCAGCCCATGCTCTAAAGCCAGCTTGCCCAAGGCTGCGATGGTCTTCATCTCTGGCTCGGTGGGCTCGATCGCCGTGATGGACTGCAAGGCCGCCAGGAGCCGAGCAGCCTCAGCGTCGTTGTGTGTCAGGCGCTGCCTCTTTTCTTCTGAGAAGAGGCCCATGAACTTCAGCATGACCGACGGCGACCCAATGTCCGCGGGGCTGTAATCGATTGCCGCGAGGCCGTCGACGTAGGCGTTCATCTGCGCGAGCTTGATGACAACGTCGTTGTCGATGAGCAGCGTCGTCATATGGGGGCGACGGCCTCCAAGAACGCGCGGGACTCCTCCATGCCACCCCGCATCGCCGGCCCCAGTTGATCCCACAGCACTCGATTGACGAGAGTGGCAGGTTTTGCGCTTTGCCCAGGCAGCTGCGCGACCGCAGCCATTGCCAGACCCCAGTCACCTGTTGAGTAGCCGAAGGACATGACGACGTGTCCTGGGTCCACGCCGAGTTCCTGGCCAATCGACGAAGCCTTGCGAGCAAGCTCGCTCGCTGAGCCCTTGGTTCCGAGACCGTCCCTGTCGACCGAGAAGTCTTCGTTGCCGGTCAGCAGACCTTGGGCGTATCGATCCGCGGCAATTTCTTCCTCGTCGTCGATCAGCTCGTCGGGGGAATTCTCCGGATCGTTCGGGTCCGCATCGACGATGACGGATGCATCCTTGAGATGCCCCAGGGCAATGTGACCAAGTTCGTGGGCCACATGGAACATGTACTGGGCCTCGGAGCCAGACTCTCGCGCCACGAGGATCACGTGCCGGTCACCTGACCGAACCGCCATCGCGGTAACTCCTTTAGTGCGCGCGGGGAACAGCTTCAGATGGAGCACTGGAATGCCAAGCGACCAGCACACCGTCAGCACATCACCAAAGCCGACGTGGGGACGGCCGGACTCGAGGACATCGCGGCGGAGGGCAACCGGGTCGGTTGGCACAGGGTATTGAGGCGTGTCGCCCATCTCGCCCACGACCACACGTCCGACCCCTTGCGCGAAAGCGACCAGAACGTCCCGACGGGGGCCGTCCGTCAGGCGCATGTGCTTGAACTTCGGTACGCCCGTGTGAAGGAAGCCAACAGGAACGCCGTCGTCCAGCAGCGTTCCTGGATCAAGGCTCAGGCGCTTGGCCAGCAGCAGCGAGACGAACGTGTTAGCCGACGAAGAGTCGTCGGCTGGGTCCCACCATTCCGGCAGCGACGCACGCACGAATTCCTGGGCAAACCCAGCATCGACCAGCCGTTGAATGATTCGGTCGGTACTCGTTTCCAAGCCCATCACCTCCTTGATGCGCGCCCCACGGCTCCAGCGACGCGAATGATCGCAGCTATCGCCCGGGCATGCTCCGGAGTTCCGTTCCAGACCTCCTCGACAGCGCCGGAGATCAGCCGCTCCACCTCAGGCCCCATCTTCAACGGACCTGCTGTCGCCGCCTTCATAGATGCATAGTTGCATAGTCTAGAAAAAGCCCTGCCATTGCGCTGTGGACAGCCCTTGAGAATCCGCGACACCGCCGACTGGCTGACGCCAGCAGCGAGAGAAAGCTCTGTTTGCGAGGAAGGCGCGGCGGCAAGGTCGCGCTTCAACTGAGTCCAAGCCAGCTTGATATCGACGTCCATGGTGCCTATACTAAACGCATAAATGCATACTAACAACGCCATGACTACCAGCGTTCAATTGCCCGAGGTCTTCTGCTGGACGAGGTTCGGCACCGAGTCAGGCGAAGCGATTGAGGACATCGTTGCCCGAAAGGAACGCGAGCGCATCGCCAATGGCGGCGTGTTCCTCTGGGGCATCGGGAATAGCGTCGGGCCCGCGGTGCGTGAGTTGGTGCGATCCACCGGCAGCCCCTACGTCGCGTTTTCTCCGATGCGGAGCAAGCCGAAGTCGATCGACGTGTCGCCCCCCAGTCTCATGACGTGGACCGGGGCGACGGCACTGAACGGGGACGAGTGGGAGATTCCTGAAGGCTCTCGCGTGGTGAGTCGAGGCGCCGGCGAAGGGCAGCGGGCCAAGACTTCACACTACGCGCTCGTCTGCCAATCGTCCGAGCCTTTGGCGCTCGATTCTGGCGCGAGCGAACTGGTGTACGAAGCGCTGGTCAACCTGCTCAGCGGAACAAAGCTGGGTCATTCGCAGGTCACGGCCGTCGTCAGGCGCGCAAGCGCAGGCGTGGCAAGCCCGACGACCTATCCGGTCGCGCTAGTGGCCAAGCTGGTCTTCCCGTACTTCGTTCGCCTGCACAGCCCGGTCCCGAACGCGAAGTTCACCGCCCGCACAACTGGCAGGCCGTCGGCCCCAGCGTCCTTGCTGGCATTGGTTTGATCCTTTCAAGAGCTGGCACGCTCGCATCGTCCAGCCCAGGTGGCTCAGGAGAAGATCCAGGCTTCAAAGACTCCGGCGACGACTCCGGCATTCCATTTGCCATCGCTATCGGGGCGCCGTCGTCATGGCGGCTTCCGCGTACTTCTTCGCGCTGCATGCAGATGCGGTCTATTGGTGGGCGCATGGTCTGGCCCCTGGAAGCGGTTGTGATGGCATGGGGCGGCTGACCCAAAGCTGCTGCAAGTTGTCGGCGTTGGTTGACGCGTCCTGATAGATGGCCGGCTTAAGCCGCGTTGTCCGACGGCACCTGGAAAATCAATACGCTGATGATCATCTCGCGGCTCACATCATTGGGTTGGTGAAACACGTAGCGGAAGCCACTTTCATGCGGCCACCCAAGCTGGCGCTTGAAGTTGGCATGGTCCTTCATCGCCGCCTGGACGCCCGTCAAGACTGTGGACATTTCAGTGCCGCGATTGAAGACAAGGATGGCGGCCTTGGTGTCACGCCAGTTCGTGTAGCCCAGCAACTGATCGACGGCTTCAACGAATTTCTTCGGACCTTTCCAGAATTTGCATTCGGCGATGAAAACGTTGCGGTCGCCCTCACGCAAGAGGATGTCCGTCTTGCCGCTGACATTGAAGGTCTCGCCCGTCGCTTTGCCCTCGAACTGCGCGTTGAGCTGCATCAAGAAGTGCTGACGCAGCGCTTCTTCGTCCATGGTGGCAAACGCGCTGGGGCTTCGTTCCATCACCAGCGTCATGTGTCCCATGACCTTTAGCGCATGCTCATACAGGGCCATCTCCAAAACTGGCTCCGGCTTGAAAGGCCCGGAGGACGCAGGCGGCAGTGTGGGCGCCACCTTCTTGCGAACGTCGGGGATTGCATAGGTCGTTGGCATGCCCGTGCTTTGCTTGACTGGGATGCCCAGTGCCGCCAGCTTGCCCTGGTTGTTCAGCAACCTCTGGCGACGGCCGTCCACGGCCGCTTGCGCGTGCTGGGCCAGGCTGTTGTTAAAGCCGCGGACATCTCCGTTGACCCACCCGATGTGCTGCTCGACCTCGCGCAGGGTCTCGTCCAGCGCGGACTTCAGATCCCGTTCGACGTCGTGCGGCGTGTCGAAGCTGATAACCAACGACTGCCTGTTGACGACCGCTTGAGGGAAGCTGCCCGTGTAGGTGCTTGACTGAGCGTAGAACAGGTCCTCGTCCCCTTTGAATGGCACGCTGACCTCGATGCGCTGGCCTGGGGCGTAGAACGGACCGACGTCGTGGCTTGCAAAGAACGCCCTGCGGGGATCGCCGCTGACGTCTACCTTTACTTCCTTCTCGCTCGCCGTCATGCCGTCGCGGTCGAGCACCAAGGGCTCAACGCGGTACTTCTCGGACAGGTACTTGACCAGATCGGCTGGCGAGGTGTTCAACAGTCGATTCGCTTCGATCCTCTCCACTTCCTGGTTGAGCGCCTCGATCCTCGCCTGGAGCAGGCTGAGGATGTGCACCGATGCGAACAGGAAGCCGCGGCTTTTGTCTCTCAACGGGAACATGCAGGACTCGCCAGCGTCGTTCAGAGGTTGATCGAGATGTTGGCCGCCGGCACCAGCGCCTGCAGGTCGACGTGTGCATCCAGGATCTGCTGGTAGAGATCGGGGTGGCGAGGGGCCTGCACCGTGATGACTAGGGCATATGGGATTTGCTCTCGGCCTGTTAGCGGCGCGCCCGAGTCGCGGGCGTTGTAGTGCACGTCGAAGACCGCGCCCTTCAAGCTGGAGCCGCGGAAGTTGTGGCTCGAATGCAGTACGGTTTCCCACTTGCCCAGGTCGGCGCGCTGCTCGGCCTCGGTGCGCCATTCGTTGGACGGAAAGAAGCTGAAGCTCTTGGCGTATTGGGACGCGGGGTCAACCTCCTTCTTGCCGGCGACCGGCTTGACCTTCGGCTTCTTCTCGGAATGCGGGCGGAAGGTGATGCCCAGGCCCGCCTTTGTATAGGCGCTTGCATCCTGCGGGTCGACAGGGCTCGCGTAGCAGAACGTGGCCGTAATGGTCACCATGCCGTTCAGGTCAATGTCTGGCAACGGAACCGGCGCCCGCAAGAACTTGCCTGAGTTGAGATCGCCCTGATAGACGATGCGCGCGACGCCGTCTTCGCAGGTGATGAGCGCCCGCAGTTCGTTCGGAACCTTGCCCCAGCCAACGGCCTCCACGTCCTCGTTGGCGTTCGGTATGCAACCGTGGATCAACAACGCCTTCGTCGCCAGCGGTCGGACCTCTTGACCTAACACCGCTCGGATGCCCACCGCCGCGCGCAGCGCCAACGGTGCCGCGAAGCTGGTGCCCAGGGTGGCGTTGAGCTGGCGACGGCGACCCGGTGCGACCACATGGAAGTACTCTCGGCCAGAGCCGCCGAAGGCGACCAAGTCGGGTTTGCGGCGTCCAGGACTGCGGCCGGGGCCCACAGCGCTGTAGGGCGCGCGCTTCCAAGTCTCTCCGGAGCGATCCACGGCCCCCACCGACAGCGCATTGACGCTGTCGGCCGGCACTTGGATCCGATTCAGGCCAGCCAGCTCGTCACCTTCACCGTTGTTGCCCACGGCTACGCTCAAGACGGTCTCGCCATTGCTCAGGATCTCGTCGATGACGGCCGTCCAAGCATGGACTTCGTGGTCTTCTACGCACAGGTCGGGGCCCATGCTGAGATTCACGTACTGATAGGAGCGAGCCAACAGGATTGCCTCGACGTGTCCGAGGGTTCGGTAAAGCTCGTACGGGTCTTCGTCGTCGGACAGCGAGTCGATGACGCGGTGGTGATCCACAGGTGCATACGGGCGGGGCGCCACCGAGTCGGGCTCAATAGGGCCGAACAGCAGCGCAGAGGTAACGCCCAGGCCGTGTGACACGTAGTCGTCCACGTCATCGGCCTTTTCATCGGCCACGAAGTACCGGCGCACGTACGGCTGCAGGAGATGCTGCTCCGGCAGGCCACCGTCCAGGATGGCGACCTTCGGCTCCATGGAGATCGGCTCAACGATAGGCAGATCGAACGGTACCGAGACAGGGTTGCTGCGCATCATCGGGCGCGCGGCGCGCAGCCTCGGCATGGGGCGGATGACGCGCACAAGCGTGAACTGAGCTAGCTCATCGAGCCCCGAGCGATCACCTTCCACCGGCACGAAGAGCATTCGGCCCGGACGAAAGCTGAAGTGTGGGTTCACAGTGAATTCGCAGGTCTGCGCATAGTTGGCGAACGCCGCGCGCACCCATTCGCTATCACCGTCGTTGGGAACGTGCAGGCCGACTTCGAACACATCGGAACCACGTTTGCGGGATGGCCGCAGGCGGCCCTTGGGCTCCAGTGGTTCGATGGTCTCGATCTGCTTGAATTCCTGGCCTTCCGCAGTTTCCTCGCTCAAGCCAGCCACGAGGCGGCGAAACGCCTTCAGGTCAGAGCGCCTGCCAGCGACGAACAGCTGCGTGGTCTCAGTCTCTGGCGGGGCACTCGCTGTCGCCAGCTTGCGCGGCTTGATCTTCATCGTGCGGCTGCCGACCGATTCGAGGTTGGCTGCACGCAGGAGGTGCCGCGGGAAGTAGCTCTTGGCCAGGTACGCCGGGTGCAGCGTCACCAGCGCCACTGCAAGATCGCCGGGGCAAGCCTTGCGTGGCAGGCTCTCGAATACATCGTTCGCGGCGTCAAGCTGCGGAAGCAGCTCCTTCTTTGCCTCGGCCAGCGTGTAAGGATGTTTCTTCTCGCCGGGCTGCGTCTTCGGTGCCTTGATCGGGTAGGTCAGCAGTTCACCCCTGCCGATGAGGTATCGGGTAGCCATTTATTTCATCCCCCTTCCGCGCCTGGGCGATGGCCCAGCGTGTCTACGAATCGTGTCGCGGGCAACGCCGGTGATGCGGCTGATCTCCTGGTGCGAGTGCTTGCCGCTCCTGGCCATCTGAAGCGCCATCTCTAGCTTCTCCGCTTTGCTCATGCCCGTAATTCCGGTTCCCACCAACCCTTGTACGAGTTCTCTGATCGGAGCCTGCTCAAGGGCGTGCGCGCGGCGAATGCTGTTTACGGCCCTTTCAACCTCGGACAGAGATTTTTCTTTCAAACCCGCGGCCAACTCGCCCACCCACGGCTCAAGTTCGGCAAGGTCCTGGCCCAGAAAGCGCCGCACCGCGATAGTGGTGGTCGCTTCATCAGGCGGACCGAAGTTCAGAACCGCGTCGAATCGACGCCAAAGCGCCGGGTCGACTAGTTCTGGATGGTTGGTCGCCGCTAGCAACAACCCTGTGTCCGGCCACTGGTCGACCTCCTGCAGGATCACGGTGACCAGACGTTTGAGCTCGCCGACGTCTGATTGGTCGCTGCGGCGCTTGGCAATCGCATCGACCTCATCGAGCAGCAGCACTGCAGAGTTGGCTTTCGCGTGGTCCAAGGCGGCGCGCAAGTTGCTGCCGGTCTTGCCAAGCAAGCTGCTCATCACGGCTGTCAAATCGAGCACCCACAGCGGCCTGCCGAGCTGATAGGCGATCCACCGGGCTGACAGTGTCTTGCCAAGGCCCGGGGCGCCGACGAGGATTGCTGAGCGCGTCGGTGGAATGCCCCGCGCAAGGAGTGCTTCACGCTGACGGCGCTCGCTCACGATGGCATCCACCTGGCGCTCCAGCACGTTAGGCAGCAGCGGCGCGGCCATCCCTTCTAGGTCGTCAAATACCTTGATCAGCGAGAGCTGCCCGTCAGACTGCGGTGCCGTAGCAAGCCCCGGCGTGTTCCGGCGAAGTGCCGAAGCACCCACGCCACGGGTCTGCGATGCCTTCAGACTATGGTCGAGCTGGCTGGCAAGCTCTGGACGGAGAACTCGATACTTGCGGATCAGCCGGGCCAGCAGCAGGCGGATGTCGTCGTACGCCTGTGAAGCCGCCAGTCTCGCCAATGTGGCGAAGTCGGATGAAATTTCGTCAATTGACGCCTTATTTTCTGTCATTTCATTGAGATTAATTGTGGCGACGTCGGCCTGTAGTTATGGCGAAGTTTATGACGAAAAATGCAGCGTCGTCAGAATTAGTTGAGCCGCCAGCGTTGCTGGAGTGTGCACGCAAAACTGTACAAATAAACAGTGTTTGGCGGGTGTCTCGATCACCGCGAGGCCATCTCTACCCTCCGGGCCATTCGCCCGGAGGGCCAAGGATGGCGCGCAGGAGACTCGAAATGCATCACTACCGAGAAGCCACGCCGCGACGACGCAAGGTCAAAACGGCTCGCAAATAGCTGCCCGGCAACTGCCTGAAATCCCGCACCAGGTGGTTGTAGCGCAGCGCGTGCGCGTCGAGCGCTTGCCTGAGCCGTCCCGGCATGTCGACCATCACCCAGGCCGCCATCTGCAGGAGCTGGTGGCGCTCCACCGCCGGCCGGATTTCGATGGGCACCCGCCCACCGCCACCCAATGCCGGTTCCGCGCCGAGCGCATCACCGAGGTACCCGCGCAATCGCAGGGCCGGCCGCTGCCGCGTCAGCAGCGTGCAGATGACATGGAGGACTTCGGCGTTGTCGACGGAGGTCAGCTTACATTCTGGTCTACCAAGCTCCATCCACAGAGCCGTTAGCCAGCTCGCGGCTTCCTCATCCAGACATGGTGGGGGCGGAGCGCAAGACTGCCTCAAATCGCACCCGCACGAGTGACAGCAGTACAGGCCGGGAAGTTCGTCGATCTCGTGTCGGCCCAGTTCGGTCCGGACGAAAGCAAGGCTTGCTTGGCAGGTCGGACAGCGGTCGAGGAGCAGGCATTGGTGCTTCAGGCACACGGTATGCAGCGCCACGCGCCAGCTCCTGCGGTAGTAGCAGGCATCGCCGTCGGCCAAGCAGGCTGGGCAGAACTGCAGCCCGTAGCCCGTCCAGCGCCGGTGGTACATCTGTAGAGCGAGCATCCACGGAAGCGTGCCGCTCGCGCGGTACTTCCGGTAGAACGTCCCTTCGTAGGCGCGCAGCGTGGTCTGCTCCGCCGCCTCTCTCGAAGTGCCCGTGCGACGGCAGAGCGTTTCCAGCAACCAGGGCGGAGCGAGCCGGTCGATGTCGCGATTCCAGACCTGGCGCCGGCTGCCGAACTCCAGGTTGCACAGGGTCTGGACCTTGAGCCCCATGCCGTGGGCCAACCGGGTCAGCCACGACGACAGCAACTCGTCTTCGCAGGGCTTGTACCGCACCGGCCACAAGGGCTCGCTGGTGTTGGGGCCGCGGCTCACAGCGGGCGACGGTACATCTTCCGTTTGGAGGGAGGAACCCAATCCAGCTTGGAAAGCCGCTTTTCGGTGATCTGCTCGTCGCCACTGCGCACGGCATCGACCGCGGCCTCCTTAACCAGATCGAAGATGTCGCCGAGCATGGACTCGCTGCGCGCGTGAATGGCCAGCATCAGCTTGGGCTGATGCAGCGATGAGGCTCGGCGCAGCGGCGTGCGCCGTTCCAGCGTCATCAGCAAGCGGCCCATGTCGGGGCCGGGTGACCAGCGCGGCATCTCGACAGGCATGAAGCGGCTGGACATCTGCGCGTCGGCGTTGAAGGCGTTGTAGGCCTCCTCGATGCCGGAGGCGACGATGCTGATCTTGGCCTCGTTGCTGAGGCTCTTGAGCGCGTTGCGGAACTCGCGCTGCCGGTTCAGGCTGCCGGCGATGAGGTGGTGGATCTCGTCGACGATCAGGACTCGCACGCTCAGTTCGCGGAACAGCAGCTTGACCTGCGAGTACTTCGCGTGGGGTGGCGCCGTCGGCTTGTACGGCGCCATGAGCGCGTCCAGGATGCGGCTGTAAAAGTCCGAGAGGTCTGGCTTCGGCGGTGCGTCGATCATCACCACCGGGCACAACGTCGCTTCTCGCTCGGGGCTGATGTCCGGCGGGTGCAGTTCCATGAACCGCTCCAGGATCGATGTCTTGCCGCTGTAGGACGGTCCCACCAGCAGGTAGCTTGGCATGCGCGTGACCTCGGGGTAGGTCAGCAGTTCCTCCAGCTTGGTCAGCGTGCTCTTGGCGTGGTCCAGGGGGAGCCACATGCCGGCGCGGATGGCCCGGATGCGGTCCGCATCCGGCAGCGCGAGTTGTTCCTGCGCCTTGGCGTTGAGATGCTCGTATTGCGCGACGGCGTCATTCATCGTCGTCAAAGGGCCTGATGTTGCTGGGGTCGTACCCAGGCAGCTTTGGCGCTGTCGTGCTTGGCGGCGGATTGCTCACGGTGGGCAGATCCTCCTTCTGGGTCTTCCGAGCCTTGGTGTGCTGCACCCTACGCTGCTGGGCCCGCCGGGCAGACTTGGTCTCGGCCGCGGCCTGCTCTTCGATCTCGCGTTGACGGTTGATCAGGGCGAACACCGCGCGTTCGTCGTAGTCGGCAACTCCAAGCTCGGCGGCCATCTTCTGGCCGGCCCGCCACTCCCAGATGCTGACAGGCGGCAGGGAGGTGTCGCGGTACGGGATGGCGAAGTACCGCTTGAGGTCTGGGTCAAAGAAGTAGAGCTGGCTGATGCGTATTTCAGCCCATCGTGGACGGCGTTTCAGGCTGATGGTGGACGGGATTTCAGCGTGATCGTGGACGGCGTTTCAGTCTGATCGTGGACGCTG
>Ga0213878_10000087_pt1 | contig 50869 bp, 38 predicted proteins | sample VelepicoBEBS_R02_FD_161053 | JGI IMG/M metagenome (GOLD analysis project Ga0213878, IMG submission 161053) | Vellozia epidendroides bulk soil microbial communities from rupestrian grasslands, the National Park of Serra do Cipo, Brazil - BS_R02 | ecosystem: Environmental > Terrestrial > Soil >... | reverse complement strand
CACGGTGCTGGAGCGCGTGCGCTATGCCGCCGACCAGGGCGCGACGCAGATCATGATTCAGGGCGGGGTCAATCCCGAGCTGCGGATCGAATGGTTCGAGCAGCTCTTCCGGCGCGTCGCGGCGGAGTTTCCGCGCGTCGACATCCACTCGCTCTCGGTCTCCGAGATCTCGGGCCTGGCGAAAATCGAGAACCTGCCGGTGCGCGAAGTGCTCGTGCGGCTGAAGGCGGCGGGGATGAAGTCGCTGCCGGGCGCGGGCGCGGAGATTCTCGTCGAGCGCGTGCGCAAGCGGATCAGCGCGCGCAAGATCGTTCCCGACGGCTGGATCGGGGTGATGCGCGAGGCGCAGCGGCTCGGGATGCCGACGACGGCGACGATGATGTTCGGCTCGATCGAGACCGACGAAGAGCGCGTTGCGCACCTGCAGGTGATTCGCGACCTGCAGGACGAGACGCACGGCTTCACCGCGTTCATCCCGTGGTACTACGTGCCGTACAAGACGCCGCTGCGCGGCCGCGAGGCGAGCGGGCTGGAATATCTCCGCGTGCTCGCGACCTCGCGGCTGTTCCTCGACAACGTCCCGCACCTGCAGGCGTCGTGGCTCACGCCGGGGCTGAAGCTCGGCCAGCTCGCCCTGTTCTACGGCTGCGACGACATGGGCGGCACGATCATCGAGGAGCAGGTCGTCCACGACGCCGGCTCGACCAACGAAGCCACGCGCGCGCAGCTCGAACAGATCATTCGCGGCGCCGGCTACAACCCGGTCGTCCGCGACACGTACTGGAACCTGCGCGACGACGTCGCGCTCGCGACAGCCTGACGCCCGCGCGAGCGCGCTCCACGTGCCGGTTATTTGCCGTTCGGCGTGAGCACCATCTTGGAGTCGACGTAGTCAAACGTCCAGTTGAAATGCTTCAAGAAGTCCATGCCGAGCAAGCCGCCGTTCTTGCCGAACACCTTGGCCGAGACGAAGCACGTCTCGACGTTCTGGTACTTGTACGGTCCGACGTCGAGCTGACTGAGGCGGGAGCACCGTGCGGGCACGTTCGAAGGGCCGTCGACGCCGTAGAACCCGATCTGGTAGTCGACCGCCGCGCCGCCGCCGAGATTGATCTTGTCGTTGAGCGCGACGATGCGGCCGCTGGTCTGAAGATCGTCGCTCAGCACGGCGAGGTAGTCGTTGCCCGTGTCGAAGATTGCCCGCGTCTGAACACCTGAGGCTTTCAGCGCGATCTCGGGTTGTCGGCTCGCCAGGTTGACGGTGAACGCGTAGGCACCTGGGGCCACGACGGGCTCCATTTTACTGGCGTCGAGGATACGGATCGTCTTGTTCGCGGTGTCGACGTCGACCAGCGCACCGGCCAAGAAGTCGTAGCCCAGAATCCCGTTGATCCCCTCGGAGAATGTTCCGTCGGCCAGCGTGACGATGACGTTCTCCAAGCTGTTCTTGCCCACGACGATAGGGTCGGAGAGGCGCACGAAGTGCGCGGCGACTCCGCCGCCGTTCACGCCGCTGAACCCGGTGCGGCCGAGCTTGGTGAATTTCAGCTTGTCGGCATATGGCTTGTAGATGACGATCCCGGATGCGCCGGAGTCGAGCAAGAACGTCCCTTCGTGTCCGCCGATCGAGGCGTGGACGTGGACCGCTTGTCCCTGCGGAAGAAACGCGTAGGGTCCCTGGTGCAGGGCGACCTCGATCGGCGTCGCGTCCGTTGACGCGAAGTTCCACTTCGCCGACGGGACTGGACCGCGCAGGTCGTCGTTCGTCACCGCGCGCACCGCTTTGCCGGTCAGCTCGAATTTGCCGAACTCGCCCGTCCCGGAGTAAAAACTGCTCGGAACGCGCACGCCGGGCGCGGCTTCCGTGTAGCCTTCGATGTGTACGACACTGTGTGAGTCGTAGTTCCGGTCGGGATCGAAGGTGATCTGAACGTATGCCCCGGTCTTCTGGTCGAACGCGATGTCCGCCGGGATGCCGTTCGCGGGCGCTATGCGGACGATGTCAACCGGGACGCCGCCGATCGTTTGCGTTCCCCGCGACGTAGCGCCGACGTCGCCTCCAAGCGCGTCGGCATCGATGACGTTCGACGTGTACAGCCGGCGCGCGGCGTTCTCATAGTTGATCACCGTGTAGCCGTTCTCGTTCGACGACCACAACGCCCGGCCGGTGAAGCCCTCCTGAGCGGTGACGCCGCTGAACTCGTCGACCTCGCGGTACAGCAGTCCGCGGCGATAGGTCGTCGCGGTGAACGGCTGTTCCTTCGGCTCGTCCGGCGCGGGCGTGGACCGCGGTTTCGGCGCATTCGGCGACACCTTGAAACGATATGTCGTCACCAACCCTTCCGGGTGGCCGACGTACGCTTCGTGCTTGGCGATGATCGCGGCGGCGTCGTTGGTGAGCGCGCCGGCCGGCAACGGAGGCAGCGCCGCGAGCAGCAAAGCGGCGGCGGAGATCGTAACCCACGCCTTTGCGAAAGATATACTGGTCAAGTCTCGCTGCACCATGGAGAACTCCCTACTTTCCGTTCGGGGTGAGGACGAGCTTCGAGTCGACGTAGTCGAACGTCCAGTTGAAGTGCCGCAGGAAGTCGAAGCCGATCAGCCCGCCGTCGCGGCCGAACACGCTGGCCGGGCCGAAGCACGTCTCGACGTTTTGGTAGCGGTAGGGGCCGACGATGATCTCGTTGAGGCGCGAGCACTGGGCGGGGATGTTGCTCGGCCCGTCGACGCCCATGAAGCTGATTTGATAGTCCGCGGTCTGCCCGCCGCCGGCGTTCAGCACGTCGTTGAGCGCGACGACACGGCCGCTCTTTTTCAAGTCGTCGCTGAGCACGGCGAGAAAGTCGTTGCCCGTGTCGAAGATCGCGCGCGTGGTGGTGTTGTTCACTTTCAGCACCACTTCGGGCTGGCGCGTGGCGAGGTTGACGGTGAACGCGTACGCGCCTTTGCCGACCGTCGGCTCCATCGCGCTCGGGTCGAGGATGCGGATCGTGCGGTTCGCGGTGTCGACGTCGACCAGCGCGCCCGCCAGGAAGTCGTAGCCCAGAATGCCGTCGACCGGGTTGTTCTGCGGGTTGGCAGCGTCCGGCGGCAGCGCCGGCGCGACGGTGACGACGACGTTGGTGAGGCTGTTCTTGCCGAGCTCGATCGACGGCACGCGCGCGGACTGCGCCTCGATGCCGCGGCCGTTCACGCCGCTGAAGCCGGTGCGGCCGAGCATCGTCAGCTTGAGCGCGTCGGCGTAGGGCCGGTACAGAATGATTCCGGCCGCGCCCGAGTCGAGCAGAAACCGCCCGGTGTGGCCTTGGATCGTCGCGTGCAGCTCGACCGCCTGACCGCGCGGCAGGAATGCGTACGGCGTCTGGTGCTCGACGAGGTCGATCGGAATCGCGTCGGTCGAGACGAAGTTCCACTTCGCCGTCGGCACGGGCCCGCGCAGATCGGCGTTCGTCACCTCACGCACGGCGTGCTCGGCGAGCTTCCAGGTGCCGTAGTCGCTGCTGTGGTAGCCGCTCGGGACGCGCACGCCGGGCGCGATCTCGGTGTACCCGTCGTAGCGCACGACGGAGCGGCCGTAGCCGTTGTCGGGATCGTAGGTGACCTGCACGTACGCGCCGGTCGCGTGGTCGAATGCGATGTCGGCCGGAATGCCGGACGGCGGCGTGATGCGCACGACGTCGGCGGCGACGCCGTCGACCGTCTGCGAGCCGCGCAGGCTGGCGGGAACGTCAGTCAGCAGGTCTCCTCTGACCACGTTTTGCGTCAACCGTTTGCGGGCTGCGTCCTCGTACTCTACGACCGTGTAGCCGTTCTCGTTCGAAGCCCAAAATGCGCGCCCGGTGAAGCCGTTCTCCGTGCTGTCGCCCTCCTCGTCGCCGACCCGGTGGTACACGGCACCGCGGCGGAACGTGGTGACCGACGGCGCGGAGGAGCCGTCGTTCGGCTGATTCTTGCTTGCGGCAGGCGTCGTCGCCGTTCGGGCATAGCGATAGGTGAGCACGAGCCCTTGCGGGTGACCGACGTAGACTTCGTGCTTTGCGATGATCGCGGCGGCGTCGTTGGTGAGCGCGCCGGCGGGGAGCGGCGGAAGGGCCGCGAGCACCAAAGCAGCGGCGGACATGGTGATAGACACCTTGGCAAGAGGCATGACGGGCTTGTTCTCGCCGCACGCGCCGAACGCCCTGCCGCAAATGTGCGGTCTCTATATGGTTTACCTAAAAGCGATCAAGCGCCGAAACGAATTCGGTAGGTGATCAGCCGGCCGTCTGTTGCGACGCGCTCGTAGACGCGGCGCGCCCGCGCGTTGTGCTCTTCGGCTACCCACCGCACCTCGGTCCACCCGCGCTCGCGCGCGAGCGCGCAGACGGCGTCGATCAGCGTCTCGGCAAGGCCCGTGCCGCGCTGCGGTTCGTCGACCCACAAGTCGTCGAGAAAGCACGCTTCGTTGCCGTGCAGCGTCCGCGGGAACGGCCGGAAGTGGGCAAACCCGGCGAGCCGGTCCGCCTCGTCAAGCGCCAGCAGGCCTTCGACGCCGTGCGTGCGCGCGAGCAGCCAGGACCATATGACCTCGGCGACGGCGTCGTCGACCGGATCGCCGAGCGCTTCACGGTAGCGTCCGAAGTGCTCGCGCCATTCCGTGTACCGCTGCGGCGAGACCGGCTCGATCTTCATGACGTCGCCACCCTACGAGCAAACGCACGCCTTGGCCTGCACTGTCAAACGCGCGCTAGCGCGCACAACCGTGCTGCGCGAGCGGGCTCGAAGTGCAAGCGATCACAAAGGTGCGGTTCTTGCCGAAACGGGCCATGAGTTTCACGCGCGCGCGGGAAGGTGCACGGTGCGCGCGGCGCAGTGCCGCGCGCCTTTCATACGGGAGTGTACGATCATGCCTACGGAACATCGTTTCGACGACCTCGACTTGCGCGAAGAGCCCTCACGGGGCCAGAGCTCGGTGTACGCACCGGCGTCCGACCGCAACACGTGCTGGACGTTGACCCAGACCCACACGAACACGTGCTCGGACGCCTGTTGCCTCTAGCAGCGGGATAAAGCACGAACGGCCGGCGGTGGGGATCCCACCGCCGGCCGTTTCGTTCCGGTTCGGACCGTTCGTCGAGCGGCTCGGAGCGCTCTAAGATTTCCTTTCGGCCATAACCGGTGTAGCCTCGGTAGAAGGGGTTGTTGAACGACGCCTCGCGAGGTATATTTCCTGTGGAGGCAATCCGATCCACGAAACGTGGCCCCGTGCGAAAGCGCGGGTTTTTGTATTGGTCACGTCGATATGCGAATTTGCAACACACTAGTAAGTCACATTTGCGCATAAGACCGGAAGGATAAGCGTTGCATTAGCAACTCGGACACTCTAAAGTGAACGCCTACACACCTGGAGACCTCATCTCGTTCGGCATCTTCATCGCCGAGCTCGCGGTACTCTGCCTCATCGGCGGCTTGACCTTACTTGCCAGGCTTAAGCGCGTCCGTGTCGTCCATGATCCAGACAATGCCGAGAACCGCGAGAACGAAGCATGGGCTGACCGCCCAATTTTGCCGGAAGCGCTCTACGATCGTGCGTTCGAGGTGAACCGAGACATCAATTCTGAGATCCAAGGGGTAGAGAGTGGTCTTCTGGCAATATTGGCGGCCGTTGCAGCAGTGGTTGTCCTGACAATCGATAAGCTGACCGATCTAGGCGTCTTTTCGCTGAGTTGCATCGGTACTGCGTTTCTTGTCTGCGGTATCGGCTATCTCCGAGGGCGGGACGCGTGGCGCCGTAAAATTTGGGAGCCGAGCCGTTTCTTCTACGATCTCATCCTCGATCCGGACGAAACGTATCGATCAGCCGCCATCGACTTGATCAAGGCGCTCCGCGTCGCGCAAGGACTATTGAACGAAAAACGGCGATGGGCCATGATCGCCATACTCCCGCTGATCATAGGAACGCTGGCAGCAGGCTGTCAGAAAGTGATACACTTTGAACGCAATGACTCAGCCCGACCAGGATGCGAAACTCGAAGCTCGCCGACGTGCCGACCAAGAGGCCTACATGAAGGTGCTTCGCCGACTTGCTGCCTACCTGCGCAAGGAGTACAACTTGACTCCTCTTCCCGCGGAGCCCGATCCTGAGACCGGCCGCCGTCGGCCTCCCCTATACTATCTGTGCGACTACTGGGGCAATCATTTCGTCTAGAATTCCATTGAGAGGGACTGTGGCGGACACCGCGCAAACTCGTCGGCGTGCTTTCGGAAGCAGTGGTGTCCGGGTTGCAGGAGCGACTTGCTCGCGAGCATGAGGGCACCGGCCGCATCAACAAGCGAGAGAGCAGCATCATCGATGCCGCATTGGTCGTACTCGCCGACGGTCGTCCGCGGACGTATTCGGAGATCTTCTCCGAGGCGGTAACCCACAAGATCGTCGGCGCCTCGGCGAACGAGAAGACGTGGTACAACTCGCTGCAAGGCTATATCCAACGCCGCTTCGCCGAAGGCCGGCAGGCACTGATCGTGCAGGACGTCGACCGCCGGTTTCGCCTCAATCATCCCGCCGACGACTGGCCGGCGCCGCGGACGCCTTTGCCGGCACCGCGGAAGATCACGAACGCTGAAAAGCTTTCCGCTGCGCTGCATGCAACGGCTCGCGGCGTCGATCCGGCGGCTTTCGAGATCTCGGTGTGCGACGCGTTCACGGGTCTTGGCTATGCGGCGAAGCACCTCGGCGGTCATGCGGCGCCGGACGGATACATCGACGCGCCGCTCGGGCAGCTCGGGTACCGCGCGATGCTCGAGTGCAAGACGTCACACGACAGCGACATTCGGGGGCCGTACGCGGCGGAGGCGGCGAAGTACCTCGACGACTACGGGGCTCAGTATGCCGCGCTGGTCGTCCCGTCGTTCGGCGGCGACGTGCTTCTCGCGCGTGAGCTGCAGACGCATCACGTCAGCGCTTGGGAGGTCCGCGACCTCACCGCGCTGCTGGAAGCAGGAAGCAACCCGCTGGAGATGCGCCCGCTGTTCGAGGCAGGCTATGTGGAAGGCCGCATTCGCGACCTGCTTTGGGAGCGCGAGCACGGCAGGCCGAAGCGCGTCGCGGTGATCTGCGACATCCTGCTCGCAACCGCGCTCGCCGCACAGTCCACGGCCCTCGGATCGCCTAAGAACGCGCCGCTCCTCGACGAGGACGCGGCGATGCTGACCGTCGATTCGGCCCTCATCGCGCAAGGCGCCCACATCCCTTGCACCCGCGACGACGTGCGCGCAGCATTCGCACACCTTTGCGATCCACTGGTCGGTTTAGCGGTCTTCGTCGACGGCGCTCGGGGTATTGTCATTTTCGGACGGTGATCGATTGTTATTGCCGGTAAGCATTGCAAATTTCTCCACATATCCACGGCGGCGTAGTGCACGGCGCTACGAGCACCGATTGATTGCTTTTTCTTAAATCGGCTATTCTCCTATTAACTTGTAACCTGGTCATCTCCCTCAGGCATCGAGCTTGCGGAGAATGATTTCGCGTCCTCATCGAAATGACTCAGAATGGCTTCGATGAAACGGCTATGATAGACGGCGTATATGACCTTGGAGATTGTCGTTTCCCTAGGTGCCAAGATATAGAACCGCAGTTGTGAAATTTCCACCCTCGGCCTTAACCACGCGCGGTACCGCCACAGATCTGCTGTATGCGTGAAGTCTCCGTCATCGTCAACACTCCACGTCTTGATCCTGCCGTCTTTAATTGCCGCCTTTATGTTCGCCAGCAGCGCCGCGGGGGAGGCGGTTGAAATCGTAATAGCCAAGATTTAGAATCTCGGCAAGTTAAGGAGCGATACCTGCGTTTGCGGGAACGGAGTGGGTCGAGTTGTAAGGTACGGGCGCGCTCCCGGTGCCACCGTGACATCGGCTCTGTCGCGGCCATTGTAAATATATGCAAGGCCGCCCTGCTGGCTCAGGAAGTGAATCATAACGTCCGTCGTGGCGACGTTAATCTGACCGTCTTCGGGGTTATACCATCGGACCGCAGTGATCTGCGACTCTTCGGTTCCCGTCGGCACGATTTGAATCGCTAAGAGTTGTACCATGATATGCCTCGATCGCGAGCGTGAGCGTCTTAACCGCGGGCGGGCCGTTCCGGGCCTGGAGGAGCTTCGGGCCGCCGATCGCCCTCAAGCACGAGGGTCGTCCCGTTCTCCAGAATGAGGCTGACGGTAAGTTTTCGATTCGTGGGTGTCGCATTAACTTCGACGATGCGTTGGCCAATGGCAGCTTCCACCGCACCCAGCTTCGACTTCGCACGATACGCAAAGTACGTCGCGAGGCGATGGCGCAAATGAGCTGCAGCAAGATCGCTTAGCGCGCTGACTCGCTGGTGTGTGAGCAAATCCCACCGTACGGTCGAAATTTGGCTGAAGTCGACATAGGAGGCTGGAATAGCGCCGTGCGCAACGATCGGGAAAGCGCCCAACCAGTCTCCGCGATTGATCAGCGCCGCACGGCTCTCCGAGACGCCTTCGTATGAGCGGACCGTCGCCAGCGCCACATACTTATCGAGGTCGACATCGGTATTTGCCTCGGCTTGGGCGCCTTCTACGGTTTTACCGGCTGCCACGAGTTCCGCGACGCGCTCATTCCACTCTTTCTCCATCGCACACGGATGCGGAAGCACCATCGCGAGTCCCCAGCGGATCTCTGCGGCAAGTGATGGTGCTGCCGGTAGCTCGATGTCTTGCGGCGCCCGCCAGAGTGTTACATTGCGAACGACATCCAGATCCGCTGGTGCAGCCACATCTGTTTCTGCCGTTCCGTACACAATCGCGGCAGTAGGCGCTATAACAATATCGCCTTGAGAAATTGGTGCGGTATCATCAAGGGCGCGACGGTAGTATTCGACGGCATCGTTGAACCAAGCCATCAGCGCACGCGATGTGTGCGCTCGGTATCCGATGCGTCGAAAACCTCTTGGTCGCTAACTTGAGGGACTCGGACTGGGCCAGCGTAAGCAGCGTGAGTTCGTGTCGTAGCGAGTTCGAACTTGCGTCCCCGAACCGATGCTGAAAGCGCCGAGAAGGGTGAGCTAGCCGCTTTGGGCATGTTGGCAGCGATCACCCGCACCTCGCCGGGCGGTCGAGAGCTGACGACGACCGTCTCTCCGTCGATACGGACCACATTTACTCGAATGCCCGGGGCAAATTCGGACATCGAAATCGAGCCATTCTGCGCGACTTTGCGATTATTTACGGGCGCGTCGGCGTAAATCGCGGGCGGCGGGGCACTGGCGATTGGGTTGTCCTGGCGCAGTCGAGCGAGGCGCTGCGCGTCACTGAGCTTCTTTTTAGGCATGAGGATCAGGGATTTTCTCCTAGCACCCAGTATACCCATTTTCGGGCTATAGAGTTTCGATTTTAGGAGCTGCGGGACCCAATATTGGGTATATGGTGCCCGATTAGAAAGGCGCAGGCCAAGGGCCTGCCGAACGTCAGTTCGGACGCGCCGACACAAGCGGTCGGTTGCTTAGGAGCTTCATTTAAGTGACGCTATGTGTGGCGGTCACAACGGCGGACGGCCTGGTTATGGGCGCTGACTCGATGACCGTCGTTCGAGATGGCCGCTTTACGAAGACTTACGCGAACGCAAATAAGGTCTTTGAGATTCCAGGTCTCCGGCTAGCCGTGATGACCTACGGCCTCGGTGCTCTTGGCCGACGCTCTATTGCAGGACTCGTAGACGAGTGGATCGCCAAACGTCCAGCGTTCGAGAAAAGTAACGCTTACACCGTGAACGACGTCGGTCAGCAACTGGGCGAGTTTGTTTTCGGCCACCACCGGCGACATCGGGAGTTCATCGAAGAGCAGACGCGGAAAAGCCAAGCTACCGCACTGAAAGGCGAGGACGCTGGTCCGACGCTGTACAACCCGCTCGAGTGGACGACGGGTCTCGTAATCGGCGGCTATCAGCCGGGGTCGCCGTTCCCGTGGCTATGGCGCTGGGAAGAGCCCGCTCACCCCGGGGTCTACGAAGGTCTCGAGCAGATACGGCCGCATGAGGGGTCTGCAGGGGAGTACGGTCCGCCGTCAGGACTGGATTACTGGGGTGATACGACAGCGCTAGAGCGCCTCGTTGAGGGGCGCGATAAGAATCTTCTCAGCAGCCTAGAAGACCGTAAGATGCTTACTCGAAGCGAAGACTTCGAGGATATTATCGAAGAGCACCGTTGGGACGTGCTCCACGAAGGTATGCCGTTAAAGGACGCTGCGGACCTTGCGGAATTTGCCTTGAAGGTCGGAGTCGGATACGAGCATTTTCGAAAGGGGACACCGGGCATCGGTGGTGAGCTTGACATCGTTGTCATCACTCCCTCGGGACTTCACTGGCACGAGCGGAAGGCGCTCACTCGAGCGCTTGCTCCGCGTATCATTGCGCCGGCAATCGGCGATGTCCCGAAGTCGGACGAATGACTGGGTCATTAACATCAAAGTGGAAGTGGTGCCTTCAGTGGGGGGCAAAAGGGCCGATTTTGGATCCCTGAGTAAAACTTCCAACATGTTGCATCGCTACAACCAGACGGCGCCGTTCACTGAAACGTACGATTGCGCGGCGGCGAGCGTGTCGTCTTGGTGCTTGCGTAGTTGCATCGCTAAGATGATCTCGGCGAAGTCTGCGGCACCCTGTAGATCGTCGGCGGCGGCGCCCTGGCGACGGGACACGACGGCCAGCAGAAGCACCGACACCAGGCCGCTCATGCCGCAGGAGGTTTCGTGTGTGAGGAATGCCTCGCGCACGAGGCGCTCGCGTTCGGTCGTCGCGGCTCTCGTCCAGTCGATGCCGAACCGTGCAAATGTTTCAGGTGCCTTGAACGGCACGACGTCCTTTATCACGTTGCGCTCCGCCGATTCCGCTTCAGCTTTGGCGAGCTGAGCAACTCAGTGCCGCGATAGATGCCGGCCGCGCGCAGTGACGCGACTTCGCAGCAGAACGAAGGTCCCGGGCGGCCGAACCGCTCTTGAAATTCCTTGTACCGGACCGGCTCTTGGCGGACGAGGCGTGCGATGAGCCAGGCGCCTCGCACGATGTGCCGATTGGCCACTTCCTGCGTAGGTGCGGACGGGATCGGCGGGGATGCGCCGAATATGCGGTGGGTCATCCGATGGCCTTTCATCGGTGACGGGCTCGGTCGGTGGTTCCAACACCGGCCGGGCCGCTTCGTTTAGAATTTGCGCAGATTGCGCTATGTTCACATTATAGCACGAGCGTTTAGAGTATCAAAGCACTCAAACGAGTTGCGTTAACGCATTATACGCGGCACAGTATCGCGAATCGTTGTTACGTCGAGCACTTCATTTCCATCGGCGTCATAAGTCCATCTTGTGTTTGATATGCCGGCATCGCCGCATTGACTTGTGGCGCGTACGTGGTATTCTCTTGATATGCTGCCTGGGTAGACCTCTGTCGGCGACGCAAGTCGCACGTTAAGTCGCCCAGGCGTTCGGTCTTTTTAGGAGCCGTCGCTTTACGTTACCCGCGTAGAGTGTCGCGAATTGTCGCTGCGCCTAGCAATTCAATTCCATCCGCGTCGAGCAGCGCGACCAACTGGCCCGGCGTCACCGCGCGGTGCGGTTCGTCGAAATTCAACCACAGCGTTCCGTCGGAAATCAGCTTCGCGTCAGCGGGAACGAGCTTCGCGCGATACCTCGTCATCGCGAGCACGCGCGCGCTTCCCCCAGCGAACCGCTCGGGCCGGATCAGATTTACTTCGTCGGCGATCAGCGCGCCGATGCCGAGCTCGTCTTCGCGGCCGATTACGATCGTGTTAGTCGCTGCATCGATCCGCGTCACGTAGCGCGGGCCATCACCCGCCGGCAGTCCACGCCGCTGGCCGACGGTATATCTGCCGATGCCTTCGTGTTCGCCGACGCGTTCGCCCGCTGTCGTCACCACCGCGCCCGGGCGCGCCGTTTCGGGCGCAAGCCGCGCGAGGATCTCGCGGTAGTCGCCGCCTTCCACGAAGCAGATGTCCTGCGACTCGGTTTTCTTCGCGACCGGCAGTCCCAGCCGCGCGGCGTGCGCGCGCGTCTCCGCTTTTGACATCTGCCCGACCGGCAGCAGCAGCCGCTCCAGCTGCTCGCGCGTCAACTGGGCCAGCGCGTAGGACTGGTCCTTCGGCGAGTCGCTGCGGTACAGGTGCGGGCCGTCCGGGGCGTGCTCGAGGCGGGCGTAGTGGCCCGTTGCGACGTAGCGGGCGCCGAGGCGGTCGGCGTACGCGCGCAGCGTTCCGAGCTTCACGTGGTTGTTGCACGAGACGCACGGGTTCGGCGTGCGGCCTTGCGCGTAGTCGCTTGCGAAGCGCTCGATGACGCTGCGGCGGAACGTCTCCTCGAAGTCGAGCACGTAGTGAGGAATGCCCAGCACCGCGGCGCTGCGGCGCGCGTCGTCGAAGTCGTCCGCGCCGCAGCACGACTTCGCGTGGGCCGGCTTCGTCGGCGCGTACATCTTCATCGTCACGCCGACGACGTCGTAGCCGGCTTCCGCCAGCAGCCCCGCCGCTACCGCCGAATCGACGCCGCCGCTCATCGCGGCGACGACGCGCGTCCGCTTCACCGGCGCGCCGTCCCGGACTCGAGATTCGCTCGCTCCATCACCACTACCACTCTGCTCGTACAGACCGCGCACCAGGAGAACCGGGTGCGTCCGCTAAGGTTCGACTACATGCCTGCGCTCGGAGAGGAGTTCCGAAGCGCGCGGGAAGCGCGCGGCCTCACGCTTTCGGACGTTGCCGAGCAGATCCACATCCGGTCGGTCTACCTCAACGCGATCGAGAACGAAGACTGGAAGTCGATCGGCGCGCCGGTCTACGTACGGGGATTCATCCGCACCTATGCGCGTTTCCTCGGCCTGGACGCAGAGGACGCGGTGGCGAGCTTCAACCGCCTGGCGCCGCCCGAGCGGGCGCCCGCTTCGCTCGCCACGACGACGATCGTCGACGAGCGCGAGCGCGCGCCGGTCTCGGTGTGGGCGCTCCTCGGCGGGCTGGTCGCGGTCGTCGTGGTCGGCTTCGTCGTCTACGAGGCGTGGCTGCTGTACGGCCACGGCGGCGGAAACAACGCGCCGGTCGCGGTAGCGAGCGCGCAACCGGCGGGGCCGGCCGGCGGGTCCCAGTCTCCGGCGCCGGGGTCCTCCGCTGCTCCGACGCCGGCCGCCTCGCCGACCCCCGCCGCGCACCACCAACTGGCGATCCGGCTCACCGAGCGCTCGTGGCTGCGCGTCACCATCGACGGGAAAACGATGCTCGAAGGGATCCGGCCGGCGGGTACGGCCCGTACCTTCACCGGGAGCGTGGCCGACCTGCGGGTCGGCAACGCCGGCGGCGTTCTGGTCTCGGTGGACGGCAAACCGCCGGCACCGCTCGGCAAGGCCGGTGACGTGGTCGAGCAGCGATACACTCTCTAAGTTTCTTCAGGACACACGCATGGCTTCGGAATCCTCCTTCGACGTGGTCTCGCGCGTCGACCAGCAAGAGCTCGACAACGCGCTGAACCAAGCCCGCAAGGAGATCACCGGGCGGTTCGACTTCAAGCACTCGATCGCGTCGATCGAGTCCGACGGGAAGACGATCACCGTGCTGGCCGACGACGAGCTGAAGCTGCGCAACGTGATCGACGTCATTCAGTCCAAAGCCGTCAAGCGCGGGATCGACCTCAAGTCGTTCGACCTTTCGAAGGAGCCCGAGGCGGCGTCGGACTCGGCGCTGCGGAAGAAGATCGCGGTCCGCGCCGGCATCCCGAAGGACAAATCGAAGCCGCTGATCGAGGCGATCAAGGCGGCGAAGCTGAAGGTGCAGGCACAGTACCAGGACGAGCAGATTCGCGTCTCAGGCAAGTCCAAGGACGATCTGCAAAAGGTACAGCAGGTGCTCAAAGGGCTCGACTTCGAGCTGCCGCTGCAGTTCACGAACTACCGCTAATCCCGCTTTGATGTCAGCACTCGCCACCCGGCCCCACACCGTCTCGTTCGTCTCCCTCGGATGCGCCAAGAACCTCGTCGACAGCGAGGTCATGATCGCCAAGCTGGGGGCGGCCGGGTGGGCGCTCGTCCCGGAGGCGGACGGCGCGGACGCGGTGGTGATCAACACCTGCGCGTTCATCGATCCGGCGAAGGCGGAGTCGACCGAGACGATCTTGGAGCACGCCGAGCGCAAGCGCGAGGGGCAGCAGCTCATCGTCGCGGGCTGTCTTTCGCAGCGGTTCGGCGATGAGCTGCAGGCGCTGATCCCGGAGATCGACGGCGTGATCGGCACCGGGGCGTACGCCTCGATCGCCGAGCTGCTCGACGACGCGCGCGCCGGGAAGAAACCGGTGCGGCTCGGGTTCGAAGCCGAGCCGGAGCACGACTTTCTGCCGCGGCTGATCACCACGCCGCGCGCGACCGCGTACCTGAAGATCGCCGAAGGCTGCGATCACCCGTGCACGTTCTGCATCATCCCGCAGCTGCGCGGGACGTTTCGCTCGCGGAGCGCGGAGTCGATCCTCGCCGAAGCGCGCGCGCTGGCAGCGGGCGGCACGAAAGAGCTGATTCTCGTCGCGCAGGACACCTCGATGTGGGGCCGCGACCGCGGCCTGCGGCGCGGCGGGCTGGCGCAACTGCTCGCGCAGTTGAACGAGGTCGAGGGGATCGAGTGGATCCGGCTGCTCTACCTGTATCCGGCGACCGTCGACTCCGAATTGATCGAGGCGATCGCGACGCTGCCGAAGGTCTGCGCGTACATGGACATGCCGCTGCAGCACGTCAGCGCGCCCGTACTGCGCCGAATGCTGCGGCCTGCGAACGGCGAGCGGTACTTGGAGATCGTCGAAGCGTTCCGCCGCCGCGTCCCGGGGATCACGCTGCGCTCGACGTTCATCGTCGGCTTCCCCGGCGAAACCGAAGACGACGTCGCGGAGCTGGAGCGCTGGATCGAGCGCGCGGAGCTCGACCGGGTCGGTTTCTTCACCTACTCGCGCGAAGAGGGCACGCCGGCCGCGGAGCTGCCGCATCAAGTCTCCGCGCGCGAGAAGCGGCGGCGCTTGCTGCGATTGCGCGAGGCGCAGCGGCGCGCTTCGGAGCGGGCGCGCGCGCAGCGCGTCGGCGAAACGGTGCGCGTGCTGGTCGAGGAGCGGCGCGCGCTGCGCAAGACCGATCCGCTCGCGCTCGCGCTGCGCACCACCGACGTGCTCGCCGGCCGTTCGCCGGGCGAAGCGCCCGGCGTCGACGGCGCGATCGTCTTCCCCGGTGAGGCCGAGCCCGGAACGTTCGCAGGCGTGCGGCTCGTGGGCCACACCGCGTTCGATTTCTACGGCACGCTCGAGCGCACGGAGGTTTCGGCGTGAGCAAGTCGATGGTCACCGATCCGCCCCCGCCGATGCCGCCGAACGGCGAGCCGCCGCGGCGGCGCCGCTCGGAACCGCCCCAGCCGGGCGGCGGGCGCTCCTCGCGCTGGCGCGCGATCCTTTCGTACACGGGCGGGATCATTCTCATCGTGGTCGGGGTGGTGTTCGGGCTGATCGCGTACCGCATGATCACCACGGGTGACAGCTTCGCCAAGAGCGCGAGCCACTACGTGCCGGTCTACGTGCCGCCGCCGGCGACGGTGTTCGGGAAAGACCGCATCTACATCGTCTTGCTCGGGATCGACTTCAACTACGACGACAAGGGGATGCCGTACTCGAAGGGCGCGCGCAGCGACACGATCATGGTCGCCGGGCTCGACTTCCCGACCCGCTCCTTGAAGCTGATCTCCGTCCTGCGCGACAGCGAGGCGATCGTCAACGGCCACGACACGAAGATCAACGAAGCGTACTCCGACGGCGGGGTCAAGCTCGCCGACACGGTGATCGGCGAGTTTCTGGGCATGCCGAAGAACCCGGCCGGCGGCCCGTACTTCGACCGCTACGTCGTCGTGAACTCCAACGGTTTGAAAGACTTCGTCAACGCGATCGGCGGGATCGACGTCCCCGTCGCGCAGCAGATGGACTACGACGACAACTGGGGCAACCTGCACATCCACTTCAAGCCCGGGATGCACCACATGAACGGGTACGATGCGATGGCATACACGCGCTTCCGCCACGACGCGTGCAGCGACCCCTGCCGCACCAAGCGCCAGCAGCAAGTCATCCACATCACGATGGCCAAGCTGAAGGCGAACAAGTTCAACGACCTGCTGCACATCGGGCAGCTCATCGGCGCGCTCAACAAGAACGTGATGACGAACCTGACCTTCGACGAAGAGAAGTCGCTGGCGTGGGCGTTCAAGGACGCGAACACCGCCGACCTGAGCAAAGCCGAGACGATCGGCTACGTCGACACCAAGGACACGCGGTACGGCGGCGAGGTGCTGATCCCGGACGAAGCGCAGAAGGCGAAGCTCGTCGCCGACCTGCTCGGGCCGTACGGCAACGTCACGCCGCCGCCGCAGACCGCACTGCAGTCGGTGCGGCCGTCGACGGTGCACGTGATCGTGCAGAACGGAAGCGGCATCTCCGGGCTCGCCGGGACGGTCTCGGCGAAGCTGGAGAAGCTCGGCTACGTCGTCGACTCGGTCGGGAATGCCGACACGTTCGGCTACGACACCACGCAGATCCGGCCGGCTTCGAAGGTGCCGTACGTGGGCGAGCGGGTGCGCGCCGACCTGGGCGTCCCGACCGCCGCAGTCGCGCCGGCGACCGACGCCACGCCGGGGCCGCGCACCCTCGTCACCGTCATCGTCGGCCGCGACTACGCGACCGCCGCGGGGTCGGCGCTCCCGACCGCCTCCGCCGCGCCGCTTCGCTGAGCCGCTGCGTGCGCGCCCGCTGAGCCCGTGAGCCAGAGCCCGTCCTAAGCTTGTCGAAGGGTGCGCTCATCGGCGCGGCGGTCGCGCTGGTCGTGCTCGCCGGGCTCGGCTACGGCGCGCGGCGGCTGTGGCTCAAGTCCGACGATCTGCTGCGGCCGGTCGTCGTGCTGCGCGGGGCGGACGCGGCGGCGCTGGCGCAGCCCTCGCTCGGCGCACGGGTCGGCGCGCTGCTCGGCAAGGCGCGCGCGCCGGCCGCCGAGCGGCCGCGGCTGATCGCGCTGACCTTCGACGACGGGCCGTACCCGGTGACCACGCCGCTGCTGCTGCAGACGCTGCGCGACCTGCACGTCCCGGCGACGTTCTTCCTGATCGGGCGCGACGCCGAGCAGTTCCCCGACCTGGCGCGGGCGATCCGCGCCGGCGGCCACGAGATCGCCGACCACACCCTGACCCACCCCGACCTCGACCGTCTTTCGAACACCGCGGTCGCCGGCGAGCTGCGCGAGGGGGCGGCGGCGCTGGGCCGGATCGCGCCGGACCCGGCCGAGCGGCGGCTCTTCCGGCCGCCGCACGGCCGCTACACCGTCGCGACGCTGCGGACGGCGCAGGCCGAGGGCTACGACACGATCCTGTGGAGCGACGATCCCGGCGACTGGCGCTCGGTCGGCGCCGACGCGCTGCGCGCGCACGTCTTGCAGAAGGCGACCGCGCCGGAGATCGTCCTGCTGCACAGCGGCCGCCCGGCGACGGTCGCCGCGCTGCCCGCGCTGGTGGCGGCGTTCCGCAAGGCGGGCTACACCTTCGTCACCGTGGGGACGCTGCTGCGCGAGACGTCGGCCGAGCAGCTCAACCGGCCGGCGAAGTTTCCGCTGGCGGGGTAACTTCGCAGGCACGAGACGATACGAGGGCGTCGGGAGGAACCGTCCCTCGTGACGAACGGTTGTAGACCTGTATGGCCTTTCTGAAGACCCTGTTCGACGGCAACGAGCGTGAGCTCGTCAAGCTGCGGCGCACCGTCGACCGAGTCAACGCGCTGGAACCTTCGATCTCCGCCCTCTCCGACGAGGAGCTGCGCGCGAAGACCGACGAGTTCAAGGCGCGCCTGCAGGCCGGGCTCGCCCAAGACCGGAGCGAGAAAGAGATGCTCGACGCGCTGCTGCCGGAAGCGTTCGCGGTCGTCCGCGAGACCGGAAAGCGCGCGCTCGGAATGCGCCACTTCGACGTGCAGATCATGGGCGGCCAGGCGCTGCACGAAGGGAACGTCGCCGAGATGCGGACCGGCGAGGGGAAGACGCTCGTCGCGACGCTGCCCGTCTACCTGAACGCGCTGACCGGCAAAGGCGTCCACGTCGTCACCGTCAACGACTACCTCGCCAAGCGCGACGCCGAGTGGATGGGGCCGATCTACACCGCGCTCGGCCTGACCGTCGGCGTGATCCAGCACGACCTCGACCACGCCGCGCGCAAAGAAGCGTACAACTCGGACATCACGTACGTCACCAACAACGAGGTCGGGTTCGACTACCTGCGCGACAACATGGCCTGGGCGCTCGACCAGATGGTGCAGCGCCACCTCAACTACGCGATCGTCGACGAGGTCGACTCGATCCTGATCGACGAGGCGCGCACCCCGCTCATCATCAGCGGCCAGGGCCACGACGCGACCGAGCTGTACGCGCAGTTCGCGAAGATCATCCCGCGCCTGGTGAAGGACCAGGACTTCACCGTCGACCAGAAATCGCACGCGGTTCCGATCACCGAAGCCGGCGTCGCGAAGGTCGAGAAGATGCTGGGCGTCAGCAACTTGTACGACCAGCGCAACCTCGAGCTGACGCACCAGCTCAACGCGGCGCTCAAGGCCTGGCACCTGTTCCACAAAGACCAGCAGTACATCGTCAAGGACGGCGAGGTGATCATCGTCGACGAGTTCACCGGCCGCCTCATGTACGGCCGGCGCTACTCCGACGGCATCCACCAGGCGATCGAGGCGAAGGAAGGCCTGAACGTCCGCAGCGAGGACCAGACGCTCGCGACGATCACCTTCCAGAACTACTTCCGCCTCTACGACAAGCTCGCCGGGATGACGGGCACCGCGAAGACCGAAGAGCGCGAGTTCCGCGAGATCTACGGGCTCGCCGTGGTGGTGCTGCCGACGAACATGCCGGTCCGCCGCAAGGACATGGCCGACATCGTCTACCGCAGCGAGAACGCGAAGTTCAACGCGGTGATCGACGACATCATCGCCGAGCACCAGAAGGGCCGGCCGGTGCTGGTCGGGACGCGCTCGATCGAGAAGTCCGAGCGGCTCGCGATGATGCTGCGCCGGCGCGGGATCGAGTGCCAAGTGCTCAACGCGAAATACCACGAGCAGGAAGCGCAGATCATCAAGGACGCCGGCATCCCCGGCACGGTGACGATCGCGACGAACATGGCCGGCCGCGGCGTCGACATCAAGCTCGGTGAGGGCGTGCCGCAAGCCGGCGGCTTGCACATCATCGGCACCGAGCGGCATGAGTCGCGTAGGATCGACAACCAGCTGCGCGGCCGTTCCGGCCGCCAGGGCGATCCGGGGACGACGCGGTTCTACATCGCGCTCGAGGACGAGCTCATGCGGCTGTTCGGCCAAGAACGGCTGCAGAAGATGATGGACTTCGTCAAGTTCACCGACGAGACGCCGATCGAGGCCGGGATCCTCTCGCGCTCGATCGAGAACGCGCAGTCCAAGGTCGAGAACCACAACTACGAGATCCGCAAGTCGGTTCTCGAGTACGACGACGTCATGAACAAGCAGCGTGAGATCATCTACGGCGAACGCCGGAAGGTGCTCGAAGGCCAGTCGCTGCGCGACTTCTTCGTCGAGACGCTGCGCCGCAAGACGAGCTACGCCGTCGACGCCGGCGCGCCGGAAGAAGAGCCGCCCTCGGAGTGGAATCTGCAGACGATCCTCGACGAGGTCGAGCTGATGTTCCCGATCAAGGAGCACGTCAGCGTCGCGGATCTCGAGAAGCTCGACCGCGACGGGATGAAGGAGCTGCTCTTCAACCACGGGCTCGCGGCCTACGAGGAGAAAGAGGCCGAGGTCACCCCGGAGATCATGCGCATGGTCGAGTCGCAGTACATCATGCTGCCGATCATCGACCGGCTCTGGGTGGATCACTTGTATATTATGGATGCGCTGAAGAGCGGGATTGGGCTGCGAGGCTACGGGCAGAAAGACCCGCGCGTCGAGTACGAAAAAGAAGCGTACGAGATCTTCGAGGACCTCAAGAACAACATCGCCGACGAAGCGATCAAAGCGGTCTTCACCGTGCGCGTCGAGGCCGCACCGCCGGAAGGCTTCGGCCCCGACGGCGAGCCGCTTCCCGTGGCGCCGAACGGCATCCCCGGCCCGCAGTTCGAGTCGCTTCCGAGCGGTGCGCTCACGCCGCAGCCCGCCGAGCCGGTCGCCTCACGGCTCGACGTCGCGACGGCGGAGAAGCTGCTCGGGCCCGCGCCGAAGTACGAGCCGACGCAGCTGCACACTAACCGCGGCGACGGCGAGCCGGCGAAGCCGAAACAGGCCGCGAGCGACAAGGTCGGCCGCAACGAGCTGTGCCCGTGCGGCAGCGGCAAGAAATACAAGAAGTGTCACGGCGCCGCCGCGTAGGCCGCGGCACATAGACACCGTATACCGCTAAAGCGTCTGCTCGACGCCGCGCACGAGCGAGACCGGGATCTGAATGCTCGCGCTTTGGCCGTCGTTGCGCGCGGCGGTAAGCGTCAGCTGCACCGTCGTCGCGGTCGGCGGAAGCGCGAGCGAGTTCGCCGGGAAGACGCCTTGCCAGGCGCCGGGGCTCACCGGCGCGAGCGTGATCTTGGTCGACGACGTTCCGATCGAGACTTTCTGAACGTTCGTCGTCGTGATCGCCGAGACGCGCACCGTCGCGTTCGCCGTCAGCACCGTCGGCTGCAGCGTCGCGTAGAAGATCTGCGGCGCCTCGCTCGGGCCGGCGTAGTTGCTCGGCGGTGGCGAGCCGAACGTGAACACGTTCGTCTGCGCGAACGCGCTCGGCGTGCCGACCGGCGTCGTGCCGGGCGAGGGCGAGCTCGTCGCGGTCAGCTCGCCTTTCGAAGCGCCGAGCGCCGGTGAGGCGCCGGGCGAGGGGACCGGCGTGCGCGCCGCCGCCGGCCGGGCCGACGGCGGCGGGGTCGGGAACTGCGCGTTCGGCGGAAGCGTCGGCAGCGGCTGCGGCGTCGGGATCGCCATCCCCGGCGGGCCGGCGGCGCTCGGCACGGTCGAGGTTTGATTCGGCAGCAGCAAGTGCGGCGTAACGACGATGATCAGCTCGTTGCGCGACGTGGTCCGGTTCTGGTTGCGGAACGCGCGGCCGACGAGCGGGAGATCGCCGAGGATCGGGATCTTCGTCTCGTTCGACTGCAGGCTCTCTTGGATCAGCCCGCCGATGACGAGCGTCTCGTTGTCGCGCAGGTGCACCGAGGTCTGCGTGTCGCGCGTGGAGATCTGCGGGATTCCGTTCACGAGCCCGCTCAGCGAGTTCACCACCGGGTGCAGCGCGACGCTGAGCTCCCCGTTGTTGGTGACGATCGGCGTGATGTCGAGCTGAACGCCGGTCTGAAACGTCTGGAGCTGCGTCGTCGCGACGGTTCCGGTTCCGCCGCCGACCGTGGTCAGAATGCTGATCGAGTCGCCGGCGCGGATCGTCGCGGTGCGCCCGGAGATCGTCGTGATCCGCGGGTCGGCGAGCACGCGCGCCTTTCCGTTCGAGATCGCCAGGTTCAGCACGGCTTGGAACGAGATTCCGGTGCGCGTGAGCGGCTGGAAGGAGATGAGCTTGCCGGGCTGGCCGCTGATCGGGTTCGGCGTCGGCTGAATCTCGCTGAACGTCGACCCGATCGACGTGGTGCCGAGCTGCAGCCCGAGGTTCCGAACGCTGCTCTCGTCGAGCTCGAGGATCTCGGTGTCGAGCACGACCGACTGCGGGACGACGTCGAGCTCCGCGATCAGCTCTTTCGCCGCGCGCACCGCCTGCGCGCTGCCGGTGACGATCACTTGCGTCGTCCCGTTCGGGACGACCATCCGCAGGTCGGGATACGACGCGTTCAGCGCCTGCTGCACCGACGAGGCGATGTCTTGCGGCGTGGTGGCCGTGCCGTAGCCCTGGCTGGGGACGATCGACTGCAGCTGGATGACCTCGTGCGTCGTCGGCACGCCGCTCGTGCCGCCGCTCGGCGTCGTGAGCGGGTCACCGCTGCCGGAACCGGTTCCGCCGGTGCCGTCGATGCGCGCGATCCCGTCGGCGATGCGCTGCTGGTCGGCGGCGGTCGCCACGACCGAGATCGCGTTGAGGCTCACGTCGACGGTGACCTGCGCGTCGGGGAACGAGCGCTGGATGAGCTGGGCGACCGACTTCGCGTCGACGTTCTTGAGCCGGTAGATCTGCACGTACTTCGCGCCGTACGCGGGGACGTCGAGCTGCGCGATCAGCGCCTTCGCGCGCGCGACGTCGTCCGGCGAGCCGCTCAGCGTGACGGCCGAGCCGGAGACGGCCGCGTGCAGATGCGGAATCTGCGCGCTGACCGCGCGCGCGATGTCGGACGGGCGCCGCTGCGTGACCTTCACCGCGTCGCTCGAGACCGGGATCGGCGAGGGCTGCGGGGTCGGCGCGTCGATCCCCGCGACCACGCCTTTGATCTGCGTGAGGTCGGGCGGGGTCGCGCTGACGAGCAGCGTCGTCTTCGAGACGACCGTGATCTTCGCCGCCGGGTAGAGCGAACGCAGCCGCTCGGCGACCGTCGCTGCGGTCGGCGTGCGCAGGGTGAGCGCTTCGCTGGTCGGCTTCGTCGCGTCGCGCACGTCGAGGCTCGTCAGCATCGTGCGCGCCGCGACGACGTCGGCGCCCGAACCCGAGAGGACGAGCGCGTTCGCGGCCGCGTCGACGCGCACGCCGACGCGCGGGTAGGTCGCGCGCAGCACCTGCGCGGCGCGCGCGGCCGGGACGATCGCCAGCGGGACGACCTGGGTCGCCTCGGTGGAAACTTCGACGGTCCGGCCGTCGCGCACGCAGCGCAGCCGGAGCTGCAAGCAGACCGCGTGGACGGCTTCGTCCGGCGTGACGTCGTGGAGCGAGAGGCTGATGTTGCCGGTCACCTCGGGGGCGACCGAGACGTTCAGGTGAGCCTGTTCGCCGAGCCGCAGCAGCACGTCGCGGACCGGCTCGTCCTTGGCGACGAGCTGGACGCGCTTCGCCGCCGGCGCGGGCGCGGGGACCGCCACGACGCCGGACGCAGCGAAGCTCGCCGCGAGCGCGAGCGCCGCGACGGCCGCGCGGGCGCGCTTCGAAGCGGGCTTCGTCTCACGACGTTCCGCCTTAGGTACCACGACGCTCTCTTTCGTCAGCGCCGGTTTTTTCCGGCTGCCTACCGTAAGGTTGTCGTATGAAAGTGAGCGGGACCGGGTGCGCGCTCGACGATTCCGTCCTTCACGACCAGCCGAACCGACCGCAGCGCGCCGATCGACTCGGTCGGATCGCCGTCGACCGCGACCAGATCGGCCCGGCAGCCGGCCCGGACCGCGCCGAGGTCGTCCCGGCCGAGGACGCGCGCCGCCGTCGCGGTCGCCGCGCGCAGCGCCTCGGCCGGCGTGAGGCCGTGCGCGACCAGCAGCTCCAGCTCGCGCGCGTTCGTGCCGTGCGGAAAGACGCCGACGTCGCTCCCGTTCGCGATCGTCACCCCGCTCGCGCGCGCCGCCGCGAAGGCGTGCCGTTTCCCCACCACCGCGGGGTGCTCGGAATCGAGCCCGCGCAGCCGCTCGAGCGCCTCGTACGCAGCGAGCGTCGGGACGTAGAAGACGCCGCGCTCGGCCAGCAGCGCGAAGACCTCGGGCGTCCCCTCGTTGCCGTGCTCGATCGTCCGCACCCCCGCGCGCGCGGCGCGGCGCATCCCCTCGGCGGTCGTCGCGTGCGCCGCGACCGGGACGCCGGCGTCGCTCGCGACGCGCACGATCAGCGCCAGCTCCTCCTCGGAAAAGGTCGGGCGCGCGTCGCTGGCCGGGCCGAAGCGGTAGTCGGCGTAGACCTTCACCCAGTCGGCCCCGCGCGCGATCTGCAAGCGGGTCGTGCGCAGGATCGACTCCGCCCCGTCGACCTCCTCGGCGCCCTGCGGGACGCAGCAGCCGGAGTGAAAGCCGGTCGGGCCGTAGGTTCCGCGGGCGACGATCGCCCGGGTCACCGCGAAGACGCGCGGCCCGGCGACGACGCGCTCGTCGACCGCGCGGCGCAGCCCGACGTCCGCTTCGCCGGCGCCTTCGGTCCCGAGGTCGCGCACGGTGGTGAACCCGGCCTGCAGCGTCGCGCGCGCCGCGACGACGGCGCGGGCGACGCGCAGCGACTCCGGATCGCGCAGCACCTGATCGGCCCACGGGCGCTCGTCGTACGGATGGAGCAGCAGGTGGGTGTGCAGGTCGATCAGCCCCGGCAGCAGCGTCGCGCCGGCGAGCTCGAGCGTGTCCGCGCCGTCGGGAGCCGCGAGGTTCGCGCCGGCAGCGACGATGCGCTCGCCGTCGATCAGGACGTTCCAACGGTGGCGCCGCTCGCCGTCGAAGACGGCGTCCGGCCGCAGCAAGATCGGCACGCCGCGCTCTTCCCCGCCTCGGCGCCGCGGGGCCTTGCGAAGTGACGGCTCGCGCAGCGACGTCAGTAGGGCGAACGGCGTCCCCGGAGAAGCGCAAGCCCGTGTCCGACGCGCAGATCGCCGCCATCGACCGGGCCCGCGAGCGCCTGAGCGCGCTCAAGGTGCGTCTTTGACGACGCCTCGAAACGGCGCAGCGTAGCGGAGCTCGAGGCGCGCTCGCGCGCCGACGACTTCTGGAGCGATCCCGAGAACGCGCGCGGCGTGATGAAGCGGATCGCCGACCTGCGCGCCGACCTCGACGCGGTCGACGCCGTGCAAGCCGCGCTCGACGACGCGGCCGAGATCCTCGAGGTGCTCGGCGACGAAGAAGGCGCGGAAGCGGAAGCCGACGCCGCGCTCGCGCGCGCCACGAAGGCGCTCGACGAGCTCGAGATGGCGGCGAACTTCGACCGGCCCTACGACTCGCACGGCGCGATCGTCACGATCCGCGCCGGCGCCGGTGGGACCGACGCCGCCGACTGGACGGCGATGCTGGGCCGCATGTACCTGCGCTGGGCCGAGAACCACGGCTACGAGACGCACGTGGTCGAGGAAGCGCCGGGCGACGAGGCCGGTCTGCGCTCGATCACCTTCATCATCCGCGGCAAGAACGCGTACGGGATGCTGGAGTCGGAGCGCGGCGTCCACCGCTTGGTGCGCATCTCGCCGTTCGACAACCAAGGCCGGCGTCAAACCTCCTTCGCCGAGGTCGACGTCGTTCCCGAAACGGAAGAAGGCGAGCCGAGCGACGTCGAGATCAAGCCCGAAGACTTGAAGGTCGAGACGTTCAAGGCGAGCGGTGCGGGCGGGCAGTACGTCAACAAGACGGAGTCCGCGGTGCGCGTCTACCACCTCCCGAGCGGGATCGTGGTCGCCTCGCAGCAAGAGCGCTCGCAGATGCAGAACCGCGACGTCGCAATGAACATCCTGCGCGCGAAGCTCGTGCAGCGCGCGCGCGAAGAGCAGGAAGCGAAGTTGAACGAGCTGCGCGGAGACCGGATGGCGAACGAGTGGGGCTCGCAGATCCGCAACTACGTCCTGCACCCGTACCAGATGGTGAAGGACGTGCGGACCAACGTCGAGACCGGCAGCGCGCAAGCGGTGCTCGAAGGCGACCTGGACGGCTTCATCTGGCCGTATTTGCAGAACCGCAACAAGTTCTCACCCCCACCCGGCAACAGCGCAGCATAGTGGTGGCGACGCCGATGCCTCGGGTGGACGTCATCGTGGTGTGCTGGAACGACAAGGAGAAGATCGCCACCGCGCTCGACTCGGTGTTCGCGCTGCGCGAGGTCATCGAGGACCCGGCGTTCGCGAACGTCATCGTCTCGGACAACGGCTCCGGGGACGGCTCGCGCGAGTACGTCGCGGAGCGCTACGGCGGGCGCGTCCGGATCGTCGAGAACGGCGCGAACCTAGGCTTCGCCGCGGCCTGCAACCGCGCGTTCGCGGCGACTGCGTCGGAGTTCGTCTTTCTGCTGAACCCCGACGCCGAGCTCAAGGACGGCGCGCTGCGCGAGATCGTCGCGTTCATGGACGCGCACCCGCGCTGCGGGATCGCCGGCTCGCGGATCTACAACTACGACGGGAGCGTGCAGCAGTCGGTCGGCGAGTTCGACACCTGGACCGGCGCGTTTCTGCGCTCGTCGGCGTGGGGCGAGTGGCCGGTCTTCCGGCGCTTCGCGAACGGCGCCTCGCTGCGCGATTTTCAGTACGATGAGCCGCGCAAAGTCGACCTCGCGATCGGCGCGGCGCTCGCGCTGCGGCGCGCGATGATGGACCAGATCGGATACTTCGACGAGCGTTTCTTTCTGTACCACGAGGAGGTCGACTACGCGAAGCGCGCAGCGGAGGCGGGCTGGGAGACGTGGTTCGTGCCGGCGAGCGAAGCGGTGCACGAGGGAATGGGCAGCGCGCGCGGTCAGTACAACGTCGAAAAACGCAAACAAACCTCGCGCCGCAAGTACTGGATCAAGCACCACGGCCGGGCGTGGTACTACGGTTTGGCCGGCGCGCTGATCGGGCGCTACGCGCTCTACGCCGGCGTCCTCGCCGGCGCGCTCGTCCTCGGCCGGAGACTGCTGCGCTAGTGGATTCGGCTGCTTCGCATCCGAACCCGTCGCGTTCGGCCTTCGGCCGATCCGCCCGTCGTCGCCCGGAGGGCTCCTAGGTGGCGCTCGCGGCGGAAGCGGTGACGACGTTCGAGCGTGTGGACGGCTATCGCGTCGTGCGCTCCTTCGGCTACGCGTACGGCCAGGCCAGCCGCCCGCGCAACGTGCTGAAGCAAACGTTCCGGAGCATCGGCGCGCTGATCGGTCTCGCGCCGGTGGAGTACCTCACCGACGCCGAGCGCACGCGCGCCGAGTCGCTCGAGGCGCTGCTGCGCAAGGCCGAAGGGCTCGGCGCGAACGGCATCCTCGGCTTGCAGTTTCAAGCCTCGGAAGGCCCGGACGGCGCGACGCGCGTGCTCGCGTTCGGCGAAGCGGTGCTGCTCGAGCCTTCGCCCCTTCGAGAACCTCAGGACAAGCGGTGAGCTTGCAGGAGCGCACGCAGCACCAGAGCGCGCTCGACCGCGCCTCGGCGGTCGTCGCGCTGTGCCGCAAGTGCGGGATCGGCGCGACGCGCACCAACAGCGTCTACGGCGAAGGCGATCCGTGCGCGCAATTGATGGTCGTGGGCGAAGGGCCCGGCGAGACCGAGGACAAGCTGGGGCGCCCGTTCGTCGGGCGCGCCGGCGAGCTGCTCGACAAGATGCTGCTCGCGATCGGCCTGCCGCGCGAGGACGTCTACATCTGCAACACGGTGAAATGCCGTCCGACGCTCGACACCGGCACGCGCCTGGCCAACCGCGCGCCGACGCCCGACGAGATGCGCAACTGCCGGCCGTACCTCGACGAGCAGATCGATATCCTGCGCCCGCGGGTGATCCTCGCGCTCGGCGCGCCGGCCGCGAAGTCGTTCATGGGCGAGAAGTTTTCGATCACCAAGCAGCGCGGGCAGTGGTTCGACGGCCCGCTCGGCGTCCCGGTCATCGCGACGTTCCACCCGGCCTACATCCTGCGCCAGACCGGCGGCGCCATGACCGAGGTGAAGAAGCTGGTCTTCGCCGACCTCAAAGCGGTCCGCGCCCGGCTCGACGAGCCGGTTCCGGCGGCGGAGAGCACGCCCGAGCAGGTCTCGCTGTTCGACTGAAAATGCCGGGTTTGCGCCAACTACTAGAAATTTAATCTTTCCTTCGAAACAATCTCCTACGAATTTAGTAGACTGGGCGTAACGATCGATCGTCAGCACCGTCTCTGTCCCGGAGGAAGGTTCCATGCGCCTTACCCGTGCCGCCGCATGCCGATCGCTCGTCGGGTGCGCGCTCGCCCTCACCCTGACCGCTCCCGCGCTGGCCCAGCAGCCGCGGACGGTCCTCGACCTCGCCGCACAGCAGAAAAACCTCAGCACGTTCGTCGCCGCGGTCCACACGGCCGGCCTCGACGACACGCTGAAAGCCGCCGGCCCGATCACCGTCTACGCGCCGACCGACGCGGCCTTCGCGAAGCTCTCCGACGCCGACCGCTCGGCGCTGCTGAGCGATCCCGCCCGGCTCAAAGCGATGATCATGGCCTCGATGACGCCCAACCTGGTGGTCATGCACGACGGCGACACCTGGGTCACCAGCGGATCGATCGCCAGCGCCGCCGGCAAGGACATCGTCTTCGGCACCGAGGGCGAGCGGACGACCGTCGACGGCGCCCACGTCGTGCAATCCGACCTGCGCGCCGACAACGGGTGCATCACGACGGTCGACAAGGTCCTGCTTCCGTAGTCCCGCCGCGGTGCGCGGCGTGGTAGAATAGCCCGTCATGCGCACCGCTCGGGAGCTTTGGATCGACGAGAAAGCGCGCCGTGCCGGCCACGAGAACGGCGCGGCGCTCGCCTCGTCGCACGGTTTCAAGAAGTATCGCGCCGAGCAGCTTTACCGCGCCGCGACCAAGGAGCTCGCCGAGGACCTCGACGCGATCACGACGCTGCCGAAAGAGCTGCGTGCCGCGCTCGCCGCGGAAGGCTTCGCGCTCGATTCGATCGAGCCGGTCGTCGTCCAGCGCTCGAACGACAAGCAGACGACGAAAGGGCTCTTCCGGCTGCACGACGGCAACGAAGTCGAAGCGGTGCTGATGGAGCACCACGGCGGCCGCAACACCGTCTGCATCTCCTCGCAAGCCGGCTGCGCGTACGCGTGCACCTTCTGCGCGACCGGCCAAGCCGGTTTTACCCGCAACCTCGCCGCGACCGAGATCTTCGACCAGGCGCGCTACTTCGCCAAGCAGCTCGCGCGCGAAGGCCGCAAGATCACCAACGTGGTTTTCATGGGGATGGGCGAACCGTTCGCCAACTACGAGAACGTGATGGGCGCCGTCGCGCTGTTGAACGACCCGAACGGATTCGGGCTGGGACACCGCCACATCACGATCTCCACCGTCGGGCTGGTCGACAAGATCGACCGCTTCGCCGCCGAGCAGACGCAGGTGAATCTGGCCATCTCGCTCCACGCGCCGAGCGACGCGACCCGCTCCGCGATCATGCCGGTGAACCGCAAGTTCTCGACTACGGCGCTGATGGACGCGGTCGCGCGCTACATCGCTGAGACGAACCGCAAGGTCTTCTTCGAGTACGTCATGCTGGCCGGCGTGAACGACTCGGACGAGCACGCCCGCGAGCTGGCGCGCCTGATGAAGAGCTCGCTCTACCACGTCAACCTGATCCCGTACAACAGCACGCCGGACGCGCTGCTGCGCGGGAGCGACGAGCAGCGCATCTGGGCATTCGCGAAGATTCTCGAGCAGCAGCGCGTCGCGGTGACCGTGCGCACGCCGATGGGCCGCGACATCGCCGCCGCCTGCGGCCAGCTCCGCGCCGAAACCCAGCCGCGAGCGAAAGCAAGCTGAAAGACGGGAGCCGGCCCGACGCCGTCGCGGTCGTCGTGCTGCGCGGCGAAGGGGGCGACGCGCGGGTGTTGCTCTTGCGCCGCGCGGGCGGGGCGTTCGCCGGCGCGTGGACGTTCGTCATGGGCGGCGTCGAAGACGGCGAGCGCGGCACCGACGCCGCGCGCCGCGAGCTGCGTGAAGAAACGGGGCTAGCGCTGCTGACGCTGTACACCGCCGGCGAGCTGGACGCGTTCTACGACCCGGTGCGCGACCGTATCGTGCACGTGCCGTTCTTCGTCGCACGCGCCGCCGCGGGCGAATGCGTGCTCGAAGCGGACGTGCACGACGAGCACCGCTGGGTCAGCTTTGCCGAAGCGGCCGAGCTGCTCGAATTCGCCTCGCACCGGCGCGTGCTGGACGAAGTTCACCGCGACTTCGTCGCGCGCGCCCCGCAGCCGTGGCGCACGATCTAGGCCGCGCTACAGCTCGTCGGTATCGGGGCTCCGGTTGTCGGGCGGCAGCCGCATGAAATCGCTCGCGCGGCGGGAGGCTTGAATCTGCCGGAAGCCGATCGGCGTCTGGTTGTAGTCGAAGCAGTCGCTCAAGTCGTCGGAGCGCGCGTCGGTGTAGCCGAGCGTGCCCAGGTTGAACGCTTCCTCGGTGAACTTGAGGATGCTGCCGAACTCGTGCTGCACGTGCGAGACGTAGCCGGGCCGCGCGTACGGCGAGATCACGATCAGCGGCACGCGGAAACCGTCCTCGTAGGCGTTGAACGTCTGCGGCTTGACGTGGTCGTACCAGCCGCCCCAGTCGTCCCAGGTGACGAAGATCGCCGTGTTGCTCCAGTACTTGCTCGCGCCGATCGCGTTCACGACCGAGGCGACCCAGGCCGGGCCGGAGCCGTCGGTCGAGCGCGCGTGGTCCGACGCGGCGGCGGTCGGGATCACCCACGAGACCTGCGCGAGCCGGCCTTGCGCGATGTCGGTGAAGATCGCGGTGCTCGGCGTGACGACGTTCGCGTAGTCGGTGCCGTAGCGGATGTGGCTGATCGCGTCGGGCGCATACCATAATCCCGCGCCGACGTTGGGCTGGTAGTACCGCCAGCTCACGTTGTGCTGATCGAGCAGATCGAACAGCACCGGATGGTCGAGACACGGCGGCGTGCTCTGCGACTCATCGCCGCTGGCGGGATCGATGAGCCGCACCGTCGTCCCGGCCGGCGCATCGCAGCCCGCGGTCGTGCCGCCGCCCGGCACGTCGGGATTCTCCGCCGCCAGCAGCGTGCTCGAGGTGGACGCGAGCGAGGTCGCGCTGATGATGTACTGGTGCGCCGGGAAGCTCGGACCTTGATTCGTCTGGAACATCCGGTCCGCGAACGCGTACTGCTGCGCCATCGTCCAGTATGGCTGCACCTCGTTTTGCGGCACGTAGCCGTACGCGCGCACGTCCTTCGGTGGACAGCCGGTCGTGCACGCGGAGCTGCCGACCAAATCGAAGCCGTTCATCGCCCCGTTCGCGTACTCGGTCGTGAAGCCGTGATGGCTGTGGTCGAGGTCGTACGGCGCGGTCATGTCGATCGGCTGCAGCGGAACGCTCTGCCCGCTCGAGTTCAACCCGCTGCGCACGGTGTCGGCGCCGGGAAACCCGTTGAACAGGTTGTCGACGGTGCGGTTCTCTTGAAAGATCACCACGACGTGCCGAATCTTACCGGCCGGCTGCGGCGTCCCGCTCGGAATGGGCGTCGGCGGCGGACCGGATCCACCGCCCGTGCTCCCGCCGCCGCCGCACGCCGGCAGCAGCGCGGCGAGCGCCACGGCGGCACATGCTCGTAGAACTGCAGCGTGCATCCTGCGCGACCTCCTCGGTGAAACACGATACCGAAATTCGCGCGCGTTCCTCACCGGAAAATCCCAGAATTAACGGGCTCTTCATGCGGGTACGAGCCTGCGGTGAGCTCAGAGACGCCGATCGACGAAGGCGAGGTCGAGCAGGTCGAGAAGCGGGAGCGCCCGCACCCCGTCGTCATCTTCGAGACGATTCGGCGCGAAGGCGAGGCCGATTACCAGCGTCCGACGTCGGCGCTGTTCTGGTCGGCGATCGCGGCCGGCGGCTCGATGACGTTCTCGATGATCACCATGGGCGCGATCCAGGCGCAGCTTCCCGACGGTCCGGCGCGGCATCTCATCGCGTCGTTCGGCTACACGGTCGGGTTCTTGATCGTCATCCTCGGCCGCCAGCAGCTCTTCACCGAGAACACGCTCACGCCGCTGCTGCCGCTGTTCTACGAGCCGAAGCTGTGGCGCTTCCAGCAGCTCGGCCGGTTGTGGCTCACGATCCTGGCCGGTAATCTGCTTGCAGCGCTGGCGACCTCGGCGCTGGTCGCGTTCAGCGGCGCGTTTCCGGACGAGACGCGCCGCGCGTTCGACGACTTGGCGCGCGCCGCGGTCGCGCACCCGTTCTGGACGCTGTTCGCGAAAGCGGTGTTCGCCGGCTGGCTGATCGCGCTGATGGTCTGGCTTCTGCCGCTCGCCGAGGGCGCGGCGGTCTTCGTGATCGTTATCCTCACCTACGTCGTCGCGGCGGCGGATTTCGGCCACGTCATCGCCGGCTCGGTCGAGGCGTTCTACGGCGCGTGGCGCGGCGCGTTCGGCTGGAGCAACGTGCTGGCGTTCCTCGTGCCGACGTTCCTCGGCAACTCGGTCGGCGGCGTCGCGTTCGTCGCCGCGATCTCGACCGCCGAGATCGCCTCCGAGCGCAGGAACTCGCACCGCCGCAAGTGAGGAGCCGGGACGCCGGGTGCGGAAGCCCCGGCGTCGCGTGAGTACGATCGAAGAGCAGCAGCCCCGCGCGTCGATGGAGGAGATCACCGCGCTCGCCAAGCGCCGCGGGTTCATCTTTCAGTCCTCCGAGATCTACGGTGGGATCGGCGGGTTCTTCGACTACGGCCCGCTCGGCGCGGTGCTCAAGAAGAACGTGAAGGACGCGTGGTGGCGCGAGATGGTCGAGCGGCGCGACGACGTCGTGGCGTTCGACAGCTCCATCGTCATGCACCCGCGCACCTGGGAAGCCTCCGGCCACGTCGCGGCGTTCCACGACAAGCTGGTCGACTGCCGCAACTGCAAGCACCGCTTCCGCGCCGACCACATCCCTTCGCTCGACAAATGCCCGGACTGCGGGATGACCGGCACGCTGACCGAGCCGCGCAACTTCAACCTGATGATGAAGACCGCGATCGGCCCGATGGAGGACAGCTCGGCGCAGGCGTACCTGCGCCCGGAGACCGCTCAGGGCATCTTCGTCAACTTCAAGAACATCTACCAGAGCGCGCGCAAGAAGCCGCCGTTCGGGATCGCGCAGATCGGCAAGTCGTTCCGCAACGAGATCACGCCGGGCAACTTCACCTACCGCGTGCGCGAGTTCGAGCAGGCGGAGCTTGAGTATTTCGTTCCGCAGGACGGCCGGGACTTGGAGTGGTTCGAGCGCTGGGTGAACGCGCGCAAGCAGTGGTACAGCGACTACGGCATAAAGCCCGACCGCTTGCGTTTCTACGAGCTCACCCCCGAAGAGCGCCCGTTCTACGCGAAGGCCGGGATCGACGTCGAGTACCTGTTTCCGTGGGGCTGGGGGGAGCTCGAGTCGATCGCGCACCGCGGGACGTACGACCTCGACCGCCACATCGAGTACTCCGGCAAGGATCTACAGTTCTTCGACGAGGCGGCGAAGCAGAAGTACACGCCGATCCTGATCGAGTCGTCGGCCGGGATGGATCGCACGACGCTCACGATGCTGGTCGACGCCTACGACCGCGAGCCGGTCGTCGAAGGCGAGAAGCAGTCGGAGCGCACGGTGCTGCGGTTTCATCCGAAGATCGCGCCGGTGCAGGTCGGGGTCTTTCCGCTGGCGCGCAACAAGCCCGACTTGGTGGAGCGCGCGCGCAGCATCGAGCAGGCGCTGCGCGCGAACTTCCGCACGCAGTACGACGAGGGCAACGTCGGCCAGCTCTACCGCCGCCAGGACGAGATCGGCACGCCGTTCTGCATCATGGTCGACTACGAGACGCTCGGCGACGACACGATCACCGTCCGCAACCGCGACACGATGAAACAAGACCGCATCGCCCAAGCCGCGCTCACGGAATATCTTCGCGAGCGGCTGTAAGGCCGCGGGACTGCGCCGCCGGGACGACGTAACTCAGACTATGCCAGAGACTTTTGGCCGGCGGCTCCAGCGTTTGCGGATGGAGCGCGGGATCAGCGTCGGGATGCTGGCGCGGACGGTCGGGGTGACCGAAAGCGCGATCCGCCAGCTGGAGTCGGGGACCTCGAAGAGCGCCTCGTTCTCGGTCGGCCTGAAGATCGCCGACTATCTGGAGATCGATCCCCACGTCCTGGCGTTCGGCGAAGGGGAGTCCCTGGCCGCGACCGTGCGCGAGCTGCGCCACCGCGTAGAGGCTCTGGAAGGCGGCGGTCCCGCGGAGCGGAGACGCGCGAGGCCCTAAACGCGGTCACAGAGTCCGGCTCGTCGGGGAACCGGCGGTTTCCCAGGCAAACCCTCTCGATGCGGCCCGCCATGAGGCGAGGCCGTAACCCCAGCCCACCTCGCTCGATGCGGGGTTCGAGAGGAGAAGTTCCATGGTGACGATGCTCGTACTGGCGGCGGCCGTAGCCGCGTTCATCGGTTCAAGCGGAGGTTAACAGCCCGCCTCAACCTAAACCACCCCTGCGGTGTGCCGAGCACGCCGCAGGGGGACGAGGGTGTCTTCGAAGCCAGCTATCCTTTATCCGCGGCGTCGACCGTTCGAGCATGCGGTGGCAGCATATCGAAAGGCGGACCTCGACCGTGCGCTGTCATTCATTCACGGTGACGACGACGCACGGGCAGTGATTCTTCGCGCGCGTTGCCTTCTTCGGCTTGGAGACGCAGAGAGCGCTGCCGACGCGCTGCGAGACGTGTTACTCGATTCTCGCGATGTGCTGGCTCGCGCGGAGGTGAACGTCCTCATGGCGAGCGCCGCCGCACGTTTACAGAGCCCTGATGCTGAGGACGCCTTACGCGACGCCGAGGCAGCCGTTACGGAGGCCGATTCGGCGAACTTGCACGCCGAGCTCGCCTTCATCCGGACGCGAACGGCTTGGGCTCACGGTGAGCTCGACGTGGCGGAGGCGGCCGCGGAAGAAGCGCTGGCGGTTGAAGTCGACGACGGTACGTCGATGCAACACCTGTACCACGTGCGGGCGCTCGTGCTTGAATTGCTCGGACTGATCGCATGCGATCGTGAGCGGTTTGACGTGGCGGCCGTGCGCTTTCGCGATGCCTTGGCCGAGGTGGACGGCGCGCCGACTCCGGACGAATGGATCACCGCGTTCGCGACCGCAAACATCGCGATGCTGGCGCGGGACTTTCCGTGGACTGCGGACACCGTGTTTCTCGTCGAACGAATGAATCGAGTCCGGTGGATCGACCCTATCGCGTCCCGCCGCTACTTCTGCCTCCACGGCCTCGGCTGGTGCTATGCCCACGAGGGAAATCACGTCGGCGCGTTACGGGCCTTCCACGAGGCCGCCGACGTTGCGCCGTCTATTCCGCTTCGGATCGCTGCCTGGGCGGATCATGCGAACTTCGGCCGTGAGCTGGGATCGGGCGTCGTAGCGGAGGAGTCCGCGCGATATGCCGCGGATCTTGCCGGAACGATCGCGTGGGAAAACGTTCGGGACGGTGAGCGATATGCGCTGCTCTTCTTAGCAGAAGCGCTCGCGCCCGCCGATCCGACGCTCGCTCGAACAATCCTCAAGCGGTACGAAGACGCTCGGTCATCGACCGACACGGTCGGAAGTGGAGACGCGAACCCGACAAACGTTCGCGGCCGCGCTTTCGAGCAGCGCGCAGAGGCGGTCGTCGCACGCGCGGAAGGCCTGATCCCTCGGGCGCGCTCGCTGTTTCGTGAAGAGTATAAGGCATGGCATCGGATCGGAAGCGAGCCAAGGGCCGCCATTGCCGCGATTGACGCATATGAGCTCGATCGGGACGTCGAACTTTTGAACTTCGCGCGACGAGCCGCGTCAAGGACGCCCCAGTCCTGGATCGCTCGGCGCGTCGCCCAATTTACCTGATCCAGCGGTCAGCGCGAGATCGACACTGGGATTTGCACGCTGGCGGTTTGGCCGTCGCCTCGTGAGGCCGTCAGCGTGAGCTGAACGGAAGTCGTCGTAGGCGGTAAGGCCAATGCGTTCGCGGGGAAGACGCCTTGCCAGGCACCCGGCGGGCCGGCCGGCGAAAGGCTGATGGTGGTCGCGGCCGTCCCGATCGTGAGCCGCTGGACGTTCGTCGTGGTGATGGCGTTGACGCGCACGGTCGTGCTTGCGCCGAGCACCGTCGGCGAGAGCATCGCGTAGAAGATCTGCGGGACGTCGCCCGGGCCGGCGAACGTGTTGGGCGGCGGCGAGCCGTACACGAACACGTTGGCCTGCGCGAACGCGCTCGGCATCGCGCTCGGTTCGGGCGTGGCGGACGCCGAGCCGGCCGGCGGTGCTGTCGCGCCCTGCACCGTCGTCGCGCCTTGCGCGGCCGCCGATGGACCTCGCGGCGCCGGCACGCCGCGCGCGCCGGGAACCGGCGTACGACGAACCGACGGCTGCGGTAGTGCGCCCCTCGGCGGAAAGAGCGTGCCGGGCGCGACGGTCGGCAACGGCTGCGGCGTCGGGACGATCATGCCTTTGGGCGCGGCGGCGTTCGGCACGGTGGTCGTCGCGCCGTTGCGGAGAAGATGCGGCGTGACGACGATGATGAGCTCGTTGCGCGTGTTCGTCGTCTGCTGGTTGCGGAAGATGCGGCCGATCAGCGGGATGTCACCGATCAGCGGGAGCTTGCTCTCGGTGGACTGCGTGCTCTCCTGGATCAGGCCGCCGATGACCAGCGTCTCCTCGTCTTTCAGGTGGACCGTCGTCTGCGTGTCGCGGGTGGCGATCTGCGGCACATTGTTCAGGAACCCGCTGAGCGAGTTGACGACGGGATGCAGCGAGACGCTGAGCTCGCCGTCGGCGGTGATGATCGGCGTGATGTCGAGCGTCACGCCGGTCTGAAAGCTCTGGAGCTGCGTCGTCGCGACGGTTCCGGAGCCGCCGCCGACGGTGGTGAGGATGCTGATCGTGTCGCCGGCCCGGATCGTGGCCGTTCGCCCCGAGACCGTGGTGATGCGAGGGTCGGCGAGCACGCGCGCCTTCCCGTTCTGCACCAGCAGGTTCAACTGCGCCTGAAAGCTGATGCCGGTGCGCGTGAGCGGCTGGAGCTTGATGAGCCGCGCTGGGCCGCCGCTGGGGTCCGGCGTCGGCTGCGTCTCGCTGAACGTCGTGCCGATCGACGTCGTCCCGAGCTGCAGGCCCAGGTTGCGCGAGCTGCTCTCGTCCAGCTCCAATATTTCGGTGTCGAGGACGACCGAGGGCGGAACGACGTCGAGCTCGGCGATCATCTCTTTCGCCGCGCGAATGCTCTGCGGGCTGCCGGTAAGGACGAGCTGCTGCGTGCCGGTGGCGACGATGACGTGCAGGTCGGGATTCGTCGTCTGCAGCGCCTGCTGGACCGTCTGCGCGATGTCTTGCGGAGCGACCGCGCCGGCCTGGCCTTGGCCGCCCGGCAGAATCGAGCGCAACGGCACGATCTCGTGCCCCGACGGTCCACCGTATCCGCCGCCGCCGACCGCGCCCTGGGATCCATTCGCCCCGGCCGCGGTGCCGTCGAGCTGCGCGATCCCCTCGGCAATGCGCTGGTGCTCGGCGGCGGTCGCGGTGACGGAGAGCGCGTTCAGGGCGGCATCGACGGTGATCGCAAGGTTCGGGAACGCGTTCCGCACCAGCTCGGCGACCGACTGGGCGTCGACGTTCTTGAGCCGGTAGATCTGCACGTAGCGCGCGTCGAACGCCGGCAGATCGAGCGCCGCGATCAGCGCCTTGGCGCGCGCGACGTCCTCGGGCGAGCCGCTGATCGCCACCGCCGAGCCGGCGACCGAGGTTCGCACGCGCGGAATCTGCCGCGCCACCGCGCGCGCGACGTCCTCCGGCCGCCGCTGCGAGACCTTGACCGCGTCGCTGGCGAGCGGAGCGGCGGTCGGCGCCGGCGTCGGCGCGTCGAGCGTGGCAAGGAGCGATTTGATCTGCGCCAGATCGGGCGGCGTCGCAGAGACGAGCAGCGCGGTTCGGGAGACGACGGTGACCTTCGCCCGCGGGAAAACGGTGCGAAGCTTCTCCGCCACGGCGGTAGCATTCTGCGAGTGCATACTGACGGCGTCGGTGGTCGGCTTGGTGGCGTCGCGCACGTCCAGCCCTTGTAGAATGGTCTTCGCCGCTTGCAGATCGGAGTCGGAGCCGTCGAGCACCACCGCGTTCGCCGCCGTGTCGGCGCGCACCGCGAGCCGCGGGTACAGCGCGCGCAGTACGCCGGCCGCGCGCTGGGCCGAAACGATCGCCAGCGGCACGACGGCGGTCGCGGCGGAGCGCACGATGAGCGTGCGTCCCTCGCGCACGCAGCGAAGCCGTAATTGGCCGCAAATGGCGTGAAAAGCGTCGTCCGCTGTCGCATCATGCAGCGTTAGATTGACGTTCCCGCGCACGTCGTCGGCGATCGAGACGTTCAGGCGGGCCAGGTCGCCGACACGCATGAGAACGTCGCGCACCGGCTGATCGTGCGCGTCGAGCGTGATCGTGCCGCGCGACGGTGCGCCGCCCGCATTCGCCGGCACGGCGAGGGACGAGACGACGAGCGCGAGCACCGCGGTGAGCGCAGCACACCGGTGCGGGGAAGAGGTTGAAATCAAGGACCGCACCCGCTTGACTTAGGGCTGTCCGGTAAGTATGCTTCGTGAACGCGGCAAACGCAATACCCCCGCCGCGAAAAATTGTGTGAAGCTCGCGCACCGACGCGAGCGTAAGGAGCCTGTCCGATGCAGGGTCTGTTCCGTCGCGCCGTGGCGTCCGTCGCCGCGCTGGTTCTGCTCGCCCCAACGGCCGGTGACGTGTCGTTCGCGTCGTCGCCGCACCGTGCGCTATCAAAGGTGACGGTCGCGCTCGCGACGCCACCGCAGCGGATCCCGGTGAAAGAGCCGGTGCGGGTGGAGCCGTCGCCGCCGCCAGCGGACGCGATGCGCCCGAAGACGGTGCCGGGCGTGCGCGCGCACGGCGTCCACGTCGCCGGGCCGCCGATGCTGCGTCCGACGGAAATCGACCGGGTGCTCTCGGCTGCACGGCGTCGCGCACTGCAGGAGACGCCGCCCAAAGCGCCGCCCGGTTCCGCCCGCGCCGTCCCGCAGCCCTCGCTCGGAACGCACCCCGGGATGCGCCGCGCGATGGCGCTGCCCTCGGATCCGAACGCCTCCGGCACGGGGATCAATCCGTGGTGGCGCTATCAGGAGGAGAACGTGCCGGGCGGGGGCCACGTCATGGTCAACGTCGGCACCGGCAACTTGCTGCTCCAGGACGACGACATGGCGGTGCCGCACAAGGGCATCGCGCTGGCCTTCCGGCGCACGTACAACTCACAAAGCCGGCACGACGTGAACGCGGACGACGCCGCCGGCTACTTCTGGAAACCGCCCGGGCTGTACGGGAACGGCTGGACGAACACGTTCGACGCGCACCTGGCTCGGAACGCGGACGGCACGCTCTTCAGCGTGTTCGACATCGACGGCGCCCGCTACGACTTCGTCAACGGGGTGCCGGGCCCGGGCAATCACACCACGCTGGTCGGGGACGGCGTGTGCGGCTTTCTGTGGACGAAGAAGAGCGGCACGACGTACTATTTTTATCGCCCGACGCCTCCGGGCACGTGCGGCTGGCTGAACGGCCCCACCGGCGGCTACGCGGGCCGGCTCTACCAGATCATCGGCCGCAACCGCAACACGTTCATCACCTTCAGCTATGCCTGGGACAACGGCGACGCCTCGTCCACCGGCAAGATCAGCCAGATCACCGCGACCACCGAATCGGGGATGTCGGCGACGCTCTCATTCGCTGACTACAACGGCCACCGGCTCCTGCAGCAGCTCACGATGCCGGACGGCACGACGACGGTCTCGTACGGCTACGACTCGCTGGGGAATCTGATTTGGGTCTATCGACCGTCCAACAACGCCGCCGGGACGCAGCCGCAGCAGACGTACGGCTACACTTCGATCGGAAGCGACTCGATTTTACAGTGGGCCGCGAGCCCGCGCTGGCAGATGCTGCGCGAGGGCGGCTATCTCACCTTTGCGTTCGCCGGGAGCGGCGCCGTTTCGTCAACGCTCACCACGATCGGACACGTGGGAGTGATGAATTGGGCGCCGCCCGACGGCACGAACGCCGTGCTCCAGCCGGGTGTCGCCACGGGCGCCTTTCAATTTCTGACCGAGTATTTCACGACAGGCGTCACGACGCCGACGTTCCGAGACTCCGACGGTCACATGACGAACTGGATCGTGGACGGAACCGGCCGCCCGACGCAGACGCAAGAGTGCACGGCGAGCATGAGCCAGGGGCAGCAGTGCACGGGTATGTGGCTCGTGACAAACGAGAGCTGGGACGCCCAAAACAATCTCATTTCCACGATCGACGCGCGTGGCTACGAAACCGACTACGCCTACGATGCGATGGGCAACACGATCGCCGTCGCTGACCCTGCCGATGTGGCAGGTGGGACCCGTCCCACGCGCCTGTTTTCGTATGACGGATTCAACAACCTTACCTATTATTGTGATCAGACGGCAACGGCCCAGCAAGGGCTGAACTGGACCACGGTCCCAGCGTCAAGCGACTCGCTTTGCCCACAGTCGACGTATGCGACACAGTATGCTCGCGACTACCCAACGTATCAGCCATATGGACGACTTCTATCGAGGACGACGCCGCGCACCGCCTCATCCACGGTCGGTTATGCCGAGAGCTACGCTTACGCATCGACTCAATCCGGCGCGACGGATTTCGGCTTGCCCGTGAGCGTTACGGGCACCAGCTTTTCCGAAGAACGGGTCCCGGTCGGTGCTGGAGCAGTGACGATCACCCCACAGCAGACATTTAGCTACGACACGAATGGAAATCTGATCTGCTACAGTAAAGGGTCGGGCACGTGGTCACTCACGTATGATGCTCTCGGTAGGCCCTTGACCGTTGCGGACCCGGACGATGCGTCTTCCGGTGGAGTGTGCGGACGCGTCCCAGGCCTTCCTGGCTCAACTATTAAGACGACCTATACCTATTACGCCGACGGTAGCAAGAGCAGTACTCAGACACCGTCCGAGGCCGTTGCCGGCGTATCGACCACATTTTTGTACGACATGGATGGCGACGAGACGAGCGAAACCCATCATTACGGCGGTAGCGCCGGGGTGACCACGAATTGGTACGATGGAGCCGACCGCCTCGTCGAGACAAGCCTGCCGCACGATCCGACGGACTACTATCCGTTTCCGTGGGAGACCCGTTATCTCTACGATCTGACGCAAGGCGGAAGCGTTTCAATTGCCGCATCACAAAGCTACAACGCGTACGGAGGGCTCTATAAGACCCAAGAATTCATGACCTCGGCGTACTCCGGTCTACCTACCGGCTGGATCGATCTTAAAGGCACGGCGACTGACGCGCTTGGGCGCATCACTGCGGCTTACAAGTACAGCCCGGGAAACGGGCTCGTAAACTCGACGAAGACCTACGATGGAGCGGGCGACCTTGGGCTTCTTACCTCCGAGCAGAACGCCGCCGGCGATGTGAGCACCTACACGTACACCGACCGGGATCTGCTCCTTCAGAAGTCATTTTCAGGGAGCATCACGCCTACGCGGACGTACAGCTATGACTTGAACGGGCGCGTCGTGAACATCAACTCAAGCATGTTCGGCGACGATCGTCGGCAATACGACTTTGCCGGAGAACTGATTTCTCGGTCCGAGCCCACCGGTGGTGGGATCACGGACCCAGTTACGCTGACGTACAACTACTTGCCGAACGGCTGGAAGTCCAGCGTTGACATATCTGGTGAAACCGGCGCGGTGGCCGGCTTCGGGTCGTCGGCGAAACGCTACGAGTATCGCACCGACGGAGCTCTGCTCGGCGAGGGGTACACCTATAACGGGAGCTATTATCCGTTCACAACCAGTCTCACCGCCGCGGGCCGAGAGCAATCCTCGTCCGATCCATACGTTTCCGGTTCCCATCAGTTCTCATTCGACAACACTGGGAGACCCTTGACTTACACCTCTCCGGGGTTCGCATTTACACAAATGGCGTACGATCCCGAGGGAGAGCTCAAGTCGTTCAACGGCTACGGCACGACGGTGACGAACAGCTATACCGTGCGAGGCGAACTGATAGCCCAGGAATTCGGTAGTGACACGTGCAACGGCCTTAATTTGCCGGGCCCGAGTCCCGCAGCTTGGTTCAGAGATCAAAATGCCAATGGGATTATGGTTCCTACGCCGTTCTGCAACGCCACTGGCTCGCAATTCGATCCGCTTAGCGGCGCGATCACCATCAGCAACGCACAAGATCAAAATTATGATAGAACGACGACTAATTACTCATTTGACGCCGAGGGCCGCGAGAATGGGGTTTCCTCCACGACGTCTGCCCGGGGAGCATCGGACAGCGGATCCTCAAGCGTTCGAACGAACGACGCAGAAGATCGCGTTGCGGAAGTGGACTACAGTGCTTTTGATACAAATGGCGACTCGTATTTTAGTGCCGTTTACCGCTGGGGACCGAACGGGCACCCCGCAATGATCGGACATAACGCGAGCAGTATGACAGGTCCCCCGACCGCGAATCCTTATCAATCCCAGACGCTTCACTGGGACGGAGACTCATTGCTCTTCGTTTCGGACTCCGCTGGCCGTGTGAACAGCGTCGAGCTGGACATCTTAGCAACGTATTGGCCTCATGGTCTCGCAAATGGCAAAGGGGCGGGATACCTCGCGGTATATGATTACGACTCAGCGGGCGGCATCGTGAATATACGAAATAGCGCACAACCCGGGATCGGCCAGCCACCGTCAGCTTACCAATTTGCGCCTACGGGATTTGGAGCCACGGCGACATTCGACATTTTACCCGCGTCCAATGAAAGCATCACGGATGACTATCAAACTATTCAGGGCGTCAGAACATTAGAAAACGGAGCCCAACAGTGGTCGAGCCCCGACGCTTTTGCCGGTAAAGTTGGTGATCCGATGTCGCAAAAGCCGTACATGTGGAACCGGAACAATCCCTATTCGTACAGCGATCCAAGCGGATATGATGTTATCGTCATGGTTGACCCCAATAGCGTGCAACCGTTCGGGCATAGCTCCATGGTCATCTATAATCCGCACACGATGGTGGGATTCCGGTATGATTTTGGACCGAAGCAAGTCGGGTCGGTCGCAGGCGCACCTGCCAAAGTGAGCATTGAGGAGATTCCCGATGTTCGTAAGCTCGGTGCATACAATCAATATACATATCACTTTGACAGCACAGCAGCACAAGATACGGTGATGAGAACCTTTTGGCACGCTCTTGATGCCGCGGCGAAGGCGGGCAGCAAATATAACGCATTCGACAATAATTGCGATCTTGCGATCAAGGCGGCCCTCACCGTAGGGCAACAAGATGCTAGTGCGATAACCGGCTGGCCAAGCGAAACCGGAGAGCTGCTCAGGTTACAAGGGAGGCTTGTAAATCCCCAGGACCTTAGGCCGCGTCCGGAATATTAAGATGATAATGGATAGGCGACTCACGGGGCCTCTGAGCGTTGTCGTTCTGTGTATGTACGGCGTGTGCTGCGGGTGCGCAATTGGCGCGCTTGAAGCGGTAGCGAAGGGAGACTCGGACATTGCGGCGGTAGGATTGCTCGGCGTGTGCCCCGCTTTTATTGTGCTGTGGACGCGACTTACGCGATGGCATGTATTCGCGGCCGCGGCGGCTACTTTGCTCTGTGAGCTGCCGCCCGCTCACCTCATCAGCAATTGTGCTACATCGCCGGAGTGCTTAGCAACGGCACCCGGAGCCGTTCTCGTACTGTTCGTCTGGCTATATCCTCTTATCTCGCTGCCGCTCTCGTTTTGGTTCTGGTCAACCGCGAACAGGCGGCTGCTGAAGTGACCCCTCGGAGCTGGACGCCTCGTAAGCGAATAAAGGTGTCCGATGAGAAAGCCATCCCCACCGGCCAAGCCGACCCTGAACCGAGAAATACGGGCCACGCACTCGTGAATGCTTTAGGACGCTACCGCGCGCTCGCCAAATTGTACGGACTGCAGCAGTTCATCCTGCCGCGCTCTCCCGAGCAGAACGGCGTTGCCGAGTCATTCATGGGTGCGCACAAGCTCGAGCGCGTCTGGCAACATCGATTCGAGACGTACGACAAGGCGAAGGGCGATCACGCCTGGGTCACGCACTACAACGAGTCGCGACCGCATTCCCGGCTCGACTATCTTCCGCCGGCAGAATGGCGCAGCCGGCAGGCTGAACTAAGCGCCTGAACTGTCCAGAAAACCTTAGTCCTTCGCCATCGCCGTTACGCTTTTGAGTTGCGGTCGCCGGCGGCGTCGGCCTCTTTGCGGCAGGTGTATTCGCCCTGTTTTGTCGTGCCGTAGTAGCGCGTGCCTTTCTCGTGGTAGACGTGGCTCCGGGTGTTGAGCCATACGACCTGATCGCTTGGGCAATGCGACTGCGCCGCGGCTTCGGTGTCGTAGCCGGGCGGATTCCCCGCGCCGCCGGCGTGCGCGGCGCCGTTCATCGCTCCGCCCGACATCGCTCCGCCGGCGGCGCCGGTCGGCGCCGGCTGGACGGGCGCTGCGGCCGACGGCGTCTGCGCGGTGGTCGTCGTGGTGGCCTGGGTGTCTTTGTGGCCGCAGCTCACGGCCAGCACCAGCAGCGCGAGGACGGACAATCGAATTAGCATCGGCTAACCTCCCTTTCCGGCGCCTGTATCGCCGCAGGAACCGACCGCTCCTTGCCGCGGCAGCCATCGATTGGCACAATTTTGGCCGTCTCGCGCCCGTCCGGCGCTCGTCCCGTACAAGACGCCGTCCGGATTCCGCAGTAGACTTATCCAGAATTGGATACGCCGACGCACCAGGTGAACTGATGAAGCGAGCCGCTTTTCTCATCGCCGCCGCGCTGCTGCTGGGCGCTGCGCCGGCCGAGCGCGTCAGCCTGCACTTCGCCGTCTCCGCCGCCGGCGCGCCGGTCGCGTGCGGCGCGAAGCTTCCCGGCCTCGGCACCACGCGCGCGACCGCCACCCCGGAGGACCTGCGCTTCTACGTCTCCGACGTGCGCCTGGTCCGCGCCGACGGCAGCGAGGTGCCGGTCGCACTCGACGACGACCGCGCGTGGCAGGCGAAGGGCGTCGCGCTGCTGAGCTGGTGCGCCGACGGCAAGAGCGACGTCCACGACGTCGTGACGGGCACGGTGCCGGCCGGCACGTACCGCGGCGTGCGCTTCGCGGTCGGCGTCCCCGACGCGCTCAACCACGCCGACGCAACCGTCGCCGATGCGCCGCTCAATGTCACCGGCATGTACTGGAGCTGGCGCTCGGGCTACAAGTTCCTGCGCCTCGACGTGCGCGCCGCGCGCGAGAACGGCGCCTCGCCCTCGACCTGGCTCGTGCACGTCGGCAGCACCGCGTGCACCACCGCGCCGGGCGGCGCGTACAGCTGCCGCCATCCGAACCGCCCGGAGATCGCGCTGCAAAACTACGACTGGCACGCGAATGCGATCGTGCTCGACGTCGCGAAGCTCGTCGCCGGCGCCGACCTCACCGCGCACTCGGGCGGCACGCAGTGCATGTCCGACCCGAGCGACGACCCCGACTGTTCGCCGCCGTTCGCCGCGCTCGGGCTGGCCGACACCTCGAAAGCGCAAAACGTCTTCCGCGTGCGCTGAATGAAGAAGCTGCTCGCGTGCGCGCTCGCCGCGATCGCCGTGCTGGTCCTCGGCGGAACACGCGCGCACGCCGGCGACGACTACCGCTGGAACATCCCGGCCGTGATGCCGGCGCCGGTCGTTCCCGCCGACAACCCGATGACCGAAGCGAAGGTCGATCTCGGGCGGTTTCTGTTCTACGACAAGCGATTGTCGGCGAACGGGACGATCGCGTGCGCGACCTGCCACCAGCAGGCGCACGCGTTCTCCGATCCGCGCGTCGTCCCGGTCGGCGTCACCGGCCAGAAGCACCCGCGCCACGCGATGCGGCTGGTCAACGTCGCCTACCTGCCGGTGCTCACCTGGGCGAACCCGAACATGCGCGCGCTGGAGTCGCAGGCGCTCGTGCCGATGTTCGGCGAGCACCCGGTCGAGATGGGCCTCGCCGGCCGCGAGAAGCAGCTGCTCGCGATGCTCAAAGCCGACGCGCGCTACCAGCGCCTCTTCGCCGAAGCCTTTCCGAATCAGACCGACGTGATCTCGCTGGCGACGGTGACGCGCGCGATCGCCAGCTTCGAGCGCGCGCTGCTCTCGTTCGACTCGCCGTACGACCGCTATCGCTACGGGCACCAGCCCGACGCGATCTCCGCCGCCGCGAAGCGCGGCGAGGAGCTGTTCTTCGGCGAGCGGATCGACTGCGCGCACTGCCACGGCGGGATCAACTTCACCGACAACGTCCTGCACGTCAAGCTGCGCGCGCCTGAGATCGCCTTCCACAACACCGCGCTCTACAACATCGGCGGCACCGGCGCGTATCCGCACGACAACCGCGGGATCGAAGAGATCACCGAGCGCGCCGACGACATGGGCAAGTTCCGCACGCCGTCATTGCGCAACGTCGCCGCGGGCGGCCCCTTCATGCACGACGGCAGCGTGAAGTCGCTCGAGGACGCGATCGAGCACTACGCCGCCGGCGGGCGCACCATCGCCTCAGGCCCGTACGCCGGCGTCGGCAGCAAGAGCCCGCTCCGCGACATTCAGCTGCGCGGCTTCACGATCACCCCGCAAGAGCGCAGCGACCTGGTCGCCTTCCTGCAGTCCCTCACCGACGAGAAGTTCTTGCACGACCCGCGCTTCAGCGACCCGTTCGCCTCGTTCAGCGCCCCGGCACGAGCGAGAGGTACACTGCGGTGAACGGCACGGAGTTCTCGCCCGCTTTCGGATCGGCGGGCGGGGCGCCGTCCGACGTTCGCGTGCGCAGCACGTACGCCGCGTCGCCGAAGATGCCGCCCGGACGGCGCAGCAATTGCCAATCCGCCGCGCCCGGCCACGGGCTCGCGGCGAGTCGCGACGCATACGCGCGCGGCCCCTTGAGCGCGATCTCGGCGAGGGACGCACGCTCCGCGCGGTCGTCGTAGCGACGCGCGTGCTGCAGGTCCGTCCGCTTCCAGGTACAGCTCGACGTGACGTGCGCCGTGCAGACGTACGTTTCGATGCCGTCGACGGCGTATGACGCCTTGACGATGAGCCCGGGCGGAACCTCGCGCATCACGCCCGGGAGCGCCAAGCGCGCGCGATACGCCGGATTGAGTGCATAGTCGGGGACCGCCCCGGTCATCGGCTCCATCGCCGTCTGCGCTTTCCAACGCCACGGCCGCGCCGCGCTCGCCGCGACCGCCGGTTGCGCTGGCCCAGTGCCGAGCGAGTAGATCGAGAACCTGAACAAGAACGAGTTCGTCGGGACGAAGACGTGTCCATCGGCGACGGTCGGTCCGGCGAAGTGCGGAACCTCGCCGATCGGATCGTGCCACAGCTCCTTGAGCGAGTCGGCGTCGAACGCGTAGATCGCCGACTTCGAGCCAGGATCGTACTTCGTGAGGATCGCCCACACGATCCCGCTCCCGTGCCTCCTCTTGTTGGCCGAGATCGCCAGCATCCCGCCCGGCATCGCGTTCAGGCACAACACCTTCAGGTTGCACGGCGCGGCCAGCGGGCCGTCCGCCTGCGCGATCCACGGATGCTTCGGATCGGAGACGATGAACCTGCCCGTGGTCAGATCGAACGCGTACTTCTTGAGATAGTCTTTCTCGGCCCATTCGTAGACGTATCCGAGCCGCCGCGTGATGCGCCAGAGCGTCGGGGAACCGTGCAGGTGTGGTCCCTGGTTCCAGGTCTGATAGCGCAGCTTGTCGCCGGGATCCGGAACGCGGTTGTTGACGCCGGCGAGCACCTGCTGCAGCGGCTGGAGCGCGCTGTTGACGACGTAGAAGATGCCGGTCTTTCCGCCCGCCACCACGCTGTTCCGGCCGTCGACGAGCAGCGGTCCCGCGGAGCCGAGGTCGACGTCGTATTGCTCGTCCGCGGCCTGCTCGTTCGGCGCCCACGACGCGGCGACGCCGAACGCGTCCGCGGTGCTGCGCAATTTCACGATGCTGTCGCCGTACGACTGCTCGGCGGCGTCATAGTGACCGTTGCCGATCATGACGTATACGTTGCCGTCGCGGTCGGCGGCAGGGCCGGCGCCGCCTTGCCAGATTCCGCCGCCTTCACCGACGCACGCCATCGTGAGCGCGCCGCCGTTCGCGACCCAGTCGCCCCACGGCTCCAGCCGTCCGCCGACCGGATCGTAGCAGACCAGCGGCGGCGGAGCGCTCGGATTGGGGCTGGGATGACCGGGGCCTTTCCAATCCCAGGCATGCGGCACGGTGTTGAACGCGCCCGCGTACGACAGATCGGCCGCGCGATAGCGCAGCATCCAGCCGTAGTACTGCGAGACGTTTTCGTTCTGCCGCGCGCTGAACGAAGCGTAGATGTAGCCGTGATCGAGCAGCAGCGAGGCCGTGTCGCTCTCGTTCCGCGGTACGAAATCGAGCGTTTTCGTTCCGGCGGGCACCGAACCGCGCAGCGCGACCGGCGGGTGTACGACGTGCCCGGTCGCCAGGTCGAGCTTGACCAGATAGTACCGCACGTCGAGCGTCTTCTGCAGCGCGAGCTCGTCCTTGACGAAGAACGAGTTCCACGGGAACTGGTTCGCGGTGCTGAACAGGACGTCGATCGTGCCGCAGCCGCTCGCGAACTCGAGAACCGGGGTGGCGTTGATCCCGCGCGGCCAGGGCCGCGCGGAGTGTTGCGGGTCGGTGAGTGTGGTATGCCACAGCAGCCCGCCCTGCGGCGCGCTCGTGCGATCGTCGGCATCGAACGCGTACACCGAGTTCGAGCTGGTGGTGACGAACGCGACGTTGCGCGCTCCCGCCGCCGTGTTCACGCCGTGCGCGTACAGGATCTGCGTGTTGATGAGCCCGTCGACGTACCGGTCGAAGCGCTGCAGCCGGCCGACGTTTGCCGGCGTGAGCTGCGTCTCGGCCAGGTTCGCGCCGGTGCGGAAGTTGTCGTTGTGCTGCGTCGGAACGACGACGACGTCCGCGCGCGCGGGCGCCGACACGGCGAGGAGCGACCCAATCAGAAGAGCCGAGGCGAACGCACGGCGAGCGTGACGGTGCATGAACGTACCACCCCTCTTTGAAGCGTTGCGGTGGCGCTCGCTTGGCGAGGTCGGAGAGGCTTACCTCCTCCGCTTCGGGCTACCGAACGGTGAACCCGACTCGCCGCCCGCGCGCCGGCGGGTCGCCGACGACGAACGTCACCGCGTCGGCGTGCGCGCCGTCGCGCGCGCGCAGCGTCCAGCGGCCGCGCGCGAGCGGCAGCGTCCAGCGCGCGTCGTGCGAGGCGAGCATCTTGCCGTTTAGCTCCCAGGCGGGGCGCGAGGTGCCGCGCGCGATCACCGGGATGCGCGCGCCCGGCGCGGCGACGAACGTGTCGCCGTCGTGCGGCGCGACGATGCGGAGCGCCTCGCCGCGCTGCGGCGGCTGCGCGGCGAGCCAGCCGTCGTAGCTGCGGTCGAGCGGGCGCGGCGGCGCGTTCCACGCGCGCAGGTCGCCGGCGTCCAGCCATTCGCCGACGACGCTCTCGCACGCGCGCGTCGGTCGCACGCCGGTCGTCGCGCAGATCGGCTTGCGTGCGTAGCCGCGCGGCGGCGCGAACGCGAACTCGGTCCCGCGCTCGGCGAGCTTGCGCACGATGCGGTTCCACAGCGGCGCCGCGCCGGTCACGCCGCTGACGCGCTGCATCGGCGCGCCGTCGAAATTGCCTACCCACGCCGCGACGGTGTAGTCGCGCGTGAACCCGACCGTCCAGGTGTCGCGGAAATCCGACGACGTCCCCGTCTTCACCGCGCTCGGAAACGACGTGCGCAACAACGAAGAGACGCCGAACGCGCGCGCTCGCGCGTGCGCATCGGAAAGAACATCCGTCACGAGCGACCACTCCGAGACTTCGCCGACGCGCGCCGATTCGTGCGCGCCGGCGCGCGCGTCGGCGAGCGCGTGCACGCGCACCGGACGCCCGCCGTTCGCAACTGCCGCGTACGCGCCGGCAAGCTCTTCCAGCGTCACCTCGCCGTCGCCGAGCGCGAGCCCGAGCCCGTAGTGGTCGGCGCTCTTCGTCAGATGCCGGAATCCCAGCGCGTGCAGCCGCTCGAGAAACGCCGGCACGCCGACGCCGCTGAGCACGCGCACCGCCGGCACGTTCAGCGAATCGGCGAGCGCGATCCGCATGCGCACCGGCCCGGCGAAACGTTCGCTGTAATCGCTCGGGCTGTACGATCGCAAGCCCGGGATCGCATACGTCGCCGGCACGTCGGCGAGGATCGTCGTCGGCCGCACCGCGCGCCGTTCCAGCGCCAGCTCGTACAGAAACGGCTTGAGCGTCGAGCCCGGCTGCCGCAGCGCGACGACGCCGTCGTTCTTCCCCGCGCCCGCGCGCGCGAAGTAGTCCGCCGAGCCGACGTACGCCAGCACCGCGCCGTCGCGGTTGTCGATCACGACCGCCGCCGCGTCGCGCACGCGCCGCTCGCCGAGCCCGCCGACGACTTGGCGCGCCGCGTTCTCCGCGAACGCCTGCAGCTCACCGTCGAGCGTCGTGCGCACGCGCGTCGCCGACGCCGGAACGCTGCCCGCCAGCCGAAACAGCAGGTGCGGCGCCGCCGCGATCCCCTCGCTGCGCGGCAGCACTTCGACGCGCTCCGCCGCCGCGCGCGCCGCTTCGTCCGGCGAAACCGCGCCGCCCGCGACCATGCGCGCCAGGACCGCCCGCCGCCGCGCCTCGAGCGCGTCGCGGTGCTCGTACGGATCGAGCCGGACGGGATCGTTCGGCAGCGCCGCGAGCAACGCCGCGTGCGCGAGGTCGAGCTCGCGCGCGGGCGTCCCGAAGTACGTGCGCGCGCCGGCCTCGACGCCGACGAGATCGCCGCCCATCGGCAGCCGGTTCACGTACGCTTCGAGGATCGCGGCCTTGGGCGTTGCGGCGGCGATCCGCTCGGCCAGCACGAGCTCCTCGAGCTTGCCCAGCGGCGTGCGGGGCAGCCCGAACCGCAGCCGCGCGAGCTGCATCTCGATCGTCGAGCCGCCCGAGACGACGTGGCGTGCCGCCACGATTTGCCACGCCGCGCGCGCCAGCGCGAGCGGGTCGACGGCGCCGTGCTGCGCGAACCGCGCGTCCTCCGCCGCGACGATCGCCGCTAGAAACCGCGGCGAGACGGCGCTCAGCGGAACCCGCACCGCGTGCTCGGTGTCGCGCGC
>Ga0213878_10000085_pt1 | contig 51171 bp, 55 predicted proteins | sample VelepicoBEBS_R02_FD_161053 | JGI IMG/M metagenome (GOLD analysis project Ga0213878, IMG submission 161053) | Vellozia epidendroides bulk soil microbial communities from rupestrian grasslands, the National Park of Serra do Cipo, Brazil - BS_R02 | ecosystem: Environmental > Terrestrial > Soil >... | reverse complement strand
CGCTGCCCTGGCCACAGCTCCGTGCGACCTGTCTGATGGACACACGCAGCCATGAACTGCTGGATGCCAAGCTTGGCGGCATGGCCTGCGGTGAGCTGGGTCTGGCGGCGCAGTTGCAAGGACGGGAGCATGCCCTGAGCCATGAACTCGCAAAGACTGTTCATGCTGACTTATTTGTCAATTAAGTCTACACTTACATACATTATGCGTAGAAGGGACCCGACCAGCGAACCCCTTGAGGTTACCCAGTTTGTGGGTGACGTTGGCGTACGCATCCGGGTAATGCGACTGGCACGAGGATTGACCCAGAAGGACTTGGCAGAGCGAGCTGACATCAGCCGACTGACTCTCATGGCCATCGAGGCTGGTTCGTTTGGCAGCAGGTTTGCAGATGTGGCCCGGTTGCTCTGGGTCTTGGATGACGTGAGCCTTCAGGCCTCGCTGGCCACGGCGGCCCAGGACCCGGCATATCAGGACGCTGTACGGGGAAACCTCCCGCGCTTCAAGAGCCGCAAGAAGGACCTCGAATGACACGCCGAGCTCCAGTGTTCCGATGGACTATCGACCAGGCGACAAAGACCCGCGTTCCGATCCGCGTTGGCGAGCTGACGCAGGAGTCTTCTCGGTGGGAGTTCGTGTTTGACCCTGATTATTTGGCGCGTGGCTCGGATGCATGGGAACTGGACCCCACCGGAATTCGCACGAAGCAGTGCTCCCCGTTCACGCGAGTTGGCTCCGTGCCCTTTCCTGTCTTTTGTGACGTGGCCCTCTCGGGATGGACCCTGGACCTTCTGAAGAAGAACGCTTCCCGAAGCGCTGAAGGTGAGGAGCCCTGGGGTTGGTGGGAGCGGCTGGTTTACGCTCCCGTCGACGGCTTTGGGGCCCTGTTCGTTGGAGACATTCAGGGACGACCGGACGCTATTGGCACCATTGCGCATGCGCTGCACAACCTGACCAGGGACTCGTTGACCGAAGGCCCGCTGGCCTCGTCGTCCGGAGCGATGGGAGGCGAGAGGCCAAAGGTCGCGCTGCACTTCGAACTCGAGGACGGACGCCTCGTGCCGACGTTGCTCAAGTTTGCGCTCCCAAACGAACGGTTTGACAGCGTCATCGCCGAGGCCACCGCGCTGACGCTAGCAGCTGGACTCGGGATGCAGGTGCCGTTCCATCAGGTGATGTGGTTTAACGACGTCCCGGCACTTGCCATTGAACGGTTCGACCGCCAAGGGGAGGACAAGCAGCTTTGGCACTGCGTGAGCGCTGCAACCGCGCTCGACCTTGTGCCAGGCGCTGACGTTGAGGACCCCAAGCAAAATTACGTCAGGCTTCGGTCCAAACTCAAACGCGTCGAAGACAGCCGCGAGCTGTTCGAACGCATCGTCCTGAACGGTGCGGTTGGCAACACCGACGACCATCCCTGGAATACCAGCCTGCGCCAGTTGGGCCCGGGAGATTGGGAGTTGTCGCCGTTGTACGACGTATTGCCGTTCTCTGAGCGGCAAGGCGTGCCGGCGTTCAGCATGGACCTGACCAAGAAGCGTCCTTCCCGCGCGGCCACGCGTGCCAACCTCGTGGCCGCAGGAAGGCAAATTGCTGCGCTTGATGAGAAGGACGTGCTTCAGCGAATTGACCGGACGACCACCTACGTTCGAGAGAACTGGCGAAAGGCCTTCGAGGCGCACAGCCGGCCCTCCAAGGAAGTTCCGGTCGAGGACTGGAAGCGCGTTTTCGAGCACGACTGGATTGCCCTTTAACGAGCAACGCGGAAGTCGCAACGGGTGCGCGATGTGCTCATGCTCGACTCACCTTCAGTCTTGCCGTTGGTGCCTGGAGGACCGGCAACTGAAACCCAGCGCTCGCGGCCGCAGGGCTTCGACGGCCCTGGCGTAAAGCTTCCATGACCGCACCAGGAGGGCTTGAGACCCTTCCGAGGCGTCGCCGCCACGAACTTGCCTGTCCGGCCGGCTCCGCCGCCCAGGCCCTCAACCGGCGGAGTTCTGGGCCACCTGCATCGCGGCCCTGTCCCTGGCCGGACAGCCGGGATGCGAACGACCGTGCTAAAAAGCCCGGCATTCCCATCACGACGACACAGCGAGACATGGACCTCAACTTCACCGAGGCGGAGCTGGCCTTCCGCACCGAGGTACGCGACTGGGTGCGGGCCAACCTGCCGTCCGACATCGCCCACAAGGTGCGGCATGCGCTGCGCCTGAGCAAGGACGACCTGCAGCGCTGGGCCAAGATCCTGGGCGCCAAGGGCTGGCATGGCTGGGCCTGGCCCAAGCAGTTCGGCGGCCCGGGCTGGAACGCCGTGCAGCGCCACCTGTTCGAGGAGGAATGCGCCCTCGCCTGCGCACCACGCATCGTGCCCTTCGGCCCGGTGATGGTGGCACCGGTCATCATGGCCTTCGGCACGCCCGAGCAGCAACAGCGCTTCCTGCCGGGCATCATGAGCGGCGAGGTCTGGTGGAGCCAGGGCTACAGCGAACCCGGCTCGGGCTCGGACCTGGCCTCACTGAAGTGCCGCGCCGAGCGCCAGGGCGACAAGTACATCGTCAACGGCCAGAAGACCTGGACCACGCTGGGCCAGTACGGCGACTGGATCTTCTGCCTGGTGCGCACCTCCACCGAGGGCAAGCCGCAGACCGGCATCAGCTTCCTGCTGATCGACATGAAGTCGCCCGGCGTGAGCGTCAAGCCCATCATCATGCTGGACGGCGAGCACGAGGTGAACGAAGTCTGGTTCGACAACGTCGAGGTGCCGGCGGAGAACCTGATCGGCGAGGAGAACAAGGGCTGGACCTATGCCAAGCACCTGCTCTCGCACGAGCGCACCAATATCGCCGACGTGAACCGCGCCAAGCGCGAGCTGGAGCGGCTCAAGCGCATCGCCAAGGCCGAGGGCCTGCTGGACGATGCCCGCTTCCGCGACCAGATCGCACTGTGCGAGGTGGACGTCGTCGCGCTGGAGATGATGGTGCTGCGCGTGCTGTCCGGCGAGCGCAGCGGCAAGCAGCCACTGGACGTCGCCGGCCTCCTGAAGATCCGCGGCAGCGAGCTGCAGCAGCGCTACACCGAGTTGATGATGCTGGCCGGCGGCCCTATGGCCCTGCCCTACATCCACGAGGCCATGGAGGCCGGCTGGCAGGGCGACCAATGGCTGGGCGGCGCGTGGATGGGCGGGGCCTCGCACGCCATCCCGCTGACGGGCAACTACCTCAACGTCCGCAAGACGACGATCTATGGCGGGTCCAACGAAGTGCAGCGCAACATCGTCGCGCAGACCGTGCTCGGCTGACAGGGAGACAGAGATGGATTTCGATTTCAGCGAAGACCAGCAGGCCTTGCGAGACGCCGTGCGCCGCTTCATCGACAAGGACTACGGTTTCGAGCGTCGCACGCGGATCGCGCGCGCCGGCGGCTTCGACCGCGACGCCTGGCAAGGCCTGGCGGGCCTGGGGCTGACCGCGCTGGCCGTGCCCGAGGCCCACGGCGGCCTGGGCTTCGGTGCCGTCGAGGCGATGGTGGTCATGGAGGAGCTGGGCCGCGGCCTCGTGCTTGAGCCGGTCGCCCAGGGCGCGCTGATCGCGCCGGCGCTGCTGCGGCAGGCGCCCGACGAGCTGCAGGCGGCCTGGCTGCCGCGCATCGCCGGCGGCGAGGCCCTGGTGGTGCTGGCCCATCAGGAAGCCAAGTCACGCTACCGGCTGAACCGGGTCGCCACGCGCGTCGTCGACGGCAGGCTGAGCGGCGTGAAGAGCCTGGTGCCGGCCGGCGACATCGCCGACGCGTTCATCGTGCCGGCCCGCGTCGCCGGCGCCGATGACGCCCGGGACGGCATCGCCCTCTACCTCGTCGAGCGCTCGGCGGCCGGCGTGCACACGCGGCCCTATTCGCTCCACGACGGCTCGCGTGCCGCCGAGGTGCACCTCGACAACACGCCCGCCCAGCTCATCGCCGGCCCCGAGCAGGGCCTGGCGCTGCTGGAGCTTGCCGCCGACATCGGCATCGCCGCGCAGGCCGCCGAGGCCGTCGGCGTGATGGAGCGCTACCTCGCGCTGACCGTCGACTACCTGAACACGCGCAAACAGTTCGGCGTCGCTATCGCCAGCTTCCAGGCACTGCGCCACCGCACGGCCGACGCGAAGATGCAGCTGGAGCTGGCCCGCTCCATGAGCTATTACGCCACGCTGCGCCTGGGCGACGCGGAGCCGGTGCGCCGCCGCGCGCTCTCGCAGGCCAAGGTGCAGCTCGGCAACGCCATGCGCTTCGTCGGCCAGCAATGCACGCAGATGCACGGCGGCATCGGCGTCACCGACGAATATGCCGGCAGCCATTACTTCAAGCGCCTGACCGTCATGGAGATGCAGTGGGGCGACACCCTGCACCACCTCGGCGAAGTCAGCGCGCGGATGCAGGACACTGCGGGGGTGTTCGCCTAACCTTGGAGACCGCCCGATGAAAGCACCCGTCCTCCTCCTGCTGCTCGCCGGCCTGGCGGGCCTCGCCCATGCCCAGGCGATGAAGCCCGGCCTGTGGGAGCTGAAGCAGACGCCCCAACTCGACCCCGAGCGCCAGGCCCAGATGGCGCAGGCGCAGAAGGCCATGGAGAGCATGTCGCCCGAGCAGCGCAAGATGATGGAGAGCATGATGGGCCAGCATGGCGTCAGCATGGGCTTCTCCGGCGGCGCGATCACGATCAAGGCCTGCATCACGAAGGAGCAGGCCGAGCGCAACATGACGCCGACCGGCGAACGCGGCAACTGCACGCACAACAGCCAGCGCAGCGGCAACGTCATCAAGACCCGCTTCGTCTGCACCGACCCGGTCGGCGAAGGCGAGAGCACGGTCACGCTCAAGGGCGGCGATGGCTTCAGCAACCAGGTCCGGATCACCCGGCAGCGCAACGGCAAGACCGAGACGACGACGATGAGCGGCGAGGGCCGCTGGCTGGGCAGCGACTGCGGTGACATCAAGCCGATGAAGGACCAGGCCAAGCCTTGAAACAGCGTCTCTCGCAAATTCTCTTCAGCCAGGGCTTCGGCACTCGCAGGCTGTGTGCAGGACTGGTCTGGAACGGTGAGGTGTCCGTCGGCGGTGCGGTCGTCGACGACCCCGATGCCGAGTTCGAAACCCAGGGCCTGCGCTTCACGGTCGACGGCCGGGAATGGCCCTGCTTCGACAAGGCACTCATCCTGCTGCACAAGCCGGCCGGCTACGAGTGCTCCCAAAAGCCCAAGCACCACCCCAGCGTCATGAGCCTGCTGCCCGCGCCGCTTCGCGAGCGCGGCGTGCAACCCATAGGCCGGCTGGACGAAGACACCACAGGCCTGCTGCTGCTGACCGATGACGGCGCCCTGATCCACAAGCTGACATCTCCCAAGCACCATGTGCCCAAGGTCTACGAGGCCCGCTGCAAGCATCCGCTGACGGCGGCAATGGCCGAGCAGCTGCTGGCCGGCGTCGAGCTCAAGGAGCCCGAAGGCAAGTTCCAGCGCCCGCCCGAGATCAGCAAGGTCGAAGCCGCCGAAATCGTCGACGAAACGCTGCTGCGCCTGACATTGCTGGAGGGCAAGTACCACCAGGTCAAGCGCATGGTCGCGGCGGTGGGCAATCGCGTCGAGGCCTTGCACCGGCCGCGCTTCGGCGCGCTGGGCTTGCCGGAGGATCTGAAGCCGGGCGAATGGCGCTGGGTCGCGAGCCCCTCCGAAGTCTGGGCCTGACAATCTCGCCCATGCGAGTTTTCAGAGGTTTCCACCACCCCGGCATCGCGCCTGCCTGCGCGCTGACCATAGGCAACTTCGACGGCGTGCACCGCGGTCACCAGGCCATGCTGGCACTGCTGCAGTCCGAGGCCCGCCACCGCGGCCTGCCCACCTGCGTGCTGACCTTCGAGCCGCACCCGCGCGACTTCTTCGCCGCCAGGCTGGGCAAGCCCGAGCTGGCGCCGGCCCGCATCGCGACGCTGCGCGACAAGCTGGTCGAGCTGGAGCGCTGCGGCATCGACCAGGTCGTCATCCTGCCCTTCGACGACAAGCTGGCCACGTTGCCGGCGCAGGACTTCATCCGCCAGGTCCTGGTCGACGGCCTGCACGCGCGCTACGTGCTCGTTGGCGACGACTTCCGCTTCGGCGCCAAGCGTCAGGGCGACTACGCCACGCTGGACGCGGCCGGCCAGGCGCGCGGCTTCGACGTCGCCCGCATGATGAGCTACGAGGTGCACGGCCTGCGCGTCAGCAGCTCGGCCGTGCGCGAGGCGCTCGCCGCGGGCGACATGGCCGCCGCCACCGCGCTGCTGGGTCGCCCCTATGCCATCTCGGGCCATGTCACGCATGGCCGCAAGCTCGGGCGCCAGCTCGGCGAGACCCGCGACGGCGCCGGCGACGGCTTTCGCACGCTGAACCTGCGCTTCACGCATGACAAGCCCGCAGCGGGAGGCATCTTCGCGGTGCTCGTCCACGGCCTGACACCCGAACCGCTGCCCGGCGTCGCCAGCCTGGGCCGCCGGCCCACGGTGGAGGACGCCGGCCGCGTGCTGCTCGAAGTCCATTGCCTGCACTGGCCACTGTGCCAGGAAGGGGGCTACGGTAAACTCGCCCGCGTGGAACTGCTGCACAAACTCCGCGACGAAGCCAAGTACGACGGGCTGGATGCGCTCACGGCCGCCATCGCCGCCGACACCGAGGCCGCGCGCAGCTTCCTGGCCACCCACGCCGCCCAGCGCCGCCAGACCACGCGCGACCGAATTTGAAGCGGCTCCCCGCCGCTCATCGCTGTCGCCCTCCCCGCTTCTCGATCGCCAGGCCCGCCGCCTGGCCGCACGCCATGACCACCCCGGACTACCGCTCCACGCTGAACCTGCCCGAGACCTCCTTCCCGATGCGCGGCGACCTGCCCAAGCGCGAGCCGGGCTGGATCCAGGAATGGGAGGAACATGGCGTCTACAAGAAGCTGCGCGACGCGCGCTGCGGCAAGCCGAAGTTCGTGCTGCACGACGGCCCGCCCTATGCGAACGGCCAGATCCACATGGGCCACGCGGTCAACAAGATCCTGAAGGACATGGTCGTCAAGGCGCGCCAGTTGGCGGGCTTCGATGCCGGCTACATCCCCGGCTGGGACTGCCACGGCCTGCCCATCGAGAACCAGATCGAGAAGACCTTCGGCCGCGGCCTGCCGCGCGACGAAGTGCAGGCCAAGAGCCGCGCCTATGCGGCCCAGCAGATCGAGCAGCAGCGCGCCGACTTCAAGCGCCTCGGCGTGCTGGGCGAATGGGACCGGCCCTACAAGACGATGGACTTCGGCAACGAGGCCGGTGAGATCCGAGTGCTGAAGCGCCTGTTCGAGCGCGGCTTCGTCTACCGCGGCCTCAAGCCGGTCTACTGGTGCTTCGACTGCGGCTCCTCGCTGGCCGAGTTCGAGATCGAGTACGCCGACAAGCAGTCGCCGGCCGTCGACGTGGCCTTCCTGAGCGCCGAGCCGACCAGGCTCGCGGCGGCCTTCGGCGTCGCCCCGCTGGCCAAGGATGCCTTCACCGTCATCTGGACGACCACGCCGTGGACCATCCCGGCCAACCAGGCGCTCAACCTCAACCCCGAGCTGCCCTATGCGCTGGTCGACACGCCCAAGGGCTATTTCGTCGTCGCCGAGGCGCTGGTGGAGAAGTGCCTGGCGCGCTGGCAACTGGAAGGCAGCGTCGTGGCCGTCGTGCCGGGTCGCAAGCTGGAGCTGCTGAAGTTCAAGCACCCGCTGGCCCATGTGCACCCAGGCTATGACCGCGAAAGCCCGGTGTATCTCGCCGACTACGCAACCGCCGATGACGGCACCGGCGTCGTCCACTCCGCGCCCGCCTACGGCCTGGACGACTTCCAGTCCTGCGTCGCCCATGGCCTGGCCTTCGACGACATCCTGAACCCCGTGCAGGGCAACGGCACCTATGCCGCCGACCTGCCGCTGTTCGGCGGCCAGCACATCTGGAAGGCCAACGCCGCCATCGCGCAAACGCTGCTGGACAACGGACGGCTGCTGGCCCAGTCCAAGCTGACGCACAGCTACCCGCATTGCTGGCGCCACAAGTCGCCCGTCATCTACCGCGCCGCAGCCCAGTGGTTCGTGCGCATGGACGAGGGCGAGGGCCTGTTCACCGTCGACAAGGCGCCCGACACGCTGCGCCGGACGGCGCTGGCCGCCATCGAGGCGACGAGCTTCTATCCCGAGAACGGCCGTGCCCGCCTGCACGACATGATCTCCGGCCGGCCCGACTGGTGCATCTCGCGCCAGCGCTCCTGGGGCGTGCCGCTGCCCGTCTTCCTGCACAAGGACACGGGCGAAGCCCACCCGAACACGCTGGAGTTCATCGAACGTGCCGCCCAGCTCGTCGAGCAAGGCGGCGTGGAGGCCTGGGCTCAGCTGGACGCCCGCGAATGGCTGGGCGACGAGGCCGTGCAGTACACCAAGGGCAACGACATCCTGGACGTCTGGTTCGACTCCGGCTCGACCTTCCAGCATGTGCTCAAGGGCAGCCATGCCGGCGCCGCCCACGAGACCGGCCCCGAGGCCGACCTCTACCTCGAAGGCCATGACCAGCATCGCGGCTGGTTCCACAGCTCGCTGCTGCTGTCCTGCGCAGTTCAGGGCCGGGCGCCCTACCGCGGCCTGCTGACCCACGGCTTCACCGTGGACAGCCAGGGCCGCAAGATGAGCAAGTCGCTGGGCAACGGCATCCAGCCGCAAGAGGTCAGCCAGAAGCTGGGCGCCGAGATCATCCGGCTGTGGGTTGCGGCTTCGGACTATTCCGGAGACATCGCCGGTGACGACAAGATCCTCGCCCGCGTCGTCGACGGTTACCGCCGCATCCGCAACACGCTGCGTTTCCTGCTGGCCAACGTCAGCGACTTCGATCCCGCCACGGACACCGTCGTGCCCGCTGAACTGCTGGAGGTGGACCGCTATGCGCTGGCCCGCGCGGCCGAGCTGCAGGCCGACATCCTGGCCCACTTCGAGCGCTACGAGTTCCATCCGGTCGTCGCCAAGCTGCAGGTCTACTGCTCCGAGGACCTGGGCGCCTTCTATCTGGACGTGCTGAAGGACCGTCTCTACACGACCGCGCCCAAGTCGCTGGCGCGCCGCTCGGCCCAGACGGCCCTGTGGCAGATCACCCAGGCCATGCTGCGCTGGATGGCGCCCTTCCTGAGCTTCACGGCCGAGGAGGCCTGGAAGATCTTTGCCGCCAAGAAGGCCGGCGAGAGCATCTTCACGGAGACCTACTGGGACTTCGGCGCCACCGATGCGGGCCTGATCGCGAAGTGGAACCGCATCCACGAGATCCGCGACGAGGTCAACAAGGCCATCGAGGCCGTGCGCGTGACCGGCGCCGTCGGCGCCTCGCTGCAGGCCGAGCTGACGCTGCAGGTCAACGAACAGGACGAGGCCCTGCTGCGCAGCCTGGGCGAAGACCTGCGCTTCGTCTTCATCACTTCCGCGGTCAAGCTGGTGTCCGCCACCGACCTGGGTGTCGTCGTCACGCCCAGCGCCCACGCCAAATGCGAGCGCTGCTGGCATTACCGTGCCGACGTGGGCAGCGTTGCCGCTCACCCGACGCTGTGCGGGCGTTGTGACAGCAACCTGTACGGTGCGGGCGAGACCCGCACCGTCGCCTGAGCCGGATCAGGGGAAGGCCGGGACGTTGGGTTCCCTGCCTTCAAAATGCGCCTCGGGATGGGTACGGTGGAGCAGCCGCTCGATCTCGCTCACCCGGGTGCGCGGCACATCGACGATGAGCAGGTAGTGCCCATCACCTATGGCCTGATCGAAGCGTTTCAGGCGCCGGCTCGGCGTCGAGCTGCCGATCATGCTGGCCGACCAGGTGCCCAGCATGGCGCCCACCGCGGCCAGTCCGATGACCAGCGCCGCGGGCGAGGCCGGGCCGAAGGCGAAGGCCGCCGCCACGCCGCCCGCCGCGCCCAGGCCCGAGCCAATCAGCGCCCCGTACTGCGCCGCCTCGACAAGGTCGGAGGTCTGCAGCACGTTGGCCGCATGCAGTCCCTCCATGGGCGCGCCCTCGGCAGCCACGAAATGGATGTAGTGCTCCGTGATGCGGGCGAGCAACAGCTCGTCCATCGTCCGCCGTGCACTGCCCAGGTCGGGCAGCAGCCAGTAGATGCGCTTTCGCATGGCTTCCTCCAATGGGAAGAGAGAGTCTTGCTTCTACCCCGCTTCGCCCCCGCCCACAAGCCCGGGGCCGGTGGCAAGTTACATTGACGCCCCGCGCATCGCGACCCGACCCATGCCCTCTCGTTCATCCTCCTCTACCGGCCTGACGGCCTGGCTGCTGATCGCCGCCGTCATCATCGTGGCCGACCAGTTCACCAAGATCCTGATCCTCGGCGCCTTCCGGCTGGGCGATGTGCATCCTGTCACCGGTTTTTTCAACCTTGTGCGCGCCCACAACTACGGCGCTGCTTTCAGCTTCCTGCACGGCGCCTCCGGCTGGCAGCGCTGGTTCTTCCTCGCGCTGGGTCTGGCCGCGGCCGGCTTCATCGTCTGGATGTTGCGCCGCCACGGCCACCAGAAGCTGTTTTCCTGTGCGCTGACGCTGATCCTTGGCGGCGCCCTGGGCAACGTCATCGACCGGGCCATCCACGGCTATGTCGTCGACTTCATCCAGGTTCATGCCGGCGGCTGGTATTTCCCCGCCTTCAACGTCGCAGACAGTGCGATCACCATCGGTGCCATCCTGTTGGTCCTCGATGAATTGCGCCGTGTCCGACGCACCTGAGCCGCCCTCACAGCATTACACGCCCTACGTTCCCGAGCCCGCCGTCGAGCTCGGCCCGCCGCTGCAGCACCTGCCCCTGTCGGCGCCGCTGCGCTGGCTGAGGCTGGGCTGGGCCGACCTGCGGCGCGCACCGGGCATAGGCACCTTCTTCGGCACCTGCTTCGCGCTGATGGGCCTGGCCGTGCTGGCCGTGTTCCGTCATGCCCCCATCTACACGCTGGTGCTGTGCGCCGGCTTCCTGCTGCTGGGGCCGCTGCTGTGCCTGGGCCTCTACCAAGTCAGCCTGCGCCTGGAGCGGCAAGAACGGCCCAGCATCGAGGACTCGCTGGGTGCCTGGCTGGCCAACGTCCGGCAGATCGCGATTTTCGGCTTCATGCTGCTCATCCTGGAGATGCTGTGGGGGCGCGCGGCCCTGGTCGTCTTCGCCGTCAGCTTCGACGGCATGCCGGACTTCGCCGGCTCGCTGCGGCAACTGCTCAATCCCCACAACCTGGGCTTCATCGTCGCCTACCTGGCCGTCGCCGCCGTCTTCGCCGGCCTGATCTTCGCCATCAGCGTCATCGCCATGCCATTGCTGCTGGACCGCGACACCGACGCCGTCACCGCCGCCCTGGCCAGCCTCAAGCTCTGCCTGACACAGCCCCTGGTCATGCTGTTCTGGGGGCTGCTCGTGACGGTGCTGATCGTGGGGGCCATGCTGCCGTACTTCGTCGGCCTCGTCGTCGTCGGCCCCTGGCTGGGCCATGCCAGCTGGCATGCCTACCGCGCCGCCATGGGCCCGCCCGGCGCGTGTTAGCGCAGTAGTTCACGCGCCTTCGCCGCGCCGAACGGTGACAATCGCGCGCCGCTTCCCGCCCCCCATGCTCCTCGACTTCGCCAGCCTGAGCCACTACGACTGGCTCGACGTCCCCCTGTGGGTCTTCGACCCCGAGCACCAGCGCAACCTCTGGGCCAATGCCGCAGCCCTGCGGTTCTGGCATGCGGACAGCGCTGAGGAGTTCCTGTCGCGTGACTTCTCCGAGCACGGCGAGACCGTGCGGGAACGCCTGGCCGTCACGGCGGCCGACCATGCCCAGGGCAAGATCGTCCGCGAGCAGTGGACCCTCTACCCCAAGGGCGAGCCGACGACGGTGATGCTGGTCTCGCGCGGCATACGCACGCCCGAACGCCGCCAGGTCATGCTGTTCGCGGCCGACTCGCTCGGCGGCGGCGCCGACCTCTCCATGCTGCGCGGCGTCGAGGCGCTGCAGCACACCTCCGTGCGCATCGCCGTGTTCGGCCTGCTGGGCGCGAGCACTGGCGAACTGCTGATGCGCAACCCCGCAGCGGCCCTCACCTTCGGCGATACGCAGCCACCCGCTGGCGGCAGCGAGTTCACCCGCCTGTTCGCCCACGCCCACGACGCCGACAGCATCCTGCGCCGCGTGCTGCGCGGCGAGACCTGCCGCCAGGACGTCGAGCTGCAGACCCTGAGCGGACTTTGCTGGCATGCGCTGGACGCCCGCCCCATGCGCGACCCCGTCACCGGCGATACCGTCATGCTCTTCAACGCGCGTGACATCGCCGACCTCAAGGCCAGCCAGGTTGCCCTCGTCGCCGCGCGCGAGGCGGCCGAGACCGCCAGCCAGGCCAAGAGCTCCTTCCTGGCCAACATGAGCCACGAGATCCGCACGCCGATGAACGGCGTGCTGGGCCTGACCGAGCTCGTGCTGCAGACCGAGCTCGACGAGCGCCAGCACCGCTTCATCAGCATGGCCCACCAGTCCGCCAAGGGGCTGATGACCATCATCAACGACTTGCTGGACGTGGCCAAGATCGAGGCCGGGCGCATCGTCATCGAGGAAACGCCGTTCAGCCTGCACGACTGCCTGGGCGAGGCGCTGCAGCCGCTGCTGCTGCAGGCCCATGAAAAACACATCCGCCTGCACACCCGCGTGCAGCCCGGCGTGCCGTCCTGGATCGTGGGCGATGCGCTGCGCCTGCGCCAGGTGCTCATCAACCTGGTCGGCAATGCGCTGAAGTTCACCGAGCATGGCGACGTGCGCATAGAGATCGCGCTGGCGGAGGTGAGGGAGGACGACCCGCCCGCGCGGCTGCGCCTGCGCGGCTCCGTGGTGGATACCGGCATCGGCATGACGCGTGACCAGATCGCGCAGATCTTCGACCCCTTCACGCAGGCCGACGGCAGCATCACGCGGCGCTACGGCGGCACCGGCCTGGGCCTGACCATCGTGCAGCGCCTGGTGGCGCTGATGGGCGGCAGTGTGGACGTCGAGAGCGAGCCCGGCGTCGGCTCCTCTTTCAACTTCGAGGTCGTGCTGCGCCGCGTCATCTGAGAATCCGGGTTAGGGCCGCGTTTTCGCACCTCTGTCATCGCCGCGATGACATACTCAGTCGCAACGTTTGCCACCGAGGTCGTCCATGCTGCTCAAGCCCGCCCTGGTCTCTGCCGCGCTGCTGCTCGCCAGCACCCTTGCTGCCGCCGCCACGCCGATCACGCTGACCTCCAACGGTCCCAACCAGTGGTCCGGCAGCTTCTCCGCCGCCAGCACCGGCGCCAACACCTTCACGCTGGATCTCTCCAGCCTGTCGGGCTGGACGGCCATCGACCTGAACGCCGTCATCACCGCCAACTTCGCGGGCGGCAGCGGCTTCGACGTCACCGGCGTCACCTTTGACGGCAATACCTTCACGCCCGATGTCAACCTGACCCTGCCCGGCGGCATCGGCCTCGACGCCTGGACCTACACGGCCAGCAACCTGACGCCCAGTCTGCACACGCTGGTCGTCACCGGCAACCTGATCGGCGGCACGGTCGGCTTCACCGGCTCGCTCAACATCCAGGCCCAGCCGGTGCCCGAGCCCGAAAGCTATGCGCTGATGCTGCTGGGCCTCGCCGCCGTCGGTGCCATCGCGCGCCGCCGCAGCAGCCGCTGACCGGCGGCAGTCGCTCTGACCCAGGCCGGCCATGCGCCGGCCTGGCCGTTTTCAGGGCCGCAGTATGGCGCTGCCGGTCAGCCGGCGGGCTTCCAGATCGCGGTGCGCCTCGGCCACCTCGGCCAGTGCGTAGCGCTTGTCGATGCGGATCTTGACCTGGCCGCTGGACACCATGCCGAAGAGCTCGTCGCCCATGGCCTGCGCGGCCTCCTGCGTCGCGATATGGGTGAAGAGGGTGGGCCGCGTCACGTAGACCGACCCCTTGGCCGCGAGCGTGCCGATGTTGATCGGCGCCACCGGCCCCGAGGCCGCGCCGAAGCTGGCCAGCAGGCCAAAGGGCGCCAGGCAGTTCAGCGAGCCCTCCCAGGTGTCCGCGCCCACCGAGTCGTAGACCACCTTCACGCCGCGGCCGCCGGTGATGTCGCGCACCCGCGCCGCGAAATCCTCGCTGCGGTAGTTGATCGCATGCGCTGCGCCGCTCTGCAGCGCAAGCTGGCATTTCTCGGCGCTGCCCGCGGTGCCGATCAGTTGCAGGCCCAACGCTCGAGCCCATTGGCAGGCGATCAGGCCCACACCCCCGGCCGCCGCGTGGAAGAGCACGAAGTCGCCCGCCCGCAGCCCGCCCTGGGGCAGGGTCTTGCGCAGCAGGTACTGCACCGTCAGCCCCTTGAGCATCATGGCCGCCCCGGTCTCGAAGTCGATGGCATCAGGCAGCTTGAGCACGGCCTTGGCCGGCATCACGCGCGCCGTCGCATAGGCGCCCGGCGGCTGGCTGGCATAGGCCGCGCGGTCGCCCGCCTTCAGGTGGGTCACGCCCTCTCCAACCGCCTCCACGACGCCCGCGCCCTCCATGCCCAGCCGCGCCGGCAGCGGCAGCGGGTAGCTGCCGTTGCGGTGGTAGACATCGATGTAGTTGAGCCCGCAGGCCTCGTGGCGGATGCGGATCTCGCCCGGCCCGGGCGCGCCGACCTCCACGTCCACCAGCTTCATCTGCTCCGGCCCGCCCGGGGCGTCAATCACCACGGCCTTCTCATTCATCACGGCGCTCCTTGTTGCGTTGTCGGCTATCGTGCCAGCCCTTTGCCCCGCGCGCGCCGCCCGATGAAGCTGACCCCACGCCTCGCCCTGCTGTTGACGCTGCCGCCCCTGCTGTGGGCCGGCAATGCGGTCGTCGGCCGGCTGGTGCGCGACGACATCCCGCCGATGGCGCTGAACGGGCTGCGCTGGCTGCTGGCCTTCGCGCTGCTCGCGCCGCTGGCGCGCCGGCTGCTGACCCGCCCCGGCGACGCGCTAAGGCGCTGGCGCGGCCTGGCCTGGCTGGGTTTCCTCGGCATGGGCTGCTACAACGCGCTGCAATACCTGGCCCTGCACACCTCGTCGCCGCTGAACGTCACGCTGATCACGGCCAGCATGCCGGTCTGGATGCTGGGCGTGGGCGCCGTCTGCTACGGAGTCAGGCCGCGGCGGCGCCAGTTGGCCGGCGCAGCGCTGTCGCTGGCCGGCGTGGCGGTCGTCATTGCGCGTGGCGACCCCGCGGCACTGCTGGCCGTGCATTTCGTGCCTGGAGACCTGCTGATGCTGGTGGCCATCTTCACCTGGGCCGTCTACTCCTGGATGCTGGCGCGTCCGGCGCCGGGGCTGCGCCCCGGCGAACGACCGGACTGGAACTGGGCCGAGGCGCTGATGGCCCAGCTGATGTTCGGCGTCGTCTTCTCGGGCGTGGCGGCCGGTGCGGAGCAGTTCGTCGCGCCGGCGGCCATCCACTGGAGTCCCACCCTCGTCGCGGTGCTGGCCTATGTCGCCATCGGCCCCTCGCTGATCGCCTACCGCTGCTGGGGCCTGGGCGTAGCCGAGGCCGGGCCGGCGCTGGCCGGCTTCTTCGTCAACCTCACCCCGGTGTTCGCGGCCGTCATCTCGGCCGCCCTGCTGGGCCTGGCGCCAGCCTGGTACCACGGCGTGGCCTTCGCGCTGATCGCCGCGGGCATCCTGGTCTCGTCGCGCTGATGCGGGTGCTGCACGCCGACGACCGTCTGGTCGTCATCGACAAGCCGGCAGGCCTGCTCAGCGTGCCGGGGCGTACCGAGCCCGACTGTGCCAGCGCCCGCGTGCAGGCGCTCTTCGCCGACGCGCTGATCGTGCATCGCCTCGACCAGGCCACCTCCGGCCTGCTGCTGTTCGCCCGCGGCGTCGAGGCCCAGCGCGAGCTCAGCGCCGACTTCGCCGAGCGCCGCGTCGGCAAGGTCTACATCGCCGTCGTCGCAGGCCACCTGGAAGGCGAAGGTCACATCGACCTCCCGCTGGCGGCGGACTGGCCCAACCGGCCGCGCCAGCAGGTTGACCATACACGCGGCAAACCGTCGCAGACGCGCTGGCGCGCGCTGGCCCATGAGGGCGGGCACACCCGCGTCGCGCTGGAGCCGCTGACCGGCCGCAGCCACCAACTGCGCGTCCACATGGCTGCGCTGGGCCATGCCATCCTTGGCGACACGCTGTATGCCCCGCCCGCCATCGCCGCCGCCAGCCCGCGCCTGCTGCTGCATGCCAGCGAGTTGCGCGTCGCCGGCCACCACTTCCTCTGCCCTCCGGAGTTCTGAATGCACCTCTACATCGTCACCGGCAGCTCCCGCGGCCTGGGAGCCGCCCTCGCCCGGCAGCTCGCGCAGCCCGATCACACCGTCATCGGCATCGCCCGCCAGCCCAATCCGGCGCTGGATGCCGAGCAATGGGCGCTGGACCTGGCCGACCCGCTGCCCGCCGCCGAGCGCCTGCAGGCCTGGTTGCGCGCCCACACGGGCTGGCACGGCGCCACGCTGATCAACAACGCGGCGCTGCTCAGCGATCCCGGCCCGCTGGCGGGCTCCGACCTCGCCGGCCTATCCGCCGCCATGCGCGTCGGCCTGGAGGCGCCCGCGCTGCTGAGCCGCGTCTTCCTGGCCGAGACGACGGACGTGCCCACGCGCCGCATCCTCAACATCTCGTCCGGCCTGGGCCGGCGCGCGATGGCCGGCAGCGCGGCGTATTGCGCCGTGAAGGCCGGGCTGGACCATCTGAGCCGGGCGCTGGCGCTGGAGGAACCGGGCGTGGGCATCGTGTCGCTGGCCCCTGGCGTCATCGACACCGACATGCAGGTGCAGCTGCGCGGCGCCGATCCCGGCCGCTTCCCCGAGCAGACCCGCTTCCAGGGTCTGAAGGACGGCGGCCAGTTGCAGACCGCCGAGGCCACTGCGGCGGCCATTGTTCGGTTTATGTTGCGGCCAGACTTCGGAAAAACCATAGTCGCCGACATTCGAGAAGCTTGAAAATCATGCAACGAGCCACTATCTCTGGCTCGTTCCCTTACTTTCTCCGGAGACTCCGCTTGAATCGCATCCTTGCCGTGAGCCTGGCCACACTGCTAGCCCTCGCCCTGCCCGCCCATGACGCCGAGGCCAAGCGCCTGGGCAGCGGTGGCATCAAGCGCAGCACGCCCGCCCAGACCACACCGAACACGCCTCCGGCCCAGCAGCCCGCCGCGCCTCAGCAGGCCGCCCCGGCCAAGCCCGTCACGCCACAGCAGGCCGGCGCCGCGGCGCCGGCTCCCAAGCGCTCCTGGCTGGGCCCCATCGCCGGCCTGGCCGCCGGCCTGGGTCTGGCAGCGTTGGCCAGCCACCTCGGCTTCGGTGGCGAGCTGGCCAGCATCATGACCATGGTCTTGCTGGGCCTGGTGGCGCTGTTCGTCATCCGCTTCCTGATGCGCCGCTTCGCCGCGCCGAAGGCGCCGCAGCTGGCCAGCGCCAACGGCATGGCCTTCGATGCGCAGCCCCAGCCCGCCCAACCGGCATGGCAGCCTCAGCCCGCATCCTCCGCGGCACCTGTGGCAGCGGCCGCCGCAACGGGTGTTGCGGCCGCCTCGGTACCGGCCGACTTCGACGCCGCCGGCTTTGAGAAGATCGCCAAGCAGGTGTTCATCCGCCTGCAGGCCGCCAACGACGCCGGCGACCAGGCCGACCTGCGCCGCTTCACGACGCCGCAGATGTACGCCAGCATCCAGCAGGAGCTGCTGGAGCGCGGCGGCAAGGCCCAGCGCACCGAGGTGCTGCAACTGGACGCCAGCGTCGTGGACGTCGCGACGGAGGATGGTCAGCAGATCGTCTCCGTGCGCTTCTGGGGCCTGGTGCGCGAAGCCAGCGATCAGGCTGCCGGCGACTTCGACGAGATCTGGCATCTGGCCAAGTCCGGCGAGGGCTGGCTGATCGCCGGCATCCAGCAGAGCGCATGACGGAAGTCACAGCGGGTTAGACCCGAGTCCAACCCGGTCGAGAATGGGCGCTTTGAGCGCCCATTTGCTTTTGAGCATCCTATGACCCGTCTCCGTTCCTCCCTCTGCGCGATTGGCACCGCCCTGCTGGCCGCCTGCGCCGCGCCGACCGCACCGACCGCGGTCGTCGCACCGAATGCCAACCTGCTCGCCCAGGGCATCCCGCCCGTGCCCCAGAGCCTGGCCGACGCGATAGTCCGCTACAACGACTTCCGCGGGCATACGTTCGCCGATTGGCATCCGACCCAGCGCGAGATGCTGGTCAGCCATCGCAAGGCAGGCGCCAACACGGCGCAGATCTTCCGCGTGACGACCCCGCTGACCGACGGTGAGCAGCTGACCGACGGCGTCGACCCGGTCACGCGCGCCAGCTACGAGCCGCGCCTGGGCCAGTACATCGTCTTCGAGCGCGCCACGGGCGGCAACGAGGTGGGCCAGATCTATCGTCTGGCGCTGGACCAGGCCGGCGCCCAGCCGGTGCTGCTGACCAGCCCCGACGAGCGCCACGCCATCAACACCTGGCTGCGCAAGAGCGGCCAGCTGATCTATTCGTCCGTGCCCATCGACCGCACCGCCCAGGGCGGCACGCGCAGCAAGATCGCGACGACGCTGTGGCTGATGGACCCCGCCAAGCCGGAAGGCCGCCGCAAGCTCGCCGAGCTGGATGGCGGCGGCTGGGCCGCGGGTCGGCCCTCGCCGGACGAGCGCCTGGTGACGCTGACGCGCTACCTGTCGGCGAATGAATCGCAGATCTGGATGCTGGACATCGCCAGCGGCGTGGCCAAGCAGATTGCGCCGGCCGTCGGCAGCCAGGAGGCCCAGGCCACCTATTCGCCGGCCGGCTGGGCACCCGATGGCCGCTGGCTGTGGATCGCAAGCGATCGCGCCGGCGAGTTCCGCGAGCTGATGAAGCTGGACCTCGCCAGCGGCCGCATCGACCGCGTCAGCAGCCACATCCCCTGGGACGTCAGTGGCGTCACGCTGACCGACGACGGCACCAAGCTGGCTGCGCAGTTCAACGTCGACGGTCGCGACGAGCTGCACTTCTTCGACGCGGCGACGGCCAAGGAACTGCCTGCCCCGGCCACCCTGCCCAACGGCAACGTCGGCACGGCCTCCTTCCACCGCGACCGCGGTGAGCTGGCCTTCTCGATCAGCAACGCCCAGGGCCCCAGCCAGATCTATTCGCTGGGCACGGACGGCCAGGTCCAGCAATGGACCCGTGCTGCCGCCGCCCCCGGCATGGACACCTCGGGCTTCAGCGAGCAGAAGATCGTGCGCTGGAAGAGCTTCGACGGCACGACCATCTCCGGCCTGCTGACGGCGCCGCCCAAGAAGTTCGCCGGCAAGCGCCCGGTGCTGATCTCCATCCACGGTGGCCCCGAGTCGCAGGCCAGCTTCGGCTTCCTGGGGCGCAACGCCTACTTTGTGCAGGAACTGGGCATGGCGCTGATCCAGCCCAACGTGCGCGGCTCCAGCGGCTATGGCAAGAGCTTCCTGGCCATGGACAACGGCTTCAAGCGAGAGGACTCGGTCAAGGACATCGGCGCCCTGCTTGACTGGATCGCCACCCAGCCCGACCTCGACGCCTCCCGCGTGCTGGTCATGGGCGGCAGCTACGGCGGCTATATGACGCTGGCCGTGTCGACGCATTACGCGGACCGCATCGCCGGCTCAATCGACGTCGTCGGCATCTCGCACTTCGTGACCTTCCTGAACAACACCGAGAGCTACCGCCGCGACCTGCGGCGCGTGGAGTACGGCGACGAGCGCGACCCGGCGATGCGGGCGCACCTGGAGAAGATCTCGCCGCTGACCAATGCGGCCAAGATCAAGAAGCCGCTGTTCGTCGTCCAGGGCAAGAACGACCCGCGCGTGCCCTATACCGAGGCCGAGCAGATCGTCGCGACGGTGCGCCAGGGCGGCACGCCGGTCTGGTATCTGCGCGCCGACAACGAGGGCCATGGCTTCCAGAAGAAGGACAACCAGGACTACCAGTTCTATGCGACCGTGCTGTTCCTGCAGCAGACCGTGCTGAAGTAAGGCCTTCCCAGGCCCCTGCACAGGCCAGGCATCCGGCAAGGGTGCCTGGCCTTTTTGTCGGCCGTTCCCCTTCGGCGGGACCGTACGGCGGCGCCGAAGGCCGGCGCTCAGCCGACCAGATTGGCCAGCGTCAGCAGCGCCAGCAGCAGCATCCACAGCACCACCGAGCGCCAGACCAGGCCGACGACGCTCTGCAGATGGCCCAGTTGCGGCAGCGCACCGGCCGTCGAGCCCGCAGCGCCGGTGGCGTCCGGCTCGGAGCCTGCGTCGAAGGTCTTGCTGCGATCCGGCGTGATGCCGGGCGCGGCCGCGCCGCCCAGCTGCAGGCCCACGGCACCGGCCGCAGACGCGAGGATGATGCCCTCGTTGGGATGCAGCCAGAGGCTGGCATCGCGGCGCCAGCCGTTCACTGCCTCCTCGAAGTTGCCGACGATGGCGAAGCCCGTCGCCGTGAGCCGCGCGGGCAGGTGGTCTATCCACGTGAAAGCCTGGCGCGACAGGGCCAGCAGGCGCGTGTTGGTGGGCGCATCCAGCGTGCGGCTCTTGAAGGCCCAGTAGCGGCCGGCGAACTCGGCCATGCGGTAGACCACCGCGCCGGCAGGCCCCAGGCCCAGCGTCGAGCAGACGATGAACCAGAAGAACACACCGAAGACATGGCGGTGCGCGGCCAGCAGCGAATGCTCGATGACATGGCGGATCAGCTCGGTGCGCGGCAGCTCGCTCGCGTCCAGATGGCGCCACTCGGCCAGCAACTGGCGCGCGGTGGCGTCGTCGCCGCGCTCCAGCGCGTCGCGGATGTCCGTGAAGTAGTGGCTGAACTGGCGGAAGCCCAGCGTCATGTACAGGACCAGCACGTCCATTCCCAGCGCCAGCAGCAGGCTGAAATGGCGCAGGGCCAGGAAGACCAGCGCGACGACCAGGCCCGGCACGAGCACGGTGATGGACCAGACGACGAGGGCATGGTGCTCGTCGCCGGCATCGAAGTTGCGTCCCGTCCAGCGCACCCAGGCGATGACCGACTGGTGCACCCGGTTGCCATGTCTCAAGGGCTTCAGTTGCTCACACAACAGGGCCAGCAGCACCGCGAAGAAATTCATGGGCGCGGATGATAGTGCCCGGGTCAGGCGCTGCTCAGCAAACGGTAGAGGTTGCGCAACATCGCGGCCGTCGCGCCCCAGATGAAGTACTCGCGCTGGGGGCCCTGCCAGGGCATGGACAGGAAGCGCCGCTCGGCCCCGGCGAACTCGAAGCGGTGGTGGCGGTGATGGGCAGGATCCATCAGCCAGTCCAGCGGCACCTCGAAGGCCTCAGCGACCTCGACATCGTCGAGTCGCAGCGTGAAGCCGGGTTCGACGAGGGCCACGACCGGCGTGACCTGGAAGGCCGTCACGGTCGAGTAGAGCGGCAGTTGGCCGATGACCTCGATGTAGCGGCGCGACAGGCCGATCTCCTCCTCGGTCTCGCGCAGCGCGGTCGCCACGGGACCGTCGTCCTCGGGCTCGACGCGACCGCCGGGGAAGCTGATCTGGCCGGCATGGTCGCGCAGATGGTCGGTGCGGCGCGTCAGCAACAGCTTCAGCCCCGCCTCATGCTGGACGAGCGGCACCAGCACGGCGGCATTGGCGGGCGGACGATCCGAGAACAATCCGCCGTCGCCGACGTATTCGGGCGTCCAGCCCGACGAGGCCTGCAGTCGATTGCGAACGGCCGCGGCAGTCAGGGCCTGGGGTGGCAGGGCCGGCAGGTCGCTGTCGGTGCGCGTGACGGGCACCAGTTGGGGCTGGGTGATGACGGGGCGTTTCATGGCGACAAAGACAAAAGCCGCCGTGAGCGTAGGCCCAGGGCGGCTTGAGTGCAGCAAGCGTGCTGCTTAGGCCAGCTTTTCCTTGATGCGGGCCGACTTGCCCGAACGCTCACGGAGGTAGTACAGCTTGGCGCGGCGGACGTCACCGCGACGCTTGACTTCGATCGACGCGATCAGCGGGCTGTAGAGCTGGAAAGTACGCTCGACGCCTTCGCCGCTGGAGATCTTGCGGACGATGAAGCTGCTGTTCAGGCCGCGGTTGCGCTTGGCGATGACGACGCCTTCGTAGGCCTGCACGCGCTTGCGGCTGCCTTCAACGACGTTGACGCTGACGATCACGGTGTCGCCGGGGGCGAAGGCCGGGATGGTCTTGTTCAGGCGAGCAATTTCTTCTTGCTCGAGGGTTTGGATCAGGTCCATCTGTACTCCTAGGGATCTTGGCGGACCGCTATTTATCGGTTGGGTTTGCAGCCGAAGGTCCGTAAAGACCTTCAGTCCACTCGACCCGCCAGAGGATCGGACAGCCCGCAAGTATAGCCCGGGATCACGGGTTTTGCCTAGATTTGGCCAGGAAGGCCTCGTCGGCCTTGCTCAGGAGGCCGGCCGCGCGGGCCGCTGCAATCAGATCGGGCCGCCGGGCAGCCGTCAGCGCCAGCGACTGCTCGCGGCGCCAGCGCCGGATGTCGGCGTGATGGCCGGAGAGCAGCACCGCCGGCACCTCGCGGCCGTCGGGCAGGACCTCGGGGCGGCTGTAGTGCGGGCAGTCCAGCAGGCCGTCGGAAAAACTGTCCTGCTGGTGCGACTTGGCATCACCCAGCACACCGTCCTGCAGCCGAGCGACGGCGTCCAGCAGCGCCAGCGCGGGCAACTCGCCACCCGACAGCACGAAGTCGCCCAGACTGAGCTCCAGCGTCACATGGCGGTCCAGCACGCGCTGGTCTATGCCCTCGTAGCGCCCGCACAGCAGGATGGCGCCCGGGCCGGCGGCCAGCGCCTGCACGCGGGACTGGTCGATACGGGCGCCAGTGGGCGTGAAATGGATGACGGCGGGCGCCGCCTCGCCGCGGTCCGCCTTGACGGCCGCCAGGGCCTTCTCCAGCGGCTCTGCCAGCATGACCATGCCGGGACCGCCACCGTAGGTGCGGTCGTCGACGCGGCGATAGTTGTCCTCGGCGAAATCGCGCAGCGGCCACAGTCGCACGTCGACCTGGCGGCTCTCGAAGGCGCGCCGCGTGACGCCATGCGTCAGATGCGGCGCGAAGAGCTCCGGAAAGATCGTCAGGACGTCGAAGCGCATGGCAGCGGCGTCAGTAGTCCACGCCCCAGTCGACGCGGATCTGGCGCTCCGCCAGGCTGACGTCGTCGACGAAGGCCTCGACGAAGGGGATCAGGCGCTCCTGGTCCGGCTTGGCCGGCTCGGCGACGCCGGGCGGCAGGATGCGCAGCACGGCATGCGCCCCGGTGTCGATGAGGCCGATGACGCGACCAAGGGCCTGGCCCTCGCGGTTGACGACGTCCAGGCCGATGAGATCGACCCAGTAGTACTCGCCGTCGCCCGTGCGCGGGAAATCGGCGCGCGAGACCCACAGTTCCCAGCCACGCAGCGCCTCGGCGCCATTGCGGTCGGCGATGCCCTCGGCGCTGGCGACGATGCCCTCGCCATGCTCGCGCACGGACAGCACCGTCAGCATCTGCCGACCCGGCTTGGGGGCGTCGCTCTTCAGGAACCAATGCTTGGCGTTGAAAAGGGCGTCGCCCTGGTTGGAATAGGCCTGCACCTTGAACCAGCCCTTGACGCCCCAGGCGTCGAGGATGCGTCCGACCTGGATCAGGTCATCCGGCCAGGCGGCGTCAGAAGCAAAAGACGGCGCCGAAGCGCCGTCTTTCTGAGGCTTGTTGCCTGCCACGCCTGCTTAGGCGGCAGCGACGGCGGCCGTCTTGGCCTCGCCCACCAGGCGGGCGACGGTGGGCGACAGCTGGGCGCCGACGCCGATCCAGTAGCTCACGCGATCCTGCTGAACACGCAGCTTCTCGGCGGCGCCGGAGGCGACGGGGTTGTAGAAGCCGACGCGCTCGATGAAGCGGCCGTCACGGCGCTGGCGGCTGTTGGCCACGACGATGTTGTAGAAGGGGCGCTTCTTGGAGCCGCCGCGAGCCAGACGAATCACAACCATGATGTTTCCTAAAAATTGGGCGACCACCGCGCGAGGAGACACTCAGGGCGAGCAAGTCGAATAGCAGGAACCCCTGCCGGGGGCGGCACTGTAGATACGCCGCAGCCATCTGCGACCAGCACCAAACCCAGCATTATAAACTCGACGGAGTCCATTTCCAGCAGTTTCCCAAGACTTCCGATGTCACAGCCCTCCCCTGCCGCCCAGCCGCTGACGATACGCCCCAGCACCGACACCGACCTGGCCGCCATCCAGGCCATCTATGCCCAGGCCGTGCGGGAGGGCACCGGCACCTTCGAGACCGAGGTGCCCGGCATCGATGAGATGGGCCGGCGCCGCACGGAGGTGCTGGGCCGCAACCTGCCCTGGCTGGTCGCCGAGCGCGACGGCCAGGTGCTGGGCTACGCCTACGCCAACTACTTCCGCCCCCGGATGGCCTACCGCTTCTGCGTCGAGGACTCGATCTATCTTGCCCCGGCCGCCCAGGGCCAGGGCGTGGGCCGGCTGCTGCTGGCCGAGCTGATGGCCCGCTGCGAGGCCGCTGGCGCACGCCAGATGCTGGCCGTCATCGGCGACGCGGCCAATGCCGGCTCGGTCGGCGTGCATACGGCGCTGGGCTTCCAGCACACCGGCCTGCTGAAGAGCGCCGGCTGGAAGTTCGGCCGCTGGCTGGACGTCGTGCTGATGCAGCGCACGCTGGGCCTGGGCGACAGCGTGGCGGCCGAATGAGCGCCGCCGTCAAGCACAAGGCCGTCGCGACCTGGCTGGCCCTGCTGGTGGGCGTCTTCGGCCTGCACCGCTTCTACCTGCACGGGCCGAAGGACCGCTGGGCCTGGGCCTTCCCGCTGCCAACGCTGCTGGGCCTGATCGGCCTGCAGCGCATGGACCACCTGGGGCAGGACGACCGGCTGGCCTGGGTGCTGATCCCGCTGCTGGGCATCAGCCTCGTCGCCGCCCTGCTCGGCGGCATCCTCTACGGCCTGACGCCGGACGAGCGCTGGAACGAACGCTTCAACGCCGGCCGCCCCGCCTCGACGGGCGGCTGGCCCGCCGTCATCGGCGTCGTGCTCTGCCTCTTCATCGGCGGCACGACGCTGATGGCGACCATCGCCTTCAGCGCCCAGCGCTATTTCGAGTCCCAGGTCGGTCAGTAGAGGGCAAAGCTGATCCAGTAGCAGATGCCGGCCACCAGCGCGGCGGCCGGGATCGTGAAGATCCAGGCCCAGACGATGCTGCCGGCCACGCCCCAGCGCACGGCTGAGGGGCGCTGCACCGAACCCACGCCGACGATGGCGCCGGTGATGGTGTGCGTGGTGGACACCGGCACGCCCAGCGCCGTCGCCAGGAACAGCGTGATGGCCCCGCCGGTCTCGGCGCAGAAGCCGCCCACCGGCTTGAGCTTGGTGATGCGCTGGCCCATGGTCTGCACGATGCGCCAGCCCCCGAACATCGTACCCAGGCCGATGGCGATGTAGCAGGCGCCTATGACCCAGGTCGGCGGGGCATGGTCGCCGACGCCCACCATGCCCGCGGCGATCAGCAGCATCCAGATCAGGCCGATGGTCTTCTGCGCATCGTTGCCGCCATGGCCCAGGCTGTACAGACCCGCCGACACGAGCTGCAGGCGCCGGAACCAGCGGTCTATGCGCAGCGGCGACTTGTGCCGGCAGACCCAGGACACGATGACCATCATCAGCGAGCCCAGCAGATAGCCCAGCAGCGGCGAGATGACGATGAAGGCGACGGTCTTCCAGATGCCCGCGGCGACCAGCGCCTTCGTGCCGGCCTTGGCCACGACCGCACCCGCGATGCCGCCGATCAGCGCATGCGAGGAGCTCGACGGGATGCCCCACCACCAGGTGATGGCGTTCCACGCGATGGCGCCTATCAGCGCGCCGAAGACGACATGGTGGTCGACGACGCCGGGCTCGACGATGCCCTTGCCTATCGTCGCCGCGACCTTGAGCTGGAAGAAGGCGACGGCGACGACGTTGAAGAAAGCGGCGAACAGCACGGCCTGCTGGGGCTTGAGCACGCCGGTGGAAACGACGGTGGCGATGGAGTTGGCCGCGTCGTGGAAACCGTTCATGAAGTCGAACAGCAGGGCCAGCACGACGAGCAGGGCCACCACCCAGAAGGCGATCTCAGCGGATGCCATCGGTGCGCCGGATCAGGAATTCTCGAGGACGATGCCCTCGATCAGATTGGCTACGTCCTCGCAGCGGTCGGAAATGGATTCCAGTTGCTCGTAGATCGCCTTGAGCTTGATGAGCTCACGCACGTCGGCCTCCTCGCGGAACAGGCGCGACATGGCCGCGCGCATGACGCGGTCGGCATCGGACTCCAGGCGGTCGATCTCCTCGCAGGTCTTCAGCGCCGCCTCGGTCGTGGCCGGCTTGCTGAGGTTGGGCAGCAGCGTGACGGCGTGCTGCACGCGCTCGCAGCAGCGCACGGACAGCGTGGCAAGCTGCAGCACCTGCTCGGGCACGACACGCACGTCGTACAGGGACAGCGTCTCGGACGAGTCCTGCAGCAGGTCGAGGATGTCGTCCATCGCGTTGATCAGGCTGTGGATCTGCTCGCGGTCGATGGGCGTGATGAAGGTGCGGTGCAGCAGGCGGTTCACCTCGGCGGTGACACGGTCGGCGGCATGCTCGGCCTTGTCGACCTCGTCCGCGTACTGCTGGCGCAGCGCCGGGCTGGCGTAGTTCTCGATCATCTTCTGGAAGGCGCGTGCGCCCTCCAGGATGAAGCTGCCGTGCTCGTTGAACAGCTCAAAAAAATTGCCCTCGCGGGGCAGTAGCTTGCCAAACAGCATGGCCATCCTTGGATTTCTTGAAGGCGCGCAGTTTAGCGGGCACCGTCATGGAATCGTCATCAAACCGACCGGAAGATGAGGTACCCAGCCTCGGTCGAACACGCCCCACCCAGGGGAACTCCGGCTTCGACAGCTCGCCCATGCGCAGAGCCGAAGGGCACGAAGGCGGCCGGTCCGAAGCCCGCGCCATGACCAATGCAACCGGCTTGCCGGCGAAGATCGAGAACAGCGGCCAAGGGCCGCCCCGGGTCAGACGGAGAGCGGACCGAGGCGCTCGATGCGCTGCACCTGCCAGCCAGCGCCGACGGCCAGGTGGACCAGCTCGGGCGCGACCTCGAGCAGCGGCCGCAGCACGAAGGCGCGCTCGCCCATGCGGGGGTGAGGCAGCGTCAGCCGCGGGGTATCCAGGACCAGATCGGCATAGAGCAGCAGATCCAGATCCAGCGTGCGCGGGGCATTGCGATACGGACGCTCGCGGCCATGCAACTGCTCGATGGCCTGCAGCGCGTCCAGCAGCTCGATGGGCGAGAGGGCAGTGTCCAGCGCCGCGACGGCGTTCAGAAAGTCCGGGCCGCCGGCATCCACCGGAGCGCTGCGCCAGACGCTGGACAGGGCGGCGACCTGCGTTCCCGGTAGGACCGCCAGGCGCAACGCCGCCTGCGTCAATGTCGCTGAGAGATCGGCGCCGAGGTTGGCACCGAGGCCGACATAGGCGCGCGCAGTCACTCGGCGCTGGAGACGGGCGCCGCGGCGCCCTCCCCGCCTCCGCCCGGCTTGCGGCGACGCCGGCGGCGCTTCTTGGCGGGTGCGTCACCGGCGTCCCGCTCGGCCGTCTCGGCGGCAGGAGTCTCAGGCCGCGGCGCACGCACGGCGCGGGGCGCCTTCTGCTGGGCCGTGCGGGCGTCGGCCAGCAGCGCCTGGCGGTCTTCGTCACTGCCCAACGCGAAGTCTTCCCACCAATCGGCCAGCGAGGCGTCGATCTCGCCGACATCGGCGCGCAGGCGCAGGAAATCGAAACCGGCGCGATAGCGCGGCTGCTCGATGAGGCTGAACACGCCCGAGCCCGAACGACGTTCGAAGCGGGTCTGCATCATCCAGATCTCGCGCATGTCGGCGGCCAGCTTGCCGCGGCCGGAGATGTCGCCGATGCGGGCGTCGAAGACGGCGTCGATGGCCTGGGCCAGCGCCGGCACGGGCGGCTCGCCGGCGTTGCGGATCCTGGTCCAGCGGTCCAGCACCTCGTGCCAGAGCATGCAGGCGAGCATGAAGCTGGGGCTGACGCCACGGCCCTCGTTGACTCGGCGATCAGTGTCCTCGAAGGCCTGGCGCACGAAGTCGCCGCGGATGCCGTCGGGCAGGTCGCCGCCGTCGGTCAGCATCGCGTCCAGCACGGCGAAGACGCCGCGGCCCAACCCCAGTTTCTTCAGCTGCGCGAGGCTGGCCAGCGAGTGGCCGGTCTGCAGCAGCTTGATCATCTCGTCGAACAGTCGCGAGGCCGGCACGTTGGCCAGCAGCGCGGACGAGGCCTTGACCGGTGCCAGGGTCTTCTTCTCCAGCTCGAAGCCCAGCTTGGCCGCGAAGCGCACGGCACGGATGATGCGGACGGGGTCCTCGCGGTAGCGGGTCTCGGGGTCACCGATCATGCGCAACAGCTTGGCCTTGGCGTCGGCCAGGCCGCCGTGGTAGTCCACGACGAGGCGGCGCTGCGGGTCGTAATACATCGCGTTGACCGTGAAGTCGCGGCGGGCGGCGTCCTCGATCTGAGGGCCCCAGACGTTGTCGCGCAGCACACGACCGCTGGCGTCCACGGCATGCTGCTTGCCGTCAAGCTCGGCCTTGGCGGTCTTCTCGTTGCCGGCGACGGACTCGGACTCGGTGGGCAGCGCGCGGAAGGTCGAGACCTCGATGACCTCATGCTCGCGGCCACGGCCGTAGACGACATGGACGATGCGAAAGCGCCGGCCGATGATGAAGGCGCGGCGGAACAGGCCCTTGACCTGCTCGGGCGTCGCATTGGTGGCGACGTCGAAGTCCTTGGGCCGCATGCCCAGCAGCAGGTCGCGCACCGCCCCGCCGACGATGTAGGCCTCGAAGCCGGCGTCGGTCAGCGTCTTGACGACCTTGACGGCACGCTCGTCGAGCAGCTCGGGATTGATGCCGTGAATCTCGGCGGGGACCTCGACCCGCTTGCCGAGCGGGCTGGTCTTCCTGGAGGCCGCGTCGGCGGGCTTGCCGAGCAGTTTGTCGATGAACTTCTTGATCATGCGAAGAGGTGCAGCTGGGGCCAGCCGCGCGCGCTGGCGACGGCGGCGAGCGACGGGCTGGGATTGGTCGCCACCGGGTGGCTGACGCGTTCGAGCAGGGGCAAGTCGTTGGTCGAGTCGCTGTAGAAGCTCACGCGCTCGAAATCACGCCATTGTGCCCCCAGGCCCTGCAGCCAGTTCTCGACGCGCGCGATCTTGCCCTCGCGAAAGCTCGGGATGCCGTCGATCTCGCCGCTGTAGCGACCTTGCACATCGCGCTTCAGGTCGACGGCGATCAGGTGCTCGATACCGAAGGACTGGGCGATGGGCTCGGTGACGAAGACGTTGGTGGCCGTGACGATGGCCATCAGGTCGCCGGCCGCCCGGTGCCGCTCGACCAGCGCCACGGCCTCGGGCCGCAGCGCCGGGCGCATGACCTCGGCCATGAAGCGCTCGCGCATCGCCAGCGCTTCGTCCAGCGGTCGGGCGCGCCAGGCCGAGGTGGCGAAATCGATGTAGGCAGCCAGGTCCAGCGTGCCGGCGTTGTACTGGGCGAAGAACTCGTCGTTGCGCGCCCCCCAGTCCGCGCCGTCCACCCAGCCCACCTCCACCATGAAGCCGCCGAAGGCGTGGTCGGAGTCCACCGGGATCAAGGTCCCGTCGAGATCGAACAGCGTGAGATTCATAGTGTGGGGTCGGTGTCGATTTTCTCGTCGGCCAGCATGGCCTTCAACAGCGGCAGCGTCAGTGCCCGCTTGTTGGCCAGCGCGAATTCGTCCAGGCGCTCCAGCAAGGCCATCAAGCCCTTGAGGTTGCGCTCGAAGCGCGTCAGCAGATAGGACAGCACCTCGTCGCCGAGCAGCAGGCCGCGGCGGTCGGCCTCGCGGCGCAGCACGGCGCGCATCTCGGCCTCGCGCAGCGGCTCCAGTGCAAAGCTGGGCCCCCATCCGAGGCGGGTGCGCAAGTCCTCGCGCACGGCCAGGTCGACGGCCGGCGCGTCGGCCGTCGCGACGACGGTATAGCCCTGCCCCGCCGAGGCGACGAAGAGCGCGAAGGCCGCATGCTGCTGGCCGGCGTCGAAGCGCTGGCAGTCGTCCAGCAGCAGCAGGCTCTCGTGGGCGGGCAGCTCCCAGGGCAAGGCGGTGTCGGCGTCATACCAGGCGACGCGCTGGCCGGCGGCCTGCCAGCGCTCGGCCAGGCCTTGCAGCAGATGGGTCTTGCCCGAGCCCGCAGGCCCCCACAGCAGCGCCGGCGGGTCGCCGGGCATCAGACCCGTCAGGTAGGCCAGGGCCTCGGCGTTCGCGCCGGGCAGGAAGTTGTCGAAGCTGTGCGCGGGCGGGGCAAGCAGCGCGAGGGGAATCTGTCGCATCAAGTGAACAGCGAGCTCGAGAGATAGGCCCGGTGCAGCCGGCGCGCCGCGACGGCCGCGACGGCCGACAGCGGCAGCGCGATCAGCACGCCAACGAAGCCCAGCAGATGGCCGAAGGCCAGCAGCGCGAAAATGACCATCAACGGACTCATGCCGATGCGCTCGCCGACGAAGCGCGGCGTCAGCACGAAGCTCTCCAGCAGCTGGCCGATGCCGAAGACGACGGCCACGGCCGCGACGCCGTAGAAGCTGCCGAACTGCAGCAGGCCGGCAAGCAGCGCGAGCAGCAGGCCCAGGCCGAAGCCCAGGTAGGGGATGAAGACGGCCAGGCCCGTGAAGACGCCGATGGGCAGGGCCAGGTCGAAGCGCGCCAGGGCCAGTCCCGTGCTGTAGAAGACGGCGAGCGCCCCCATGACGAGCAACTGGCCGCGCAGGTACTGGCCCAGCGTCGCGTCGCAGTCCTGCAGGAAGCTGCCGACCGACTCGCGCGCCGACGGCGGCACCCGGCGCCTCGCGCGCTCGATCAGGCCGGGCCAGTCGTCCAGCAGGTAGAAGAGCACGACCGGAAGCAGCACGGCATTGCCGACGAAGGCGAGCAGGAAGCTGCCGCCGATGCGGGCCGAACTCAGCACCGTGGCGAGCCATTCCTCGAGGTTGGCGTCCAGATACTTCAGCACGAAGGCCTTGATGCTGGCCGGGTCGAGCTGCAGGTAGATGCCGTACTGGGCCAGCCAGGGCGAGACCCTGTCGTTGGCGGCCTTGGCCAGTACCGGGATCTGCTCGCGCAGGGCCGGCAGCTCCTTGCTCAGGATGGGCAGCACGAGCAGCAGCAGGGCCAGAAGCGCGAGTGCGAACAGCAGCTCCACGATCAACACGGCCAGCGAGCGCGGCACGCGGCGGTCGACAAGGGTCTGCACGGCGGGCGCCAGCGCATAGGCCAGCACCATGGCCGCGATGAAGGGCGCCAGCACGGGCGCCAGCAGCCACAGCAGCAGGAGGCCGGCGATAGCGACAGCGCCCCAGGTCAGGGCGGTGCGTTGATGCTTGCTGAGCTTCATCATGGGTGGTGGGAGCAAGGGCGCGGATTGTTACTGAAGCGGCGGGGGCCGCAGACCAGTCAGTACGGCCAGGCGAGCTCGCAGCTCCGCGGCGTCCGGCGCCCCGTCGCCCTGCTCGGCCAGATAGAAGGCCAGGTCGTCCGCCGCCGCGGCCGCGTTGCCCAGCGCATCCAGCACCAGGCCGCGGTCGCGCCGCTCGACCGCATCGCCCGGCAGCAGCACGACGAGGCGCTGCTGCACTGCCAGCAGGCGCGGCCAGTCGCGGGCGGCGCGATGCACCTCCTTCAGGTTGCGCAGCATGCGGGCCAGGATCTGGCGCGGCGTCGCGGCGCGCAGGAAGAACTCCAGCGGCAGATCCAGATCCGCCGGCAGCCCGCTGCCATGGCGGTAGACGGCCAGGCGCTCGTCCAGGCGCGAGGCCGACAGCACTTCGCCCGTGAAGGGGTCGATGACGACTTCGCCCAGCCCCATGCGGCATTTGACGAGGAAATGCCCCGGAAAGGCCACGCCCGCCGCGCGCAGGCCGGCCTGCTCGGCCAGTTCCAGCAGCAGCACGGCCAGCGTGATGGGGATGCCCCGCCGCGTCTCGAGCACGCGATGGACGAAGCTGTTGTCGGGTGCGTAGTAGTTGTTCAGGTTGCCAGCAAAGCCCAGCTCGCCGTGGAAGAAGCGCGTCAGCAGGCGCAGCCGCTCGGCCGGCACGGTCTCGGGCGTGATGCGCTCGCGCAGTCGGCGCGCCAGGCCATCCACCTGGGCCAGCACGGCCTGCACGTCCAGCCCCGGCTCCTCATCCTGGGCAAGGCTGACGGCGGCCTCCAGCAGGTTCAGGCTCGCGTCCTCCGCCACCAGCGTGGCGAAGTAGTCCAGCGGAGTCGGGGCCGCGTACTTCATGGTCAGCCCGGCCGCCCCAGCGCGCGCGGGCGCATGCCGGCCAGGAAGAGCACGGCGAAGTAGACGACGGCGCTGACCGCCAGGCTGGCCGCCATGAACAGGCCGCGCTGGATCTCGTGCTCACCCAGGACGATCCAGTCCAGCCGCGCTGCCAGCTGCCATTGCAGCAGGCCCATGGCCGCGCAACCCAAGGCCACGCGCAGGCCGAAGCCCAGCCAGCCGGGCTCCGGGCGGTAACTGCCCAGCCTCTTCAGGCCCCACAGCAGCCAACCCGCGTTGACCAGCGCGCCCAGGCCGATGGACAGCGCCAGGCCCGCGACACCTATCCAGGGCACGAAGACGAGGTTGAAGCACTGTGTCAGCACCAGCACGGCGATGGCGATCTTGGCCGGCGTGCCGGTGTCCTGGCGGGCATAGAAGCCGGGGGCCAGAACCTTGACGGCGACGAGGCCGAACAGACCCACGCCCCAGCCCATGACCGATTGCGCCGTGTGGGCGACGTCGACCGCTGTGAACTTGCCGCGATGGTAGAGCACGGCCGTCAGCGGCTCGGCGAACACCAGCAGCGCCACGGCACAGGGCAGCGCGAGCAGCATCACCATGCGCAGCCCCCAGTCGAGCAGGCGGCTGTAGCGCTCGCTCGCGCCCGAGGCCTGGGCCGCCGACAGCTGCGGCGTCAGCACGGCGCTGAGGGCCACGCCGAGCAGGCCGATGGGGAACTCCATCAGCCGGTCCGCATAGTTGAGCCAGGAGGTCGCGCCAGCGCCCAGATGGGTCGAGATCTGCGTGTTGATCATCAGCGACAGCTGCGACACGCCCACACCCAGCAGCGCCGGGAGCATGTTGATCAGCATGCGCTTCACGCCGGGATGCGCCTGCGATTCGCGAAATCCGCGCCAGCTCCAGCGCATGCGCGGCCGCATGCCGATGCGGCTCAGCGCCGGCCATTGCACGGCGAGCTGCAGCACGCCGCCGAGCATCACGCCCACGGCCATGCCATAGATGCCGGGCAGCTCGGCGCGCTCCAACGGCCCGACGAGGGCCCAGCCGCAGACGATCATGCTCAGGTTCAGCAGCACCGGCGACGCAGCCGGCACGACAAAGCGCCGCCAGGTGTTCAGGATGCCGGCCGACAGCGCCACCAGCGACATGAAGCCGATGTAGGGGAACATGAAGCGCGTCATGACCACCGAGGCGTCGAAGGTGTTCGCGGACAGGCCGGAGCCCAGCAGCCACACCAGCACGGGCGCACCCACGATGCCCAGCACCGAGGTCGCGGCCAGTGCCCACAGAAGCACGGTGGCCACGGCGTCGACCAGGTCGTGCGTGGCTTCGTCGCCCTGCGTGCTGCGCGAGGCCGCCAGCAGGGGCACGAAGGCCTGCGAGAAGGCCCCTTCTGCAAACAGCCGGCGCAGCAGATTGGGGATGCGGAAGGCGACGAGGAAGGCGTCGGTGAAGCCGGTGGCGCCGAAAAGGCCGGCCACCATCTGTTCACGAACGAGACCGGTGATGCGCGAGGTCAGGGTCAGCAGGGAAATGGTCGACGCAGCGCGCAGCAGATTCATGGCGGCGGATTATCTGTGCCGCTCATACCCGTCCTTTTGAAAGCGCGCCCAGGCACTTGGCTTAAACCCTGACGGCATGCTATACTCGTCGTCTTTGCACCAACTGGGTATAGATACAGCATGGCAACCAGCTCCAAAGCCAAGAAGAAGACGGTTCGCCTGGCGTCGGGCCGCAAGCGCGCCCGCCAGGACGTCAAGCTCAACGCCGCGAACACCGCGCTGCGCTCCCATTTCCGCACGGTCATCAAGAACGTGCAAAAGGCCGTGACGGCCGGCGACAAGTCCAAGGCCGCCGACCTGTTCAAGGCTGCCCAGACCGTCATCGACTCCGTCGCCGACAAGGGCATCTTCCACAAGAACAAGGCTGCTCGCCACAAGAGCCGCCTGTCCGCCAAGATCAAGGCGCTCGCCGCCTAAGACCCAATCCAGCTCTGGTGCAAGCACTGAGGCCCGCGAAAGCGGGCCTCTTGCATTTGAGCTGCCAATCCCTGGCGGGCCGGGCACCGGTCCGCCCCCAAGCCGGCACGCGTCTGGCGACGCACTTGCGGCTCGATGCCGCGGGCATCGCCGCCGCCCGCGCTCTCCGGGGACCGGCCAAGGCACTCCCTCTGGACGAGGGGGCACTTCAATGCCACTCGCCGGGCTCGACGCCCTGGATGCTGCGATCTCGCAGCCACTCGGCCACCGCCCGCGCCACCCACTGCGGGTCGTCCAGCGGCAGATCGTGGCCGGCCCTGGTGTGCAGGCGCAGTGGCGCACCCCAGGCGCGGCTGATGGCCTGGGAGCAGCGCCAGTCGACGAGGCCGTCGGCCTTGCTGCACAACAGCAGCATGGGCGCGGCCGGTCGCGTGCGGCTGGCGCGGTAGCGGATGCTGGCCAGCAGTTGGCGCGCCGTGTTTCGCACGCCCAGCGGGTGCTGGCGCTGCAGCTCCAGCCAGCGGTCGATGACGGCCTGCTTGGGCGTCAGCCGCGTCGTCAGGCTGAGAACGCGCTCCTCGCGCAGGCGGGCGCTGAAGCGGCTCAGCGACAGCAACAGCAGGCCGAGATAGTTGAACGGCCGTGGCTTGCGAAATAACTCGCTGAAGGGCCGAAGACTGGGGTTGATCAGCACGCCGGCCTCGACCTCGGCCGGGTAACGGTTGGCCCAGTCGCTCAGCACGGCAGCCCCCAGCGACATGCCGACCAGCGATACCGGCCCCACGACGCCATGGCGCTGCAAGGCCTCGCGGCAGTTCTCGACGATGGCCGACACCTGGGTGGGACTGGCCTGGCCGCGCAGCGCGCCGGTGCCCGGCAGATCCAGCATCAACAGCCGGGACGCCGGCTGCAGCTCGCGCAGTTCGCGCGACAGATGCTCGGGAAACACCCCCCAGTGCCCGCTCGCGCGCGACAGGCCGCGCAACAACACCCAGACTGGCGCCGGCGCGCGCTCCACCGACGCAGCCCTCCCCGCAGCAACGTGCGGATCGGCCGCGGCCGGGTTGATCGGCATGCTTCCATACATTTCCGATGAGGATAACGGCGGTACGCGCCGCCGGGGCCCCCGACTCCCGCAAGAAGAGGGGTATCAGGCGCCGGGCTTGGCGCCCGGGCTGTCGGGCAGCAGGCAGGCATCGGCAACCTGCAGACTGTTGTCACGCGCGAAGTTCATGACGAAATCCCACGCCATCGGCTCCAGGCGCCTGAGCTCCTCGTTGACGACGACGCACTTCACGCCATTGATGACGGTGGGCACGCACAGCGGCGAGTAGCCGATATGGGCCCCGATGCCGGGGCGCACACCGCCGGGGCGGAAGCAGGACATCGCGCCGGCCAGCCGTTCCGCCCAGTCGCTCGGGCGGAAGGTGCGTCCATCCAGGGTGACACCTTGGATGAAGACTTCACGCGGCGGGGGGGCAACGGTCATGGACTGCAGGGCTTCGCGGGTACAGCGGGGTACCGCTGCCAGAGACCGCTATTGTGCCTCGGCGCAGGCCCATCTGTTGCGGCGCAGCAAATGTCAGGGCATGGCCCCTAGAATCGAATGTCCACTTTTCCTCAACCCAATCGCAAACCCGATGAACGCTGATTCCCTCCCGTCCGACGCCCATCTGATGCCGACCTATGGCCGCCTGCCCGTTGCGCTCTCGCACGGCCAGGGCTGCTGGGTCTGGGACACGGAAGGCCGACGACTGCTGGACGGCCTCGGCGGCATCGCGGTCAACACGCTGGGCCACAACCACCCGCGCCTGGTGGCGGCGCTGCAGGACCAGGTCGCCAAGCTCATCCACACGAGCAACTACTACCGCGTGCCCCTGCAGGAGCAGCTCGCCGACCAGCTCTGCGAGCTGTCCGGCCTGGCCAACGTCTTCTTCTGCAACAGCGGGCTGGAGGCCAACGAGGCGGCGCTGAAGATCGCCCGCAAGTTCGGCAACGACCGAGGCAACACCTCGCCCGAGGTGCTGGTCTTCGAGGGCGCCTTCCATGGCCGCTCGATCGCGACGCTGTCGGCCACGGCCAATCCCAAGATCCACGCCGGCTTCGGCCCGCTGGTGCCGGGCTTCGTGCGCGTGCCGCTCAACGACATCCCCGCCGTCGAGGCAGCGCTGGACGCCCACCCCAACATCACGGCCATCTTCCTGGAGACCATTCAGGGCGAAGGCGGCATCAACCCCGCCCGCATCGAGTTCCTGCAGGCGCTGCGCCGCATCTGCGACGCCCGCGACCTGCTGCTGATGCTGGACGAGGTGCAATGCGGCATCGGGCGCACCGGCAAATGGTTCGCCCACCAGTGGGCTGGCATCCAGCCCGACGTGATGCCGCTGGCCAAGGGCCTGGGCTCGGGCGTGCCCATAGGCGCGGTCGTCTGCGGCCCGCGTGCGGCGAACGTGCTGAAGGCCGGCAACCACGGCACCACCTTCGGTGGCAACCCGCTGGCCATGCGCGCCGGCGTCGTGACGCTGACCGTCATGCAGCAGGACGGCCTGCTCGCCAACGCCGAGGCCGTCGGCGCGACGCTGCGCGACGCGCTGGCTTCAGGGCTGGCCGGCGTACCCGGCGTTGTCGAGATCCGCGGCCAGGGCCTGATGCTGGGCATCGAGCTGGACCGCCCGGCCGGCCCGCTTCTGACCCAGGCACTGGACGCCGGCCTGCTGATCAGCATCACGGCCGACCGCGTCGTGCGTCTGCTGCCGCCGCTGATCCTGACGCACGACGAGGCGCGCCAGATCGCGACCATCCTGGTGCCGTTGATCCGGGCCTTGCTGGCCCAGCCCAAGCCATGAAGCCGGGGGATGCACTGATGCGTCACTACCTACAGTTCAAAGACCTGCGGGCCGAGGAATACGCCCACCTGTTCGACCGCGCGGCCATCATCAAGCGACGCTTCAAGAACTACGAGAAGTACCAGCCGCTGGCCGACCGCACGCTGGCCATGATCTTCGAGAAGGCATCCACGCGCACGCGCGTCAGCTTCGAAGCCGGCATGTACCAGATGGGCGGCTCCGTCGTGCACCTGACCACGGGCGACAGCCAGCTGGGCCGCGCCGAGCCGGTGGAGGACTCGGCGCGCGTCATCAGCCGCATGGTCGACCTCGTCATGATCCGCACCTTCGAGCAGAGCAAGATCGAGCGCTTCGCGGCGCACTCGCGCGTGCCGGTCATCAACGGGCTGACCAACGAATACCACCCCTGCCAGATCCTGGCCGACCTGTTCACCTTCATCGAGAACCGCGGCATGGACCGCCGCGGCGCCATTGACATGGACTGCCTGAAGGGCCGCGTCGTGGCCTGGGTGGGCGACGGCAACAACATGGCCAACACCTGGCTGCAGGCGGCCGAGATCCTCGGCTTCAAGGTGCATGTCAGCACGCCCAGCGGCTATGGCGTGGACCCGGCCGTGGCGGGCGTGAAGGACGCAAGTTGCTACAAGGTCTTCAAGGATCCGCGCGAGGCCTGCGAGGGCGCCGACCTGGTGACGACGGACGTCTGGACCAGCATGGGCTACGAGGCCGAGAACGAGGCCCGCAAGGCCGCGTTCGCGGACTGGTGCGTGGACGCCGCCATGATGGCTCGCGCCAAGCCGGACGCCCTCTTCATGCACTGCCTGCCCGCCCATCGCGGCGAGGAGGTGGCGGCCGACGTCATCGACGGGCCGCAGTCGGTGGTGTGGGACGAGGCCGAGAACCGCATGCATGTGCAGAAGGCGCTCATGGAGTACCTCCTGCTAGGCCGGATCGGCTGATCACCGGCCCGACGCGCCCGCGCCGTGGCGGGGGTTGCGGCCGGCAGTTCCGCCCCAGGGGCCCGTCGCCAGCCGGGCCCCTTTTTCGTACTGAAGCCGGCCTGCCGGCGCCAGCGGCGGCTGGTGGCGGTCAGCCGTTGCGTGCCACCACCAGTTGGTTGTCCACCGAGCGCACGCCGTGCACGGCCGAGGCCAGCGACGTCGCGCGTGCCTGCGAGCCGGCGTCGGGCGCCGTGCCGGTCAGCGTCACGCGGCCGTCCTCGGCCCGGACGTCGATCTTGGTGGTCTTGAGCCGCTCGTCGGCCATCAGCGCGGCGTTGATCTTGGTGACGATGGTCGCGTCGGTCACGGCCACGGAGGCCGCCGCCGTGGCGTCCTTCAGCTTGTTCTCGGCCTTGTCCATGGCCTGGCTGGCCTCGGCCTTGGCGTCGGCCTGCTTGGCATCGGCGATCGCGCCATCGAGCTTCTGGCCGGCCGTGCGCTCGTCGGGCTGCTTGCCGCAGGCGGCCAGGGCCGCCGTCAGGGCCAGGGCAACGGCCAGTGGCGTGCGGAAGGGGGTCTTGCGCTTGTCCATCATGCGTCCTTTCTTCATCACTCGGAATCGGCCTGGCAGGCCGCATGGACCGACTTTGCAAAAACGGCGCGCCCCTGCTTGCCGGCCGGTTGCCCAAGACGCCGTAGGACAAAAGGCCGGGCATGCCGCCTGTAGGACAGCGCCGATCGCGCGACGGGCGCTCGGTTGCTAGGCTTGATCCATCCTCGACAGATGATTCGGAGCGCAACATGATCCGCATTGGCATCGTTGACGACCACGCCATCGTCCGGTCCGGACTGCGACAGTTCCTCGGCGAGAACGTCGACCTGCGCATCACCGGCGAGGCCGGCAACGGGCGCGAGGCGCTGGAGCTGGCGCGCGGGGGCGAGGTGGACGTGCTGCTGCTGGACATCTCCATGCCCGGCGAGAGCGGCGTGGACGCGCTGTCGGCCATCAAGGCTCGCTTCCCGGAACTGCCGGTGCTCATCCTCAGCGGCTTCCCGGAGACACATTACGCGACGGCGCTGCTGCGCCAGGGTGCCAGCGGCTACCTGAACAAGGAATGCGATCCCGAGGAGATCGCCAATGCCATCCGCACCGTGGCGCGCGGGCGGCGCTACATCAGCCCGCAGGTGGCCGAGCTGCTGGCCGACGGCATGGCCGGCGGCGCCGTCGACCGGCCTTTGCACGAGTCCCTGTCCGAGCGCGAGCTGCAGGTCTTCCTGCGCCTGGCCAAGGGCGAGACCGTGGGCGCCATGGCCAAGGCCATGTTCCTCAGCGTCAAGACCGTCAGCACCTACCGCACCCGCGTGCTGGAGAAGATCAAGCTCGAGACCAACAGCGACCTGACCTACTACGCGCTGAAGAACGGCCTCATCCAGTGACGCCGTCCCGGTCCCGGCAATGACACCGGCCCCTCACGGGCCAGCCGGCGGCGTCTGTCCACCCGGTTCAAGACCGACACCCTGCAGGCATTTGACCTGCTCGAGGCCGTCGGGCGTGATTGCGTGGGCGCTATCCAACTGCTCCGCGCTGACGAGTCGCCGACCAACGTCGCAAGCATTGAGGGCACGTCGCTCGACGAGGGTGAGGTGGAGGAGCTGCTGCTGGCTCAGGCGCGCATCCGGACGTGGAAGATGACGACAACTTCCGAATCTCGCCTGCCGGCGCGAAGTGCGTAGGATGCTATCGAAGAGGTGCTGAAGAACCTCGAGCGAGCCATCGCAGCCGCCACCGCCCGACTGCCTGCCGGCTACCCGGAGGCTCGCGACCTCCGTCTTCACGGGCCTGCGGCGCACGGCCAGACTTCTTGCCGACTCGGCACCCTGAGTCATGGGCCGCGGTAGCTCATCAACAGGATGAACCACCGGCCAGCCTCGCGGGGCAGTCTTCCCGACTGCCGGCGAGGCTCAAAGGCGATGTTCAGCGGCCGATGTTCAGCGGCGACATGGACATGTAGGCGCGCGACTGGACGGCAATGCGGCGCTCCAGGTCGGCGTGGTCGATGGCGTCGGACAGGTAGCGCTCTTCGATATCGGTCTGGGTTTCGACGCTGAGGACGCTGCGCAGCGAATGCAGGAGGTTCTGGATCAGGCTCATGGTGTTTTGGGCTCGTGGCCCAGGTCTTTCACTAGGGTAAACCCGATTATAGGGTAAACACCTGTTTTAAGACAGCGCCTCGAGGAGCGGTCGCCTCAGCCTGGCTCCAAGGCCAGCCCGGCCTGGGCCCAGGCATCGATGCCGCCTCGCAGCACCCGGGCCTGACGGCCCTGTTGCTTCAGCCACTGGGCCGCCCTGACGGCCGAGGCATCGTTGGGGCAGGCGCAGTAGGTGATGAACTCGCCGGTCGACGGCCAGCCGGCCAGGCTGGCATCGCCGAGGGCGCCGAGGTCAAGGTGGCGCGCACCCGGGATGCGGCTGGACAGCGGCATCGCGGCCGACGTGGCGCGCACGTCGACGAGGAAGACGTCCTGGCGCTGGCGCAGCAGCGCGGCCACGTCACCGGGCGACAGCCGCTCGAAACGGCTCAGTTCCCGGCGCACCAGGGCGCGCCGCCACAGCCGCCAGGCCAGATAGCCCGCCACGGCCGCCAGCGCCAGCAGCACGGCCGCGCTGCCCATGCTGCTGAGCGCGCGCAGCAGCACGTCGATCTGTGCGTGGAAGGCGCGGCCCACGACGACGGCCGCGCCGGCCCAGAGCGCCGAACCGAGCAGGTTCCAGCCCAGGAAACGCCACGCCGGCATGCCCAGCGCGCCCGCCAGCGGCGGCGCCAGGATGGACAGGCCCGGCACGAACTTGGCGACCACCAGCGTCAGCACGCCGCGGCGGGCAAAGCTGGCCTCGTTCTGACGCACGCAACTGTCCGGCGAGATGGAGATGCGGCACAGCGTGGCCAGCACGCGACGCCCCAGGCGTCGCCCGGCCCAGAACCACAACCCGTTGGCCATCTGCGCCGCCAGCGCCGCGACGCCGAAGGCCTGCAGCGCAAAGCCCTGGCGCTGGGCCGACTCCACGCCCGCCAGCAGCAGCACCGGCGTGGACGGCAGCGGCGCGCCGAACTGCTCCAGCAGCACGGCCAGGGCCACGGCGAGCAGACCGTGGCGGGAGAAGAGATCGGTCAGCAGGTCCATGGTGGCGCGACAGCATAGTCCGCCAAGCTTGCCCACGCCGCCACAGGCCCATCGTGATGTAGTCCATTACATTACGAAGCATGCCATCCGAGCTCTGGACCCAGTTCGACGCCGCGCCGCTGGCGCTGACGCTGCGCATCGCCGTCGTCGCCACGCTGCTGGCGCTCGTCCTCGGCATGGCCCTGGGCTGGGTGTTCGCCCGCACCCGACTGCCCGGCCGCGGCCTGCTGGAGGCCATCTGCATGCTGCCGCTGGTGCTGCCGCCCACGGTGCTGGGCTACGGCATCCTGGTGCTGATGGGCCGGCGCAGCGCCCTGGGTGCCTGGCTGCGCGAGCATTTCGACTACACGGTCATCTTCAACTGGCATGGCGCCGTCATCGCGTCCACGCTGGTGGCACTGCCGCTGGTGCTCAAGGGCGCCAGCAGCGCCTTCGCCCAGGTGGACCGCAACCTTGAGGCCGCCGCCCGTACGCTGCGCCAGTCGCGCTGGAGCTGCTTCGTGCGCGTGACGCTGCCGCTGGCCTGGCCCGGCATCCTGGCCGGCACGCTGCTGGCCTTCGCCCGCGCCATGGGCGAGTTCGGCGCCTCGCTGATGGTGGCCGGCTCCATCCCCGGCCAGACCCAGACCGCGTCCATGGCCATCTATGACGCCGTGCAGGCCGGCCGCGACGACCTGGCCCTGATGCTCTCCCTCATCGTGTCGGCCGTCTCGGTGGCCGTGCTCGTGCTGTCCAACCGCTATCTGCAACGCCCCACGCCATGAAAAGACGCCTGCTGCTCTCGCTCGCCCTGGCCTCCCTGCCGCTGTTGGCCTCGGCCCAGCAGCTCACGGTATCGGCCGCCGCCAGCCTGACCGACGCCTTCAAGGAGATCGCGCCACGCTTCGAGGCCGCCAGGCCCGGTGCGACGCTGCGCTTCAACTTCGCCGCCTCCGGCGTGCTGCTGCAGCAGATCGCCCAGGGCGCGCCGGTGGACGTCTTCGCCAGCGCCGACCAGGAGACCATGAACCGCGGCGCAGACCAGAAGCTCATCGCCGCCAACACGCGGCGCGACTTCGCCGCCAATTCCCTGGTGCTCATCAGTCCCGTCCAGGGCGCGCCGGCCGTCGCGGCGCTCGCGGACCTCAACAGGCCCGACGTCAAGCGCATCGCCGTCGGCAAGGTCGCCTCAGTACCGGTGGGCCGCTACACCCAGCAGGCGCTGGAGAGCGCCCAGCTGTGGGGCGCCCTGGGCCCGAAGCTCGTCTTCGCCGACAACGTGCGCCAGGTGCTGGACTACGTCTCGCGGGGCGAGGTCGAGGCCGGCTTCGTCTACCGCACCGATGCCGAACTGCTCAAGGACAAGGTGCGCATCGGCATGACGGTGGGCGGCCACGCGCCCGTCACCTACCCGGCCGCCGTCGTGGCCGACAGCAAGCAGGCCGCGCTGGCGCGCGACTTCGTGGCCTTCCTGGGCGGCGCCGAGGCCCAGGCCATCCTCGCCAGATACGGCTTCGGCAAACCTTGATCGACGTCCGCCTCCAGCTCTCGGTCAGCGACGCACGGCGCCGCTTCGACCTCGATATCGCCTTCGCGACCGAGGCGCCATTTGTCGCGCTCTACGGCCCGTCGGGTGCCGGCAAGTCGCTGACGCTGCAGGCCATGGCCGGCCTGCTGCCGGTGCGGGCCGGACATGTCAGGCTGGACGGCCGTGCGCTGCTGGACACGGCCACCGGCATCGACCTGTCGCCCGAGGCCCGCGGCGTGGGCTATCTGTTCCAGAACTACGCCCTCTTCCCCCACCTCAGCGTGCGCGACAACGTCGCCTTCGGGCTGACCAGCTGGCGCAGCCGCCTCAAGGCCGAGGACGCCGCGCGGGTGGACGAGCTGATCGAGTCCTTCGGCCTGGCGACGCTCGCGCGCAGCCGGCCGGCCACGCTGTCCGGCGGCCAGCAGCAGCGCGTGGCGCTGGCGCGGGCGCTGGCCTGCAACCCACGGGTGCTGCTGCTGGACGAGCCCTTCGCCGCCCTGCATCCCATGCTGCGCGAGCAACTGCGCGACGAGCTGCGCGCGGTGCGCGAGCGCTGGGGCATCCCGGCCATCATGATCACGCACGACCTCGACGACGTGGCCGCCCTCGCCCACCGCGCCTATCTCGTCGACGGCGGCCGCGTCACGCGCGAGGTGGACCTGGCCGGCGGTGACAGCCGCGAGCTGCTGCTGCCTCAGGCGCCGCGGCCCGAGGACGAGCGCCGGCGCCACTGGCTGAAGGCACAACTCACATGAAGCACCTGTCCATCGCCTGGATCGCCCTGCTCTGCGCCGCCGCCCAGGCCCAGTTGCAGGTGCAGAGCCTGGACGGCAGCGCTGTCACGCGGGACGCCGCCCGTCTCGCCGCATTGCCGCACGAGGTGGTCAAGGCTCAGGCGCACGGCAAGGCCGTCGAGCTCAGCGCCGTGGATCTGCGCGAGGTGCTGCGCGCCGCCGGCATCGAGCCGCCGCAGCAGATCCACGGCGCGGCGCTGCGCCGCGTGCTGATGGCGGGTGCGCGGGACGGCTGTGCGTCGGCCTTCTCCTGGACCGAGCTGGACGCCGCGCTGGGCGGCAGGCGCGTCTTCCTCGTGCAGGACGGGCTGAAGGCCGAAGAAGGCCCGCTGCGCCTCGTCGTGCCGGCCGACGGCCGGCCCACGCGCTGGGTGCGCCAGCTCGACATCCTGAGGCTCGTCGCGCCTTGAGCACGCAGGACCATCCGCTGCTGCAAGGCGAGCTGCGCCTCGCCGGCCGGCTGGACGGCCGCTTCTTCGACCTGCTGGCGGCCCTGGCGCTGACGGGTTCGCTGCAGAAGGCAGCCAAGGTCGCCGGCTACAGCTACAAAGGCGCCTGGCTGGTGCTGGACGCCGCCGGCGCGCTGACCCACTCCCCGCTCGTCGACACGGCCACCGGCGGTCCGGGCGGGGGCGGCACGCGGCTGACGGTCGAGGGCGAAGCCCTGCTCGCCGCCTGGCGCGAGCTCCAGGCCCGCCACGACGCCTTCCTGCGCGAGCAGGCCGACTGGCTCGCGACCCAACCTGCGCTCGACGCGCTGCTGAAGAGGATGTCCATGAAGACCACTGCCCGCAACCAGTTCCATGGCCGCATCGCCAGCGTGACTCCCGGCCCGGCCACCACGACGGTCCGCGTCGAGCTGGACGGCGGCCAGGCCATCACCGCCTCGCTGACGACGCTGGCCGCGCAGGAGCTGCAGGTGCAGACCGGCAAGGCCGCGCTGGCGCTCGTGAAGTCCAGCGAGGTCGTGCTGGTGACGGACTTCGGCGGCTACAAGCTGTCGGCGCGCAACCAGCTGACGGGCGCCGTGTCGCGCGTGCAGCGCGGCACGGTGTCGTCGCTGATCGGTCTGACGCTGCCGGGCGGCGCGGTCGTGACGGCCAGCGTCACCAACGACGCGGTCGACGCGCTGGGCCTGGCCGTCGGTCAACCGGCGACGGCGGTGTTCAAGGCCTACGCCGTCATGCTGGCCGTGCGCGCGTAAGGCTCGCCCACACGGCAGCGGCAGCGCATGCCTGCCGCTTGTCGATTCATCGCTGCCTCGTTCGTCATGGCATACGACCTGAGCCAAGCACGGAGCGTTCGATGCCCCAATACCTGATCTCCTTCAACGACGGCGCGATGAGCCACATCCCGGAAGCCGATTTCCCGGCCGTGGGCAAAGCCGCCGCAGCCGCAGTTCTTGAAGCCATCGACGCCGGCGTCTTCATCTTCGGCGGCGGCCTGCTGGAGCCGCCCACGACGACCATCGTGGCAACCGACGGCACCATCACCCGAGGCCCCGACCCGTCCTGCCAGGACTTCATCGGCGGCTTCACCATCGTCGAGGTCGCCAGCCGCGACGAGGCCCACCATTGGGCCGCCAAGGTTGCCGCCGCCTGCCGCTGCGCGCAGGACGTACGCGAGTTCATGCCGCTGCCGCCGGAAGTCCAAGCGCGAATCAGACAAGACTGACGCACCGCCACCCCGGCCTCGGGCAGCATGGTCTTCAAGGAGGCCGATGCCGTGATTGCCAACCTGTTGGGCCGCCTGGCGTTCGAACCGTTCTCCAAAGCCCTGCCCCTGATGGGCGACACCGAGCGTGCGGCGCTGGAGGCCGGCACGGTGGGTTTCGAGGGTGCGCTGTTCGGCGGCAAGCCTGACTTCAACCGCCTGCTGGCCATGCCGCCCAACCGCCTGACGGCCGACGAACAGGCTTTCATCGACGGCGACGTGCGCGAGCTGATCGCAATGCTGGACGACTTTGCCATCGACGAGGCACGCGACCTGCCGCCCGAGGTGTGGCGCTTTCTGCGCGAGCGGCGCTTCTTCGGCATGATCATTCCGCGCGAGCATGGCGGCCTGGGCTTCGGCCACTTCGCGCATGCGGCCGTGGTCACACGCATCGCCACCGTCAACGTGGCCGCGGCCGTGACGGTGATGGTGCCCAACTCGCTGGGTCCTGCCGAGCTGCTGCTGCGCTACGGCACCGGGGCGCAACAGGCCCATTACCTGCCCCGCCTGGCCGACGGGCGCGACCTGCCCTGCTTCGGGCTGACCTCGCCCTATGCGGGGTCGGACGCCGCCTCCATTCCCGACACCGGCGTGCTGGCCGAGCGCGAGGTTGATGGCCGCCACGTGCGCGGCTTCGTCGTGCGCTTCGACAAGCGCTACATCACGCTGGCGCCCGTGGCCACCGTCGTGGGCCTGGCCTTCCAGGCGATGGACCCGTCGCGCCCGGAGGGCCAGCAGCAGCTCGGCATCACCTGCGCGCTGATCCCGGTGCCCACGCCGGGCCTGCAGATCGGGCGCCGCCACCGGCCGATGGACTCGGCCTTCATGAACGGCCCCATTCATGGCGAGGACGTGTTCGTGCCGATGGACTGGATCATCGGCGGCGAGCCGCAAGTGGGCCAGGGCTGGCGCATGCTGATGGAGTGCCTCGCCGCGGGCCGGGCCATCTCGCTGCCGGCGCTGGGCGCGGCCATGCAGCAGACGTCGCTCTACGTGATGGCCGGCTACGGCCGCATCCGCGAACAGTTCGGCCTGCCGATCTCGCGCTTCGAGGCCATCGCGGGGCTGATCGCACGCACGGCGGCGGACCTGTACGCATCGGACGCCGCGCGCCGCTACACGACCGCAGCGCTGGATGCCGGCGAGCGCCCCAGCGTGGCCAGCGCCATCCTGAAAGTGCACCTCACCGAGGCTGGCCGCCGCGCGGTCACGACCGGCATGGACGTGCTGGGCGGCAAGGGCATCATCTGCGGCCCGGGCAACCTGCTGGGCGTGGCCTACCGACATGCGCCCATCGCCATCACGGTGGAAGGCGCCAATCTGCTGTCGCGGGCGCTCATCATCTTCGGCCAGGGCGCCATGCGCTGCCATCCGCACGTGATGGACGAGATGGCCGCCGTGCAGGCCAGGGACGAAACCGCGCTGGGCCGTGCGCTGCTGGCACACGCCGGCCACGTGTTGCGCAACCTCGGCGCCAGCCTGTTAGGCGCGGGGCTGAAGGGCCGCGCGCCGCCGGGGCTGGAGAAGGAAGCCCGCCTCATCGCCCGCATGTCGGCCAAGTACGCGCTGACGGCCGACCTTGCAATGGGGCTGCTGGGCGGGCGCCTGAAGCGCATGGAGCTGCTGTCTGCGCGGCTGGGCGATGTGCTGTCGCACCTCTACCTGGCCGCGACCAGCGTGTGGCGCTTCCAGGTGGAGGCCGACGACGCGATGCTGCCGTTTGCACGCGCGGCCATCCGCTTCCAGCTCGAAGCCGCCGCGGCCATGCTGCGCGACCTGCACGCCAACCTGCCGTCAGGTGCGCTGAAGGCAGCGTCACCGCTGCTGCTGCACGGTACGGGCCATCTGGCGCCGCTGCGCGACCGTGAGCTTGTCGCGCTGTCCGAGGCGCTGCGCACCCGGCCGGCGCTGGTGGCCCGGCTGTGCCCCGACTTCACGCCGCCATCCTCCGGCGGACTGCGCGACCTGGCCTGTGCGCTGCGGCTGGCCGATGCACTGGGCGACGAGGTGCCGGAACTGAACAAGGCCCTGCGCCGCGCGCGCTCGCTGGAGGCTGCGGCATCGACGTCGCGAGATCCGGAGGCGGCGCTGGCCTATCTGCGCGCGGCGGACAAGGTCATCCAGGTGGACGACTTCCCGGCGAAGCCGAAAACCCCATGAAAACCCTGATCCCTCCTGCCTGCGGTAGCGCAGTTGTCGATCCGATGCACCCTCGTTCGTCTTGGGAGTGAGGCGGCGGAACGGTTCCGCCGCGCACCACACCGGAGACCCGACCATGCGATTCCTTTCGACGATCCGCCTCGACGAAACCACCGCCCAGGCGCCCAGCGCGCAGTTGATGGCCGACATGGGCCAGCTCATCGAAGAGCTGACCCGTAACGGGCAGTTGGTAAGCACCGCCGGCCTGCGCCCCACGGCTGAAGGCGCGCGCGTGCGGCTGCAGCGCGGCGGCCAGCTGTCGGTGGTCGACGGGCCGTTCACCGAGACCAAGGAGGTCATCGCCGGCTACGCCATCTTGGAGGCCGCGTCGCTGGCGGAAGCCATCGAGCTGACGCGGCGCTTCCTGCGCGTGCACGGCGACGACTGGGACATCGAGTGCGAAGTGCGCCCGCTCGACGGACCGGAGTTCGGCCGCCAACCCTGAACCGCCCACCACGTCCCCTGCCAAGGAACTCGCCATGTCTGCCTGGACAAGCGCTGTGCGCAAACACTACCGCTGGGTCATTGTCGTCACGGGCAGTCTGCTCGGCTGCGTCGCCATCGGCGCGCTCTTCTCGCTGCCGGTGCTGCTGCGGCCCATCGCGCTGGACACAGGCTGGTCCACGACCGGCATCTCCGCCGCGATGACCATCGCCTTCGGCGCGTTGGCCGCCGGCAGCATGGCCTGGGGCACGCTGTCGGACCGCATCGGGCCGCGCCTCGTCGTCATGGCAGGCTCGCTACTGCTGACGGCCGGCCTGGCGCTGGCCAGCCTGGCGACGTCTCTGCTGGCCTTCCAGCTGCTGTTCGGCGCGGCTGTCGGTCTCGCCGCGGCGGCCATCTTTGCGCCGTTGATGGCTTGCGTCACCGGCTGGTTCGACACGCGGCGCAGCCTGGCCGTGTCGCTGGTGTCGGCCGGCATGGGCATGGCGCCGCTGACGATGTCGCCACTGGCCGCCTGGCTGGTGCAGGCGCATGACTGGCGCACCTCGCTGCAGATCATCGCGGCGGTGGTGGCGGGCATCATGCTGCCGGCGGCGTTGCTGGTGCGCCGCCCGCCGGCGCTGGCTCAGGCGGCCGCGGGGGCTGGGGCGGGCGCAGCGCGGGAGCCCGGCCCCTCGGTCGGCCAGGCCGTGCGCTCGACGCCCTTCCTGGTCCTCGTTCTGACCAGCTTCCTGACCTGCGCCACGCACTCGGGGCCGATCTTCCACACGGTGAGCTATGCCGTCACCTGCGGCATCCCGCTGATGGCGGCGGTTTCGATCTACAGCCTGGAGGGGCTGGCCGGCATGGGCGGTCGCCTCGTGTTCGGGCTGCTGGGCGACCGTTTCGGCGCCGCACGCACGCTGGTGGTGGCGCTGCTGGCCCAGGCCGTCGTCGTGCTGGGCTACGTCCAGGCACGGCAGTTGGGCAGCTTCTACACGGTGGCGGCGCTGTTCGGCTTCACCTACGCGGGCGTGATGCCGCTGTTTGCGGTGATCGCGCGCGAGAACTTCCCGCTGCGCATGATGGGCACCGTCATCGGCGGCACGACGATGGCCAGCAGCGTCGGCATGGCGCTGGGCCCCGTGCTGGGCGGGCTGATCTTTGATGCTACGTCCAGCTACGCGTGGCTGTTCATCGGCGCGTTTGCGCTGGGCATAGGGTCGTTCCTGTCTGCCCTGGCATTCCTGCGTCTGCCACGGCGGCCGCTGCCGGCCGCGACGGCGTGAGCGAAGTTACGCGCCGGCGGCAACCGCCTTCGTGATCTGCACCTGCACCTCGCCCGCGCCCGCGAACACGTGGCGCGACTGCTGGCCGATGCGGATGTCGTGAACGCCGGTGATCATGCCGGTCGAGATGACGTCGCCGGCGCGCAGGATCTCGCCCTGCTGCGCCCGCTTGTTCAGCGTGAAGGCCAGGGCGCCCAGCGGGCCGGGCTTGATGGCGACCTTGCCGGTACCGACGGACTGGCCGTCAATGAAGGTCTCAACGGCGATGCTCTCCAGTTCGCGCCAGTTCGCAATCTCGGCGCCAACGACGACGCCCCAGTTGTTGCCGAAGTCGGAGATGACGGCGCCGGGGCCGATGTCGTTCAGCGTCGCCAGCGGGCTGCTCGCGACCTCGACGCCGATGTGCATGGACCGCACCAGCGGGACCACGGAGTCGGCCGTCCAGTCGGCCTTGCCGGCCGGCGAATCGGCGGCGACGACGATGACGACCTCCGCCTCGACCGCGGCGAAACCGCCCTCGAAGACGGGGCATTGCGCCACGCCGCCCGCCTCCACGCGATGCACGTTGGCGGCAAAGGCCGGGCCGATCATGCGCTCCTCGGGGAACTGCGCGGCAAACGCCGGCGCCACGCGTGCGACCTTCCAGCCCTTGACGGCATCGGGCCAGCGCGCGATCGCCGCGGCCTGCACCGCGTAGGCTTCGTCCAGCGTCGTGGGTGTCGTGCCAGGAAAGCCGTCAAGGGCGCGGCCGGCGGCGCGCGCGGTGGTAAAAGCTTCTGCGATGGACTGGGGAGCTATGGTCAAGACGGTTCCTCTGCGCCGACGGCGCTTGCTGTGAGCGGGCCGCAATGTACAGCGAAGCGCGGCGGCTTCATGCCGCGGCGATGCAAACACCCGCCCCCGGCGGGATTCGCATAAGAAAATAAGAATTCTGTCGTTCCTCGAATAAGAGACTTTGGGCAACCTCCCGGCTTTCGTTCATCCGACGGCCCGCCATGCCCATCTTCCTGCCCTCCCGACGCACCGTTCTCGCGCTGATCGCAGCCAGCGCCACCCTGCCCGCAATGGCGGCGGATGCCACGCTGCTGAATGTCTCCTACGACGTCGCGCGCGAGCTCTACAAGCAGTTCAACCCCGCCTTCGTCGCCGCGCAGAAGGCCAAGGGCCAGACGGTCGTCGTCAACCAGAGCCATGGCGGCTCCAGCAAGCAGATCGGCGCCGTCATCGGCGGCCTCGAGGCCGACGTCGTGACCATGAACCAGGCCACCGACGTGGACCAACTCGCCAGCGCCGGGCTGACCCCTGCCGACTGGCGCAGCCGCTTCCCCAATAACGCTGCCCCCTATTCGTCGACCATGACCTTCCTGGTCCGCAAGGGCAACCCCAAGGGCATCAAGGACTGGAACGACCTGGCCCGGCCCGGCGTGCAGGTCATCATCCCCAACCCCAAGGTCACCGGCAACGGCCGCTACAGCTATCTGGCCATCTGGGGCAGCGTCATCGCCAACGGGGGCAGCGAGGCCCAGGCCAAGGAGCTGGTCACCAAGGTGCTGACCAACGTGCCGGTGCTGGACGGCGGCGGCCGCGGTGCCACCACCACCTTCACGCAGCGCGGCATCGGCGATGTTCTCGTCACCTTCGAGGCTGAGGTGGAGCTGATCGAGAACGAGTTCGGCAAGGGCCAGTTCGAACAGGTCAACCCCAGCATCTCCATCGAGACCGACGCCCCGGTGGCGCTGGTCGACAAGGTCAACGCCAAAAAGGGCACTGCCGCGCTGGCCAAGGCCTACCTGGACTTCCACTGGAGCGCGGAGGGCCAGGAAATCATCGCCAGGAACAACTTCCGCCCGCGCGACCCGGCCATCTTCAAGAAGCACGCGCAGCGC
>Ga0213878_10000084_pt1 | contig 51460 bp, 63 predicted proteins | sample VelepicoBEBS_R02_FD_161053 | JGI IMG/M metagenome (GOLD analysis project Ga0213878, IMG submission 161053) | Vellozia epidendroides bulk soil microbial communities from rupestrian grasslands, the National Park of Serra do Cipo, Brazil - BS_R02 | ecosystem: Environmental > Terrestrial > Soil >... | reverse complement strand
CCTGGCGGAATTCAGGCGAGTGCTGCTTGCGGGGCTTGTTGCTGGTTGTGGCTGATTTGGTCATGAGTCACCTCTGGTTGAGAGTTTACTCACTTAGTCCCGTGTCCACTATTCACGGGTAGGATCAGTAGCAACACACCACCAATGTCTGAACAGCGGTCTTCTGACGGTCGTGAGATACGCATTTCGAACGGCAGTGCTCTCTGCGGCAGCGCCAAATTACCGGAAACAACTGACAACAGTTCCTGGTTCACCTTTAGCGTGCCGATAAATTCCGGCCCCCTCGAAAATGCTCAGATGAATGCTTTCACCGCAATGAATAGCACGCTGTCACAGAACGCTGAAAACTTTGTCAGCGCCTGGCGTAGCTATCAGGATGGAGGGCAAGGTCGTCTTCCGGATGCTGAAGGGGAGATTCAGCAAGCTGCACGCCAGTATGAGGACACGATTACTTCCGCATCAGCAAGCGTGAACAACGAAGGAACAATCCGCAGTGAGCTGGCGAACTACTTGAAGCAAAGTGGCTGGATTTCGCTGGGTGCCTGGTACCAGTCATTCGCAACAGCCAACCAGAAAGTTAACAGCGTAGCAAATCAAAGCCCTATCGTTACAGGCCCTTCAAATATTGGGGAAGTTGGAGTTGGTCAATTGCAGGACGAAATCAGGACTGCTTTGCTTGCCCAGAGAAAAAATTCAACATATACACCACCACTAGGATCGGCGAACACACCGGGGAACGATAGCATCGATGATGGTCAATCGGCGAACTCTACTTTGCTAAAAGTCCTGGATAACGCCTACGGTGTAAGATTCGCTAACTTCATAATTCACTCAGTCATGGATGGGGATAATTCAAACAATTCAAGCCAAGTTAACCCACTTTTAAAAATGAAATCGATTGGGGACTATACCTTAGGGGCTGCTCAAACAACTTTTGCTGCATTTACTGTTGCAAAGGGCCTTGTTGACTGGGGGAATGGTTCTGGAGTTGGTAAAATTGTCAATGCCGTATCAGGTGCTGGATACTTAGCAAAAAGTGTAATTGGCTCAATTGCGCCAATTGTATATTTCATTTTATTTATCATGCTAAGCATTGGATTTTCCCTTTCCATTTTCTTGCCTTTTATCCCAATGATTTATTGGATAACGGCCTGTACATCCTGGCTTGGGAGTGTACTCATTGGAACTACAGCAGGTTCCTTGTGGGCAGCGACACATATTGGCACGGAGGAAGATAAAGGTAGTAGAGCAAATTACGGCTATATCTTCTTGATTGACGCAGCAATCAGACCATCGCTTATGGTATTTGGCTTTTTCTTTGCCAGCTTGGTTGTAGTTGCTATCGGGACATTGCTAAATATATTGATATTGCCAGCAATGGCAAATGTTCAAGCAGACTCAATAACTGGGTTGGCAAGCATTATTGGTATCCTGATGATTTATGCCCGAACGTGTACCACACTGGTTTCTTCAGCATTCAGCTTACAGGTCTACCTGCCAGATTATGTCATTGCCTGGCTCGGCGGACGGGAAGCTGCTCAGATGATGAAAGGTGCCGTCGAATCTGCTCGGAGTATGTTTGCTGGTTTTGGTAGTAAAGCAGGCCACGCTCCAGGCATTAAACGGATGGATCAGAACAAATCAGCGGGAAATCCGGACGGGTTTAAGTAAATGGTGCCCGGTAAGACCGGGCAAAAACCACACAAATGACTTGTTAATGAGTTTTTTGGTGCTAGAATAAAACCTATAAATAGGTTTTATTGCAGCAGGAGTTCCTATGCCAACAACTATTCTGAGCACAACAACAGCAAGCATCACTGAGTTGAAAACAAACCCAATGGCTACAGTCAACTCAGGAGATGGATATCCAGTTGCGATTTTGAATCGTAATCAGCCCGCGTTCTACTGCGTTCCTGCAGAGTTATACGAACAAATGTTAGAGTTTATTGATGATCAGGAGCTCGCAAACCTAGTCAAAGAACGTTCAGAGCAGACATTGCATGATGTCAATCTGGACCGTTACTTATGATCTACAAAGTTAAGTTCAGAACTGATGCGCTTAAAGAATGGAACAGCCTTGATCGTTCCATTCAACAGCAGTTTGCTAAGAAGCTAAAGAAATGCTCGGAAAACCCCCATATTCCTTCAGCCAAACTGAGAGGTATGCCGGACTGCTACAAGATCAAACTCAGGTCATCTGGCTTCAGACTTGTTTATCAAGTTCTTAATGATGAGTTAATTATTGCTGTTGTTGCTGTAGGAAAACGTGAGCATAGTGAAGTTTATAACCTTGCCAGTAAACGACTCAGATAACATATCAGGACGATTATTATGACGATTAAACACATAGACACATACTCAAAAAAATGGTCTGTCGCGTTAGTGGGAACACTGTCGGTCATGTATTTGGTATTCGGCCTACCAATTCACATTGCCTTAGCTGGCTTCATATATAAATATGTGAAGTACTATGGCTTTCAACAATCAGATATTACACTTTGGGTGATTGTTTGGGTTTCCCTGGCATTCATAGGTGCGTTAATATTCTCTATAATCTCCAGACAAAATCGTAACATCAGAGCTTTCACCTCATATTTTAGAGACACTCATTTCAATGAGGCGCAACCATCCAACATAGCGAAAAGCTGGACTGGTCTTACTTATCTGTCTCTCGATACAAAAAATGGTACGCTTCTATACATTAACCACCCAGATACCACAATATTGAATTTCTTCGTACCTAAAGATGTTCGAGTTATGGGGTTCGGTATGAATGACTGGAAATCAATAGAGGTCGAGGGAAAGCAACTCACTATTTATACTGGAATACCTGAACTTCCATCAGTTTCCATTTCAACAAGCAAGGCGAACGAGTTATATGAAAAAATCAATGCCATGCGCAATCAAAACTGGACTTACGAGAATAATGTTCCTGGCTACGTGGAGCATCAGGCACAAAGGATCGCAGAGAAAAACGGCATCAACCTGGTTCTGCCACCGAAATAATTCTTAAGCAGCCGCAACCCCTTCATCAGAGGCACTCTTTTCAGAGTGCCTTTTCTTTTGCATTCGTACTATCAAAGGCCTTCCTATGGCGCAACCACCACGCAATGACGTCCGGTCTCATGACTGGTCAATGGCTGTGGTCGGCGGCTTTATCACGCTGATTATCGCAGCCCTGTTCTTCCGACAGCTCACCGTCGAGACCTGTTCCTTAGTGCTTTACTGGCTATGGAGTATCGCCGATTTTCCTCGCACACATGAGTTTGCTGCCTGGCGTATTAACCTTCTGGCCAGAACGCACAATAACGCCCCGGACGTTACCTGGGGCGAGTTTTTTTCCGTAATGGACGTCACTGCCGGCATTCTGATGATTGCGCTGGTCCCTCTTGTCATTACCGGCATTATCGCCGTTCGCCGGCACCAGGTAAGTCGTACCCGGCGTGATATTTCTATCCATACGCTGCCCCGCATTATGTCTGCTTTCTCACCGTCAATTATTCCGGCACTGACCTACGGCGATAAAAAGCAGCAGCTGCTGAACGTAGACCCTGAGGAACACCGGAGCGCGCAGACGCCGGATGAGTTCGTCATCGAGCACAAACTGGTCGTCAATCAGCGATTACGCCGGGAGGTGGCTCAGGAACTGTTCATTGCCCAGCTGGGGACCCCACTGCCCAAAGTCGCCACCGGCGCCGACGTGGCGCCACTCTTCAACGCGTTTAATGACCATGAACGGGCTATGTTCGCCATCTTTGGCCTGCAGCACTTCTTGGACAAGCGTAAGGAAGCTGAAGCGCTGCTGGATGTGCTCAACCGTTCCACGTTGAAAACTGACCGCAGGTACCGAAACAAAATTGGCTACCCGAATCTGACGTTGGCCAACAACGCATTCAAAAAGGTTATCGCCACAGAACAGGCCCGGAACTTCATCAGGCAGTACGGCTACGTTCGTACGGCCATCTCGGCCCTGCATGACAACGATCTGCACTTGCCCATTCGCCGCTTCCGCTGGTTGAAAGGGCTCGACCGTCCGCTTTGGTACACCCTGGCGTCTACTGGTCGCCCCTGGCCATTTGTTGAAGCAGCTGGCGTTGTCAGCCAGGCCCACTGGGAAACACTGGCAGCACGCTACAGGGTTCGCCTTAGCCATCCCATCATGAGCCTCGCGCTGAATGGTCTGGAAGACGACCTACGGAACATCGGGGCAGTTGTTGACGATACGCCCGGACCGGCCCGCCCTCCTGCTGAAGAGGAGGACGACATTGAGGATGACGATGAAGATGCTGGCCCAACAGCTGGCCACACAGAAGAACCTCACGCACACCGCCACACCCATTCCTTTCGCCCAAAAATGAGATAATCCCATGTCAGAGCAAACCATTTTCAATATCAGCACCGAAATTCACGACCAGCACCTGCAAGTCCGTTTAAACGATCGCAGCATTTTCTGCCTGAACAAGCCGACCGCTGAGCGTTATCAGCTCACCCTGGAGCAGGACGCCGGAAACTATGTTATTTGGATGCGCCAAAGCAATAATGGCTTCGCCCGTCTTTATTCAACGGAAGACCGTGAGCTCGCCAGCCTGATTATGAACACCACAGCAGATGTGCTCACACGTATGGCCATAACCGCCAGCCAGCCACAGAAGGTCTCCACAGCCACAATGCCAAAGTGGAAGAGCTACGTGCTCGCAGGAACGTTTCTTTCCCTGGTTGTAGCCATAGGCATGCTGACACTGTCATCACCCCATGGAGTGGTAAATACACCGGTCCCAGTGGCCCAGACCACTTCGGTCCCTGTGGCACCACCAGTTCTGCCTGTTCCTCCCGCTGTAGCCGCAGCGACACCGAAAATGCCAGTCCCCCAAAGTCAAGGCGCCCAGGTCCAGAACGCGCCATCCCTCTCTCCAGAAGCGGCAGCAGAAGCCCGGGCTCTGCTCGCTGAACGACTGAAGAACGGGGCAGCAAAGCAGGAGTTCACTATTCGCCTGTCTTCTGGCCATGAGCGTTCACTGTATATATTCCTCGATCCGGAGTGCCCGAACTGCCGCATCTTTGAGCCGACCGTTCAGGCCCTGGCAGAGGACTACAACGTGGAGATTTTTCCGGTGACGTTGGTTGGCAAAACCCGCACTGCAGACGAGGTGGTCCCCCTGCTCTGCGCCGCACCTGAGAAACGAGCGGAAATGTGGAAGTCCCTGTATGACACCGGCGCCGGCATGCTCAATCTGACCGACAAAGCCAAAGCTGATGTTGCCCCGGCTGCTTGCGATGCCGGCAAACTGGCACTGGCGCGTAACGACCTGGCATTTGAGCTGTACCGCATGCCGGGCACGCCAACCGTCATCACCGATGACGGCCGAATGATCCCACTGCAGGCTATGGCCAGCGATGCGGCACTGAAGTCATTCCTCAATACCCGCCAGTAAGGAGGTTTTCATGGATTTGAAAGGACGTCACGGCCCTGTGGACAGGTGGCGAATAAGCAAGCTGGTCCACGGCCAACAGGCTGAGCGCATACTCCTGGCGCCGGCTACCGTACAACTACTCCTGGTGTTTTCTCTTCTGGTAGGCGCCATTTGGCCTGTCACACTGCTGCTATCCCTCCCGCTCGGTACCATCCTGCTGATCGCATTTAGCGATCAGCGCTTTCGCTTACCATTGCGGATACCGATGGATGTTGGAGGTCTGGACCTCTCGACAGATCGCGAGGCCAGCTGGAACATTCCACTGCTCAACCTGAACCTCCCCAAAATTATTCGGGGAAAATCAGAAGGCACGCTGTGCCTGGGAACAGCACGCAAGCAGGACAGAGGCAAGGAGTTGTGGCTGCAAACCTCTGACGCCCTGCGCCATATGCAAATTATGGCCACCACCGGCGGCGGGAAAACGGAAACGCTCTACAGCATGTACCTCAATTCTCTGTGCTGGGCACGCGGTTGCTGTATCTCTGACGGTAAGGCACAGATAGACCTCGCCGTCGCCACCTGGTCGATGGCCAGACGCTTCGGTCAGGAAGATGACTGGCACGTTCTGAACTTCATCACCGGTAATGATGATCGCTTCAAAAAGTTGTTACTCGGTGATAAATCCCGGCCGCAGTCGAACAGTACAAGCCCTTTTGCTTATGGAAGCCCGACCTTCATCACTCAGTTGATGGAGTCTATGCAACCCGCCGGCAATGGCAGCGACGAAGGGTGGAAAGACAAAGCGCGCGCCATGAATAGCGCATTGATTTACGCGCTCTGCTACAAGCGGGCCAGGGATAATATGCCGCTGACGCAGGATGTCATTCAGTCCTATCTCCCGCTGGTTAAATTTGTGGGTCTGTATCGTGAGGCGCTGGAACAAGGCTGGCACGAAGAAGGCTATAAGCCGATGGAGAACTATCTGGCCAACCTCGCCGGCTTCGATATGAATCTTATCAACCGTCCGGGAGAATGGTCACAGGGCGCGCTGGACCAGCACGGCTACCTCATCCAGCAGTTCACCCGCATGCTCAGCATGTTCAATGATACCTATGGTCACATATTCCCTAAAAATGGCGGAGACATCGATATGCAGGACATCCTGCATAACGATCGCACGCTGGTAGTGCTCATACCGGCGCTTGAGCTTTCCGATAACGAAGCGGCCACGCTGGGTAAACTCTATATCTCTGACATCAGGATGAACATTGCCAAAGATTTAGGGAATAAGATTGAGGGCTCGCCGGAACACACGCTGACCGTGAAGAAGTTCGCCAGCAAGTTTCCTTTCATGCTCCTTTGTGACGAAGTAGGTTACTACTTCGCACCAGGTCTGGAGAAGCTGGCCGCTCAGATGCGAAGCCTGCGTTACATGCTGGTTATCCTTGGCCAGGATCTGCAGGCCATGCTGAAACACGGGAAAGAAGTGCATTCCGTGAACGCCAACCTCGGTACCAAGCAGTTCATGAAAACGGAGGATACGGAAGATACTCTGAAGATGATCCGCGCAGTCGGTGGTACGGGTCAGTATGCTGAGCAGCGCACCATGGAACGGACCAGTATGGGGAGCTATCAGGATGCTGAGCGCGTGGAGTTCCGCGACCAGGACAACATCCAACTGGATGAGCTCAAGTCACTGAAAGAAGGTGAGGGAATAATCGTCTTTGAAGACCAGCAGGTTCGCAGCAACTCCATCTATATCCCGGATAGTGAGAAAATTTCGAAACTGGACGTCAAGATCAACCGTTACGTCCCCATCCGCCGCCCGGATTTCAATGACCTTTGTCGTGAAGTACCGGCAGCCGAACGCCGGCGTCCGGTATCCCAGGAGCGGGTCAGCCAGATTCTGGACATCTGCCATTCGACCAGTCCGGAAGAGTATCACGGCCACCTTCATGCTCGTATCGAGGACCAGACACTTCTGGCCATCACACAGCTGGCCAGCGATCTGGATAGCCGTACCGATGTGGACTACAGCGACGATGAACGCGGTGTTCTGCTGTTTGAAGCAGCCGTTAACGCCCTTGAGAAGAACAAAGGCAAATACCGCTGGCTGAAGGACCGCGAAAATATACGCATATCGAAGAAGCGTATTGAAGAGGCGCACCAGAATAATGCCGGATACAGCACGCCACCGGCACAACCATCACCAACGGAAAATTTCTTCCAGCCGGCGGCACCTTCATATCCCGAACAAACCCACTACACAGAGAACAGCACTTATGATGACTGGCACCAGAACTTCGCGCCTGACGCTTTTACTGACGACTTTGCTTCTTCCTCTGTCATCGATCGCATCTGAGGTAAGAATCACTACCGGATTTTCTCCCGGAGGAAGCGCCATCGAAAACATACTGACAGCAATTAATAGCGCCCGACAAAGCATCGACGTTGCTGCATACAGCTTTACCAGCAAGCCTGTGGCCATCGCGTTGGATAACGCCAGCCAGCGGGGTATCAGAGTCCGGGTGGTCGCGGATGCGAAAGACAACGGCGGCCGCTATTCAGCTGTCACCTGGTTAAAGCATAAGGGTATCCCGGTTCGTCTGAACGACCGCTACGCTATCCAGCACAACAAATTCATGGTGATTGACGGAGTGACCACTCAGACGGGCTCGTTTAACTACACGTCCAGCGCTGTTAAACGCAATGCCGAAAACACGGTAGTCATCTGGAATGAGCCTTCGACTGCGCAGGCCTATCAGGGGGAATTTAATCGTCTATGGAGTGAAGGGACTGATTAACGCCAGGCAATCTGGCTGGTCACGTCACGCAGCTGCACCCGGATGATTTTAGGCTACAACCACTCACTTCCTCAGCTGAGGTTCTAATGGATTTCCATGACCCGTTTCTGGTGTTAAACCTTAACGTCCTTCTTGCTCTCACAATTTTGATAGCAGCCGTTTCGTTATATTTTATTTATCACGAACGTAAAGAGAGAGAAAAACGACAGCCAGGGCTACAGAGTCGTTTAAAAAAATAAGCTAATGAGCCAATCACAAAACCGCCTTCGTGGCGGTTTTTTTGTTTCTGGGGCCAGATAACTTCAGGACTTGAGTTTGCCGCTTCAGGCGTCACAACATGTAAGGCCATCCAGCACAGAAAGATCGAAGATGATGATTGAGGGTCCGTGAAGATAAGAATCGGTCCATGCACCTTCCCAGTCATAAACGCCGTGAAGTCCGCAGGTTCTGAACAGCTCGATGCTCTCTTCCGAATTAACACCTCTGTTGCCAGTGTAGAGCATTTTACCTTTGAAATTCTGGTAATGAGGTTGCGCTAACCCATACCATTCCCTTCCTTGCGAGAGTGACGTGCTGATCCCGACCGGAAGATGGCGATGCAAAAGTTCCGCAACTCGCGGCTGTTCACTGAGAGGTTTGCTGAAATCCGCGAGCAGCGCCCTCTCCGATAGATTACATTGGTAAACAAGCGGAGAGTCCCCGTTACGACATTTGTAACGGGCATGATTACGAGCGCCGGCAAAGTTATTGGTAAACCAGATAGCATCGATTGTGCCTGCTTCACCTGTGCCCTTAAAGGAGGTATCAAACTCGGTGAAGCGTGCGCGCGACCCGTGAAATAATTCCATTTAATCCTCCAGTTTCAGGGTTGCCTGTCGGGTTTAGGCGAGGTCTGAGGCTGCATAGTATTTTTACCGATCGTTGTGTCCGGCTCCTGACGATTCAGGCCAGTGTAACCCGCCTGCTGGCGCTGCAAAGGATGAGTCAGAGGTACGGTTTTACCGGACGACGCATTGAAGTGCGGAATGTACTGAATGGTACCCTGCACAAACGCTTTATCTCCCCTGACTTCCACCGTCTCCCCGCTTTTCTCCCCGCTGATGTGCAACGCCATCGCCAGATTTTTACCCTTCTCAGCCGGCGCATCGGCAACCTCAATATACAAACCTCGATCGAGCAGCACCGGCTTACCTCCGGATGAATACACCACCGCACCATCACGATTCACTGTCGTATCGTAACCACGAATCTGCGACGGACGAATGTCATCAGCAACTGAGTGAAGAATAATATTGTCAGAGATAGCCGCAGTACGGTTCTTCCGCTTCTCGCGATATGCCCAGCCGCGCAGCTGGGAAATTGCCGCTGCGTCATTACCGGTAGCCTGCACTTCCACCCAGGCCCGATACGACAATGGACGGGAACCCGGCATCTCTTTCATCGCCTTCCGCTCATCCCTGATCTGCAAACGCAGTGCAGCCATATCCTTCATCTTCTCCACTTCAAGCGCGCGGAACATCAGTTTACGCAAGAGAGGATCGCGTTCAGTCATGCGAACATTATTTTTGCGAATACGATAGCCGGCCGCCAGTTCGCGGAAACGCGTCCGGGCAGCATCAGCTGAAATCCCTGGTCGGACAAAACTGTTTTTGTATGCCTTGTAGCGTGCAATCAGATCCTGGCGAGCCTCCGCACGGGCATTACGACGTTCTGTTCTGGCACCTTTGTCACGACGGTGAAGACGATTATCGTACTGGGATTCAATATCCACAGCACTCAGCAGAACATCTCTGCCTTCCCGGTTAACCTCACGAACAACGGACGCACGTGTAAATGCACCAATCAGTTCCTGCTGACAATTCAGCGTCAGTTCCGGATGAAGATCGCTGGCTTTAATTGGCGCCTGTTCATCATCGGCGACGTCGTAAATCGCAAGTCCCTCACCTTTCTGGCGCAGCTCAAGTCCGGCCGCAATCAGAACGTCATGCACCCCGTCCCAGTCATAGCTCCCGCCCAGGAACAACGCATCCATCTTCTCCCGGCAGTTATCCACCGCGTAAGAAAACAGACTTTCCTTGTCACCAAAATGCTCCAGCTGGCGCGCAGCTGCAGGGGCAGATTTATAGAATTTCTGGCGACGAACAATCGCGCCGGAATCATTCACCATGTAAGGACCGTTGTCGTGCTTCCAGCCGTTCCTGAGCTCCAGCTCACGACAGCTGCGGTCGAGAGTGAAGCGATCGTTATACAGTGAAGCAGCCTTGTAGCTCACCGGGTTGATACGGTTAACGGTCAGGTGACAGTGCAGATTATCGGTGTCGTCATGGATGGCGAACACATACTGATGTCCCTCCATGCCCAGGCGCTTAAGGCAGTGCCTGGCTGAGTCAAAAATCTGGTCTGGCGTAGGCCTTTCAGATTCTGGCCATGACAGAATGGCATGGTAGACCGGGTCATTGCAGCGGGTGTTTTGCACGGCAACCATGTCCATTTCGGTGGAGGCTGTGGCAAGGGAAAAGCAGTTGGTCTCACAGATGACTTTATCGCAACGCACCTGCTGACGTCCGTCCGGGAACGTTGCGATAACATCCTGTGAATCTGGCAGCGCGTTACGTGTCGCGTACCCAACCAGGTCATTGAAGATTTTATCTTCTGACCGTGACTTGCGAACAAAAGGACGCTCTGGCGACAGCGTTTCGCTCATCTCAACATCATCACGCAGGATAGTGTAGGAGACGAGTTGCACAAAGCTGGACTTACCATCACGACGTCTTTCGGCCACGACTGCGAGCATGTTAATCCTCAGTGTTGTTCAGGCTCTCTGCCCGAAATTTCATTAATGTTTTCTGAAGCGATGCCAGCGTATCAGCAAACTGTTTACTCAGTTCTGCGGTCATCATCCCCTGCTTTTGCATCTCGCTGTACAGATGCTTTTGCAGGCCACCCAGCTTCAGAATCTCATTCATCTGTCTGGTGTCACCTTTGGCCACAATGCGGCGACCAAGGGCTGAACGCCGGAGAAATTCTCCTGTCGAGATACCTGCAGCTTTCGCGCTGGCCTGTATCTGCTCCTTCTCTTCCGGGTAACACCGAACACTTCCCAGAAGCGCCGTTCTCTGGCGTCTTTCACTCTTACTCATCTTCAATCCTGCTCGGCCTGCAAGGCTGGCACCGTAATAGGGTGTCGGGACGGAGTCCTGACCAGGGCGTTTTGTGGGACCGTCTGCGTGCAGGCGGTGCTACAAAACATACCCTGTCCCACGCTTCACATCAGATTTCGATTCCTGACCGGAAGTATATGTGATTTCGGCTGCGCCGTCACTGGCTTACGCCAGAAATGCCGGGTTCTGGCACTGAGTTATTTCGGGAGGTATACTCGTAGCCTGGAATTGAGCACACAAAAATAGGAAATTGCAGAATGGCTGAGAAGAAATGGTATAGCATCGAGGATGTGGAGCTGGCTAAATCATCACTGGATGATCTTCCAGATTTGACACCAACACGCCTCACTAAAACAGACGTGCTGGAGCAGTTGAAAGGAAAAATTATTGAGCTGGCGAATAACAAAGGTTACAGCGTGGAAGATATTCGAAGTGCGCTCGAATCTGCCGGGATACCAACCAGCGTGAAGGCCATCCGCGAGATTCTGAGTTCTGCCAAGAAAGTACCAACGCGCACGTCAAAAAGCAGAAAGCCCGCAACAACGGTTAATGATAAACAAGCTCAATAATTGACGGTTTTTGACTAACCTAGGAAGCCCCTGGGGGCGGACAGGAGAAAGAAAAACGGCACCACTGTGACGATTTTCTTTCTCCTGGCGGGGGATTTCATTTTGAGCCGGTTCAACACCGGTGAAAAATGATCGGGGTAGAAGGTGGCAGAGGTTTCCCCCTGCCTTTCCCTGTCAGGCTTTCAGTGCCTTCATTTTTTCAGCCATCTCCCACAACGCCCGATTTAGCTTCACATCGCCATCAATGCCATTTACCGGACGCGTTCGCTGGAATTTTCCTTTCGCATTCTTACCCCAGACGCCGCCCTTCGTCATGTTCTCCTGAACGCGCTGATAGGTTGTCCAGAGGTCATTGTGTTTATCCTCATCACGGCGAGTCTGCAACACATCATCTGGCGTCAGCGGAATGTGCTTGCCTTCACCTTTATCGTCATATTTCCAGTTCAGTGCGATCTCGGCAAAAATTCGCTGCTCGTCTTTGCTGAGTCCGATTTCTTTCATCTCACCGCGCGATTCTTTCACGCCGTCGAAAATGTCCAGTACTTCATAAGCACCCTCGATCACTTGCCCGACAACGTCCCCTTTGTGTGGTACGCGGATTTCTCCAAACGTTTTCCCGCAAACCATACCGTTCATACAAACGAAGCGGAACATGCCGGGGATCATCTGATAGCTGCTGCTGCCGTCGTGGCTGTTGAGAAGAATAATTTCCGGCACCTCCTCTCCTGCAATTTCCCCCTCACGGCGCAGGCGCAGCATGTGCTTGGTATGCTCACGCTTTCCGGCGTCACGCGTACGCGTCTGGCAGGCAAAGAAAGGCTGAAACCCTTCTTTGCGCAGATTATCCAGCAGGGTGATTGTCGGGATGTAGGTGTAGCGTTCGCTGCGGGACTCATGCTTTTCCTCAGAGAAGACGCTCGGAACAAAGCGCATGAGTTCATCGTTGGTCAGCGCGCGTTCTTTACGGATGACGTTAGCAGAGCGGAAAACAGATGATAAACGGGCCATGGTGATTCTCCTCAGGGGTTATAAAGTGACTTTCTTCTGGCGTCGTCCTTTTGATGGTGATTCACCATCGCTGGAGGCCGTTGCCGTGATGAAATGACCGGTCTGGACCTTCAGTGAAGCCTGCAAGGGAGCTGTCCGAGGCCGCAGCGCAAGCGACTGACCATCGGGAAGGCGTGCGAACGGGGGAGGAAAGCAGGCTTTAGCCGTGCCCTTGCAGGGTGAACGGTCCAGGCCAGTGTCTTTCACGGCAAAGGCAGACTGCGATGAATCCGGGAACGAAAAGGGAAACGCCGGAAGGAAGTGGCGGGCAAGGCCCGTATCCCTGAAGGGGACGCGAAGCGGCCCTGGTTGGGGCGGCGCTGGCGCAAGCCAGCTGCAAGCCCGGGGGGCTGTCTGGCGGGAAGAAATTGGCTGATCGGGAAGCATATTGCCCCGAAGTTCGGGGCAGTATCATCACCAGTCAAATGTCTGGAACCCGTCCAGACTATCTCCGACGGCAGAAAAATGGATCATGCTGATATTGGCCTGCCTGATGCCGTGCCAGATAACCCAACGGGCAGCACCTGATAACCCTTCCCGTTTCAGTTTCAGGAGAGGAAACCTGACGGCATCGAGGCGGATCATGAATCCCACGCCGGTGTCATGGATCCATTCCCGGGTAGACGTGTCGCGAGTCAGATCACCCAGCAGATGGCTGTCAGCAAGCGTAATATGGGTGGTGGAGCATTCAAGAACCGGGCGCATCACTCTTGCGCCCAGCGTGAACGTTTTTCCCCATCCAAGTTTTTCAACAACATCATTCCAGGCCCACTCTTCGTCTTCCGGAACAGGCAGGGTCAGTAACTGATACGGAACACCCAACGTCTCCGCCAGATGCACACCCACATCGCAGACGGGATCATCCCTCTGGGCAAAATCGGCACAGGCCAGACAGTTTCCGTGCAGGTAAAGCGCCTCATCGCAGTTCTCAAGCTGAATCACCGTGACGCCATACGGCGCACCTTCTGTAATTTTTTTCATGTCGGGCTCCATTGTCCCTGGCTGATTCTTCTGGAGTTCAGCGGCTCAATGCCGGTGAGCGCCAGTCGGGGGTTAAATACCGCCCCTTGCGGGGCGGTAGTCATTACGCAAGACCTTTGACGGTCTCCAGAGAGCGGAGCAGATGCCCCCACTCTGCCCCGTTCAGCGCCGGAACGCGGACAGGTTTGTTGAGGCCTTCACTGCGCACAATGCGACGTCCCAGCCTTTTCAGACGACGTGAGATGTCTTCCTCCGGTAACGTTTCACGGCGAAAACGCGGGTGCGCGCTGACCGGCTGACCGGCGGCCTGTGCTTCTGCGCGGCGCTTTACAAAATATTCCTGACATGCGAGGATGAAACGGTCTTTCATGATGTAACTCCATCTGAGACTTGTAGTTGCCGGCCTGCGCGAACAGACCGGGGTGATTAAGCAGAGCGACCGCTCTGCTTTTTTATTGCCGCTTAAACGGCAATCCCTTCGGCATCAATAAACGCCTTAACCTTTTCCATAATTTCGCTGTGTGTGAGCGTGGCGTGGTTGCGCATCTGAAAAAAGCGCGTGCCGTATTGGGCAAAAATGTCAGTGATGTTGCCGCTGTACATTTCGCTCAGCTTGAATGACTGGCTGTCAGCCGTTCCGCGCCAGTCGAGCGGCGGAAGCACTTCCAGCATGTCCATAAACCGCGCTTCATTGATTTCGGTCACCGGCTGATAATTTGCCTGGGCAAAACGGGCCTGCGCCTCTTCCACCGTCACCAGCTCCCAGTGATCGCCATGAGCATTCAGCTCCTCCAGCGTCTTCGACGTGGCACAGGCCGTAGTGCGCCACGCCCCCTCTACGAAGTGCGCTTTACGCCAGCCGTTGAATCCACAAGATTTGCTCCAGAATGCCATCGCGTTCATTGCTCATTTCCTCACTGGTTGTGCCCTTCGGCTTCTTTCTGGTGTCCCCTTTTTCCGTTTCCGGAAGGCGGGGAGCACGTTGCTGTGACACATGACCGCCCTGTTCCATCGGGGACGGAAACAAGGGGGATGACAAAGCCGCAGCGCAAGCGACTGACCAGAGGGAGGGAGTGCGAACGGGTGCCGGCATCAGGCTTCAGCCGACCCTTGTTTATGGACCGGAACAGGGCAGTGTCAGTCACAGCAAAAGTGAACACCGCTGACAACGGGGGCAAAGTGGGCGCCGGAAGAAGCCGGTTTACCGGCTTTCCTTAGCGGCCGTCAGAGACGGCCAGTGAAAGCGGCGCACCCGGAACGGGGGCAGCAAGCGTGGTCGTTGACCTCAGGCATCGCTTGCTATCCCAACGGGACGGAGACAGGCCACGTCCTGGCTCCGCGTAGCCTGGTGGCCACCACGTGGACGCCCGGCGAAGTGCAGGCGACGACCCGGTTCACCGGGAAGCCGAAGGTGACCAGCCGGGTTTGAATTTCTTTGATTGTGGCGCTTTTATGCCTCGAAATCCGATTGATTATTGAGTTAGAATAAGTGCAATTTCTGCACTTTTTTTAGGTTTAAAATGACCGGATTTGAACTCAGATTATGGCGAAAAAGCCTTGGCTGGAGCCGTGACAGGGCAGCTGAGGAGCTGGGTGTTTGCCTGCGTTCTTACAAAGACTACGAAAATGCGCCGGAAGTTAAGCGGGCCATAGAGTTAGCCACGATCACACTTTCCGTACAGGGTCTGATGCCGCTCATGTCACGCCCACAGGTCAGCAAATCGAAAGCCCTTGAGATGCTTCAGAGAATGCTCCCCTGACTAGCGGGCACAACTCTGGCAGGCGGGGTTCTGAAGTACCCGCGCTCGATGCGCGGGGGCTTCAGCAGGGGCCGCAGATCAGCCTTCAGACTCATCGTCATGGTGCATAGATGAAACTGTCAGCACCCCGGAAAAATCGATGTCCAGTCTGTCACACAGGTGCATCAAATCGGTGATCAGATCGCCCATGATGGTGTCTACGGATTCATCGCTGCGGGCAAGCCCGGTCTGGCGGGCGAAGTAGCAGAGTATTTCTGCGGCCATAGCTGATCGGTCAGCGTTATCCGGTTCCCGGAAAGTCGGCCAGTCTCTTTCGATGGCCATCGCGGCCAGCATCCTGATCCCCGTTATCGTATCTGCCATCTTATTCAGCTCCGCGCACGTTATTCAGCCCCGCAACCATTGCCCGTAAACAACCTTCCTGTCGGGTCGTGGTCATTTCGCCATTCATCAGTACCTGAGCAAACCAGGTATTTTCTTTCAGCAGCACATAGCTGTTGGCTTCTCCCTGGGCACGAATCCGGATCTCACTGCCGGGTTCCTGGCCGTCATTGCGTAACGTAGCGGCCATCAGTGACAGCGCGGCTTCCACGCAGGGCAGGATTTTTTCGGAATCCGTCCCGGTCTCCGGGTCATCAAAACAGAGTTCTGATTCACAGTTGATATTGTCTTCGAGCCAGCGGGCCAGAATCGTCAGGCCTTCCATTATTTCGGATGCGTTAATCATGTTCTCGTTCTCCTTATTTGACCCGGGCACCCTGCCCGGGTCCTGGCGGTATCAGTCAATGGCGCGGAAGATTTTGCTGCGTTCCGGATGCTCAATAATGCTCACGTAGTCTTTCAGGGCATCCTGGCGGTCAACCAGGTTCTGGCAGGTCTGCGCGTACTGCGGCCCCATCTCTGAGGTTTTCCAGCACAGCTGGTTAAGTACGAACAGCGTGGCAATGATCCCGGCAGCGTCTGCGGAGACTTCTTCGTCAAAATAATTGCCCGGAATGCTCAGCTGGTAAGTGCCCTCTGGTGGGGTCATATACCCGGTCGGGCGGGTAGTGATGATGTCTGTATGTGGGCCGACATGGCCGCTAATCCCGCGCGGCACTTCCCAGAATTGCCACATGCCGCCGTCGTAGTTGCTGTGTCTGTCCAGAAATGACTGCACCATTTGTTCGCCAAACGGCGTCGCAAACAGGCGCGGCACGAACACCTGGCGCTGGCGTGGGTGGGTGATTTCAATACGTGTTACCTGCTCAGTCTGGGGAATGGTCGCTGCGGTCGTGGTCATGATGGTCTCCTTCGGCTTCTTTCTGGTGTACTCCCTTTTCCGTTTCCGGAAGGCGGGGAGCACGTTGCTGTGACACATGACCGCCCTGTTCCATCGGGGACGGAAACAAGGGGATGACAAAGCCGCAGCGCAAGCGACTGACCAGAGGGAGGGAGTGCGAACGGGTGCCGGCATCAGGCTTCAGCCGACCCTTGTTTATGGACCGGAACAGGGCAGCGTCAGTCACAGCAAAAGTGAACACCGCTGACAACGGGGGCAAAGTGGGCACCGGAAGAAGCCGGTTTACCGGCTTTCCTTAGCGGCCGTCCGTGACGGCCAGTGAGAGCGGCGCTGCCGGTACGGCAGCTGCAAGCGCAGGGCCGCAGTTTTGCGGCTGGCAGAAAAGTAAAAGGGACTGCCCGATGACTCAGACAGTCCCTTCAAAAAGGCGCTTGCGGCAAGCCAGAACATCATCAACCCTGAAAAGGCGGGGTTTCCCCCGCCTCCAGGTCTACTTACCGTTGGATTCGTAAGCCAGAACCGCAGCGACCTCCCTGTTTCCGTCCTTTAGCCGAATCTCGCATAAGCGATTTCGGGTAAGGTATGTGAATATCAGTAGTGTGAAACACACTATTAATACGCACCAGATAAGGGCGTTTCGCGGCAGTTTCATGGTTTACTCCTCCTTGCATAATGCACGGTAAGAGGCCATACTGGTGTTGACTAGACATGCAGTGGGCCTCGGGTTAATTGAAAAATTACTCGGGGCTTTCTGCTATTTGCGCCATAACAAGGCAACAAACCACCTGATCGTCATGAGGCAAACAGCCTCAAGCGCCACGCTCATTATACCGCCAGTCATCCCATTCTGACCAGGAATAACCTCTAAAATCCATGCAAATTCAGCAGCCTGAATAACCCAGTTTATTCGGCACGTACAGCCGTTCCTGCGCCCGGACCACTTCGGGGGTATCCCGGACAATTGCCGCCAGATTCAGCACCAGTGTGAACAGCGATTCAGATCCATAACGCAGCCACTCCAGCTCAGCAAGTGACGGGAAACGCGGCTGCCAGCGCCAGAACATGTTCAGCCAGTCAACTTCCTTCAGGTCCGGATGCCGCTTATTCCACTGGCTGAAGGTATCCGGACTCTGGAAATTCAAATCCAGGGCAGCCAGCTGCACAACGCGATGATACTGAATCGCCTCCTGCTCCCGCTGCCGTTCCCACTGGCGGCGGGATTTGATGCCGGACTTATGCGCACTCAGCCTGGCGCGCTGTCGATCACGCTCCATCTGCTGAAATTCAACCTCAGGGAACAGCCAGTGCCGTGTTGAGCTGCACAATGGCGTCGGGCAATACTCGCCACGGGTTCGAATCAACGTATCAAATGCCATTTCGTAATCTCCCAACGTAGCCAGCCTCTCGCGGGGGTTCCACATGATGCCGACAACGGATTTCAGTGCTTTACCAGTAACTTTCCCTCGCCCTGTCAGCCGTCTGAAGAAGGCGGCCGCATAGGGGTAGTAATTGAAGCGGCGGCTTCCCGTGTCACTTTCGACGTCGATAATCGCCTGCAATGCCGCCTGCCGCTCCGGCCAGAGTGGCACCAGGGAAAGATGCTTCGGAACAGAGCCGCCCTCCCGGGCGGTCTTCGTGGGTTTTACTCCGCGTCCGTCTGAGGAAACTGCTCGCTTATCCAGGCACGTAACCGGCGCATGTTCAGCAGCACAGGCTTCACTGTCTCGCCGTTCCCGGCAATCCGTTCCGGTATGGCCGTCTTCAGCATGGCAAGGTCCAGCTTTTTTTCGGCAGCCACCTTAGTGACCTTCTCCACCATGTCGGAAACCAGTTCGTCGGAAACGTCCTCATCAAAACTTGGACGAAGCCAGGCATCCGGATGTTCAGGACTCAGGCCAAATACTGCCAGCAGCTTCTCAGCCGCGCGGTTTTGTGCCGGAGTGTCGCATTTCACCGTACCCGTCTCCGCATCCACGCAGACACCGTGCCATTCAGCATGAACAAAGGGGGAAAGGGCATTAATACATCCCAGCTCATTTCGGTTCAGAAGGTTTGCGATCGTTGCCGCATCGTGGTGTTCCAGCATCATGGCCGAGGCAATACCGATGGCGTTAACCATGACGCCGTGCGTGCCGATATGGCGGGTGCGGTACAGCGCAGGCCCCACATTTTCAGTCAGCCATGCCCAGTGCAGCGCCTTACTCCACGCCTTCCACAAATTGATGGCATCTCCACGGAGCACATCGGAAATCTCGTCACTGGCACGCAGGCCAAACATTTTGCGGGTGGCATCATGCAGCGCTTTAAAGCTGATAAGCAGGTCACTTTTAGCCGGGACCACGTTGTGCTCGTAATCCACGCGACCGTTGAGTGCTGGTACAGCGATCACTATCTGACGGACCAGAGCATTGACCGGATCTTTATGGTTGTACGCCATTGAGATGGCCGTGGCCGGTTTGCTGGCATTGTTGTTGATGTCAGCAAAGAACTGCTGACGGGCCTTCAGAGACAGCCCTTCCGTCAGCAGCAGTGTGATGGTATCGGGAGAGTCTTTCCGCGCGGTAATATAGTCAATGATCCCCCGGGAGCGGGTCTGGCCGTCAAACAGGTGAATAATTGCATCCATAGAAATAAATAACGTCCCCAAACCACCCTTCACCCCTTCCGCCTCTTCAAAGCGAACCACGCCATCGATATTGCCGACCAGCGTGGGCAGCATATAGTCGGTCTTATTGTCATACCCACTGGTCAGATAGCCGGTGACCTTTTTAGCCCGGCCAAGGTGGACCTCACGCTGAGAGCGGGACATCACATCCCCTGCATCGTCAAACGCCATAATGCGTTTCAGCATATTCATTGGCGCGCAGATCATGTACTGGACACGGCCGCCCTGGTAGCAGCGAATAGCGGGGAACTGGAAAAAGTACTCTTGGGTCTGGGTTGTCATCATTGCCTCCTTCGGCTTCTTTCTGGTGTCCTCCCTTTTCCGTTTCCGGAAGGCGGGGAGCACGTTGCTGTGACACATGACCGCCCTGTTCCATCGGGGACGGAAACAAGGGGGATGACAAAGCCGCAGCGCAAGCGACTGACCAGCGGGAGGGAGTGCGAACGGGTGCCGGCATCAGGCTTCAGCCGACCCTTGTTTATGGACCGGAACAGGGCAGCGTCAGTCACAGCAAAAGTGAACACCGCTGACAACGGGGGCAAAGTGGGTACCGGAAGAAGTCGGTTTACCGGCTTTCCTTAGCGGCCGTCAGAGACGGCCAGTGAAAGTGGCGCTGCCGGGACGGCAGCTGCTCACGCCGCCCTTCAGGCATCGCTTGCTATCCCTGCGGGACGGAGACAGGCCACGTCCTGGCTCCGCGTAGCCTGGTGGCCACCGCGTGGACGCCCGGCGAAGTGCAGGCGACGACCCGGTTCACCGGGAAGCCGAAGGGGCCCAGCCGGGTTTGAATTTCTTTGATTGTGGTGCTTTTGAGCCCCGAGATTCGATTAAAAAATAAATTAAAATAAGTGCAGTTTTTGCACTTTTTCTGCATTAAAAATCCGACCATTTCAACCCCGATACCTGAAATATTTGTCGCCCTGAATCGCATGATTTAAGGTCATCCGGAACCGGGCCGGAGCGCCGCAGGCGCCGGGTTTCGGTCCCTGCAGGCTTCAGCCTGCAGAAGGGTTTTCCCGCCGGCAAAAGTCGGTTGTCCACAGTGCAGGTCAGTAAGGTACCGGACAGCCTGTGGATAACATGCTCAGGAGCGCACTGTTCGTGACACGCCCCTGAGCGGTTACTATTTAACCACCATAGTGCGGTACATTACCCAGCAGCCAGTCCGGGCCAATGACATCGCTCCATCCGTGCTCATCCTCTTCGTCATACTCCAGACTGTCATCAGCACACTCAACCAGACGGCCCTCTTCATAACGCCGGTAGCCACAATAGTCACCGCCAGCCTCACTGAAATAGTGGTCAATGGTACAGCCCCATCTGTCTGACAGTGCCTCCATGACCGACTCATCTGGCGGAGACCAGGGCGTATCCATATCAATTTCCAGCCAGCCGTAACCGCCTGTTATTTCAGCCTGACTGGCTGAAGGCCATTTAATGCCATAGTTGGCGCAGTACAGGTCACAGGCGCTCTGTACCCTCTCCAGCAGGCGACCATTAAATCCGTTAAGTTCACACGCAAGCCTTGTGGGGAAAATCAGGCGGAAATCGCACATCTCGCCTTCGGGTTCGGCTTCAAGCATATCGAACACCTCTCCCCGGTTGACGGTTTGCAGCCACAAATGGCTCCAGTCATGGCTTTGAATGCGCATCACGGCATCAACCCGCGTCTGCTCATCGGCGGTCAGATCATCCCACTTCAGACCGGCAAGCCCCGTCGCCTGATAATACTGGTCGATATAATGGCAGCATGATTTATCCAGCCAGGCATTACTGCCCAGCTTTGCCACCCATCCGCCAAATGCAAGGGCGGCTTCAGTGGGTTCGTCGCAGCCATGCGCAGTGAGCGCTGGATACGGCAGATACTGCATATCGATACCCGGCTTCAGTCGCCCGGCCACGCCGGCGATGAACATGCGAATACTTTGATTAATAGCGCGTTTGTAATACGGGTACATCGTCCCGTTCGCCCAGGCCTCGACCTCGGCCTGCGCATACACAGACACGGTGAGTTTAATTCGGTTGGCACACCAGTTCGGCATCGTTCTCTCTCCCATACAAGTTGGTGGATACGGCTGTCGCCGTGACCACTAACCAGACCGGGCGGTCAGCGGGGGGAACAAGGGCGCGCCCGGAAGCCGCAGCGCAGGCGAAAATCAGTGCTGAATGCGCTGATTTTTGACGTGAACGGGTGAGGAGCGCGGCGTAGCTTCCCTTGTTACTCACGCCGCCCGGGCTAAGGTTTGGGCACGGCGTCAGCCCCCTCGGGCACAACACGTATCGCGGAAAAAGCCAACTTCCGCCGGCACGGCGACAGAAGGCGACCGGTACGGGCGCGGCCTTTTTGACTCCGGATAACACCGGCTCAACGCCGGGGGTATCCGGCAGGGGGAAACGGGCCGCTGGGGAGCGACCCGGGAGTGTCGGGGATCAGGCGGCGTGAACAAAACTGCGGAAGGCCTGCGCCTGCTCTGTAATGGCGTGACGGGCTTCGTTTGCGACATACTGGATTTCTGACCGGCAGACCCATTTTCTGACCGGCTGCCCGGGGAGAATGACAACCTCACTGGCCCAGGACTCCGCCATCAGCTGGCCCGCGCATTTCACCTGAAACCGGACGGAAGCCACGCGGGCATTATCGTCCAGGATCAGCCGGATATACTCCTCCAGAATGGCATCCTCTGTTTCACAATAGCCACAGTCGCACGGGTCTACCGCCACGGCCTCCAGGGTGACGTTCTCCGTGGCCCGGGTGAACAGGTTCTCATTATATTCAGCCGGATACGTCCCTTCGGTGAGGCGGTAACCCAGTGTTTTCACACTGTGACACAGACATTCATACTGTTCGCGCAGTGCCTGCAGTAGACGTTTTTCCAGCCCTTCCATTTCATCCGGAAACCCCTCGGCAACCATCCGGGTATTGCCAGAATGGCTGTACCAGCTCTGTGTCAGTTCGAGTCGCACACAAGCGCCCTGCTCCTTCACCGCCGTGAATAACGCCCGGGCATGGCGCCGGGTCAGATAACGCTTCCCTCGCAGCCCCGGAATAATACGAAGCAGATCGGTGCTGGAAAGGGTGCCGTGGAAAACCACGCCGTCGCTCTGGCACCACTGCAGGCCATATTCAAGGCGAAGTGATGTGGGCCAGTTCAGAGCCTGCAGCTCCTGTTTTGCCATGGTGTGGATCAGCGCACTGGTCAGGCTGTGAAAGGTCTGAAATGTCATCGTGTGTTTCCTCTGGTGTTGACTCCCCTGACTGGCCGGGAAGTGATGGCCGTGACCCTTTCGCGAGACGGGGTATCAGGGCCGGCGTCAATAACCGGAGGGAGGCCGCAGCGCCGCGTGGCAGACGCGGTGACCGGGGGACTGACGGGCTGTTGATGCCGGACCGCACCGGCTCAGCGTGAGTCACGGCCAGAAACACCGGCGACAAAGGAGAGAGACGCCGAAGGAAAGACGTCGTCCGCCTGTAAGGCGGGTAAAGGCGCCCTTCAGGGCGCGTCATTATTCGCGGCGCGGGAAAAATCGCCACAGTGTTGGAAATAGCCGTCTGCATCGGTGGCGCCGGGCCAGTCTCCCCCCGCGTGGCGCTGGCAGAGGCTGGACTCCCCGGGGCTGTACCACAGATGCTTACACCAGGCGCACAGGTCGTCATCTGAAATGGAGCGGGAAAATATCATCAGCTCTGCGGGCGGCTCTCTGAAAGTAGCAGGGACTGAATGGGCAGAAATGGGTTGCATGTACATCACCTCAGTGGATCCTCCCGGCGGCCCGGGAGGGTGCGTTAACATCAGCGCGGGGCAAAACTTGCGGTAATTTCCCGCTCAATCTGGATGGTTCTGCGGACGTTCGCCGCCAGGGTCGTCAGGTGCTGGCGCGGTAGCCAGCCACGCACCGGTGTACCGGGACGGATAACACAGACCTCGGGAAGCTGAATTTCTCCCATCCGGAACATACCCAGATCCCGAATGACCACCAGGCCGACGGTCAGGACTTCAGAACCCTGGTTGAGGATCTCATCCAGCCAGGCATCGGTCTGCTGGCGGTCAGGTTTTACCGTGACTGGCAGCTCATCCCATACTTCTGCAGCCACAATGAAATGGGGTGTTTCACGCTCAAATATCCAGGCACCATCATATCTGGCTCCGGTTAGCGCCAGGATGGTGTCAGCGTCCTCAGCCATCAGCTGGCAGACAGCAGCCAGATCATCCTGCAGGGCATTTTGCAGGGAGTCCCGGCACAGCTCGCGGTCATCAGGCATATCGATCAGGACAACATTGAGGCTCATTTCCTCTCCACAGACCTTACCCATAATCCGGGCAGAGACACCGCTCTTACCGCACAGCAGCTGCAGACCGCTGACGTTCTTCGATGCCAGCCGTCCTCTCGCTGCCAGGCAGGGCAACAGGTCAATCAGGGTGGTGGTATTGACCGTACCCGCAACCGTTAACATGCTGCCGCATTCTGCTGCGTGGAAATCCAGGCCTTCAGACCAGCCGCGTTCGGTAAGAAGCTGGCGGCCCCGGGCCGCCGTCAGAAGGGTATACAGGCTCACAGGATAACCTCCCTGTCACGCGCACCGGCAGCGAAGGCTTCTGCGTCACCCGGGCAGTGGAACTCATAGCGCTGGCCTTTTGGATATGAGGCGCTGAAGACGTCCACGTAAAAACTGGCTTCACGGCCACACAGACCCGCCCAATCCGGATCGCCTTTTACGCCCTGATACGTTGTGATGATATTAAAGTGCGCCAGCGTAGCGGCGAACTCAGGGGATGAAATCAGCAGCTTATCTGTCATTGCCTGCAGCAGGTTTTGCACTACCTGACGATCGTTCATAACTTTCTCCTTCGCATAATGGTCCGAAAAAAACTTCCTTCTGGCGTTCCTCCTTTCGAAGGGGGTCGTTGTCTCCCGCCATGAGCGACGGGCGGCAACGGGCCATCGGGCAAAAGTCATGCCCCGGATGCAAAGCCGCAGCGCAAGCGACTGACCAACGGGAAGGAGTGCGAACGGGTGCCGCAGACGGCGGCTTGAATTTTGACGGCACGGTGCAACCGTTTAAGCGATGGCAGGAGATTACGTGCGCCAGGCTGGAGGACACCGGAAGTGCTTTTTTCGGTACAGGCCCGCCGGGGCGGGCATCCTTATTCGGCCGGGTGTGCCGGGGGCATCGCCCCCTGGAAGCACCCGGACAGCCGGGGCAACGGCCCCGGCCTTCCATCATCCCCGGAGAAACCGGCGCAGAGAATCGATAGCATCAGCCGTTCCCAGCCGTTCCTGCCAGCCCCCGACGTACCATAGAGGCGTCCGGTAAGTCCGACGAACATCAAGGGTCAGAGAGTTGCCGATCACGACTTCTGCGGGGATACCCAGGTAGGACAGCTGCAGGTAACACATATGCGCTGCCACCGGGTCAATATCCATACAGCTGGCAAAGAGTTTGTCCTGATAGTTAATGCCCTGCTCTGCCATCACCTCTGCAAAAGCAATCACCATGCTACCGGCGCCGGCAGCGGGTTCATGTAATGTGATAAACGGTTTGTCCTTCAGCTGCTCGCGCGGGTTGCCGGCGGTAAGACGAGCCATCAGCTGGGAAAGGTGATAAGGAGTGAAAAACTGCCCCATATGCGCAGAGCCGATCTCCAGCTCCATAAATATCTGCCCAAGAAAATCACCGGGCTGACACTCCAGCGCGCCGGTGAGGCATGCCAGCAGGTGTGCCATACGTTTCACATCATCAGGCTGATAACGGCCCGCAATAGTCAGATATTCCTGTTCAAGTTCCGGCGAACGAAGAAAGGCATTCTGGACAGCGATCGATGCCATCTCAACGAAATCCCGGAACACTTCATGCCGGTGATGGTAGCGCGCGATGTCGCTAAACAGGCGAACAAAATCCCGGCGGTAATGGTCGTAACCGTTTTGCCCGGTATGCGCTGGTTTAAGGTGAGTTGCTTCTGGTAATGCCATCTCCAGAGTTAATTGCGTCATTCTGGCGTTCCTTCCTTTCCGGCGGTCTGCGGTGTGCTCCCGCCATACCGCACACGACGCAACGTGCCAGCTGGAAAAAATCCAGCTCCGGATGCAAGGCCGCAGCGCAAAAGACTGACCAGAGGGAAGGAATGCGAACGGGCGCCGCAGCTGGCGGCTTGAATTTTTCCGGCACGGTGCGACGGTTAAGCGGTGTGGGGGAGAACAGCAGAATGTGAAGAGGCAGGAATGGACAGAACTGCTGGCAGTGTGATTACCGCCAGCCGGATTAGGGAAGTCTAGTGAGCGTTGTGGGTCTTATCGATGAGGCCCAGACGAGTCATGCAAGTGATAACGGATTCCGGACGACGCTGGTACTCCCGGGCAAAAGCATTAACATCGAAATCAGCCGCTGTGGCCCGCGCGATCAGTTGCTGCTTTTCGTCTTCCTCCCAGCGGGCACCGTGACGAGGATACTCTTGCTTATAGCCCGCGCCAGGAGTGGAACGACTGACCAGCTCATGCTGGATACTGGCCAGTGTTTTATTTTCAGCATCCTCTACCAGCCCCAGAGCCTGCAGCTCCCTGGCAGCCTTCAAAAACTGGCGAATCAGACGACCATGTTCCTTTAGATCAGTCATTTGACGGGCCTCCAAACATCTGGCGGGCATTATTTCGGGTTTCCTCATCACCGGCTGTGGCTGCTACAGTCCTGGATGCCGGGGCGCTTTCACCCACTCCCCTGCCCTGGCCCTGTAGCAAAGCATCAACCTCTCGCGGATAAACCGCGCGCAGCAGCTGCAGAAGATCGTCAAAAGAGGTGCCATCATTTAGCAGCTCACTGAACAGATAAGGCAACCTTTCATCCTGCTTACCGAAGGCAAAACCGGTGAGTAGCGCGGCGCGCCACAAACGTCCCCTTTCTCCCTGAGGCGTTTCGTCAGTCTTCTGGCAGACGAAACGGTCAGCTTCATTAGTTTCGGGATTCAGGTAAAACATTATTTTGCGTCGCGTATCCATAGTGATTATCCGATGAGGTACATGCCGTTAACGAGGTCGAACTGAGATGAGTTGGTTTTATAGAAACGCTCTTCCCTGACCGCACAGTGATCCCTGACAGCATCAGCAATGAGCTCAGCTCCACCGCCGATGACCATAACGTGTGAGTATCCCTCAAAGCGGCTGACGGCTTCAATAACCCGGTTAACAAGACGACCATGTGCTTCATTCATCGCCTCACGAACCAACGTCACACAAGAGGTGTCATTGATCCTCGATGCCAGGTAGGCTTCATCATTGCGATGAATGATGATGTCATCAGCGAGATAACTGCTTCCCTTCGTTCTGGCCACAGACAGCGCATCTTTGACAGCACTGGTCATCAGGGATACGCCAAGGGAAGAATCACCAAAGATTCGGGAAATCCCGCGCATCTTGCCCATAACCTGCGAGACATCCAGAGTTGTTCCCCCTAAATCGATGATCAGGAGTGAGTCCAGTTCATTGAGATCCTTCACGACATCAAATCCTGCCGGAATGGACTCAGGCATAACCTCAACGCTGCAAATATTGAACGTTTTGCCGCCATTGAGTTCCACAGCGCGCATCAGGTTATCCTTTTTGCGGCGGATGTTGTCTTCGTTCGGCTGGTTGTTTTTGTTGTAGTACTCAGCCAGCGGCAGCGTAACCACGATACTGACGTCCTGCGGCGAAATGCCGGTACACAGCAGCGCATGGTGAACAGCCACCACGTTCACATCGCTGTACTGCCAGGCCACATTCGTCGTCACTACAGCTTCAGGGCTGATCGCGTCAAATGAATACTGCTCTCCATTCAGCATGTAGTTGTAAGCCTGCTGGCCTCCAAACGCCACCGCCCACTCACGCTTAAAGCTGTTTGGGCTGATTGATTGTTTTACCTCTCCACCATCAACCCACTGCAATTTAATGTTTGTTGATCCGTCATCGATATAGATTTTCATGTTCGCCACCTGAGTTAAATGAAAGAGCATACAGAGAACTTCTTGAGATAAATAAGAGAACTATTCACGGATTATACGCATTACCTGTCAACTGGCAAGAGCAAGGAGAACTATTTGAGATAAATTTGAGAAGTATTCTTGATGAGCACAGCGATAAGTCAGAAACCCGAACCTGACTTTTTTCGCATGGGAAACAGCGGATTGAGTAAACCCTTGACGAGAGAACTTGCAGAAAGCGAAATTTCTTAAAATAATAACTGTATATTTATACAGTCAATGAGTAAGAGCTATGACATCCATCCAGTTTATAAAAGCGTCTCAAGAGCCGGAAATTTTGCAGCTGCCATTGTTCGCGGACACGGTACCCTGCGGCTTTCCCAGCCCGGCCCAGGACTATGTGGAGGCAGAGCTCGATCTGAATGATTACTGCATTCTGAGGCCCAGCTCTACTTACTTTGTCCGGGCAATCGGCAATTCAATGACGGATATAGGGCTTCACAGCGGTGACCTGCTTATCGTTGATAAAGCCGAACGGCCGCAGCACGGGGATATTGTCATCGCTGAGATTGAGGGGGAATTTACCGTTAAACGTCTGCTGCTCACTCCCCGTCCCGGCCTCCAGGCCATGAATCCGGCTTACCCTACCCTGTATCCTGATCCTGAGCAGCTGCAGATATTCGGTGTGGTCACGGCATTCATCCACAAAACCCGGAATGGCGACTGATGTTTGCCCTGGCGGATGTAAATAGCTTCTACGCCTCATGTGAGGGGGTGTTCAGGCCAGATTTACGCGGGCAACCTATTGTTTGCCTTAGCAATAATGACGGTTGTGTGATCGCGAGAAACGCAGCGGCAAAGGCCCTGGGTATAAAAATGGGCGTCCCCTGGTTCCAGCTAAAAGGCACAGACTTCCCAACTAAAATACATGTATTTTCAAGCAATTACGAACTGTACGCGAGCCTCAGCAATCGTGTAATGGCACATATTGAGGCGCTCGCGCCGCGGGTGGAACAGTACAGCATCGATGAGATGTTCCTGGACATCCGTGGGATTGATCGCTGCATACAGTACGAGGATTTCGGACGGCAGCTGCGTGAGCATGTAAAGGCCGGAACAGGTCTGACGATTGGTGTTGGCATGGGCCCGTCTAAAACACTGGCCAAGAGTGCCCAGTGGGCCTCTAAAGAATGGCCCCAGTTCGGCGGAGTACTCGCTCTTACAGTCGATAATCCCCGCCGCACTGAAAAGCTGCTTTCATTGCAACCGGCAGGAGAAATATGGGGAGTGGGCAACCGCATAGCGAAAAAGTTAGCAACGATGGGAATAACCACCGCGTTACAGCTGGCACAGGCTAATCCCACGTTTATCCGCAGGAATTTTAATGTGGTACTTGAACGCACCGTCAGAGAATTGAACGGAGAGCCATGTATTTCGCTTGAAGAAGCCCCGCCACCAAAGCAGCAGATTGTATGTAGCCGATCGTTCGGGGAACGTATTACAACTTACGAATCTATGCGGCAGGCAATTTGCCAATATGCCGAAAGAGCAGCTGAAAAATTACGTGGTGAACGCCAATTCTGCCGGCATGTTACTGTGTTCGTCAAAACGTCGCCGTTCGCAGTTAATGAGCCCTATTACGGTAACGTGGCCAGCGAACAACTATTGGTACCAACCCAGGATACTCGCGATGTCATTGCCGCCGCCATCAGGTCATTAGACCGCATCTGGCAGGACAACCATCGTTATGCCAAAGCAGGAGTGATGTTAAACGACTTCACCCCTACTGGCGTTTCTCAGTTAAACCTGTTCGATGAAGTGCAACCCCGCGCCTGTAGCAGCGAACTAATGAAAGTTCTGGATGGGATCAATCACTCAGGACTGGGGAAAGTATGGTTTGCCGGCAGAGGTATTGCACCTGAGTGGAAAATGAAGCGGGAGATGCTCTCTCCGGCTTACACCACCCGCTGGAGTGAAATCCCTAAAGCACGCTTGCTATAGATAACACTTCATACTTATGATGTATGAAGTATGAAGTATGAAGTCACACTTCCTATTTATGATTTATGATGTATGATAATCGTGCAATTGCATATAATCTCAGATAATCATACTTCACACTTCATAATTAGGATTAACCATGATAACAGTCATTGGTGGTAATAAGGGTGGTTCGGGGAAAACTACTACGGCAGTGAACCTTGCTATAGGGCTTGCTCTCAGGGGAAAAGATGTTTGCCTGGTTAACGGCGATTTACAGCGGACCGCAGCAAAACATCTTGCAGAGCGTGAGGCCTCGGAAGTTAAGCCGGCTATAACGCTTATTGAGAAATTTGATAATCTCTCCCAAACGCTTCGAGCGCTGGATGAGAAGTATGAGCATGTTATCGTTGATGTGGCAGGCCGCAACTCCAGAGAGTTCATTACCAGTGGTGTAGTAGCTCATCAAATCATCGCCCCCCTCCAATGTTCACAACCAGACCTTGACACACTGATTGAGCTACAACAGCAGGTTGAAAGCATGAGAGACCTTAACCCTGAATTGAAGGTATTTTGTCTTCAAAGCATGGCTACAACAAATCCGGTGTTAAGAGGCAATGAGCGCAAGGAGTTCATTGATTATCTCGATGAGTTCCCTTCTATTCAAACCCTAGAGTCGGTCATTTGTTTCAGGAAGGTTTACCGTGACTGTATGAGCAGTGGTCTGGGTGTTTTGGAAACTGACAATGCAGCGGCAAAAACAGAAATGGAAAAACTGATGGAAGAGGTATTTGGATAATGGTTAAGAAGCCAAGTCAACAAGCCTCATCACGCTCAGCGGTAACACCAGAACAGGCAGACGAACTGGCGCAGCGCCTGGCTGATAAGCCTTATGGTGATCCTGTAAAATCAGTCCCTGAGAAAGAGGTCCAGGAAAAGCAGTGCAGAACTACAATTTCTCTACAAGAATCTATGTTGTTAAAGGTTGAAGATCTAGCACTGAAAAACAAGCGGAATGGTATAGAGCCTAAGAATGTAAGCGCCATAGTAAGGGAAGCTCTGGATCTCTACCTAAATAATATGAAATCATAAATCACACTTATGAAGTATTAATTATGAAATGTGAAGTATGATTTAATGCAAATCTGCGTGGCCACCCTTTGGTGGCCGAACACTTTAGAGCATCCTACAGATACAATTCCCTCTAGCCGATCTTAGTTGTAACTCAGCTAGAAGGATTCAAACTTTTCAGCAGGCTTACCGCTTCGGTTTCTGGCATCTGGAACTGTACGCGATGGCGTGCAGCGACATCGAGCGCAAACACCTTCGTATACACCTCTGTCGAACTTATCGACTTGTGGCCCATTAATGCCTGCAGCACTTTGAGCGGAATACCGGCGTACAGCATGTGCATCGCGTAACTGTGGCGGAAGGTGTGTGGCGTAATCGGTACAGAGAAGGTTACGCCATCTTCCGCGGCGGCCGCCACGGCCTCAGCCAGCCACGTTCGCACAGTGCGATCGGTGATGGTCCATAGCCGCGCCTTTTCCATCCTGCCGGTACGCTTGTTTTTCCGTTCGAGCGGGATCTTCAGCGTGGCTATCATCATTTTCAGCTGGCTGAGGTAGTGCTGATCGGACAGGGGGACTAAACGGTGAGGTACCGTCCCGGCTGGCGTACGCCCGGAACTTCGGGCCGCTTTCTCTTCCTGTTGTTTCAGCGTAGCCAGTTGCACAAAAGAGTAACGCGGTTGCAGTAAAAAATCCGCTCTACCTAATGGCAGCGCTTCGTTGATACGAGCCCCCGTATTCCACAAGGTTGCAAACAGAGTCTTGCGCTCCAGGTCCGGGATGTAGTGGAGCAGGGCGCTGACTTCCGGGGCCAGAAGATATTTCGGCAGTTCATCATGCAGGGCTGCCAGTTGGCGCAGTTCCAGTGCAGCTGGGTAGTCAATGGCCACCGGCAGCTGCTGCGGCATAACAACGGGATGGGCGCCAGGAAAGACCGGGAGTGCAGGCACGGTCATAATGCGGTTCCCGTTCCGGTGATGAGCTCCATCCAGGTCAGCGCGGCCAGGGCGTAGTTATCGCCGACGTCAGTCTGTAACTGCCCCTGCTCTTCGAGCCGGCGGCCGACGTCGGCCAGTCGGGACTGGAGGTCCAGAAGCGGGTCAAGGGAGGCAGCAAAGGCACAGGACTGCAGTATGCGCTGTGCAAAGCCGTCCATCACTTCATCTGCGGCCACGCCAGGCCGACGCGGAACAGGACGTTTCAGACCGTCTTTCTCCGACTGCAGCTGCTGGCACAACGTCAGCAGTTCGATCATTTCTTCTCCGGGTGTCCGGTGCATCATGGAGTCCTCTTCACTGTTCATGAAACGCCAGGTGAAGCTCATCGAGCATAATCAACTCGCGGCGGCCTGAACGGCGGGGGAACATGCGGCGCATTTCGCGCGTCAGCTCCTTCTTTTCCCAGCCATACGGGTAAATCACCCTGCCGTTTCTCTCCTCAATATCCAGCGCCCGGGGAGTCGGTCCGGTTGTAATGCGTTCCACTTCCTGCTTCAGACGCTCCCCGCGCCAGCCGTAAGCGGCCAGGCTGCGGCGAATGCGCCCAACCGGGAAACGCGGATCTGAATGCCGGGGAAATATCAGTTTCCCGTTTTCGCCCCGTTTCACGCCGAAGTCTTCCAGCGACTGTTTCACCGTCACGGTTCTGAGGTTGACCCCAATCATCGTTGCATGCGCTGTCTTTTCCATCGTTAACTCTCCTGAACAGATAGTTGAAAATCAGTCTTTAAGAAATCCCGCCAGTCAGGATCATACCGCTGCCTGACGGAACGGCAGAAACGCCTGCAGGGCGTCAGCCCGGGAGGTCAGCTCAACAATATCCTGACGCTGCGGGTCCGGCTCTTCATCAACGGTTTCAGTGTATCGCAGGCGAAGCCGCCATCCCATCATGGGAGGCGCATTCTGGAAAGCCAGAACTCTTCCTTCGGGCGAATGAAGCTCACGACAAACGTAGCTGGCTCCTATTAGGGTAGAGTCCCGTAACCAGAGCACAGGATATTCATTGACCAGATGGTCATAGACACATTCAGCGGTATGAAAATAGTTCGCATCCTGATCGCATAAGTCACACACTGTTTTTCTCCTGAATAATCACACCACGTAACAATCACCCACTGACCCATCAGGCCGTCACCTCGAATGACTTTACCCGGCGTAAACATCACTTATCTGATAATAAGCAGCCATATAACCACTCAGCTAAATTACCGAACGGCTGTTACAGGGTGATCCGGTTTCTTGCATATTCACAACTTTCCGGAAGTGTACCACGGTCACGTAATAATCATATCGTGGTTTTCCGGCGCTGCGCGCCGGGTCACGGGGCAGGGGGATAACACAACATATAGAAGAAAACGCAGCTGATAGCGTGGCATATCTTGTGTTTCAGCGCCGCTGGGCGGCGGTGCATAGAAAGAAGATCCGGAACCGGGACTTTTCGGATCTGACCGGGAAAGAAGAGAAACTGCATGTATGTTCTGTACTGTATGTACGGTATGTATTCACTGTATTGTATGTATTATTTGTATTCTGTGTATTGTGTATTTTTTACACCGGGAGTACTATAACCTCATTCCCTGACAAGATCGGAGCCCTTTTTATGAGCACACTCGCCCCGGACACCGTCCGCCGTATTGAAGACGCCGCAGCGGCCCTCATCGCCGCCGGCACCCCCAACCCGACCAACGAACAGGTCCGCCAGCACCTCGGCGGCGGCTCGCTCTCCCACATCTCCCCGGTAATGCGGGACTTCCGTGCCCGTCAGCGCGCGCTGGCCAGTGAACAGACCCCGGCGCTGCCGGCGGAGCTCACGCAGCTGCTGACCGGCCAGCTGGGGCTATTGTGGCAGGCGGCGGTCAGGCAGGCTGATGCTGACACCCTGGCCGCGCGTGAGCAGGCCGATGCCGACACTGAACAGGCCGACCGGGAGCGCGATGAGGCCCTGGCGAAAGTGGCCACCCTGGAAAGTGAGCTGGCGGTGCTGCGCGAGGTGCAGGCCGAGCGCGATCGTCTGCTCAAACAGGAGCTGGGGCTCAATGAGCGGATGATTTCGCTGCGCGAGGAGGTGGTGCGCCAGCAGACCCGGAATGAACACCTGACCGCACAGCTGGAAGAGAGCCGGCAGGACCTGAAAACCCTGCGGGACAGCGAAAAGACCCTGCAGCAGGAGCTGCTGACCCTGGCCCGGGCAGACAGCAAGGTGAAGAAATGACAGCGGACACCCGGGCATGGGTGAAGGCCTTCCGCCGGGCGCTGGAGCTCGCGGCCGGTGAGCCCGTGCTTTCCACATGGCGTAACGATTTGAAGGCATTTCCGCGCGGCTGCTGCGAGCTGGCCAGCCAGACGCTGGTCAGGTACCTGATGGAACACGACGAGAAGCTGTTTCCTTACGTCATAGGGATGGACTGGAGGGTTAATGCTCAAGACTACGGCCACGTCATTGTCGCCCTCAACGGGGACTACATCGACCTGACCCTCGATCAGTTTGACGGCTATGACGACTGGGTTGTGGCGGAGCCCGTTGAGTCCGGCGGGCAGATCGCGGCATTTATGCAGATGGTCCGGGGCCAGGGCGGGACTCTCAGCACGCGTGAACTGACGTTCGCCGGCATTCCGGATCAGGCCTGGAAACTGTATGACTGGCTGAAAACCACGGCGGACAGTCTGCTGCCTGCGACGGGGCAACCGTGCAGCCCGCCGCAGCTTGTTTCCATGGAAATCCTGAAGGAGTACCGTGGCTGGACGCTGAACGGCCCGTCAGATAACATCGGTCATGCCCCTGAAAAGAAAAAGCAGAAGAAAATGACGCACACCGGGACCATTACAGAATGCTACCAGCCCCGCGAAGTCAGGCTGCGGGAAACCGGAACCTGGTGGGTCAGTGAATGCGGCTTGCGCTTCAGAAAGTCCACCGGCGCTGCAGTTGCAAGCGGCGTCTGGAGTGCAAACCGTCTTGATTTGAAGAGCATCCGGGAAATCCCGTCTGAAGATTAACGGCCTGTGGCGTTTTCCGTTTTCGCGCGTGAACAATCCTCCTGATCAGGATTGCGGCAGACTTTGCACCCGATGCGCCAGCCGTCGCGCCTCTTCCCGGTCCCGGTATACACTCGCCTTTTGCATCATTTCGGCCGTTGGCTCCGGCAACTTTTCAAAAAACTCCTTAAAACGTTTAGCCACCGACTGGAGGGAGACACTGTCTGTACGGGCGGTATTCTGATTAGTGTAAATCAGTCGGGCAAGTGGCCTGGTCAGCTCTTTCCCTTCCATAAAGCGTTTGAAGATCCAGAGATAAATGTCAACCAGCTCCAGCCCTGCGCTCTTTGTGCCGGACTGGAAGACCAGCGGTTCAGCCGGCATGTTCTTCAGATCCATGACCGGTAAACCGGGGCCGAGTACCCACGGCTGTTCACGGATCTGGTAATAGAACTGGCTCAGCTCCCGCTGGGTGGTATTGAATTGCGACTGCTGGTCCACAATGATGTCGGCTCTCTTATTCGGCGATCCCAGCCGTATGCAGATACCGTGCAAAACATGCTGGAATCCGATCATGTTGGGCATGATCTGCAACTTTTCTTTGCCGGTTTTGCAGTTATATCCCAGCTCGTTAAAGTGAGTCATCGCCCAGGACAACGCATCGGTAATGAGTTCAACAGAACGGGGGTCGCCCAGGGTATGCACACGCGCAAGCAGCTCGCTGCAGACTTCAAAGAACAGGGATGAGGAACGTTCATCATGTGCTTCGTGACGGGCAAGCCACGCTTTTTCAGCCAGTTCATCATCAAACAGGTTTGCCAGATTCAGCAGCAGCGGATAGCGCAGGGGAGTCCAGTAGGCACTCCAGGGCACTACCGGATTCAGGCCCTGGTCAAACACCTGGTCGAAGAATGAAATAATGGCGTGGTCCCGTTTAACCACCTGCCAGACATCAAATCGTATCCGGTGCTTCTTCTGTAGAACAAGCAGCGTATCGACCACCTCATCAAGGCGGTGCATGCCCAGTTCTGCGGCGTGCAGGCGCTGTACTCCCAGTTTCTTACGCAAAACAGCAAGCGGTACTTCGGCAACCTTATCCAGATCATCCGGAGAAGACAGCACGCCGTAGGAAAGCACAGGCTGGGTGCGGTCAAAAAGGTTCTTACCGGTTTGACCGGTTTCATCCACATAAAAGTACATTCAGGTTTCCTTTACCAAGCTGGAGGAAGCGAAACGGCATTATTTACATGAATGTAAAACCTTCCTTTAACTCGGTGCAAGAAATCCGGTTAAGCATCTTTTCAGATCTGCGCGGCGGGAAACCCGTTGGTAATATGATTATATTTATATTTGAATATAATCATATATGGTATGATATTTATCTAATAATACTTTAATCAGTTTAAGTATGATTTTTGCTTAACCTAACACTTATCAGATGGAGCATGCGGATGGATCAGGAACTGAATTTTTCACTCAGCTATGAGCAGCTAACCCGAACTGCGGAAGACGAAATTAAGAAATGCTGGCTTAATCCGGATGGTGCCGTCTATTTGAAGGAATTAGGCAGGGCTTCCGCCATTCTGGGATTTTGGCGCAATCTTGCGATAAGCGGTGGTTCCGGAAAAGAACACGAAGATCGCGTTAATGCCGACTCGGAGCGTCTGGCAGCTCTTGTCTATAAAGAGTAAAAGACCATGAAGAACACAGGTACACGCCGACCATCACCACTGCAGCGGAGAGTGCTGATTGTGCTGGCTGCTCTCGATGCGAAACGTCCGGGGCCAGTGGCGACACGGGATATTGAGCGGCTGCTGGAGCAGGGCGGCGATGCCCCGGTGTACGGGCCGAACCTGCGCGCCTCCTGCCGTCGTATGGAGGACACTGGCCTGCTGCGTACCCTCCGGGCGCCAAATCTGCAGCTGGCGGTTGAGCTTACTGCTGCCGGACGTGAGATGGCTGCCCCATTGCTGGCAGATGAACAGGAACGCGTACTGGCCGAACAGCGCAAGGCTCAAATCTGCGTATTGCCGCTGAGCCGTCAGGCACCGGCAGCAGAACGCCGTCCAGTCTGGCTGCATAACCGCTGGTACACCGTTAACCGGGCTGACTATGTGATACGACTCGACGGCACCACCTGCCTGCAGCTGCGGGACGAGGGTGGTCAGGTGACACGGCTGAATGGCGATCCCCTACAGGTTGCAGAGTGGCTACAGGCCTGCCACGACGCGGGCCTGGATATCCGGATACAGATCAACGAAAGTGACGCGCCGGCAGAGACCGGGAACAAGGAGGAATCATGAAGCCAGTATTTCCCATGCGGTGGGGCATTCGCGCCGCGCTGGCTCTCAGTTTTCTGGTCATGATGAGCGGTACTGCAGAATGGCTTACTTGGGTCAATGCCGATCGCTATCCTACGTGGCTGGCCCGGGAGTTCATTACTGACGGCAATGAAACATCTGCTGGTATCATCGAGCTGATGCCAGCCTTTCAGAAACTGTGTGGCAATCCCGGTGGATTTGCCGTGGACACTAAAGAAAATGGGATGTTCCTGCGTTGTGATAACAGCCCGTCCCTGGCGATCTGGGATGCCCGGGTTTACCACATCGTTCTCCGACAGCAGCCTGAAGGCAGTATTCCGGGTGAGCGGCTATGACAAACGCTAAGGGCCTGCACCTGATCGTCACCTGTACCAAACGGAAAACCGCGGCTGCCGGCAGCAGGGTGTTTCCGGTAGCAGAGGATGCGGGTTCAGCCTTCGAGGCATGGCGAAAGGTCCTGGCTCAGTCCAGCTGTAATCAGACGGCCATAACTGCCGGCGAGCTTTATACCGGTCAACACTGGAGCCGGGCAGCTGCAGCTGCGTCACGCACGGGGGCGGAATTGTGGGTTATTTCTGCCGGACTGGGTTTGCTGCACGCTTCAGATCCCGTTGTGCCTTATGAAGCTACGTTCTCCGCGATGAAGTTCTGCCATCGTGCTATGTGGCAGCAACTCACTACACGGCCACTAACGGAACGGCGGAATTCTTCGCTGACAGCACTGATGCAAGCGAGACCTGATGACCGGTTTGTAATAGCCGCTTCCCCGGTGTATCTCCGTGCCGCTGAAGAAGATTTATGTTCAGCTCGTCAGGCTCTGCGAAGACCAGACAGCCTGACCATCGTCACGACAAAAGGGTATCAGGGCCCATTATCTGACAACATCAAACTTGCCAGCGCGAGAATGATGAAGTCGCTGAACACCAATATGACGGGGCTGAATACCTGCTATGCCCTGCAGATACTGGAAACCTTCTGAGTAACCTTTCTGGCTCCACTGTACTTTTTCAAGTTATCCACCGGATAGATCAATAATAAAGCTCAATACAGGGCTAAGTAACAGATCAACAAAGAATAAGGATCCGCTCAGCCCTTTAATCACGGTGCTTTCAGGGATGCCAGATACACTGTAACGGGTAGAAAATACATTGTAGAGGGTTAGCGCTCCACTGTACCGGGTGACAAATACACTATACCGGGTGGATATGATCCATTGTACAGGGTAGGATCCTTATACTGTCCACAAACCTCGCTTGGTGAATATGTCCAATAATAATAATGAGTTAGCATTATTTATTGAAGAGCAGCACAAGGAAAGCGGTGAGGTTATCCACCTGATACCGACTCTTCGTCAGACCATTCAGCCAAAGGTTCTTCTGCGACTAGGTGTGTTTGTACCGACGTTGAAATCCACTGAGAAGGGTGGCCGGAAAAGCCACTGCGTTGACGCCACGGAGGCCCTGTCCCGATTATCCATTATAGAGGGTGAGGGCTACGATCAGATCCAGATTTACGGCCCGCGGCTTGATATGGATACGGACTTTAAAGTCTGGGTTGGCATTGTGTATGCGTTATCTAACAAAAAGCTCAACGAGGAAGGCCAGCTGGAGCTGAACTTCCCGGAGTTCGCCAAATACTGTGGCATCGATAGCAAACGCATAGACCGGCAGCTGAAAGCACGCTTTGATAACTCCTTAACCCGTATATCTCGAACACACATCAACTGTGTTAAAAAGATACCCGGTACAGACGATCATATAACTATCAACCTGCACCTGGTTGAGAGCACGTATTACAACAGCGCTATGGGCAAGGTCATCATCCATCCCAACACCAAACTTAATACACTGTACCGGGTGGATGGCAAAACCAGGCTGTACCTGCGATCACTCCAAAAACTGTCACGTAAAGAATCCGCCCAGGCGCTGTATCTTTATCTGGCTGAACTCCCCAGCACATTCTACAGAATTGGCTTTGACAGGCTGCGCGAGCGGCTCCAGCTGTCCTCTCACCTCGGTAATCAGAACGCCATCGTGAAGAAAGCACTGCAGCAGTTGAAAGATATTGGCTTTCTGGAGTATTCCGTTGAAAAGGAGAATGACGATTACGTCCTGAATATCCTGAAGCGGAACCCGAAACTGTGAATCACCCGGTAAAGTGGACATCCACTATACCGGGGGAAGTATTGCTTCAAATTTAAAAAAAAGTGCCTCATATCTCTGCTCCATTTCCCTGCAAACATCTGCTGCGTTAATAATCAATTACGAAATACCTTTCAAAAAACAAGCATCTGCGCTGTACACTTAACCCACAAAATCAAGAGGGATTAATGTATGCCGTTAAATGGAAAAATGTTACTGAACGGTGCCGACGTCGCGCCGCTTTCTTTTGCCGGTGTGGGTACGTTTATGGCGTTCTCCGGCAACGGGGCGTATAAAAACCGGGGCGGCTGCGGCAAGTATTCCGGGAAAAAAGCCGGTGACGGTCCGCTCCCTGAAGGACGTTACTGGATTGTGAGCCGTGGCGGTGGCGGTTCAATCTCAAAGGGCATTGCTTACGTCAAAGACACGTACAACAAGTGGCACAGTGGCGCAGAGTTCAGCCGTGATGAATGGTTTGCGCTGTACCCGAACGACTGGAATATCGACGATGCGCTCTGGATTGAAGGTGTGAAGCGCGAACATTTCCGCCTGCACCCGGGTGTGCTGTCAGACGGCTGCATAACCCTGGTGAGCAATGCTGAGTTTCGCACTCTGCGTAACGCGCTGCTGGCCACCACGCTTATCGATGTGCCCTGCATGAAGGATTTGAAGGCATACGGCATGATCGAGGTGGTCAACAATGGCTACAACCTCTGCAAGTAGGCTGACCATGACGCTGGCCCGCTGGCTGGTAAAAATCGGCTGGTTTCTCGGGCTGCTCTATATCGGCTTACGAATCATCTCGCCTGAGAAGTTCATTAGCCTGTACACCTCTGAGCGCTTCGCTCAATGGGTACATGGATACTCAAGCCAGGAGAATTTCGACGACCTGTGGGTGCTGACCTGGGTGGTTAGCTCTTTGGCGTTCGCCGTGGTGGGGTATCTGCTCTCAATGTGGATTATCAGAAAAGTGCGCCGCTAAGGGCGCATTTTTTTAAGCCGTTTTACGCTCATTCCAAGCATCGGCGTACTGCACGTTCCCGTCCATGTAGTGCCAGGTGATTTTCTCGTAGTTCAGACTGACATTTTCGACGTGGTTAATCTGCGAGCTGGAGAGTTTTGTGTTTGGGATCGAGGTAATCACGCTCGTCACCTTCACGTTCTCCAGGATGATTTTGTAGTAACAGGGGTCTGAGGGCCAATGGAACGAAAACGTACGCTAAGGAAATAACCAATTGTTATAATTGATATTATTCATTCTTCTCTATGAACTGAAAGCCCGCACTAAGCAATGTTTTAGCCTCAAATGACTTTTTTACCTACCCAACTAACGTAACGATCGCACATCAGGTCGTTTTTCAACCGCATAGTGACACCTGCACTCACATGCGAGAAAACACATATGATTTTGACTTCTTGTTTTGGTGGAGAGACAATACCCATTCATAGCAGGAGTACATAATGCCAGAAATTGCATCCCTACAACTTTTCAAAATACTATCTGATGAAACCCGCCTGGGTATCGTGCTACTGCTCAGGGAGATGGGGGAGCTGTGCGTATGCGATCTCTGCACAGCGCTGGAACAATCACAACCCAAGACCTCCCGCCATCTGGCGATGCTTCGGGAAAGTGGCCTGTTGCTGGATCGCAAGCAGGGGAAATGGGTTCATTATCGCTTATCCCCGCATATTCCTTCCTGGGCTGCCCTGGTGATTGAGCAGGCCTGGTTAAGTCAACAGGACGACGTACAGGCCATCGCCCGTAAGCTGGCATCGGCCAACTGCTCTGGCAGCGGTAAGGCTGTTTGTATCTAAAAATTTTGCCTGTACATATATGTTTTTACGAATATGAGGTGTTAAAGATGAAAATGTTAACGGTGTTTGATCCGGCGATGTGCTGCAGTACCGGCGTTTGTGGTTCAGATGTCGATCAGGTTTTGGTCAATTTTTCTGCTGATGTGCAATGGCTGAAAGGGCGTGGGGTTCAGATCGAACGTTATAACCTGGCGCAGCAGCCTATGAGCTTCGTTGAGAACGAAAAAGCGAAAGCATTCCTTGAGGCTTCTGGAGCTGAAGGGCTTCCGCTGCTGTTGCTTGATGGTGAAACGGTGATGGCCGGGCGATACCCAAAACGCGCTGAACTGGCTCGCTGGTTTGGTATACCGCTGGAAAAGGTGGGTTTAGCTTCCACCAGTTGCTGTGGTGGTAAAACTTCCTGTTGTTGAGTATGTCAGGAGGACATATGAAATTCTTAGAGAATATCCCGTCTTACCTGTTTTTCACCGGTAAGGGAGGTGTAGGCAAAACTTCGATTTCCTGCGCAACGGCTATACGTCTGGCTGAACTGGGAAAGCGTGTTCTGCTTGTCAGTACCGACCCGGCTTCCAATGTCGGTCAGGTATTCGATCAGACTATCGGTAACACTATCCAGCCCGTGACTGCTGTGTCTGGTCTTTCGGCTCTGGAGATTGACCCGCAGGACGCCGCCCAGCAATACCGCGCCAGAATCGTTGACCCTATTAAAGGTCTTTTGCCTGATGACGTTGTTAACAGCATCAGTGAACAGCTTTCAGGAGCTTGTACGACAGAGATCGCTGCATTCGACGAGTTTACTGGCTTACTGACTGACGCTTCTCTGCTGACCCGCTTTGATCACATCATTTTTGATACTGCCCCAACTGGCCACACTATTCGCCTTCTTCAGCTTCCCGGAGCCTGGAGCAGCTTCATCGAAAGTAACCCGGATGGTGCTTCCTGTCTTGGTCCAATGGCTGGGCTGGAAAAACAACGCGAGCAATATGCTCATGCGGTTGAGGCATTATCCGATCCTGAACGAACTCGCCTTGTGCTGGTCGCGCGATTGCAAAAATCAACACTGCAGGAAGTCGCTCGTACTCATGACGAATTATCAGCTATTGGCCTTAAAAATCAGTATTTAGTCATTAACGGTGTCCTGCCTGCGAGCGAAGCAGAACGTGATGCACTGGCCGCTGCAATATGGCAACGGGAGCAAGAGGCGCTGGCAAATCTTCCTGCCGGGTTATCTGATTTGCCGACAGACAACTTATACCTGCAGCCGCTGAACATGGTTGGTGTATCCGCATTGAAAGGCCTGCTCAACGAACACGCTGAGATAACATCGCTTCCTGAACAAAGCCCACAGAACAAGCCAGAGAATATGTCGTTGTCTGTCCTGGTTGATGATATCGCCCGCAGTGAACACGGTTTGATTATGCTGATGGGCAAAGGTGGTGTGGGCAAAACCACAATGGCTGCGGCTATCGCCGTCAGTCTGGCGGATAAGGGTTTTGATGTGCATCTCACCACCTCAGATCCTGCTGCACATCTCAGTACAACGCTCAATGGCAGCCTCAAAAATCTGCAGGTCAGCCGAATCAACCCTCACGATGAAACTGAACGCTATCGTCAGCATGTTCTTGAGACGAAAGGCAGGGATCTGGATGAGGCTGGGAAACGGCTGCTCGAAGAGGATTTACGTTCTCCTTGCACAGAAGAGATTGCGGTGTTCCAGGCGTTTTCACGCGTAATTCGTGAAGCTGGCAAACGGTTTGTGGTCATGGATACGGCACCTACCGGGCATACGCTATTACTGCTTGATGCTACCGGGGCTTATCACCGTGAGATTGCCAGGAAGATGGGGGATAAAGGTCATTTTACCACTCCGATGATGCAGCTTCAGGACCAGGAACGTACCAAAGTTTTGCTGGTCACTCTGCCTGAAACCACACCTGTACTGGAAGCGGCAAACCTGCAGTCCGATCTTGAACGTGCGGGGATTCATCCCTGGGGCTGGATTATCAATAACAGCCTTTCGATTGCACAGACGCAATCGCCGCTGCTTTGCCAGCGCGCCCTACAAGAGCGTCCTCAAATCGAGGTTGTGAAAAACCAGCATGCAAGCCGCATAGCGTTAGTACCGGTAATGGCTGCAGAGCCCACTGGCATCGAGAAACTCAGAGAGCTGGTTGTTTAATTTTTTTTGTATATACAGGGCGGCAAAGCCGTCCTGTCTGGAGGATTTATGTTACTGGCAGGCGCTATTTTTGTCCTGACCATCGTTTTGGTTATCTGGCAACCGAAGGGATTAGGGATCGGCTGGAGTGCGACGCTGGGCGCGGTACTGGCGCTGATCTCTGGCGTAGTCCATTTTGGTGATATCCCTGTAGTGTGGAATATTGTCTGGAATGCGACGGCGACCTTTATTGCCGTGATTATTATCAGCCTTCTGCTCGATGAATCGGGCTTTTTCGAATGGGCGGCGCTGCACGTTTCACGTTGGGGTAACGGTCGCGGGCGTTTGCTGTTTACCTATATCGTTTTGCTCGGCGCAGCGGTGGCGGCACTGTTTGCCAACGATGGTGCGGCATTGATTCTGACGCCAATTGTTATCGCCATGCTGCTTGCATTAGGTTTCAGCAAAGGCACTACGCTGGCATTTGTCATGGCCGCCGGGTTTATTGCCGATACGGCCAGTCTGCCGCTTATCGTGTCCAACCTGGTTAACATCGTTTCTGCAGACTTCTTTGGGCTGGGTTTCACTGAGTATGCGTCGGTAATGGTGCCGGTGGATATCGCAGCCATTATCGCCACGCTGGTGATGCTGCATCTGTTCTTCCGCAAAGATATTCCGCCAACTTACGACCTGGCTCTCCTGAAAGCACCGGCAAAAGCGATTAAAGATCTGGCAACCTTCAGAACCGGCTGGATAGTGTTGATCCTTCTTCTGGTTGGCTTTTTCGTCCTTGAGCCGTTGGGTATCCCGGTCAGTGCGATTGCTGCTGTAGGGGCTGTCATTCTGTTTGCGGTGGCGAAGCGAGGCCATGCCATTAACACTGGCAAAGTGCTTCGCGGTGCGCCATGGCAGATCGTCATATTCTCTCTGGGAATGTATCTGGTGGTCTATGGTCTGCGTAATGCCGGACTAACAGAATACCTCTCCGGTGTGTTGAACGTGCTGGCAGATAAAGGACTTTGGGCCGCGACGTTTGGTACTGGCTTCCTGACGGCTTTCCTCTCTTCCATCATGAACAATATGCCTACCGTGCTGGTTGGTGCTCTCTCTATTGATGGCAGCACTGCAACAGGCGTTATCAAAGAGGCGATGATTTTTGCCAACGTGATTGGCTGCGATCTTGGACCGAAAATTACACCTATTGGTAGCCTGGCAACGTTGCTCTGGCTGCATGTCCTTTCACAGAAGAACATGACCATCACATGGGGATACTATTTCCGCACCGGGATCGTCATGACTCTGCCTGTGCTGTTTGTAACGCTGGCCGCGCTGGCGCTACGTCTCTCTTTCACTTTGTAATGAGATACTGATATGAGCAACATCACCATTTATCACAACCCAGCCTGCGGCACGTCGCGTAATACGCTGGAGATGATCCGCAACAGCGGTATCGAGCCGACCGTTATTCTTTACCTTGAGACTCCACCTTCACGCGATGAGCTGCTCAAACTCATTGCGGATATGGGCATTTCCGTCCGGGCTTTGCTGCGTAAGAACGTCGAGCCGTATGAGGAACTGGGTCTTGCAGAAGATAAATTTACTGACGACCAGCTCATCGACTTTATGCTACAGCATCCGATTCTGATCAACCGTCCGATCGTAGTGACGCCACTGGGAACTAAACTTTGCCGTCCTTCAGAGGTTGTTCTCGATATCCTTCCAGATGCCCAGAAAGCGGCTTTCACCAAGGAAGACGGTGAAAAAGTCGTTGATGATTCAGGTAAAAGACTGAAATAAAGACGAAGGGGGCATTTGCCCCCTTCATTATTACTTCGCCATTTCTTCCAGCAGGTCAATACCAACCGGCTCTTCGCTCTGTAGCGCTGTTAATGCAATACGCTTTGCATACTGCTCTTCCACATCAGAGATGAGAGGCAGCTCGCGGTTCGCCCTGATCTTCAGGAAAGGCGAAGACGGTTGAGCAGCTGCCAGGCTGTTATTAACGACCCATGCCCACGGCTCGATGCCAGCTCGGCGTAGATCCTGCTGCAGGTTAGCGGCTTCCAGTACAGGTGTCGTTTCGGCAAGCGTCACGATAATCACCTTCGTCTTCTCCGGGTCTGCTGCTTTTTCGCTATCACCTGTCTTCGATGTCAGAAAGCGAGAGAATTCGGCTTCATGCTGTCGCCAGAACACACTCATGCAATTGTTGAATGCCTTTACATCACTCATGTTCGTCCTCAAATTTTGCTCAGATTAACCCGGCTCTCATCTTCCAGAATTTTATAAACAGTGGAACGGGCAATACTGAGCCGGCGGGCAATATCTGTTGCACCAGTTCCCTGCTGATGAAGTGCCAGTACACTATTTCTGTCGATGATGCGCTTTCGGCCAAACCGGATACCTTTCAGCCTGGCCTCCTGCCGTCCTTCGTTCGTACGCTCCAGAATCCTCCTGCGTTCGGCCTGGGCTACAGCTGAAAGAATGGTCACAACCATTTTCCCCATTTCACCGTCGGTGCTGATCCCGTCGTCTATGAATCGGACCGCGACTCCCTGAGCGTCGAATTCTTTTATCAGTTGGATCATATCGGCAGTGTCGCGGCCAAGCCGGTCGAGTTTCTTCACCAGGATGACGTCACCTTCCTCCACCTTCATTCGCAGCAGATCCAGTCCTTTCCTGTCGGTAGAACTGCCGGATGCTTTGTCGGTAAATATGCGACTGGCTTTCACCCCCGCCTCTTTAAGCCCCTTGATCTGAATATCGAGGGACTGCTGGCTTGTTGATACCCGTGCGTAACCAAAAAGTCGCATAAAAATGTATCCTAAATCAAATATCGGACAGTGGGTGTCTGTTATAACAAAAAATCGATTTAATAGACACCTAGACAACACCATTTTAGTGTGTCCGAGAATTTATAATATTTCGGACGGTTGCGAAATTGTTAATTCATGACCATCAGGCAGGGAGGCCGGTATGCCCGTCGATTTTCTGACCACTGAGCAGGAACTGAATTATGGTCGCTATGTTGCAGAACCCAATGACGTGCAGCTGGCGCGCTATTTTCATCTTGATGAGCGGGATCTTGCCTTCATTAACCAGCGGCGGGGAAGGCATAACCGGCTGGGAATTGCGCTTCAGCTCACCACCGCCCGTTTTCTGGGCACCTTTCTGACAGACTTAACCCGGGTTCTGCCAGGTGTTCAGCAATTTGTCGCGGTGCAGCTTAATATTCGCCGTCCAGAAGTCCTTACCCGCTACGCAGAACGGGTTACCACCCTCAGAGAGCATACTGCGCTGATTAAGGAATATTACGGTTACCATGAATTTGGCGATTTCCCCTGGTCTTTCCGCCTGAAGCGCCTGCTGTACACCCGCGCATGGCTCAGTAATGAGCGACCCGGCCTTATGTTTGATTTTGCCACCGCGTGGCTGCTTCAGAATAAGGTCCTGCTGCCCGGAGCAACCACACTTGTACGTCTCGTCAGTGAAATACGCGAACGGGCAAATCAGCGGCTGTGGAAGAAACTGGCCGCGTTGCCGGACAGCTGGCAGACCGCCCGCGTGACGGAGCTTCTGGACATTCCTGAGGGGCAGCGTACTTCACCGCTGGAGCAACTGAAAAAGGGACCGGTCACCGTCAGCGGCCCGGCATTTACCGAAGCGCTGGAGCGGTATATCCGGCTGCGAAACCTGGAATTTTCCCGACTGAATTTTACCGGTCTGCCTGCTATACAACTGCGTAATTTGGCCCGTTACGCAGGCATGGCGTCGGTAAAATATATCGCGCGAATGCCACAGCAGAGAAAACTGGCCGTACTCACAGCATTCGTTAAAGCGCAGGAGACTGCGGCGCTGGATGAGGCCGTTGATGTGCTCGATATGCTGATACTGGATATCACTCGTGCGGCGAAGAAAACGGGGCAGAAAAAACGGCTCAGGACGCTTAAAGATCTTGATCGTGCTGCGCTAATATTGGCGCGGGCATGTTCATTGTTGCTGGATGAACAGGCTGACGATGCTGAACTGAGGGAGACCATATTCAACAGCATACCGAAAAGCAGGCTGGCAGAATCCGTCTGCAAGGTAAATGAGCTGGCCCGGCCTCAGAACAACAATTTCCATGACGAAATGGTGGAGCAGTACGGGCGGGTAAAGCGCTTTCTTCCGGCGGTATTGCGCGACCTGCATTTCCAGGCAGCGCCAGCCGGAGAACATACGTTGTCCGCCATTCATTATCTGACCGAACTGAACTGCTCGAAAAAGCGCATCCTGGACAATGCGCCTGAACATATTATTACCGGCCCCTGGAAACGCCTGGTATACGATGCGGAGGGCCGGATACAGCGTGCCGGTTACTCGCTTTGTCTGCTGGAGCGCCTTCAGGATGCACTACGTCGAAGGGACATCTGGCTCGAAAACAGCGATCGCTGGGGAAATCCCCGCGAGAAGCTGTTGCAGGGGGAAGAATGGCAGGCTCAGCGGGTCCCCGTTTGCCGGGCGCTGGGACATCCCACTGATGGACATAAAGGCGTGCAACAGTTGGCGGTCCAGCTAGATGAAACCTGGAAAACCGTCGCATCCCGCTTTGAAGGAAATGCGGAGGTTCATATTTGCCATGACGGTAAACATCCTTCCCTGACTATCAGCAGCCTGGAGAAACTGGAGGAGCCAACATCGTTGCATCGTCTCAACAGTCGGGTAAGGCTGCTACTCCCGCCAGTAGATTTGACGGAACTGTTGCTTGAAATAGATGCCAGAACGGGATTTACACGTGAGTTTACGCATGTCAGTGAATCCGGGGCCCGGGCACAGGATCTGCACATCAGCCTGTGCGCGGTCCTGATGGCAGAGGCCTGCAATATCGGGCTGGAACCGCTGATAAAGCACAATATACCGGCGCTGACGCGCCACCGGCTTAGCTGGGTAAAACAGAATTACCTCCGGGCAGAAACGCTGGTCAGCGCCAATGCCCGCCTGGTTGATTTTCAGTCCACACTGGAGCTTGCTGGCCGCTGGGGTGGTGGCGAAGTGGCTTCAGCTGATGGCATGCGCTTTGTCACGCCGGTGAAAACCGTCAATTCAGGACCTAACAGAAAATATTTTGGTTCCGGACGTGGCATCACCTGGTACAACTTCGTCTCTGATCAGTACTCTGGATTCCACGGCATCGTTGTCCCCGGCACATTACGAGATTCCATTTTTGTGCTGGAAGGCCTTCTGGAGCAGCAGACAGGGCTGAATCCGGTTGAGATCATGACAGACACAGCCGGTACCAGCGACATTATTTTTGGCCTCTTCTGGCTGCTGGGATACCAGTTTTCCCCCCGGCTTGCCGATGCCGGTGAAGCGGTATTCTGGCGAGTGGATAAATCGGCAAATTACGGTGCACTGGACGAACTGGCACGTGGTTGTGCCGATCTGTCGAAAGCCGAGGATCAGTGGGATGAGATGATGCGAACCGCCGGTTCGCTGAAACTGGGCACCATTCATGCTTCAGAACTCATTCGCTCTTTGCTGAAAAGCTCGCGCCCATCAGGGCTGGCACAGGCGATCATGGAAGTGGGGCGCGTCAACAAGACGCTGTACCTTCTTAATTATATTGATGATGAGGATTATCGTCGGCGGATCCTGACGCAGCTAAACCGGGGGGAAGGCCGCCATGCTGTGGCGAGGGCGATCTGCTACGGGCAGCGCGGTGAGATCAGAAAGCGCTATCGTGAAGGTCAGGAAGATCAGCTGGGGGCACTGGGCCTGGTCACTAACGCAGTGGTACTGTGGAACACACTTTATATGCAGGAAGCCCTGAGCTGGATACGCAGTAATGGAGAAGAAATCGGGGTTGAAGATATCGCCCGGTTGTCCCCACTGATGCACGGGCATATCAATATGCTGGGGCATTATACGTTTACGCTACCGGAGGATATTTTGAAGGGGGAACTGAGAGAACTAAATTTCAATTTAAACAATGAATTAACTTCTTAGCGTACGTTTTCGTTCCATTGGCTCTCAAACCCCTTTTACCGTTACGCACCACGCCTTCAGTAGCTGAGCAGGAGGGACAACTGATGGAGATGGAAGCCACGGGAGCACCTCAAAAACACCATCATACACTAAATCAGTAAGTTGGCAGCATCACCGGCTGATTCGATGTGTTTGCGGGAAAAAAATCGGCCCAGATCCGCGAAATTTTAATCAGCGAGTCAGCTTGGGAAGAAATGACCTGCTTATTCGCACCTTCCCTAACTTTAAAAAAAAAGCATCTGTCGATGCCCTGAATAAAAAGTAATTAATACTTGCGATAGAATTTTCTTTTATAAAAAACCGCAAGGTCAATCGTCAGTGCTAAAATGTATTTATTTAGCGAGGGCAGATTGTCTCTTTTACGTATGCCATCGCTCCATTGATTTGCTTTAATAAATTCAATCAATGCTGCACGGTTGTTTTTATTCCATAAAGAGCTTAATATCTCGAAGGTCGTGGGTACATGGTTTTTCTTAACGTATCCACCTAAGCCGAATGTTTCGTTATGATTTAAATTATTAAAAGCGTCAGTTAGAGATTTATTACTACCACTAATTAGCACATCCCAAATATTTAGGGCGTAGCCACGTACAACGTCGTGAGTAATGCCATAACTCAACACTGCAGCGGAGAAGGATTCCATACCGGCCAGGATCCCTTCTTGAAATGTTTTTGTGAAATTATGCCACGCGCTGTTTTCGTCGTCGTTAACACTGCGAATAGCGACTATCTTACCATTCTCCAGCCCATAGCCTGTTACGCTACCTGAAGGGGAGTTGGTAATCATTTCAATAGGAGCAACGGAATCAAGAAAATGAGGATACTCCAGTTGGTGATTCAAATCTGGGCCAAAAGCAACTTTTGATGTGTTTGATGGTTGCTCGTTGAGAAATTTCTGCAGGCCCAGATATATGCCGGTAAAATGAATATCAGGATAAAGAAGAGCAATATTATCGTGAATGGTGCCACGCCAGCCGACATCGACTACGCAAATACGCGCATTGATATCATCAGTTAGACCTTTTGTCGCAAAATAGTTCTTCAAAAGAGCTCTTTGCTGCATCACATGCTGCCAGAGCGTCTCTTTGAAACCAGAGTCGTCAAAAAGTTGCTGAATACGGCTGTCCTGCCATGGATATTGGATCTGTTCATCTGCAGGAATCCCATATTTGTCGATGAAACTCTGGAATGTTTCAGGGGCAACGTTAAGGGTCTTGAATAAAGAGCTAATGGACTGTGTGCTATATAAATTCCAAACACGCATCATCTCTTTTATGCTAATTTCTTGTAGAGACGGAGCGAAGGTAGCCAGACGGCTGACTTCTATAATATCGATTTCTGGTAACTTTATTTCTTTAATATTAGTCTTGAGATGACCAATCAAAATATTCATTGCTTTAATGAAAAACTCGCCTTCACGAGTGAAAAAGAGGATTTTTTCACTTTTTGATATGACGGCTTGTTCCAAAATTTTAAGGCAAAAACCAGCGATTAACGGAGTTGTTTTCAAGCCAAGCTGAAAATCAACTGATAAATCTTTAGATGCTGCATATTTATTAAGAATATTATTGGTGATCGTTTCCGTGAGATCTTCATTTTTATTCCAGAGAAACTCTTTTTGCTCACGCAGCTGATGCTGTTGGGCTGGGAGATACCGAATACTTTTTATACCTTTTGATGTCGGCATTTGCACATCGGACCATTCATTATCGCCAATATGTATCCAGTCAACGCCGGCTAACTGATATTTTTGTTGAATAAAATCGAAGAGACGTCCACTTCTCTTGTTCAGTCGCTCGTCAATTGAAGAAACGCCATCTGATATGACAGACTGATCCAATCCAGCGCTAACGAGTAACTCTGTTAAATCAGTGGATGAAGTATAAAAATCGGACAGAAAGATTGTCTTATCAGAGGGATATTGCGCAAGAAAGTCCTCAATACCTGGATCCAGATAGATGTGCTTCTTCTCTTGCTCAATTTCCCAGGAATATAGCTCATGTGCTATCGCTGGCGTATCATATTGCTCTGCAGAGATATAGTTTTCTACCCATTGAAGCATTACATCCTGAATGAGATACTCATCATCATAACCAAGATCTTTGTTTTTCTTACCAATTAAGCGCTCTGTTTCAACTCGCTTAGTAAATAGCTGGTCGACGGAATCAACATTGTGTAGCGAATGAAATTTAAGGAAAAAATAATATGCAGTTGACCGCTTTATGAAGTCTGGATGGCAATCACGACGCAGAATTGTATCCCATACATCAACAGTTTTGAGTTTAAATTTATTCATCTGGATTAATTCTTCAACTTAAAATAAAGCGCGCTTAAAGGTGTGCGCACAAATA
>Ga0213878_10000083_pt1 | contig 51574 bp, 45 predicted proteins | sample VelepicoBEBS_R02_FD_161053 | JGI IMG/M metagenome (GOLD analysis project Ga0213878, IMG submission 161053) | Vellozia epidendroides bulk soil microbial communities from rupestrian grasslands, the National Park of Serra do Cipo, Brazil - BS_R02 | ecosystem: Environmental > Terrestrial > Soil >... | reverse complement strand
GAGCTTGCGGGCCCAGTGTTGAGCATGGCTTCGCCCAGAACGCTGCGGGCGGAGTTGTGGGTGCAGAGGATGAGGACGTTGGTGGCCATGGCGGCGAGGTCAGCAGCATGGAGCGATCTTGCGCTCCACGGCGCAGGCGGCGCCCTGGCAGCAGTTGTTGGTCAGGTAGCTCAGCAGGCCGTTCATGCGCGCGTAGTTCGCGCGGTAGATCAGGTTGCGACTGGCGCGCTCCTGGGTCACGAGGCCGGCGTTGACCAGCTCCTTGAGGTGGAAGGACAGCGTGGCCGGTGGCGTGCCAAGGCCCTCTTGAATCGCGCCGGGGGTGAGGCCGGACTCGCCCACGACGACCAGAGCGCGGAACACCTGCAGGCGCAGGGGCTGCGCCAAAGCAGCAAGGCCTTTGATGACGTCATTCTCTTCCATGATTCCATTTTTATGGAATTGATGAATCATTGCAAGCAGGGTGGAGGCGATGTGCAACGTCGAACCTTCAAGTCGGGTGCTCATCAGGTCAATCCACCGCTCGCTGGGTCGAGCACTGCACGGGAACCGCGGCACCTCATCGCAAAGGGCGCTGAGGGCCTGGTCCGCATGGGTTCGACACCGGCATCTGCAAGCCTTCGCGGCGGGTACCTGTTCGCCCTCGCCCTCGCGCTCGCGAGTCCGGATCCGGCCTAGGCGTCGCTGCGCGGCTGCAGGGGCCTGGGATCAAGATCGAGGTCGACGCGCTGCCGCCCCAACTCGAACCCATCCGTGCGTTCCCTCACCTCGTACAGCTTCCCCCGCGCATTCTTGAACGGTCGATGCACCACCAGCATCCAGCCGTCGTCCAGCGTGCGGAACAGCATGCCGTGGCCTGAGCCCTTGCTCAGCCACACGGGCAGCTGCTTCCACGGGCCGAACAAATTCCCGGACTCGGAGCGGGCCAGCGTCTGGAAGTAGCCGTCCTCGCCCCAGCTCGACCACAGCATATGCAGGCTGCCGTCGGCCGTGCGATAGAGCTGCGGGCCGTCCGTGACGATGATGCCCAGGCCTTGCTGCGGCCGGGCGACGGGGGAGGCGTCGCCACGGAACAGTTCGCGGGGTGGCCCGATGGCGTGAAGTTCTTCGTCCAGCGGCACGGCGGCGAACGCGCCTACGCGGAGTTGCAGCCATTCGTGGGCGAACACCATCCAGGGCTTGCCGGCGGGGTCGACGTAGAGCGTGCCGTCCAGCGTCATCAAGTCCTTGGACACGACGGGCTCGCCATCGCGAACCAGCGTGAACGGCCCGCCGAGCTGGTCGGCCACGGCCAACACCGTGCTGCGGCGGTAGGTGCGCTGGCCAAAGACGGGGCCGGGCTCGGCCAGTGGCAGGCCTTCGTTGTGGACGGTGACGAACAAATACCACCGGCCGCGCCAGCGGTGCACCTCCGGCGCCCAGCAGCCGTCATTGGCCCATATGCCGGCGGGCAGCTGGAACACCAGCTCGGGCCGGGTCCAGTGCTTGAGGTCGCTGCTGCGGTAGGCCATCACGCCTATCGCCTGCTTGCCGCTGACCGAAGGGGTGTTCTTCGTGAACAGCCAGTAGGTCATGCTGGCCTTGTCGGTCACGATGAAGGGGTCGTGCAGGTCCATCTCGGGCAGCGTCATCGGGCCGGCGGCCAGCGTCCAGGCGGGCAGGCCGCCGGCCAGGGCCGCGCTCGCCAGCAGCTCGCGACGCTTCATCGCGCGGCCTCCTGGGTCAGCAGGCCGCGCTGGCGCAGCCATTCCTCCATGCGCCGCGGCCAGGCAGACGCGTTGCCAAGGCCGTCGCGCATGGCTATGCCGTGGCCACCCTGCTCGAAGACGTACAGCTCGGCCGGCACGCCGGCGCGGGTGAGGGCGTCGAAATAGAGGAGGCTGTTCTGCACCGGCACGGCCTTGTCGCCCTGGGTGTGCAGCAGCAACGTGGGCGGCGTGGCGGCCGTGACCTGCTGCTCGATGGACATCTGAGCCAGCAGCGCCGGGCTGTGCGAGGTGCCCAGCAGCGCGCGGCGCGAGCCGGCGTGGGCGGCGGGACCGGTCATCGTGATGACGGGGTAGACGAGGACGGCGAAGTCGGGGCGGGCACTGGTGCTGTCCAGCGCGGCGCCGGTGCGGCCGTCGGCGTGGTCGAACAGCGTGCTGGCGCTGGCCGCAAGGTGGCCGCCGGCGGAGCTGCCCATGACGCCTATGCGCCTCGGGTCGACACCGAACTCTGCCGCGCGTGAGCGCACGAGGCGGACGGCGCGCAGCAAGTCCTGCAGCGGTGCGGGGTGGCCCCACTCCTGCAGGCGGCTCTTCAGGATGAAGGTGGTGACGCCCAGCGTGCTCAGCAAGGCGGCGTACTGCGTGCCTTCGCGGTGGGCCGACAGGTGGCTGTAGCCGCCACCCGGGCACAGGATGACGGCGGTGCCGTTGGGGCGGTCGACGGCGGGCGGCACGACGGTGAGTGTCGGCACCGACACGTTGCCGATGCTGCCGCTCGCATCCACGCGCTCGGGGCCGAGGTCGCCGCGCGCGGCTGGCGCATCGGCGCGCCGGGCGGGGGGCACGCCTTCGGGCCAGAGCGGCAGCAAGGTCGGCGTGGCCGCCTCAAGGGCGAGTGCGGGTAGCGGTCCGGCCAGCGGCAACAGGGTCAACAAGCGGCGCGTCAGGTTCATGACGGCGCAGTGTGCCGGCCTGATGGCTTGGCCGCAGGCTGCAGCGCCAACTGATCAGCAGATTGATCCGCACGCCCGCCAGTCGGCGTGCGGTATGGTTCCGCCGGCCACCAATCCACTGGTCGGCATGATCGCGTCTCGCGCGTGCCGTGAGTTTCCCTGCCAGGGCGGTGCTCCGTCTTCTGCGGACCGAATCACCACCCCATCGACCTTCATGAAAAAGCTCATCCAATCCCTGCGCGACCGCATGCCGGCCTGGGCCGACTGGCTCGACGTCCTGGTGCCCTTGATCGAGGTCACGCTCATCGGCCTGGCCGCCTGGCTGGTGATGCGGGTGGTCCGCCTGTTGATCCGCCGCGTCACGCGCACCTACGGGCTGCCGGTCAATGTCGCCGCGCTGTTCCTGCGCCTGGTGGCCGTGCTCGTGTATGGCGGCGCGCTGCTGTGGGCGCTGGAGCGGCTGGGCGTGTCGGGCGCGGTCCTCTGGACGGCGTTCACCGGGTTTGCGACGGTGGGGGCGGTCGCGTTCTTCGCCGCGTGGAGCGTGCTGTCCAACCTGTTCTGCACGCTGCTGATCTATGTCACCCGCGCCTTTCGCGTCGGCGACGTGGTGGAGTTGCTCGAAGCCGGCGACAAACCCGGGATGAAGGGCCGTGTGATGGACATCAATCTGGTCTACACCACGCTGCTCGAAAGCGGCGACGCGCAGAGCGGCACCAGCCTGCAGCTGCCCAACAGCCTGTTCTTCCAGCGCGTGCTGCGGCGCTGGCATGGCGGCGCGGCGCCGACGGAGGCCGAGCGGCCGCGCCCCTGACGGGCGCCGGCCCCGGGCCGGACATGACTTTGCGCTCACGGGTGCGGCATGCCCAGAATGGGCTTGCCGTGACGGACCTTGGCTCCGTCACGCCGCTGCCCATGCCCGCATCCCTGCTTACCGCCACCGACCAGATCGCTCCCGAGGCACTGCATGCCGCCTTCGGCCGGGCCTTCGCCGACTACGTCGCCGGCCCCTTCCAGCTGCCGCTGGCGCAATGGCCCGGCTTCCTGCGGCGCCAGGGCATAGACCTGGCATTGGGCCGGGCCGTGCTGGACGCGCCGGGCGGTGCGGTGCAGGCCTTCGCGCTGGTGGCGCCGCGGCCGGGCCTGGCGCGCTGGCGCCTCGCCACCATGGGGGCGCTGCCCGAGGCGCGCGGCAGCGGGGCGGCGGCGCAGCTGCTGCAGGACTTCGTGGTGCGCGGCCGCGCGGCCGGTCTCGCTGCGATGGAGCTTGAGGTTTTCGCGCAGAACGAGCGCGCCGTGCGGCTGTACCGGCGCCATGGCTTCGTCGAGCGCCATGTGTTGCAGGGCTGGCAGCGCGTGGCCGAGGCCGGCGGGGCGCAGGCGCCCGCCGCGGCGTTGGCCGTAGGCGCGGACGCCGCGCTGGCCTGGCTGCGCGAGGCCGAGGCGTGCATCACGGACCTGCCGCTGCAGTTCGGCGCCGACCTCGTCGCCGCGCTGCCGGCGGGCTGGACGGCCTGGCGCCAGGGCCGCGCGCAACTGGTGTTCAGCGGCGATGCGGAGGCCGGCCTGGTCGTGCGCTCGCTGATCGACCTGGACCCGGCGCAGCACGACGCCGAGGCCTTGCTGCGCGGGTTGCTGGCGGCCCATCCGGGCGTGCGCGTCAGCGCGCCGGCGCTGCAGCGGCCCGACCTCGGTGGCGCCGCGCTGCGCCGTTGCGGCTTCGCGCCAGAGGCGCTGCACCAGTTCATCATGCGGCGCGACCTGGCCGGGCCGCTGGTCCGCGACGAGGCGCCGGCCGACCGGCCCGCCGTCGCGGCGCTGATCACTGCGGCCTTCCGCGACCACCCTTTCAGCCGGCACGACGAGGCGCGGATCCTGCAGCGGCTGGACGAGCACGGCGCGCTGACGCTGTCGCTCGTGGCGTGCGATCCGGCCAGCGGCGAACCCATCGCCCACCTGGCGTTCTCGCCGGTGCGCATCGCCGGGCAGGACCTCGGCTGGCTGGGCCTGGGCCCGCTGGCCGTGCGGCCCGACCGACAGCGCCAGGGCGTGGGTCGGACGCTGGTGGAGGCCGGCCTGGCGCGCCTGCGCGTGGTGGGGGCGGCGGGCTGCGTGCTGCTGGGCGACCCGGCCTACTATGCGCGCTTCGGCTTCCGCGCCGGGTCCGGCCTGGTGCTGCCCGGCGTGCCGGCCTCGCATTTCCAGGCGCTGCGGCTGGACGAGGCGCGCGCGCTGCCGGCCGGCACGGTGAGCTACGACGAGGCCTTCGGCGCGGGCTGAGGACGGCGCGATCGCAAGCTGCGGCCGGGTCAGTGCTCGTCGAGGCTGATCATCCCTTCGCGGAGGGCCCATTTCACGAGGCCCGCGATGTCGTTCAGGCCTAGCTTCTTCATCAGCCGGCTGCGGTAGGTGTCCACGGATTTGGGGCTGAGGTGCAAGGCCTCGCCGATGGCGCTGCTGGTGGCGCCCTGGGCCACCAGCAGCAGGATCTGGCGCTCGCGCGGCGACAGCGCCTCCCCATCCGTGCCGCCGCCCTCGGTCAGCGCGGAGGCGGCGAACTCGGCCGCCTGCGGGCTGAGGAAGCGCCCGCCTGCGGCTACCGTCTCCACCGCCTGCAACAGCTCGGAGCTGGCCGAACCCTTGAGCAGATAGCCACGGGCACCCAGGCGCAGCGCCTCCGTGACGTGGCGGGGCTGGTCTGACATGGTCAGCACGATGACGCGCAGCGCCATGCCGCGCTTGTTCAACTCGGCCAGCAGCTCCAGGCCCGAGCGCTGGCCCAGGCGCAGGTCCAGCAGCACGACGTCGGGGTCGAGCCGGCCGAGGTCGGCCAGCGCCGGCGTGGGGCCGGCGGCCTCGCCGATGACCTCGTGGCCAGCCACTTCCAGCACGACGCGCAGGCCGTCGCGCATGATGGCGTGGTCATCGATCAGGTAGATGCGGCTCATCGTTGCGGTGGTCCTCCCAGGTCAGGGCCGCGATGGTGCCATGGCCCGGCAAGGCGGCGACGGGCAGGCGCGGGCATCAGGCGCGCGCGGCCCATGCCGTCCGCCGTCAGCTGCTGCACCTGTATGACGGCGCCGCGCAGCGACGGCTGCAGCCGTGGCGTCAGGTCAGCCGGGCGGCGGGGGGAGGTAGGTGCACCCTTCGCGCCGCACACCGTCCCGCCAGGCGGGAAGGAGCTCCTGCGGGCGGGCGGGCCGGGCTCATGCGGTCACGGCGGCGCCGCTGTTCAGCCGGAACACCCGCACCGACTGCGTCACCAGCTCGGCGCGGTGGGCCAGCGAGATGGCCGACGCCGACAGCTGCTCGACCAGGGCCGAGTTCTGCTGCGTGAAGCCGTCGATGCTGGACACGTTGCCGTTGAGCTCGCCGATGCCGCCGCTCTGCTGCTGCACGGCGACGCTGATGCGGCCGATGAGCTCGTTCATGCGGTCCACCGCGGTCTCGGCCTCCTTGGCCGAGCGCCCGGTGTCGGCCACGATGCGCACGCCCTCCTCGACGCGTGCGCGCGAGTCCTCGGCCAGCTTCTTGATCTCCTGCGCGGCCTCGCGGGTGCGGCCTGCCAGCATGCGCACCTCGGACGCCACCACCGCGAAGCCGCGGCCCGTCTCGCCCGCCCGCGCCGCCTCGACGGCCGCGTTCAGCGCCAGGATGTTGGTCTGGAACGAGATGCCGTCGATGACGGCGACGATCTCGTTGATGCGCATCGTCGCCTCGCGCACGGCGTCCATGCGCTGGCTGGCGGCCACGCTGGTGCTGCCAGTGTGGCGCGCGGCGGCGGCCGTGTCGCGGGCCAGGCTGCTGGCCTGCGAGGCGCCGTCGGCCGTGTGCTTGACGGTGGCGGCCACCTGTTCCAGCGCCGTGGCGGCCTGCTGCAGGCTGCCGGCCTGCTGCTCGGTGCGCCGGCCCAGGTCTTCGCCGCCCGCGGCGATCTCGGAGCAGGCCAGGTTGACGCCGTCCACCTCGCGGCGCACGTCGCCGATGACGGCCTGCAGGTTGACCTTGAGCTGGGCCAGCGCCCGCAACAGTCGGCCCTGGGTGCCGCCGCTGCGGGCCTGCAGGTCTTGCGTCAGGTCGCCCGAGGCCAGGCGTTCGGCGGCCAGCGTCGCCTCGACGAGGGCGCGGTCGCCGCGCGTGCGCAGCCAGGCCAGCAGCGGCAGCATGGTGAGCGCGGCGCCGCCAAGGGCGGCGACGTCAGGGCGCAGGCCCAGCGCGCCCACCGCCGCCATGGCCACGGCGCCAGCCGCCGTGCCTGCGGCCAGCATGGCACCACCCTCCTGCAGCAGCGAGGCGTGGCGGACCAGGCGGCTGCCGATGCCCGGCCAGCCGGCGCGCTGCAGCGCGCCCTTGTGCAGGCGCGTCGCCAGCCTGGGGGACTTGCCGCCGCCGGCGGCGCGGTATTCCTCGCGCATCCGCGCGTACAGCGCCTCGGCGCCGCGTACCTCCTCGCGGCCGGGCTTGGTGCGCACCGACATGTAGCCGCAGATGCCGCGGCCGTCGCGCACCGGCGTGACATTGGCCCGCACCCAGTAGAAATCACCGTTCTTGCGGCGGTTCTTGACCAGGGCCGTCCACGGCTCGCCGTCCTTCAGCGTGGCCCACATGTCGCGGAAGGCCTCGGCCGGCATGTCCGGGTGGCGGATCAGGTTGTGCGGCTGGCCCAGCAGCTCGTCACGGTCGAAGCCGCTGGCGGCGATGAAGGCCGGGTTGCAGTAGGTGATACGGCTTTGCAGGTCGGTCGTCGACACCAGGGGCGCGTCGGCACTGATCTCGTACTCCTGCTGGGTCACCGGTCCGTTGTCGCGCATGCTTGTCTTTCTTTTCCTCGGGGCATTGCGGCAATGTCGGGCAAGACCTGTCGCGGCGGTGTAGGGGATTCTTGTGCGCTGCTGTCGGGGATGCGGGAAACCCCGGATGACTCCCTCGCGCTGGCGCCCCCTGGGGCTTGCTGGCGGGCGATGCATCAGCGGGCGCCGCCGCGCTTCCTTGTCTACATCACAGGGGCGCTGGGGCCATCAGATTTCAACGCTGCCCCGTCCGGACCGGTACGCTTGGCTTGACCGCGGCTGCTTCGTGTTCCGACGGGTTGAGAGGGAGCTCTCCTTCTGCCATGCCTGGCCGTAGCGCAGGGAAACGCCCTTTTCCGGCGGCGACCAGCTGCAGGACACCTACGCATCGCGGTGCGACCGGATCAGCGAGGTGCTAGGGGTAGAGCGTGTCGCCGCGCATCAGGTTGGCTTGCTCTGCCGGCGGAGTCGAGCTTCAGCGGATGCTTGAGCACGGGCCCGTCCCAAGTCGACCGCCGCCCGGACCTCCATCTCGATCGCGCCTCGATCGAACTCCGGCGCTGCGAGCTTCCCGAGTTCGTCGTCGCGCTGGAGCAGCCAGAGCGCCGATGCAACGATGCCGAGGCTGACGGTCGGGTCACCGGACTCGAGGCGCAGCAGCGTTGGCACCGTCACGCCCATGCGCTTGGCCCAGGTCTTCAGCGACTCTTTGCGACGCAGTCGGGCCACAGCCAGGTCCGCACCGAGCTTGTCTAGCGCGGCGATAGTGGATGGCGGCAGCTGTTGGATGGCGCGAGCAGGCTTCGGCATGCAAATAGAATTTATCGAAAATGCCATAACAGGGCAACTCTATTTGCATGTTCGGCGAGCGCAACTGGTCGACTTGGGAATGGGCGGTCCGATGGGAACGCGCAGGGCTTGAGAGGTGCAGTCGCAAAGTATCTGGCGCGCTACGCCAATTGCCGCTCGGAGCTATCGGTAGCGTTGGCCATATCTGCCACGCGACGGAGATCATCCACTGCGCAGCACCACTTGGGTGTCGCCCCCGGCGACGCTCAGACCCAGCAAGGGAAACGCGTAGACAAGCAAAAAGGCCCGCAGCCATTGGGCTGCGGGCCTGATGTTGACAGACGACCTGTAGGTTCTAGAACGGGATGTCGTCGTCCATGTCATCGAAGCCGGTCGAGGCTTTGGGCGCCGGAGCCGGGGCGCGCTGCGGGGCCGGGCGGGGCGCTGCAGGACGCGCTGCCGGGCGACCGCCGCCTTCCATGTCGTCGCCGCCGCGGCTGTATCCACCACCACCACCAGCGCCACGGCTGTAACCGCCACCACCGCCTTCGTCACCGCCGCCGCCATCACGGCCGCCCAGCAGCTGCATCTCCTGGGCAATGATTTCGGTCGTGTACGTGTCGCGGCCTTCCTTGTCCTGCCACTTGCGGGTCTTCAGGCGGCCTTCGACGTACAGCGGGCGACCCTTCTTGACGTACTCGCCGACGATCTCGGCCAGGCGGTCGTTGAACACGACGCGGTGCCATTCGGTCTCTTCCTGGCGCTCGCCGGTCTCGCGGTTCTTCCAGTTGCGGGTCGTCGCCAGGCTGAGGGTGACCCAGGCGCCGCCACTGGGGTTGTAGCGGACCTCGGGGTCTTTGCCGACGTTGCCGATGATGATGACTTTGTTGACGCTGGCCATGACGCTCGTCCGAATTCGATGGGGAAGGGGATGAATTATGCCGGCCGACCCCGCCTGGGCGGTCAGCAGCACCTCGCAGACCGCATCCTGCACCCAGGAGCCCGCACTTCGTCTCCCCGTCTGTCGCCCGGGCGGCCAGTCTCCCTAAGATGAAGCCATGAACACTCTGGCCCCTCGCACCCGCAACGCCCGCCTCTGGCTGGCCTACGCCGGCTGCTGCGCACTGGCCTGGTGCCTGTTCGTGCTGGCCGGCAGCGAGTTCGACCGCGGCCTGGACCCGTTCTGGCTGGCCGTCTACCAGGCCACCACCATGCTCTGGGCGCCCATGCTGCTGGGCATCGCCGTCTGGCCGCTGGCGCGCCGCCTGCATGCGGGCGATGCCGGCCCGGCCGCGACGGCGCTGGCCCATGTGCTGGCGGCGCTGGCCTTTGCGGCGCTGTGGCAGGCGGGCGAGTTCGCCGTCAACACCTGGCTGTTCGGCACCGACCATGCGGGCGCGGTGCTGCTGGCCGGGCTGCTGTGGCGCTCGGTCTGGGGCGTCGTCGTCTACGCCACCATCGCCACCGCATTCACGGCCGTGCTGCAGGCGCGGGCGGCGCGCGCCGCGGCCGTGGCCACGGCCCAGGCCGAGAGCGCGCTGGCCAAGGCCGAGCTGTCGGCCATCAGCGGCAAGCTCAACCCGCATTTCCTGTTCAACACGCTGAACTCGCTGATCGCGCTGACCCGCAAGGACCCCGCCGCCGCGGAGGCCGCGCTGCTGAAGTTCGCGTCCATGCTGCGCTATGTGCTGGACACCAAGCGCGGTGCCGAGGACCGCGTGATGCTGTCCGACGAGATCGACTTCCTGCGTGACTACCTGGCGCTGGAGGCGCTGCGCCTGGGCCCGCGGCTGCGCGTGGACTGGGAACTGGAGGAACGCGTGCTGGCCGACGAACTGCCGCCGCTGACGCTGCAGCCGCTGGTCGAGAACTCCATCCTGCACGCCGTCGCGCCGCGCAAGGGCGGCGGCCGCGTGACCATCACCGCGCGCCGCAACGCGCTCAACCATGGCCTGGACCTGGCCGTCGCCGACGACGGCCCGGGCTGTGAGCCCGAGGCGCTGGAGCCCAGGCCCGGCCAGCGCCGAGGCGTAGGCCTTGCGGCGCTGAAGAAGCGCTTCGCGCTGGACTACGACGGCCAGGCGCGCCTGCGCATCCACACGGCCCCCGGCGCGGGCTTCCGCGTCGACCTCTTCATTCCACAGACATGAGCAACACCACCGTTCTGATCGCCGAGGACGAGCACCTGGCCGCCGAGGCGCTGGCCGACTGGGTCAGGGCCACGCCGGGCCTACAACTGGTGGCCGTCTGCGAGGACGGCGAGGATGCGCTGGCACAGATCCGCGCCCTCAAGCCCGCCCTGGTGCTGACCGACATCCAGATGCCCGGCCTGACCGGCCTGCAGGTGGTGCAAGCGCTGCAGGGCGATGCCCACCAGCCGCGCATCATCTTCACGACGGCCTACGACCAGCATGCGCTGACGGCCTTCGAGCTGCATGCGGTGGACTACCTGCTCAAGCCCTTCTCGCGCGAGCGCTTCGACGAGGCGGTGGCCCATGCGCTGCGCGACGCCGCGCCCAGCGCCGCCGATGTGGCGCAGGCGCTGGGGGCGCCGGCAGACGCGCCGCTGACCCGGCTGCTGGTGCGCGACCAGGGCAAGATCTTCCCGCTGCAGGTGGACGCCATCGAGTGCCTGCGCTCGGACAACAAGTACACCGCCATCACCAGCAAGGGCCGCAGCTTCCTGGTGCGCCTGCCCATCGCCGACTTCGAGACGCGGCTGGACCCGACCCGCTTCCTGCGCGTACAGCGCGGCTGCATCGTCAACCTGGACTTCGTCGAAAGCATGACGCCCGACGAGAACTCGCAGCTTGTCGTGCAGCTGCGCGATGGCACGCGCATCACCGCCAACCGCGAGGTGTCCAAGATGTTGAGGGAGCAGTCGCTATGAAGAGCCTCGCCCTGTCCCTGCTGGCGGCCACCGGCCTGGCCGCGGCCCAGCCCGCGCCGCCGGCGGCGCCGGCCAGCCCGGCCCCCATCGCCCATCCCGCGCCAGCGGCGCGCCCCGCGCCCATGGCGCTGCCCGCCGGGCCGGGCAAGGTCTACGCACCCGGCAGCTTCGACCGCCTCGAACTGGCCGGCTCCGCCCGCGTCGTCGTCGTGCAGGGTGACCGCGACCAGGCTTTCATCGCCGGCGACGACGAGGCGCAGAAGGGCGTCGAGGTCGAGCTGGCCGACCGCCAGCTGGTCATCCGCCCCACCGGCGGCTGGAAGATCTGGCGCAACGGCAAGCTCTTCGTTCAGGTGGAGATGCGCGAGCTGCGCCAGCTGTCGGTCTCCGGCGCCAGCGACGTGCAGGCGCCCGGCCCGCTGCGCGCCGACCAGCTCAAGCTCAGCATCAGCGGTGCCGGCAACGTGAGGCTGGACCAGCTGGAGGCGCGCCAGCTCGTCTTCACCATCTCCGGCGCCGGCGACGGCCAGTTGGGCGGCCGGGTGGACGACCTGGCGCTGCAGATCTCCGGCAAGGGCAAGGTCATCGCCGAGCGCCTGCAGGCGCAGCGCGCCCGCGTCAACGTCAGCGGCCTGGGCAATGTGGTGCTGTGGGTCACGGACGACCTGTCCGCCCACATCTCCGGCATCGGCTCGGTGGACTACTTCGGCAACCCGTCGGTGCAGCGCTCGGTGTCGGGCATGGGCTCGGTCAACGCCCGAGGTGAAAAGAAACCTTAGCGCGCCATGTCGTGACAGCCCCGCCGCATGCCTAAACTCGCCGCCACATAGCGGGGAGGATCTCCATGGTGGCGTGGCAGAAGGCCGTCCTGGGCCTGGTCGGTGCGGGCGTGGTGGCGGGCGCGGGCTGGTGGGCCTGGCAGAGGAGTGCCGGCCCGGGCCTGCCCAGCAGCGCCGAGGTCGGCGAACAGACGGCCTTCGCGCTGATGGACTGCAAGCCGCGCCTGCTGGACGGCTCGCCGGCCATCGCGGTCAGCTTCACGCAGCCGCTGGACTCGCGCCAGGACTTCGGCGCCCTCGTCACCGCGCAGGAAGGCGCCGCGCCCGCCGGGGCGGGCGATAGGAAGACTCCGCCACCTGACGCCAGCTTCAAGCCGCTGGCCGCCCGCTGGGTGCTGGGCGACAACCCGCGCGTGCTCTACCTGCCGTTCGCGACGCCGGACCGCAGCTTCCGCATCGCGCTCAAGCCCGATCTGGCCGCCCGCTCGGGTGCCAAGCTGGCCACGGCGCAGAACTGCGAGGCCGTCAGCGAGGCCATGCCCGACAGCTACTACTTCGCCAGCCGCGGCCTGGTGCTGCCGGCCGGCGAGAACGGCGGCCTGCCGGTCGTGACGGTCAACACGCCCGAGGTGGACGTGCAGTTCTTGCGCATCAAGCCCGAGTCGCTGCCCGCCTTCCTGGAGCAGGTGGGGGGCCGCCGCGAGCGCAAGGCCAATGCCGGCGAGGAGGACGGCGAGGGCGGTTACTACTACGACGGCTACAGCGACAACCAGCGCCGCCTCAAGGGCACCGTGGGCGGCTGGCTGCTGGACGAGCTGCGCGCGATGAGCGACAGCGTCTACATCGGCCGCTTCACGACCGATGCGCGGCCCAACCGCCGCAACGTCAGCTTCCTGCCGGTGGAGCGCATCAAGGAGCTGCAGGAGCCCGGCATCTACGTGGCCGTCATGAACCAGCCAGGCCGCTTCGGCTGGGACTACCAGGTCACGCATTACTACGTCACCGACATCGGCCTGCACCTGCGCCGCCACGCCGCGCAGATCGACGTGTTCACCACGTCGCTGAAGAGCGGCGGCGCGCTGTCGGGCATCGAACTCAGCCTCGTCGACGAGGCGGGCAAGGCACTCGCCCAGGTGCAGACCGACAGCGACGGCCATGCGGTCTTCACCGGTGCCGACGGCAGGATCGGCGACAAGGCCCGCGCCGTCATCGCGCGCCGAGGCGGCAAGGAGATGTCCGTGCTGTCGCTGCGCGACGCGGCGCTGGACCTCAGCGAGTTCGATGCCACCGGCCACCCGTCGCGCAGCAACAAGCTCTTCGTCTACGCGGGCCGCGACCTGTACCGGCCCGGCGAGACCTTCCAGATCTCTGTGCTGGCGCGCGATGCCGACGGCAAGCCGCTGCCCAAGCCCTTGCCCCTCACGCTGACGGTCAAGAAGCCGGACGGCAGCAAGCTCGTCGAGCAACTGGTGCAGCCGGGCAAGCTGGGCACCGGCTACTACCAGCAGGCCATCGCGCTGCCGGCCGATGCACCCACCGGTGGCTGGACGCTGCAGGCTCGCGTCGACCCCGGCGCGCGCCAGCCCGATGCGCAATGGGCCTTCAAGGTCGAGGAGTTCCTGCCCGAGCGCATGAAGCTTTCGCTCAGTGCGCCCGAGGCCACGCTCACGGGAGACGCCGGCGTCACCGTGCAGGCGCAGGGCGACTACCTCTACGGTGCCCCCGCCGCCGGCAACCGGCTGCAGGCCAGCGCCTACTCCGAGCGGCTGCTGATGCCGCTGCCGGCCAAGCTGCCCGGTTTCATCTTCGGCGACCTGGCCGACGACAAGGCCAAGAACCGGCAGGACCTGCCCGAGCAGGAGCTGGACGAGAGCGGCAAGGCCAGCGTGGCCATCGCCACCGCCTTCGGCGAGCGCAAGTCGCCGATGAAGCTGCGCGCGGCCTTCAGCCTGCTGGAATCCGGCGGCCGGCCGGTCGTGCGCTCGCTGGAGCGCGCCTGGTGGCCCGCGCCGGTGCTCATCGGCGCGCGGCCGCTGTTCGACCGCAACGTCGCGCCAGAAGGTGGCCTCGCCGAGTTCGAGCTGGCGCGCGTGGACGCGACCGGCGGCTTCAAGCCGGCCAAGGAAGTGCAGCTCAAGCTCATCTACGAGGAGCGCCAGTGGTACTGGCGTTATGACGACGGCCGCGGCTGGAACTCCGGTTTCAACGTCAACGAGGAGCTGGTCGAGGCGCGCAGCCTCGCGCTGACGACGCGCACGAAGATCGCGCTGCCCGTGCGCTGGGGCCGCTACCGCCTGGAAGTGACCGACCCCGAGACCGGCCTGGCGCTGCGCTACGGCTTCTACGCCGGCTACGGCGCGCAGGACGCCGACGACATCGGCAACCGGCCCGATCGCGTGCAGCTCAGGCTGCAGGGCGCGCCCTTCAAGCCAGGTGACGTGGCCAAGCTGTCCATCAAGGCGCCGCATGACGGCGAGGCCATCGTCACCGTCGAGGGCGACCGCGTGCTGTGGACCAAGCGCATCCCCGTGAAGGCGAGCGGCACCGAGCTGTCCATCCCGGTCTCGGCCGATGCGAGCTGGGCGCGGCACGACATCTACGTCACCGTCGCCGCCTTCCGCCCTGGCAGCCAGGGCGATCGCGTGACGCCCGCCCGCGCACTGGGCCTGGTGCACCTGCCGCTGAACCGCGAGGACCGCAAGGCCAGGGTGGCGCTGACGGTGCCGGCCAAGGCGCAGCCATCCGTGCCGCTGCCGGTCGTCGTGAAGGCGCCGCAGCTTGCCGGAAAGCCGGCCATCGTCACCGTCAGCGCCGTGGACGTGGGCATCCTGAACATCACCAGCTTCAAGACGCCCGACCCACAGGACTTCTTCTTCGGCAAGCATCGCTACGGCGCGGACATGCTGGACCTTTACGGCCGCCTCATCGAGAAGATGGAAGGCAATGTCGCCAAGCAGCGCTTTGGCGGCGACGCCGGCAAGCGCGACACGCAGAGCATGCCGCGCAAGGTGCTGCTGGTAGACCTGTTCAGCGGCCCCGTGCAGCTGGACGCCAAGGGCGAGGCGACGATCAACCTGAAGCTGCCGGACTTCAACGGCACGCTGCGCGTGATGGCCGTCGCGTCCGGCGCCGACAGCTACGGCTCGGCGCAGGCGGACACCGTGGTCGCCGCGCCCCTGGTGGCCGAGCTGAACATGCCGCGCTTCGTATCGCCCGGCGACAAGGCCACGATCGCGCTGGACGTGACCAACCTCAGCGGAAGCGCGCAGGACGTGAGGGTGGCCGTCACGTCCACCGGCCCGGTGAAGATCACCGGCAGCGCCGAGCCGATCCGGCTCAACGACAAGCAGCGCCAGATCCTGCGTTTCCAGGCCGAGGCGCTGGACGCGTGGGGCCTTGCGCCCGTCACCGTGAAGGTCAGCGCGGGCGCGCTCAACCTGACGCGCGAGGCCGCGTTGCAGGTGCAGCCCGTCACGCCGCTGACGCGTGAGAGCCGGCGCGTCCGTCTGGAAGCCGGCGCCACGCAGGCGCTGGACAAGGCACTGCTCGACGCCTACTGGTCGGGCTCGGCCAGCCTGTCCCTGAGCATCTCCAACACGCCGCCCATCGACATCAAGGACCAGGTGCAGGGTCTCCTGATGTACCCCTACGGCTGCCTCGAGCAGACGACGTCCAGCGCCTACCCGCTGGTCTTCATCGACGACGATGCGGCGAAGCGCTGGGGCCTGAAGCCGGTGCCGCGAGAGGAGCGTGCGAAGCGGCTGGATGCCGCCTTCGCACGCCTGGCCGGCATGCAGCAGCCCAGGGGCGGCTACGGTCTGTGGGCCGCGAGCGGGTCGTATGACGGCTGGCTGAGCGCCTACGTGACCGGCTTCCTGCAGGACGCGCGCGACGCCGGCTTCGCCGTGCCCGAGGCCCAGCTGAAGCGCTCGCTGGACAACCTGCTGGAGCAGTTCCAGCGCGCCCCGGCGCAGCAGACCACGCCGGCCAAGTCGCCCAGGCGCGACGACAAGGGCCGCATCGCCGACTGGCGCGACGCCGAGACGCTGCGCCTGGCGCACCAGCGCTTCGCCGAGGCCGCGCATGCCGGCTACATCCTGGCCCGCGAACAGAAGGCACCGCTGGCCACGCTGCGCACGCTGCACGACCAGTACCGCAGCCATGCGCTGTCGCCGCTGCCGCTGGTGCAGCTCGGCCTGGCACTGAAGCTGATGGGCGACGAGAGCCGCGCCAAGGCGGCGTTGGACGATGCGATGACCCGCGGATACGGCTACCAGCCCGACGACCCGAATAGCGGCTGGGGCCAGTGGCTGGGTGACTATGGCTCGCGCGTGCGCGACCGCGCGCTGGCCTATGCGCTGCTGCTGCGCCACAAGGTCGCGCACGAGAAGCGCGAGAACCTGCTGTTCGACTTGTCCGATGACTTTGGCCGCCGCAACTACTACTCCACGCAGGAGCGCCTGGCCCTGTTCCTCGCCGTGCAGGCCGCCACCGACGGTGCCGGCAAGGACGATGCCTGGAAGGCGACGCTGAGCGTCGGCGCCAAGGCCGACGCGTGGGCCGGCCGCGGCGTCGGCCAGCAGAGCTTCGACCTGGGCCAGCTCAGGAGCGGCATCGCGCTGAAGAACGACGGCGGCGCGCCGCTCTACCTCGACGTCACGGCGCAGGGCTATCCAACCAGGCCGCTGGCGCCGACGAGCGACCGCATCTCGGTCGAGCGCGCGATGTTCACGACCGACGGCAAGCCCGTGACGGCACGCCAGTTCACGACCGGCGAGATGTTCGTCGTGCGCCTGCGCGTGAAGGCCAGCCAGAACATCAGGGACGGCCTCGTCGTGGACCGTATCCCGGCCGGCTTCGAGATCGAGAACCTCAACCTGAGCCAGGGCCCGCAGGCCGGCGAGTTCACGGTGGACGGGGTCAACGTCGCGCAGGCCAATGCCAACGATCGCATCGTCCACACCGAGTACCGCGACGACCGATTCGTTGCCGCCGCGCAGCTGGGCCAGCCGCTGGACCTGTTCTACCTGGTGCGCGCCGTGACGCCGGGCCGGTACGTGGTGCCGGCGACGTTTGCGGAGGATATGTATCGGCCGGAGATCCGCGGCATCGGCAAGGTGGAGGGGGAGATCACGGTGGTGGACAAGCGGTGATGGAGGCCCGCTCGCTGGCGCCCGGCTGCCGCGGCGAGTTGATGGCCATCGCAGCCTCGCCCTGAACTTCCATGCACAAGCCCATTCTTCTACTGCTCCTGGTCGCGGCCACCGTGACGGCTCACGCCGCTCCGCTGCCGCAGGCCGCCCGCGCGGAGGTCGATGCCTTGCTGGTCAAGCTGCAATCCTCCGGCTGCGAGTTCAACCGCAACGGCAGCTGGTATGCCGGCGTCGAAGCCAGGGCGCACCTGCTGAAGAAGCTGGACTACCTTGAAGGCAAGGACATGGTGCAGACCGCCGAGCAGTTCATCGAGCGCGGTGCGTCGTCCAGCAGCATGAGTGGCAAGCCCTACCTCGTGCGTTGCGCAGGCAAGGCACCGGTGGAGAGTGCGCAATGGCTGAAGTCGGAGTTGCAGCAGGTGCGGGCGGCGAAGGCGGCGTCCAGTCCGCGCTGAATCTCCCGCCATGAGCCGACTGCGCCGCTTCGAGCTCGGCCTTGCCGCGCTGCTCCTCGCCATCCTCGCGCTCGACTTCGCCTTTCCCCTCCCCAGCCCCGCAGCCGACTCCGCCACGCTGACCGTCCTCGCCGCCGACGGCACGCCGCTGCGTGCGTGGCCGGGCGACGACGGCGCGCAGCGGCACCCGACGACGCCCGAGGCCGTGTCGCCGAACTATGTCGAGGCGCTGCTGCACTACGAGGACCGCTGGTTCCGCTGGCATCCGGGCGTGAACCCGGTGGCCCTCGCGCGTGCGGCCTGGCAGTGGGCGCGGCATGGGCGCATCGTGTCGGGCGGGTCCACGCTGACGATGCAGGTCGCGCGGCTCGTCGATGACAAGGCGGCGGGCCGTAGCATCCCCGCCAAGCTGCGCCAGATCGTGCGCGCGCTGCAGCTCGAGCTGCACCTCGGCAAGCACGAGATCCTGTCGCTCTACCTGAACCTCGCGCCCATGGGTGGGCCGCTGGAGGGCGTGGAGACGGCCAGCCGTGCCTACCTCGGCAAGGGGTCGGCAGATCTGTCCAAGGCCGAGGCCGCGCTGCTCGTCGCGCTACCGCAGTCGCCCACGCGGCTGCGGCCGGACCGCGCCGTGCAGGCCGCGCAGGCCGCGCGCGACAAGGTGCTGACGCGCATGCAGACGCTCGGCGTCTGGAGCGCCGCCGACGTGGCCGACGCGAAGCTGGAGCGTGTCTTCGCACCGCCGCTGCGTGCGCGCTGGCTGGCGCCACTGGCGGCCGAGCGCGTGCGGCAGGACGCGAAGCATCAGGGCCGCAAGCCGGCCGTCATCCAGACGACGCTGGACGCCGGCCTGCAGGCGCGGCTGGAGCAGCTGCTGACGGACCGGCTCAACAGCCTGCCCGACGCGGTGTCGCTGGCCGCGCTGGTCGTCGACAACCGCACGCTGGCCGTGCGCGGCTATGTCGGTTCGGCCGACTTCACCGATGCGCGCCGCGGCGCCCACGTCGACATGGTGCGCGCGCGGCGCTCGCCGGGCTCCACGCTGAAGCCCTTCCTGTACGGCATGGCGCTGGACGAAGGCCTCATTCATTCCGAGAGCCTGCTCATCGACGCGCCGCAGAACTTCGGCGGCTATGCGCCGGGCAATTTCCAGGCCGACTTCTCCGGCCCGGTCAGCGTGGCCGAGGCGCTGCAGCGCTCGCTGAACGTGCCGGCCGTGGACTTGCTGGACCGCCTCGGCCCCGAGCGCTTCGCCGGCCGGCTGCGCAACGCGGGCGTGAAGCTGCGCATGCCTGCCAACGCAGCGCCCAACCTCAGCCTCATCCTCGGCGGCGGCAGCACGACGCTGGAGGAGCTGGTGGGCGCCTACACGGCGCTGGCACGCGGTGGCGTGGCCGCGCGGCCGCGGCTGACGGCCGATGAGCCGCTGAAGGAGTCGCGGCTGATGAGCGAGGGCGCGGCCTTCATCGTGCGCGAGATCCTGGAGAACGGTGGCCGGCCCGGCAGCCCGTTCCGCGAGAGTGGCCAGCGCGTCGCGTGGAAGACGGGCACCAGCTTCGGCTTCCGCGACGCCTGGGCGCTGGGCGTGACGGACCGCTACACCTTGGGCGTGTGGATCGGCCGACCCGACGGCACGCCCAACCCCGGCCACTTCGGCGCCAACTCCGCGGCGCCGCTGCTGCGCGACCTGGCCGCCGCGCTGGGGCCGGACGAGGCCCGCCAGCAGCTCGCGCCGCGGCGCCGGCCCGCCGGCGTCACGGCGGTGCCCATCTGCTGGCCGCAAGGCCTGGCCGAAGCCGCCACGCCGCCTGCGCTGTGCCTGCAGCACCGCACCGCCTGGGCGCTGGATGGCGCCGTGCCGCCGACGCTGCCCGACCGGCTGCGCCCGGGGGCGCTGCTGGAGCCCGTCTGGGTGGCGTCCGGCCAGCGCGTGCAGCCGGGCTGCGAGCCCTCCGCCGAGCGCGCCGAGGCCGTGCGCTGGCCGGCGCTGCTGGGCCCCTTCCTCGATGCCGAACAGCGCCATCCGCTGGAGCGCCTGCCCTGGCGTGCCGACTGCGCGCCGCACGAGCCGGTCGCGAACCGGCTGCGTGTCGTGGGCCTGGAGCCCGGTACCGTGCTGCGCCCCGCGCCGGGCCGGCAGGACGTCGTGCTGAAGCTGCAGGCCATCGGCGCGCAGCAGGGCCTGACCTGGCTGCTGGACGGCCAGTGGATGGCCGCCAGCGCCACGGCCGGCGCCGCGCAGACGCTGCACGTGGCGCGCGCCGGCGAACACCGCCTCACGGTGATGGACGGCCTGGGCCGCTGGGCGCGCGTCGAATTCCGGCTCGCGGCGCCATAGCGTCCAATACGGGCATGGACAACCTGCAAACCCTGGAACAGCGCATCACCGACCTGGAGATCAAGGCCAGCTTCGCCGAGGACACGGTGGAGCAGCTCAACCAGGTCGTCGTGCGCCAGCAGGCCCAGATCGACCGCCTGGTGCGCGAGCTGGTGGAGCTGCGCGACCGTGCCGCCGCCGCGGGAGAGCCGGGCGGCGTGCGCAGCCTGCGCGACGAGCTGCCGCCGCATTACTGACGCCTGCCCCTCTCAGGGCTCGCCGTCCCAGTAGTCCAGCCCCGCCTCGCGCCGCTGCAGCAGGCGCAGCCCGGGCGCGAAGCTGCCCACCTTGCCGGAGTCCGGGTAGACGCAGATCTCCGGCTCCTTGTGCGTGCTGATGGACAGGTAATGCAGCGGCGCGTCCGAGGTGTTGATGATGTGGTGCGGGTAGTCCGGTCCCGCCGGGATGGTGATGACGTCGCCGGCCTTGATGGGCAGCCGCTCGCCCGCCACGCGCAGCGTGCCCTGTCCCTGGATGACGATGAACATCTCCTCCTCCGCATGGTGGAAGTGGTAGGGGCAGCTCTGCTGGCCGGGCGCGACGATGTCAAAGCTCGCGCCCATCTGCCGGGCGGCCGTGCCCTTGGTCATCGAGGCGGTCTCGCTGTCGTAGCGCGGCGGGCGCAGGAAGCGTTCGCGCGGCGCGTCTTTGAAATTGCGGATCAGGCGCTCGCGCAACTCGGCGGATGTGGGCATGGGAAGGCTCCTGGGACAATGGCGGCTGAATGAATCCGCCCGCGCATCTTCCAAGCCCGACCGACGACCCGCAATCCGCCGCGCACCAGGTCCTGTCAGCAGTCTTCGGCTACACCGCCTTCCGTGGCCAGCAGGCCGACATCGTCGAGCAGGTGGCCGCCGGCGGCGACGCACTCGTGCTGATGCCCACGGGCGGCGGCAAGAGTCTGTGCTACCAGGTGCCCGCCATCCTGCGCCACCAGCGCGGCCAGGGCGTGGCCATCGTCGTGAGCCCCCTGATCGCGTTGATGCACGACCAGGTCGGCGCGCTGGAGGAGGCCGGCGTGCACGCGGCCTTCCTGAACTCCAGCCTGACCGGCGAGGAGGCCAGCCGCATCGAGCGCGAGATGATGAGCGGACGGCTGACGCTGCTCTACGCGGCGCCGGAGCGCATCACGACGCCGCGCTTCCTGGCCCAGCTGAGCTCGCTGCATGAACGCGGCCTGCTGTCGATGTTCGCCATCGACGAGGCGCACTGCGTCAGCCAGTGGGGCCATGACTTCCGCTCCGAGTACCTGCAGCTCAGCCTGCTGCACGAGCGCTTCCCCGACGTGCCGCGCGTCGCGCTGACCGCGACGGCCGACGAGCTGACGCGCGCCGACATCATCGAGCGCCTGCAGCTGCAGGAGGCGCGGGTCTTCATCAGCAGTTTCGACCGCCCCAACATCCGCTATCTCATCGTCGAGAAGAACGGCTCGCCGCGCGAGCAGCTGTTGCGCTTCGTGCGTGACGAGCACGAGGGCGAGGCCGGCGTCGTCTACTGCCAGAGCCGCAAGAAAGTGGAGGAGACGGCCCAGTGGCTGCAGAGCGAGGGCCTGAACGCCCTGCCCTACCACGCCGGCCTGGACGCCGACATGCGCCGTCGCCACCAGGACCGCTTTCTGCGGGAGGATGACCTCATCATGGTGGCCACCATCGCCTTCGGCATGGGCATAGACAAGCCCGACGTGCGCTTCGTCGCCCACCTGGACCTGCCCAAGAACATCGAGGCCTACTACCAGGAGACGGGCCGCGCCGGCCGCGACGGCGCGCCGGCCGAGGCCTGGATGACTTATGGCCTGGCCGACGTCGTCAACCAGCGCCGCATGATCGACGAGAGCCCGGCCGACGAGACCTTCAAGCAGGGCCAGCGCGGCAAGCTGGATGCGCTGCTGGCGCTGGCCGAGGCGACCGACTGCCGGCGCGTGCGGCTGCTGGCCTATTTCGGCGAGGAATCCAGGCCCTGCGGCAACTGCGACAACTGCCTGAACCCGCCGCAGACCTGGGACGCGACCGAAGCGGCGCGCAAGCTCTTGAGCTGCATCTACCGCTTCCACCAGCGCGGCGAGCGCTTCGGCGCCGGCCACCTGATCGACGTGCTGCGTGGCAAGGCGACCGACAAGACGCGCCAGTACGGCCACGAGTCGCTGTCCACCTGGGGCTGCGGCGCGGACCTGTCGGAGCAGCAGTGGCGGGCCGTGCTGCGCCAGCTGATCGCGCTGGGCCATGTTGCCACCGAGGGCGAGTTCAACACGCTGGCGCTGCAGGACAGCGCCCGCGCGGTGCTCAAGGGCGAGGTGGAGGTGAGGCTGCGCGAGGCGGAGGAGAAGAAGTCCCGCGCCAAGTCATCGCGTGGCGGGGCCAGGCCCAGGATCGACCCGGCGCTGGGCCTGGATGCCGAGGGGCAGGAGCGCTTCGAGGCGCTGAAGGCCTGGCGCTCCGAAGTGGCCAAGGAGCATGGCCTGCCGGCCTACGTCATCTTCCAGAACACGACGCTGGCCGAGATGGCGCGCGTCGTGCCGGGCGACCTCGCCGAGCTGGGCGAGATCAGTGGTGTCGGGGCGAAGAAGCTCGAGGCCTATGGCCGCGAGATTCTTCGGGTGCTCGGCCGCTGACTCAGCAGACCGCCGGCGCGACGCAGGCGCTGGCGACCTGGGTGCCCGCGTTGCGGCGCCCCTCGATGACGACACGGGGCAGCTGCGCGACGGCAGGCGCAGGCGTGCGGACGCCTTCGATGACGACGCGATCCAGCTTCACCACCTCGGGCGCCTCGTCCGGGACCGTGAGGGTCATCCAGGCGGCGCCGGTCAGGGCGGTCAGGGCGACCAGGGCGGTGGCGCTGACGGCATGCAGGCGGGTGGTGCGGGTGGTGGTGGTGCTGATGCGGTTCATGGTGTTGTCCTCTCTGTGTCTGGGCGCCAGTGTGTGCCGAGGTGGGCGAGAGAACTAAGGGTTTGCGATAGGTTGCTGCTTTTCGCGGATGAAATGCAGCCGGCGCGGACGAGCATCGTCAAACCTGAGGGTCGTCCCCTGACGCGGCGGTCGGGCGGTGCCGGATACTTTCCCGGTCAAACCAAGGGAGAACAGGCATGGCACGTGGCAACGACGTCCAACTCGGCGGCATCACCGACCTGGTGCTGCTGGCAGACATCAAATCAGGCTTCGTCGACGCCCTCGAGGTCGTCACCTATGTGGACCGGCTGCGCAAGGTGCTGCGCACGCTCAACGGCCTGCGCCTGGGTTCGCGCGAGTCCAGCTCGCCGGCCTCGCCCTACACCGACATCGTCGCCCGCTGGCGCATCGTCCATTCCTTCCGCTGGGCCGTCGTCGAGGGCCGGGACGGTACGCCCGACCGCCTGCTGCTGTGCGTCAACTTCGATGGCGGCTGGGAACCCTATATGCGGGTCATCTGGGACCAGCTCGGTTCCACGCTGGACCTGATGCTGTGCCACACCGAGGGCTACCAGCTCTCGTGCAACTGCAGCTTCGAGACCTATTCGCGCTGGGTGCGCGCCCACGAGATCTCGGCTGACTTCCTGTTCATCGAGTCCGGCCGCACGGTGGGCGACGCCGAATACCTGGCGCTGCTGGAGGCCGCCCAGCGCGGCCATGCCGACGAGCTCAAGGCCGACCGCCTGCGTGCGCCCTCATCGGGCCAGGTCAAGCCCCTGCCTGGCCCGGACCAGCCGGCGGAGCGCTTCGCGATGGCCGCGCGCGGCCTGGTGCCGCTGGCCGGGCTGTTCACGCTGCAGCGCTTCTTCCGCCCGGGCGCGCCCGACGGCGCCTGCCTGCTGCGCGCCACGCAGGACGTGCTCTTCGAGCTGACCCAGCTGGGTACGGCCACGCAGTTCCCCAGGCCCGCGCCGGGCACGCCGGCCGTGCAGCTGACGCCCGGCGAGAGCCTGCGCCTGCGCCACCACGAGATGCTGGCCTGGTTCGAGGCCCAGCTGCCGCCTCCCGCCACGCCGCCCGCCCGGCTGACGCTGGACCGCGGCCAGCTGCAGGCCGGCATGCTGACCCGGCTGCCCGCCAACCGCGGCGCGCTGCTGCTGCTGCGCATCGAGCAGCCGGCCCGCGCGCTGGCCTGGCTGTCCACCGCGCCGGTGCAGGCCGAAGGTGGCAAGGCGGGTACCGACGGCATCTGGCAGCAGCTGGCATTGACAATGGCCGGCCTGAGGGCGCTGGGCGTCCCGGAGTCGCGCCTGGCGCGCTTCCCGCAGGCCTTCAAGGAGGGCATGGCCACCCGCGCCGGCCTGCTGGGCGACGTGCGCCACAACCACCCCAGCCACTGGGCGCTGGCGCCGCATGTCAACCAGCGCGATCGCTTCGACCCGGCCGGCGCCCACCTGTTGGTGCAGGTGCGCTTCCACAACCCGAACGGCGGCGAGGCGCTGACGGACGACGACCGCGCGCGCATCGCCGCCGCCGGCCGACGGCTGACCGAAGGCACGGGCCTGTCGCTGATGGCCGTCGAACCCATGCGCAGCAACAGCGCCGACCGCGAGAACTTCGGCTTCAAGGACGGCATCAGCCAGCCCGGCCTGGACCCGGTCGAGCACAGGCACTGGAACGACCAGGTGCCCGAGGGCGAGATCGTGCAGGGCTTTGCCACTCAGCGCGACAAGGGCTGGCCCGTACCCGAGCAGCCCGACGCGCTGCTGGATTGCGGCAGCTTCCTCGCGGTGCGCAAGCTGCGCCAGTACACCGGCCGGCTGCACGACTGCATCGAGCATGAGGCCAAGCGCATCAACCTGCCCCGCGAGCTGCTGCTGGCCAAGCTGATGGGCCGCCGCCTGGATGGCAAGGCGCTGGCCGACGAGAGCACGGACCGCAACGACTTCAACTACGAGCACGACCCGCGCGGCTCGGCCTGCCCCTTCCACGCCCATATCCGCCGCGCCAACCCGCGCGACCAGGCGCCGGACTCCGCACTCACGGGCCGCATGCCGCGCATCCTGCGCCGCGGCATGAGCTACGGTCCGCCGCCGGACCGCCTCAACCCCAATGACAAGGACGACCGCGGCCTGGTCTTCATGGCCTACAACGCCCACCTGGCCGAGCAGTTCGAGGTCGTGCAGCGCTGGATGGCCGGCGCCAACGCCAGTGGCGGCTATTCGGCGCAGAGCGACCCGCTGCTGGGCGTCGTCGACCCCAGCCAGGGCAGGCGCCTCTACCCTTTTGAGCATGCCGGCAAGCCCTACGAGATCGACCTCGGCAGCCAGCCTTTCGTCACGCTGCAATGGGGTGCCTACTTCTTCGTGCCCTCCATCCCGGCGCTCAAGGCCTTGCCGGCGCTGGTCGAGCTGCCCCTGCCGTTGCCGGCCCCCACGCCCGTGCCGCTGAGGGCGCCCGCGCCGGACGACTTCGCCGCCTGGCAGCGCTGGCTGGAGGACACCAACACCCGCGACCTCGCCTGGGCCTGGGTGCGTGCCCAGCCGGGCGGCGTCGCCCGCACCGCCTACGGCGTGCTGGTGGGCGCGCCGGAGCGGGTCTGCGACGTGCTGCGCAACCAGTCCGCGCTCTACTCCAACAAGGGCTATGGCGAGCGCATGCGCGACTCCATCGGCGAGGGCTTCCTCGGCATGGACGATGACAACGGCCACAAGGAACAGGCGCCCGAGGTCAACAAGGCGCTGGAGCAGGTCAGCGAGGCCGAAGCCTTCCTGGCCGCCTACGCCATCGCCCGCAAGGGGCTGGCCGACCTGAAGCAGGAGGCCCGCGCGCTGCTGGACGCGTTCCCGGCCGACCAGAAGCCCGACGGCATCCCGACCGACACGCCGCTGGACCTGGAGCGCCTCAGCGAAGGCGTGCTGGCCGCGCTGTGCCGCCTCTGGTTCGGCATGCCGGACGGCCGGCTGGTCTGGGGCACGGAGCTGCACCCGCCCACACACCCCGAACCGCCGCGCTGCCCGCGCGCGCTGTTCCAGGTGTCGCGCCATGTCTTCGGTCCGCATCCCAGCGCCTTCGTCAGCGACACCGGCCGCAAGGCCGGCCAGGGCTTCCTGGCCGCCACGACGGCCTGGCTGCAGCAGACGCCGCGGGCGCAATGGCCGGCGTTGACCGAGAAGATCGTCAAGGCCGTCGAGGCCGTGCCCGGCGCGTCGGCGGACCTCCCCGCACGCACGCTGGCCGGCGTCATGCTCGGCTTCCCGCCGACGACGCACGCCAACCTGCTGACCGCGCTGGGCGCCTGGGTGCAGACGCGCAAGCTGTGGGACCTGCAGCCGGTCTGGCACGAGGTGTCGGAGGCCGTGATCGATGCCCAGCGCTATGTCGAGGCTGTCGCCCGGCTGCGCCCGACGCTGGTGGCGACGCTGAACCAGCGCCCCACGCCCTTCCAGATCTGGCGCCGTGTGCTGGGCGACCACCGCCTGGGGCTGGTCGACGTGACGGTCGGCGACACGCTGATCGTCGGCCTGGGCTCGGCCACCCAGCAGGACCCGCTGCGCCACCATGTCGCCTTCGGCGGCGACCGCGCCGACCCGGCCGGCCCGCCGCCGCATGCCTGTCCGGGCTACGGCATGGGCATGGGCGTCATGCTGGGCGTCGCCGCGGCGGTGCTGGACGCCGGCGTGATGCGCTTCACTGGGGCGCCGACGGTGGTGGCGCTGGCGCTCTAGCTGTGACGGGTCGAGAGGTTCTTTCGTGACCGCGGGATTCGGACATAGGCGGTAGGCAGCCGATGCCATGGTGCGGCGGGTGCCCGTGTAGAAGCAGTTCCACGCGGGCACGGCCATGCGGGCTCATCCGACGAGGCGCAGGGACGACCGTAGCAAGCCCGCTCACAGCGCGCCGGCTGGAGTCACGGAACGGCTGTGAATGGAAGGCGGGCCCGTAGTCCGTGATCAGGCGCTGGAGCATCAGGCCCAGCCCGGCACGATCAGGCAAGGGCAGCGCGCAGGAAGGTCTCGGCACCGTCCTTGCGCTTGCCGGGGCGCATGGACACCCGCTGCAACCTACCGAAGCTTCATGCCTAGTCCCGCGAGGGCCCCGTCTCCGGCGCCAGCGGGGCGAACACGAAGCGCATGCCGCGCGTGTAGCTCTCGGCCTTGGTGCCCGCATGGCGCTCGCCGTCGATGCCGCGGTACTCGTACACCAGTTCCGGATGCTTCAGCTCCGGCAGCAGCGCCTGGTAGCGCTTGATGCCCGCAAGGAAGGCGGGCCATTCGCTCTCCGCACCGGTCACGTAGAGCCTGGCCTTGATGGGCTTGCCTGTGGCGGCATAGGCCTTGGCCCGGCCGATGATCCAGTCACCGCCGACGACGACCGCCGGGCTGGCGGCGATATAGCCCTTGAACAGCTCGGGCCTGGCATACATCGCGTGCAGCGCGAACAGGCCGCCCAGCGAGCTGCCGGCCAGGTAACGCTGGGCCGGATCGCCGCGGTAGTCGCGCTCCACCAGCGGAAAGATGTCCTTCTCCAGCGCGGCGATGAACCTGTCGGCATTGCCGGTGCTGGCGGACAGCGGGTTCATGCGCACCGGCGACAGCTCCCAGTTGCGCAGTAGGCCGTAGTCCGGGTTGTCGCCGACATAGCCCAGGCCCACGGTGATGAACTCGGGCACGACCTTGTCGTAGGCCAGGTTGTTGTAGGAGCTGACGACGGTCGGGAAGTCCCAATAGCCGTCGGTCACGTAGAGCACCGGATAGCGGCGCGTGGGCTCCTTGGCGAAGGAGGCCGGCAGGTGGACGTGCAGCTGGTAGCTGCGGCCGTCGGCGTTCCTGGCCAGGGCGCGCAGCTGGGTGTCGGGGAGGGTGTGCGGCGGAAAGGCCGGTGCTGGGTCGGCGGCATGCGCCTGGAGCGCGGTGAACAGGAAGGCGAGGGTCAGGGCGAATCGCTTCATGGCAGGCGGCACTCGCAGAGGTGATGGCAGCGCTGTCATTGTAGGAGCGGAGACAATGCGCCGGTGAGCCTGCCCAACAAGTTGAACCTCTTCGTACCCTGCCCCGCCGGCGTCGAGCCGCTGCTGGAGGAGGAGCTGAAACGCTTCCTGCCGCCCGGTGTGCGCAGCAAAGTGGAAGCCCTGCGCGGTGGCTGCGGCCTGCTCGGCACGGCCGAGGACGTCCTGCGCATCAATCTCGAGAGCCGGCTGGCGCAGCGCGTGCTGGTCGAGATCATCGAGGGCCCCTACCGCCACGAGGACGACCTCTATTCGCTGGCGCGCCGCGTCGACTGGCGCGACTGGTTGAGCCCCAGGCACACGCTGCGCATCGACGTGACGGCGCAGCGCTCGCCGCTGAAGAGCCTGAACTTCGCCGCCCTGCGCATCAAGGACGCCATCTGCGACCAGCTGCGCGAGCACACCGGCGAGCGCCCCAGCGTGGACACGCAGCGGCCCGACCTGCCCGTGGTGCTGCATGTCGGCCCCGAGCGCGCGGCCCTCTATGTCGACACTTCCGGCGAGCCGCTGTTCAAGCGCGGCTGGCGCATCGACAAGGGCGACGCGCCGCTGAAGGAGACACTGGCCGCCGCGATGCTGGCCGCCGCCGGCTGGCGCGGCACGAATGAGCAAGGGGGCGCGCTGCACGACCCCTGCTGCGGCTCCGGCACCATCCCCATCGAGGCCGCGCTGATCGCCTGCGACTCGGCGCCGGGCCTGCAACGCCGCTTCGCCTTCGAGCGCCAGCTGCCCTTCGCCACGCCGGCGATGAAGGCGGCCTGGGGTGAGCTGACGCAGGCCGCGCGCGCGCGCATCCATGCGCCCGCGGTGCCCATCTACGCCAGCGACGTGGCCTTCCGCATGGTCGACTTCGCGCGCCGCAATGCCGAGCGTGCCGGCGTGGCTCAGTACATCCAGTTCAACGGCGGCGACGCGCTGGAGCGGCCCGCGCCGCAACTGCCCGAGGGCATGCCGGGAAGCATCGTCATGAACCCGCCCTATGGCGAGCGGATCGAGGTGCGTGGCAAGGCGGCGATGACGCGCGATGCCGGCGGCTCGGAGGAGCGCGACGCGGGTGACGACTTCTTCCCGCGCCTGGCCGCGCACTGGAAGCGCCAGTACACCGAGAACCCCGCCGGCTGGACGGCGTGGATGCTCAGCCCCGACATGAAGCTGCCGGGCAAGATGCGGCTGAAGGAGTCGCGTCGCGTGCCGATGTGGAACGGCCCCATCGAATGCCGGCTGTTCCGCTTCGACCTCGTCAAGGGCTCGGCGCGCAAGGTCAGCGAGGGTGATGCGCCCGCGTGAGCGGATCGCCGCGGCACTGCTCGCGCTGGGTGCCGTGGCCGCGCAGGCCCAGCCCTGCACGCTGGTCTTCGGCCAGGGCCGCAACCCGCCGGCGCCGGGCGAGCCGGACTGGGATGCGCTGAACCAGCGCTTCAACGCCGCCGTGGCCGGCGCGTTGGACGGCGAGGGGCGTCGCGCCATGCCGATGACGGCGTCCAGCGTGCAGATCGATCCCGAGGGCGCCGGCCTTGCGCTGCTGCAGCAGGCCGACCGCCTGCGCTGCACCACGCTGGCCGAGACCGCGGTCTTCGCCGACGAGCAGGGCACGCTGGTGTTGCGCCTGCGTATCTACCCGCTGCTGCCCGCCCTGGGCGAGGGCGGCGCCATCGTGGGCCTGCGCATAGGCGCGCCGCTGTTCGTCACGCAGCGCGACCTGGACCTGAAGGCGCTGTCACGGCTCAAGCCCGAGGGGATAGGCCGGCAGATGGCCGCTGAATACCTTCAGCACGACCGGCGCTGACGCAGCGCCAGCCCGGCCAGGGCGAGCGCGCACAGCGCGATGGGCAGCAGGCTGGCCCAGTTCATCCATTGCCAGCCGCCGGTCGTGACCAGCGCGCCGGAGGAGAACGAGGTCAGCGTCATCGTCGCGTAGACGCCGGTGTCCAGCAGGCCCTGCGCACGGGTCTTCTCCTCGGGGCGATAGGCCTGGGTGAACAGCGTGGTGCCGCCGATGTAGAGGAAGTTCCAGCCCACGCCCAGCAGCAGCAGCGCGCCGAGGAAGTGGTCCAGGTCCTGGCCCGACAGCGCGAAGGCAACGCAGCCCAGGTTGAGCGCCACGCCCACGGACATCACGGGAAGCACGCCCACGCGCTTGATCAGCGGCCCGGTGAAGAAGCTGGGCACGAACATGCCCAGCACATGCCATTGCAGCACCCGGCCGGCGTCGCCAAAGGGCAGGCTGCATTGACCCATCGCAATGGGCGTGGCCGCCATCAGCAGGTTCATGACACCGTAACCGAGCGCACTCGCGGCCAGCGCGACCATGAAGACCGGCTGGCGCAGCAGCTCGGCGCTGGAGCGGCCCCCCGCGCCGGGCGCGGGCCGGGCCAGTGGCGGGAAGTCGATCAGCGACACCAGCAGCAGGCTCCCCACGGCAACGGCTATCAGCAGCAGATAGGTGCCCGCGAACGGCGCCACGAGCAGGTTCTTGCTGGTGCCGGCCAGCCAGGGCCCGAGCACCGCGCCCAGACACCCGCCGGCCAGCACCCAGGAGATTGCGGCCTCGCGCTTGTCCGGCGGTACCAGCTCCGTCGCCGCGAAGCGGTAGAGGGCCGCGTTGGCGTTGTAATAGCCGGCGATCAGCGTCGCGATCACGACGCCCCAGAACTGCTGGTGCAGCACGCTCGACAGCGAGACCGCGCAGCTGGCCATGGCCACGAGCAGGCCGATCTGGAAGGCCCGTCGCCGCCCGAAGCGCAGCTGGTGACGGCCCACCCAACGTGCCATCAGTGCGCCGCCGGCCACGTAGGCGCAGATGGGCAGCGTCGCCATCCATGGCCGCGGTGCCAGCGCCAGCCCCACGAGGCCGTTGATGGCCATGAAGCAGATGTTGTTGGTGAGGAAGAGGCCCTGGGCCAGGACAAGCAGCGCGAGCTTCTTGTTCATGTCGTCAGCGAGAGCCAGGACAGCACGGCCAGCGGCGCCGTGTCGGCGCGCAGGATGCGCGGGCCCAGCGTGATCGCCGCGAAGCCGCGCGCGCGGGCCGCGTCTTCCTCGGCGTCGCTCAGGCCGCCCTCGGGGCCGCTGAGGAAGAGCATGCGTCGCTGCGTCAAGGGCGCGAGCGGCGTGGCCGCGCGCGGGCTCAGCAGGCCGCGCCATTCATCGGCGCCCGCCTCCGGCAGCGCCGAGAGCCAGGCCGCCAGCGACATGACGGGCTCGATGCGCGTGGGCACCGTGCGGCCGCTCTGCTCGGCCGCCGCGATGGCAACGCCCTGCCAGTGGGCGCGCTTCTTGTCGGCACGCTCGCCTGCAAGGCGCAGCACCGAACGCTCGGCCACCAGCGGTTGCAGCGCCACGGCGCCCAGCTCGGTGGCCTTCTCGACGAGGAAGTCCATGCGGTCGTTGGCCGGCATGACGATGGCCAGCGTCACGGCGCATGCCAGCTCGCGCTGCGGCTGCTCGGCCAGCAGCAGGTTCACGCGCACCTCGCTGCGGCCCATCGCCGTGACCTCGGCCTGCCATTCCGGGCCGCTGCCATCGAACAGCGTCAGCGTGTCGCCAGGTTGCATGCGCAGCACCTGCACATGGCGGGCGGCACCGGCGGGCAATGTGATCTCGCCGGCGGCGGTGAGCGGGGTGTCGACGAAGAAGCGGGGCAAGGCGGCGGGCGGTGGCGGACGGGCCGCCAGTGTCCCAGATCAGCGCAGGCCCAGCGCGCCGCGCACGGCGGCTGCAGCCGCCGCGCCCTTGGCCTTGTGCACGCGCTCGACGAGCTGCAGCGCCAGCGCCTGCAGGGCCGCCAGGCTGTCGGCGCGCTCGACCTCCAACGCGAAGTTGTAGCCCTTGAACGGCCCCAGCAGCTTGGTCGCCTCGCCGCTCAGATAGATGTAGAGGGCGGCGCGGTCCAGCAGCCTGGCACCGTCGGCCACGGCCGCCACCGGCGCAGCAGCCACCGGCGCGGGCCGCGGCGTCTGGCCGCCCATGCCCTGGGGTGCGATCAACCCATGCTGGCGCAGGGTTTCGAGGTCGGTCTCGGTGGCGCCGGCCACCAGCTGCAGCCACTCGCCCGCCGTCTTGCTGGCATCCAGCACGAGCAGCAGATTGCGCGCCGTGCGCGACAGCGGCAGGGCCCGCGCCCGGATCTCCGCGCGGCCGGCGTCAGTCTTGGAGTGCAACTGGTCGATCACGTTGTCGGGCCTCGCCCACGGGCGGGATCAGCGCTCGCGGGTCATCGGGGGCAGGCGTTCAGCTCTTGTCCCGCAACTCCCTGCGCAGGATCTTGCCGACCGGCGTCTTGGGCAGGTCGGTACGGAACTCGATGATCTTGGGACGTTTGTAGCCCGTCAGGTTGGCTTCGCAATAGGCCCGCACGTCCGCCTCCGTGATATTCGGGTCTTTCTTCACGATGACGACCTTCACCGCCTCGCCGGCCTTGGCGTCGGGCACGCCGACGGCCGCGCATTCCAGCACGCCGGGCATCTGCGTCAGCACGTCCTCGACCTCGTTCGGATAGACGTTGAAACCGCTGACCAGGATCATGTCCTTCTTGCGGTCGACGATCTTGAAATAACCCCGTTCGTCGACGGTGCCGATGTCGCCCGTGCGGAAGTAGCCGTCGGCCGTCATGACCTTGGCCGTCTCGTCGGGGCGCTGCCAGTAGCCGGCCATGACCTGCGGGCCGCGGATGGCGATCTCGCCGGGCTGACCGCCCACGGGCAGTTCGTTGCCGTCGTCGTCCAGCAGCTGCAGCTCGGTCAGCGGCATGGGCAGGCCTATGGTGCCGCTGTAGGCGGTGCTGTCGGTCGGGTTGCAGGTGGCCGACGGCGACGTCTCGGACAGGCCATAACCCTCGACGATGGGGCAGCCAGTCTTCTCCAGCCACAGCTTGGCCGTGGCCTGCTGCACGGCCATGCCGCCGCCCACCGAGATGACGAGGCGGCTCCAGTCCACCGTGCCGAAGTCGGCGTGGTTGGCCATGGCCATGAACAGCGTGTTGACGGCCGGGAAGCTGTGGAAACGGTGCTGGGCCAGCTCCTTGAACATGGCCGGCAGGTCGCGCGGATTCGGGATCAGCACGTTGGCGCCGCCCATGTGCATGGAGAGCATCATGTTCGTGTTGAAGCCGAAGATGTGATACAGCGGCAGCGCGCAGATGGTGACGACCTGCTCGCCCGCGGGGATCTTCTTGAGCGCAGGCTGGTACCAGGCCTCGCTTTGCAGGATGTTGGCGACCAGGTTGCGGTGCAGCAGCACCGCGCCCTTGGACACGCCGGTGGTGCCGCCGGTGTACTGCAGCACGGCGATGTCGTCCGGGCCCAGCCTGGGCGGCTGGTAGGTCAGGACGCGGCCCTTGGCCAGCGCGTCGTTGAAGCGCACGGCGCCCGGCAGCTCGAAGGCCGGCACCATCTTCTTCACCTTGCGCACGACGTAGTTGACGAGCAGGCCCTTGAGGCCAAGCATGTCGCCCATCGCGGCCAGGATGACGTGCTTGGTGGGCACGCTGCGTATGACCTGCTGCAGCACCGAGGCGAAGTTCTCGATGATGACGATGGCCTTGGCGCCCGAGTCCTTGAGCTGGTGCTCCAGCTCGCGCGGCGTGTACAGCGGGTTCACGTTGACGACCACGTAGCCCGCGCGCAGCACGGCGGCCACCACCACCGGGTACTGGAACAGGTTGGGCATCATGATGGCGACGCGGTCGCCCTTCTCAAGGCCCAGGCTCTGCAGGTAGGCGGCGAAGGCGCGCGAGGCCTCGTCCACCTGCGCGAAGCTGACGCTCTTGCCCATCATCAGATAGGCGGGCTTGGCGGCGTTCTTCTTGAACGACGTGTCCAGCAGATCGACCAGGCTGGGATAGAGCGACAGATCGATGTCGCGCGGCACGGCGGCCGGGTAATGCTTCAGCCAGATCGGCTCCATGGCCATGTCTCCTTCTTGGTTGGCGCCGATTCTGACCGATGGCTGACAACGCACCGATCAGGGGATTCGATAGCGCACTCTAGAGGTGCCAGCGCAGGACCGTGCAGGGACGCTTCGCCGGGAGTCCAGGACGGGCGGGGCGCCAGGAAGGCCCTCCTCGACACCTGCAGTGCAGTGGCCGCTGCCCGTGGAGGCCGTGGCCGGCGACCTCCCGCAGCCAGCTGCGCGGCTCGAAGTCGGTCAGCAGTTTCAATGCGGTCGGGAAGCCGCATCGCAGCCACCGCGCAGCGCGCGGTGCCGAGACGCCGGGCTGCATGAGGAGCTGCTCCAGCAAGGCCCGAACGCAAAGGCGTGGTCGGCCATGCGGCAGCTCAGGAGCCTTGAACAAGCGGGCCGGATCAGGCCTCATGCCCGATCAGCCAGCTTGACCAGCAGGCTGGCTGATGCTGCCGCCTTGTCAAGGGCCAGGCTACTCCACCGCCTTGAGCATGTCCTCCACGACCTTCTTCGCGTCGCCGAACACCATCATGGTCTTGTCCATGTAGAACAGCTCGTTGTCCAGGCCCGCATAGCCCGCGGCCATGGAGCGCTTGTTGACGATGACGGTCTTGGCCTTGTGCGCCTCCAGGATGGGCATGCCGAAGATGGGGCTGCCCTTCACATGCGCGGCCGGATTCACGACGTCGTTGGCGCCCAGGATGATGGCCACGTCGGCCTGCGCGAACTCGGCGTTGATGTCCTCCATCTCGAACACCTGGTCGTAGGGCACCTCGGCCTCGGCCAGCAGCACGTTCATGTGGCCGGGCATGCGGCCGGCGACGGGATGGATGGCGTATTTCACCGTCACGCCCTTCTCGGTCAGCTTGGCGGCCAGCTCCTTGACCGCGTGCTGGGCGCGCGCCACCGCGAGGCCATAGCCAGGCACGATGATGACGGTCTCGGCATTGCCCATCACGAAGGCCGCGTCGTCGGCGCTGCCGCTCTTCACGTTGCGCTGCTGCGCAGCCCCTGCCGCCGGGCCGCCGGCTTCGCCGCCGAAGCCGCCCAGGATCACGTTGAAGAACGAGCGGTTCATCGCCTTGCACATGATGTAGCTCAGGATCGCGCCCGAGCTGCCCACCAGCGAACCGGCGATGATCAGCATCGCGTTGTTCAGCGAGAAGCCTATGCCCGCGGCCGCCCAGCCGGAGTAGCTGTTCAACATGGACACGACCACGGGCATGTCGGCCCCGCCGATGGGGATGATCAGCGTCACGCCCAGCACGAAGCCCAGCGCCACGACCAGCCAGAAGTCCATCGCGCTCTGGCTGTGCCAGAAGCCGAAGATGAAGAAGACGGCCGCCAGGCCCAGCGCCAGGTTGACCCAGTGCTGACCGGCGAACTGCACTGGCGCGCCCTGGAAGAGGCGGAACTTGCTCCTGCCCGACAGCTTGCCCCAGGCGATGACCGAGCCGGTGAACGTGATGGCACCGATGAAGGCACCGAGTGCGAGCTCGATGCGGTTGCCTGGCGGGATCTGGTGGCCGCCGAACGGCGCGATGCCGAAGGCCGAGGGCTCGGCCGCCGCGGCGATCGCGATGGCGACGGCCGCCAGGCCGATCATGCTGTGGAAGAAGGCCACCAGCTCGGGCATCTTGGTCATCTCGACCGTCTTGGCCCGCCAGGCGCCGTAGCCGCCGCCGACGACGAGGCCGACGAGCACCCAGAGCAGGCCTGCCCCCGAGCCGGCCAGCTTGACGATCAGGGCCGCCGTCGTCAGCACGGCGATGGTCATGCCGGCCATGCCGAACAGATTGCCGCGTATGGACGTCGTGGGATGCGACAGGCCCTTGAGCGCCTGGATGAAGCAGACGCTCGCGACGAGGTAGAGCAGCGTGACGAGATTGAGGCTCATGCTTGCTCCCCGTGCGAGTCCAGGAGCCGCCGCATTGCCCCGCGACGCACCCAGCCGAGCAGCCCCCAGACGCACAGAGCCGCGGCTGCCACGCCGGCGAGCCAATGCACCTCATGGCCGACGGTGATCCCCGCGAGCGAGGCCAGCACCAGGCCTTCGACTGCGATCCAGACCAACAGCTTGGCCTCCAACCGACGTGTCCTCAGCTGAGTCATCACGCACCCTCCTTCTTCGCCGCGCCCTTGTCCTTCTTCTTGAACATCTCCAGCATGCGCCTCGTCACGAGGAAGCCGCCGAAGATGTTGACCGCCGCCAGCGCCACGGCCAGCACGCCCATGCCCTTGGCGAACGGCGTCTCGGTCAGCGCCGCGGCCAGCATGGCGCCGACGATGACGATGGCCGAGATCGCGTTGGTCACGGCCATCAGCGGCGTGTGCAGCGCTGGCGTCACCGTCCAGACGACGTGGTAGCCCACGTAGATGGCCAGCACGAAGATGATCAGGTTGATGATGGTGTGGTCGACGATTTCCATGGTGCTCAAGCCCTCGTCACTTGTCCGTCTTGGGTCACGCGGCAGGCCGCGACGATGTCGTCATCCAGCGGCACGTGAAAGCCGCCCTCCTGGGTGATGACGAGCTTCATGAAGTCCAGCACGTTGCGCGCGTACAGCGCCGACGCATCGGCCGCCACCAGCGCCGGCAGGTTGGTCTCGCCGACGATGACGACGCCGTGCTTGGTCACGGTCCTGCCGGCCTCCGTCAGCGGGCAGTTGCCGCCCGCCGGCGCCGCGATGTCGACGATGACCGAGCCCGGCTTCATGGCCTTGACCATCTCCTCGGTCACCAGCACCGGCGCGGCACGGCCGGGGATCAACGCCGTCGTGATGACGATGTCGGCGGCGGCGACGCGCTTGGCCACCTCGGCCTTCTGCCGGTCCAGCCAGCTCTGCGGCATGGGCCGCGCATAGCCGCCCACGCCCTCGGCCGCCTCCTTCTCCTCGGCCGTCTCGTAGGGCACGTCGATGAACTTGGCGCCCAGCGACTCGACCTGCTCCTTCACCGACGGCCGCACGTCGCTGGCCTCGATGACGGCGCCCAGGCGCTTGGCCGTCGCGATGGCCTGCAGGCCCGCAACGCCCACGCCGAGCACGACGACGCGCGCCGCCTTCACGGTGCCGGCCGCCGTCATCAGCATGGGGAAGAAGCGCTGGTAGCGGTCGGCCGCGATCATGACGGCCTTGTAGCCGGCGATATTGGCCTGGCTGGACAGCACGTCCATGCTCTGGGCTCGCGTCGTGCGCGGCGCCGCCTCCAGCGCGAAGCCCGTCAGGCCCGCCGCGGCCATGGCCTGCAGGCCATCGCGGTCGAAGGGGTTGAGCATGCCCACCAGTGCCGTGCCCCGCTTCATCAGCGGCAGCTCGTCGGCGCCCGGTGCGCGCACCTTCAGCACCATCTCGGCGCCCAGCGCCGCAGCCTGGTCGACGATCTCGCAGCCCACGGCCTCGTAGGCAGCATCTGTGGCGCTGGCCGCGACGCCGGCGCCCGACTCGATGCGCAACACATGGCCCTGGGCCTTGAGCTTCTTGGCCGTCTCTGGCGTGACGGCCACGCGGGTTTCTCCGGCCGCGCGTTCGCGCGGGACGCCGATCTGCATGGAATCTCCTTGCGGTCAGGGGTGCGCGGCAGCTTACACAATGCCCGTGTCCGCCCGCTTCGGGAATTCGAGAGGAAGTCTTGATGGAGAGATTCCGCCCCAGCGTCACCGTCGCCGCCGTCATCGCGCAGGCCGGGCGCTATCTGCTGGTCGAGGAGGAGACACCCGAGGGCCTGATGCTGAACAACCCGGCCGGCCATCTGAAGCAGGGCGAAAGCCCCGTCGAGGCCGTCGTGCGCGAGGCGCTGGAGGAGACGGCACGCCACTTTGTGCCCGAGGCCTTCCTGGGCGTCTACCTGGCCCGCTTCGTGCGGCCGGCACGACCTGCGGGCCCCCAGGCGGCGAGTACGCCGCCGTCCCCCGAGCGAGATTGCCCCCTTGGGAGCGGCCCGGCGGGGGTGGGCGAGGACGTGACCTATGTGCGCCTTGCCTTCAGCGGTGCCGTCGGCGAGGCCATCGCCGGCCGGGCGCTGGACCAGGGCATACGCCGCACCCTGTGGATGAGCGAGGCGGAACTGGCCGCCTGCGCCGACCGCCACCGCAGCCCGCTGGTGTTGCAATGCGTGCGTGACCACGCCGCCGGCCGACGCCTGCCACTGGATACAGTCTCCGCCCATCCCTCGCTGGCCCGGCCCTTGGTCAAGACTTGACACCATGCACCTGATTCAACGTTGCCGCGGCGCCATCGCCGCTACCCTGCTGCTCATCCTCGCGCCGCTCGCCTCGGCCGCCGAACTCGGCGCCCCCCAGCCGCTGGTGATCGGCGACACGCTGACGCTGGCGTCCCGCGCGCTGGCCGAGACGCGCCGCATCAACGTCTACGCACCGCCCGGCTATGCCGAGAGCCCGACCGCGCGCCTGCCGGTGCTGGTGATGCCCGACGGCGGCATCGCGGAGGATTTCCTGCATGTCGCCGGGCTGCTGCAGGTCGGCTTCGCCAACGGGACCCTGCGCCCCTTCCTGCTGGTGGGCATAGAGAACACCCAGCGGCGGCGCGACCTGACGGGGCCGACCGAGCAGGACAGCGACCGCAAGATCGCGCCGCAGGTCGGCGGCTCGGCGGCCTTCCGTGCCTTCATCCGCGACGAGCTGCTGCCGGCCGTCGCCGCGCGCTACCGCGTGACGGATGAGCGCGTGCTGATGGGCGAATCTCTGGCCGGGCTGTTCGTCGTCGAGACCTGGGCGCTGGAGCCCGGTCTCTTCAGCACCTACATCGCCTTCGACCCCAGCCTGTGGTGGAACAACGCCGGGTTGACGCCCACGGCCCAGGCTGCACTGCGCCAGCGCAAGGGCGCGGCGCCGCGGCTCTTCCTGGCCACCAGTTCGGAGCCCAGCCTGGTCGCGCCGGCCCAGACCTTCGTCGCCATGCTGAAGCGCGAGCTGGCGCCCGGCAGCGCCTGGCAATACCAGCCCATGCCGCAGGAGACCCACGCGACGATCTACCACCCGGCCGCGCTGCTGGCGCTGCGCCAGCTCTTCAAACCGGCGGCAGCCGCCCAGCCATGACGGCGCCCGACTTCATCGAGGTCTATGACGGCGCGCTGAGCCCCGAGGCCTGCCGCGCGCTGGTCGCGCGCTTCCAGGCCAGCCCCCGCGTGCAGCGCGGCGAGACGGGCAGCGGCGTGGACGTCGCGATGAAGGACAGCTGGGACATCGCCATCAGTCGCCACCCGGAATGGGCCGATGCCTGCGAGCAGCTCAACCAGGTCGTCATCGCCGGCTTCAAGCAGTACCTGCGCCGCTACGCCCACCTGGCGCTGGCGCCGCTGAAGCTGCAGATGCAGGGCCCGGACGGCAGGCTGGCCCCGCTCGATGCCGACGGCGTCGCGGGGCTGGGCGATGCGCAGCTGATGGGGCTGGTCGCCAAGGTCTTCCGCCCCGGTGCGATCAATCTGCAGCGCTACCAGGCCGACCAGGGCGGCTATCCCTACTGGCATTGCGAGCAGTACCCGCGGCTGGACCAGGGCGAGGCGCTGCACCGCGCGGTGCTGTGGACCATCTATCTGAACGACGACTTTGCTGCCGGCGAGACCGAATTCCTCTACCAGGACCGCAAGATCGCGCCGCGCGCGGGCACGCTGCTGATCGCGCCGGGCGGCTTCACGCACACCCACCGTGGCAACCGGCCGCTGGGCGGCGACAAGTACATCGCCACCAGCTGGGTGCTCTACCAGCGCGCCGAAAGCCTGTTCGGCCCCGGTTGAAGGGGGCTTTGGGACAATCGGCCCCATGAGTTCCCCCAAGAAACACCGCGTCGTCGTGGGCCTGTCCGGCGGCGTGGACTCGGCCGTGACCGCCCACCTGCTGAAAGAGCAAGGCCACGAGGTCATCGCCATCTTCATGAAGAACTGGGAAGACGATGACGACGACGAGTACTGCTCGACGCGCCAGGACTTCCTGGACGCCGCCTCGGTGGCCGACGTGCTGGGCATAGAGATCGAGCATGTCAACTTCGCGGCCGAGTACAAGGACCGCGTCTTCGAGAGCTTCCTGAGCGAGTACCAGGCCGGCCGCACGCCCAACCCGGACGTGCTGTGCAACGCCGAGATCAAGTTCAAGGCCTTCCTGGACCATGCGATGCGGCTGGGCGCCGAGAAGATCGCGACCGGCCACTATGCGCGGGTGCGTGAAGTCGATGGCGAGTTCCAGCTGCTGAAGGGCCTTGACCCGCTGAAGGACCAGAGCTACTTCCTGCACCGCCTGACGCAGGCGCAGATGAGCAAGGCGATGTTTCCGGTGGGTCACCTGCCCAAGACCGAGGTGCGCCGTATCGCCGCCGAGATCGGACTGCCCAACGCGAAGAAGAAGGACTCGACCGGCATCTGCTTCATCGGCGAGCGGCCTTTCCGCGAGTTCCTGAACAAATACCTGTCGCACCAGCCCGGCCCCATCAAGGACGAGCGTGGCCGCAAGCTGGGCCAGCATGTGGGCCTGTCGTTCTACACGCTGGGCCAGCGTCAGGGCCTGGGCATAGGCGGTGTGAAGGACAAGGGTGCACCGCGCGGCGGCGGCGAGCATGAGCCCTGGTTCGTCGCGGCCAAGGACATCCCGAGCAACACGCTGATCGTCGTGCAGGGTCACGACCATCCGCTGCTGCAGAGCCCGGCCCTCGTCGCCGACGATCTGAGCTGGATCGCCGGCCATGCGCCCGCCACCGGCACGGCCGCGGCCAAGACGCGCTACCGACAGGCGGATGCACCCTGCCGCGTGGGCTTTGACGCGTCGGGCCGGCTGACACTGCGCTTCCCCGACCCGCAATGGGCCGTCACGCCCGGCCAGAGCGCCGTGGTCTACGACGGCGATGTCTGCCTGGGCGGCGGCGTCATCGCGCAAGCCTTGGCCGAATGACCAAGTTCGACCGCCTGCTCGCGCGCCTGGCCGAGCCCGGCGTCGTGCTGCGCCTGGCGGCGCTGGTGTTCTGCGCGATGGAGCTGGTCAGCGCCGGCTCGGCGCTGCTGGGCGTGCGCACCGAGCCCTACGACGGCCTGGCCGCCTGGGTCTGGCGCCAGCTGGGCGGCAACGTCAGCGACCGCGGCCTGGTGCTGGTCTGCGTGGGGCTGCTGCTGGCCTTCGTCGCGCTGATCTTCCGGCTCGCGCGCCAGGGCCAGACGGCAGTGCCCGTCAACCAGCGCCTGGGCGGCTTGCTGCTCGTGGACCTGCTGGCCTTCGGCGTGACGCCGGGCCTGCCCTTCCTCGTCACGGCGCTGGCCGCCGTCGTTCTGCCGGCCCGCCTGGCGCTGGGCTTCGCGGCGGCCCAGGTGGTGCTGAACACCGGCATCTACGTCTATGCGTCGACGACCGCCTGGCTGGACCAGTTCGGCATGCTCAGCGCCATGCTGGCCCTGCACGGCCTCGCCTTCGGCCTGGGGCGCATGGCGGCGGCCGAGGCCGAGAAGCGCCGCTGGCTGCAGGCCGTGCTGGCCGAGCAGATGGCCGGCGAGCAATTGCTGGCCGAGCAGCTGCGCTACAGCGAGCGCATGCAGATCGCCCGCGAGCTGCACGACCTGATGGGCCACCACCTGACGGCGCTCAACCTGCAGCTGCAGCTGGGCGGCGCGCTGCTGGCGCGCGCGGACTCGGGCGGTGCCGGCCAGGCCCTGGGGCGCGCGCAGGGCGTGGCGGCGCAGTTGCTGGCGGACGTCCGCGAAGCCGTGTCGCAGCAGCGCAGCTCGCAGCGCATCGACCTGTCTGCCGCGCTGCAGGCCCTGGCCGAGGGCATCGCCAGCACGCGCATCGAGCTGAAGCTGGACGAGGCGGCGCGGGACCTCGGCCCTCGCGCGGCGCATGCGCTGCTGCGCTGCGTGCAGGAGGGCGTGACCAACAGCGTGCGCCACGCCGGCGCGCGTCGCGTTCAGGTTGAACTCAGGGGTGAAGGGGATGAGGTGGCCGTCGGCATCGACGATGATGGGCGGGGCGCGCCGCACTGGCACGCAGGCCGTGCCGGCAACGGCCTCTCGGGCATGGCCGAGCGCATGGCCGAACTGGGCGGGCAGATGCGCGTGACGCGCACCAGCCCTGGGTTTCGAATCGAGCTGAGATGTCCGCGATGGGTGTGATCAAGATCCTGCTGGTCGAAGACCAGCAACTGGTGCGCGAAGGCCTCAAGGGCCTGCTGGCGCTGCACGACGAGCTGCAGGTCGTCGGCGAGGCCAGCGACGGTGCCGAGGCGCTGGAATGGCTGTCGGCGGCCGCTGCCGACGACATGCCCGACGTCATCCTCTCCGACATGCGCATGCCGCGCCTGGACGGCATCGGCCTGATCCGTGCGCTGGCCGCGCGGGCGCTGCGCCTGCCGACCGTCCTGCTGACGACCTTCGACGACACGGCCGCCTTCGACGAGGCCGTGCGCGCCGGTGCCCGCGGCTTCCTGCTCAAGGCCATCAGCCCCGAGACGCTGGCCCAGGCCCTGCGCGACGTCCACGCCGGCGGCACCGCGCTGCGCCCCTCGTTGACGACGCGCATGGAGGCCCGTGGCGGCGAGCGCGCCTTCACGGCGGCCGACCATCCGGACCCACTGTCGCCCAAGGAGCTGCAGGTGCTTCGCCTCGTCGCCAGCGGCCGCAGCAACACCGAGATCGCCGGACTGCTGGGCAACAGCGAGGGCGTCATCAAGAACCACTGCTCGGCCATCTTCTCCAAGATGGGCGTGCGCGATCGCACGCAGGCCGTGCTGCGCGCCATCGATCTGGGCTGGATTTGACGCGCCGAGCGCCGGGCCGCCGCAGGCTGGCCCGCCTTGGCGATGTGCGAAAGGGGCTTTCCCGCGAGCGCTGCGGGCCCCAGTGGGGCCGGCCCGGGTACTACCGGGACGAGGGCCCCTGTCTTGCGGCGGCAGCCAGGTGCAGCACCCAGTAGCGCTGGAAGCGCCCCGGCCCGTTCACGCAGGCCAGGCCGAACTCCTGGAAGTCGGCCAGCATCAGGTTCTCGCAATGCGCCGGGCTGGCCAGCCACTGGGCCAGCGCGTCGTCCAGCGTCTCGGGGCCGCCGGCCAGGTTCTCACCCACCACGCGCACCGCATAGCCGGCCTCGCGCAGCCGCGCGCGTAGCGAGCCGCTGGCCGCACCCTGGTGGTCGATGCGGTCGCGCGCCGCCAGGTCCATCGCATAGCGATGCGCCGATTCGGCCAGCACCGGGCTGGCGCGCAGGGCCGCAACGGCCGGCCAGACGCGTTCGCCGCAGGCCTGTGGTTGCGCGCGCAGCGCGTTCAGCGCGGCCAGCACGGTCTCCGCGACCGGCTGGCAGCCTTCCTGGGCGGCGGCGGGCGCCAGCGCTGCAAGACCGAGCGATAAAGACAGCAGGGCGTGCATGGCTGCATCCTAGTTGTTGCCAAGCGTCCCCGCGCGGCTCACCATGGGGGCATGAAACCGCAACGATTGCTCAGTCCCCTGCTCGCGCTGAGCGCCCTCGCCAGCTGCGCCCAGACGCCTCCCGCGTCCCCTGCCGAGGCCGAGTCCCAGCGACTGGGGCGGGAGTTGCATGCCCTCATCGGCCCGGCGGCCTGCAGCGCCGACTTGCAATGCCGCACCGTCGCCGTGGGCGCCAAGGCCTGCGGCGGGCCGGCGGGCTATGTGGCCTGGTCCACGCAAAGCACCGATGCGCCGCGGCTGGCCGAGCTGGCACGGCGTCAGGCCGAGGCACAGCGACGCGAGATCGAGGCCAGTGGCATGCTGTCGAACTGCGCCATGGTCGTCGACCCGGGCGCGGCCTGCGTGGCGGGGCGCTGCAAGCTCGCGACGCCGGCTACGGCGCGCTGAGAGCGTAAAAAGGCCGCATGCCTCGCGGCATGCGGCCTGGGATGCAGCGGCCCGGAGCGGGCCGGTACTTCTCGACTACTCCTCGGTGACCTCCGCCAGCTTGCGCGGTGCCGTGTCGAGCGCCTCGCTGAGGACGGCCACGCCCGGTTCGACGCGCAGCACGGTGGCCGACTGCACGGCACCGTTCGGGTCCACCCACTGGGCGCCACCGACGTAGCGCTTGCCATTGGTCAGGCCCGACCAGCTCATGCCAACCGTCGCGGAGCTGCCGGCGTAGACCTGGCTGGGCACCAGCACCGTGAAGTTGCCACCGGTATCGCTCGGCGTGACGACCCAGCTGGACAGCGAGTGCGTCATCTGCGGCTGGCCGCCGTAGGCATGCACGCAGACGGTGTAGCTGCCAGCGGCCGGGCTGCTGATCTGCACGGCCTCGTTGCTGCCTTCGGAACCGGAGTAGAGGGTCGTGTTGCTCGGCGTGACGACGAGCATGTCGTTGTCGTCCATCGGGCCGCTGGTGTCCGCCTGGCGCAGCGCCCAGCGCGCGACGATGGTGTTGGCCGGCACGTCGAACTTGTAGACCTTGACATTGCTGGTGTCGGTACCGGCGCGGCAGACCGTCGCCAGTTGCGCGGAGCTCAGGCCGACACCCGGCGTCAGCGTCGCGGACGGCGACATCGTCACGTCCTTCATGCCGCCCTTGCGCGCCGAGATCCGGCCGGCGATGCCGGTCTTGATCGTGAACGTGCGGGTGCCGGAAGTCGTGAGGCCGCTCATCCCGGTCGGTGCGCTGATGGGCACGCCGAGGCGGGCCTGCACGGGGCTGCGCACGACGTGACCGGCGCCATCATTCCAGGTCAGGCTGCCGAAGTACCAGGTGTTGGCGGCGGCAGCGGCGTTGGGCGTCAGCTTGACCGTGAAGCTCTTGGTCTCGCCAACGGCCAGCGTCAGCGTGCTGGGCGTCACGACGGTCGTGAAGTTCGGAACGCTGGCGGACGCCACGTAGGTGGCACTGGTGTTGCCAACATTGGTCACGCGGCGCGTCACGGTCACGCCGGTGGTGTAGACCGAGCCGGCGGTGATGGAGGGCAGGTTGAGGTTGTAGGTCTCGTCCAGCGTGCCAATCGTCGTGCAGTCGCTGGCCGGCGAGACGGCGGCCTTGTTGACCTTGCACTGGTACTTGACCCAGTCGTTCTTGCCCGCGTCGTAGACCAGGCCCGGATCGGTCGCCTTCTGGGGCGCGACATGGCCGGCACCCTGGGCCCAGGGCAGCAGGCCGTTCTGCGCGCCGCTCAGGCCGTCGTTCAGCGTCGAGAACGCGGTCGTCATCAGCGCCGACTTGATCGCCGCAGGCGACCAGGTCGGGTGGGCCTGCCTGAGCAGCAGGCCCAGGCCGGCCACGTGCGGGCTGGCCATGGAGGTGCCCGACAGCGTCGTCCAGGCGGGCGGCGGCACCAGCGTACCGGCAACAACCTGGTCGCGCTCGGCCTGGGTGATGTCGGGCGTGCCCTGCGCGATCACGTCGACGCCCGGGGCCGTGATGTCGGGCTTGAGCAGGTTGGCATCGCCGGCGTTGGGGCCGCGCGAAGAGAAACCGGCCATGACCGGCGCGTTGGTCGTGCTGCCGACGTAGAAGGTGCTGATGGCTGCGGTCCCGGCGCCGCCCGCAGCATAGGCCTTGATGGCCGCGCCGTCGGCGGCCGTGACGTGCACGGTGGGCACCGAATGCGGTTCGGCGACGAGGCCGCTGCCGTTGTCGGCCATGACCATGCCGACACCACCGGCGTCCGCGACGGCCGCGCTCTTGTTGACACGGGCGTTGGTGCCGCGATCGCAGACGACGATCTTGCCGGTCACCTTGGCCGGGTCCAGCACCGGCGTGCCGCCGTTGTCGCCGGCCGTGTAGCACAGCCGCAGGTTGGTTGCGTTGGCACCGGGCAGGCCGGCATCGCTGGCGTTGATCAAGGCCGTGCCGGCCGGCACGGAGTTCTGGGACATCGACGCGCCGGTGTACTTGGCGCCGTTGCCAAGCGTCACGTCGCCGTTGAAGACGCGGTCGTGCGTGGACGCGGCGATGGTGCTGAGCCAGGGGCTCAGGTGGGCCACGGCCTGGCCGGGGCCGCTGTTGCCCGCGGACGCGGCAACGAAGACGTTGGCCAGCGCGGCGCGGTAGAAGGCCTGCTCGACCGGGTCGTTGACGGTGGTCTGCGAGCCGCTGATGGAGAAGTTGATGACGTTGACGCCATCCTTGACGGCAGCGTCGATGGCCGCGACGGAGTCGGTCGGCCAGCAGTTGTTCTGGCTGCCGGTGCCGTCGGTGGCGCCGGGGTTCACCCAGGTCCAGCAGACCTTGTAGGCGGCGATACGGGCGCGCGGCGCCATGCCGCTGGCCGCGCCCAGATTCAGGCCGCTGACGATGGCCGAGGGGCCCGAGTTGCCGGCCGCCGTGGAGGCCGTGTGGTCGCCATGGCTGCCATGGCCCACGGGGCCGGCGACGGAGTCACGGCCGGACACGAAGTCGGTCCAGTGCAGCGTGTTGCCGGTGGCGTTGAAGCCGGCCTTGAAATACTTGATGCCGACCAGCTTGTTGTTGCAGTGCGCGGCCGTGATGCCTTCGCCCGGCGTGCAGCCGCCGGTGAAGCTGGCCGGCGGCGCGCCGTAGACCTGCGTGCCGGTGCTGCTCGGGATGCCGTTGCCGTCCACCTTGTCGAAGAAGGCGGGGTTCTCGGGCCAGATGCCGCCGTCGATGACGCCGATGACGAGGTTCTCGCCCTTGATCGCGCTGCCGTTGATGCTCTGCGTCCACAGGCCACCCGGTGCGCTCAGGCCCAGGAACTTGCTGGTGGAGATGGTGTCGAGCTGGCGCGGCGAGTCCTCGAACAGGTCAACGACATCGCCGTTGTTGCGCAAGGCCAGCGCCTCGTCCTCGGTCAGGCGGGCCGAGAAGCCGTTGAAGACCGTGTCGTAGGTGGCCAGCACCTGGTTGCGGTCGATCAGCGACAGCACCTCACCCTGCTTCTGGTTCAGATAGCCAAGGTAGGCCTGCACGCGGGCCGAGCTGGCCTGGAAGGCTTCACCGGGTGCCGGCTGCGTGGCGGCGTAGCCGGAGACCGTGCCTTGATAGGAGGCTGCCGGTTCGTCCTTGAGCTGGACGATATAGGTTTTGCGGCTCTGGGCCAGCGAGCTCGTGGCCACGCCAGACAGCAGAACCAGCGCCGCCAGTGCGGCGGGCTTGAGAATCATCTTCATCGAAGGTCCTTTCGAGAGTGCAAGCGGGTTCAGACGGTGCGGCGGCGACGGGCGCCCAGGGCGGCGACGCCGGCGACGCCCAGCAGAGCCAGGCTGGCCGGCTCGGGCACATGCTCGATGACGATGTCGTCAATGGCGAACTGCGCGCGGTCTGTGGTGAAGGCCGAGCAGCCGCTGCCGCTGCCCGCCGTGCAGAAGAAGCCGTAGGCCAGCACGTAGTCGAACTCCTTGGCGGCGAAGGCGGCGTCGGTCACAAAGGTCGAGAAGCCCAGGTTGCCATTGGCGTCGGGGCCGCTGAGCCAGGCCATGTAGTCGGTGGTGACACCGTTGAGCACGCCGCGCAGGCGTACCCCGGCGGGGATGGCGAAGGTCGGGTCGCCATTGCCGATGAAGGCGGCTTTGAAGCTCTTCACCGAGAAGCGGAAGCCGTCGACGCTGCCGATGGCCGCCACGGCGTCGTCGTAGACGTTGAGGAAGGTGGAGTTGTTGTTGGTCGGGCAGGCGATGCCGGCGCAGGAGCCGGAGTTCGCGCCGGTGATGAGTTCGCCGACCAGGTCGCCGGCCTGGGCGAACGCGGAGTTGGAGAAGATGTTGACGAAGACGTCATGCCCGGCGAGGCCCGGCTGCGTGAAGATGTCGTCGTGCGTCACATAGGGCAAGAAGGGTGCGCCGGCCGTATCGACGGGCGACTCGAAGTTGATGGTCGTGCGGAGCACGCCGGCCTGGGCCCCCACTGAGGCGGCCAGGGCCACCGCAGCAAGGGCGATCGACGTCAAAGTCTTCTTCATTGGACTACCCACTTTCTTTGCGATGTTGATCAACTTCGCGCAGGGACGACCAAGGTTCAAGTGTCTGGACGTCCTGCGCATAGGCCACCGGGCCAAGCTAGGCGGCCGATTCTGAGTGAGCAGAAATCCGCGGCCATCCCCACTTGCCCGGCATGCAAGCAAGGGGGGAACGGGTATTCACCGACGCGATGGTCTTGACTAACCCGTACAAATTCGACAGCGCGAGTAACGAATTACCTTGACACCCCGCTGGCCGCGGATGCGGCCGACGCCGGGTCGGCGGGGGCCTCGACGGTCGCCGCGTTGCGCGACGAGAACAGCAGGTCGCGCGCCGCCCGGACCTGGCCGCCATCAGGGCCGTATTCGCGCAGCAGCGCATGCGCGGAGCGGCTGCGCACGGCGCCGAACGCGCCCGGCTGGCCCGGTTCGGCCACGAGCTCCCAGTCCGGCTCACCGGTGAAGGGGTCCGCGTAGGCACGGCGCAGGTGGTGCCGCGGCCGCAGGCCGCGGTGGTCCGAGAGCAGGTCGTCCAGGCTTCTCGGATACTGCTGCGGCGGGTTGGGCGTGGCCTGCGCGTAGGCCGCGATGGCCCTGGCGATCTCGCCGCCGCGGAACACCAGCTCGCGCTCTCGCTCTCGCTGGGCCGCAGTGCTCCAGGCCTGGCCCAGCGCCGCCAGGCCGGCGGCCGTCAGCGCGACGAGGAAGAGGACAGCCAGATAGCTGTAGCCGCGCTCGGGGCGCATCTTGCTCACCAGTCCGCGTAGAGGCGGCCGTCGGCGCTGCGGCCGGCTGCGCCGCTGCGCACGTCCCAGACGCGGCCGCTGGCCTGCATCTCGGCCGGCGGCGGCAGCTCGACCCAGGTCTCGCGGCTGGCGGTCAGCGGGTCCTCGGGAATGTCGCGGATGTAGCGCGCCGCGGCCAGTTCCCGCAGGGACTCGGGATACCGCCCCTTGTCCGCGGCGTACTGGTCGATGGCGTCGCGCATGGTGGTGAGCGACTGCAGCAGCGCCGTCTCCTTGCTCTTGTTCAGCGAAGCAAAGTAGCGTGGCGCGGCGATGGACGCGAGCAGCGCCACGATGGCCATCACGACGATGAGCTCGATGAGGGTGAAGCCGCGTGGCCTGGTCATCGCCGTCACCAGTCCTTGAGCCTGCTGCCGTCCAGCGCCTTGCGCTCCGACAGCGAATGCACGTCGAACACGTCCTTGCCGGCGCGCGGGTCGTCGGGCGGGCTGTCGTAGGCACGCAGCCCCCAGGTCTCGGCGGCGCCCAGTTCGCTCGGAGCAAAGGGGTCGCGCGGCAGGCGGCGCAGAAAGTAGATCTTGCGGCCGTTGGGCGACTTCGCATCGGCCACGCCATCGACGAGCAGCTGCAGCTTCTGCGGATAGCCGCTGTCGTCGGGGCTCAACGCGATGCTGCCGGCCTCGACCGCGCGCTTGTAGGCGTCCAGCGCGCCGCGCAGCGTGCGCAGCGCCTGGCGCAGCTCGTGCTCGCGGCCGCGCTGCACCGAGAGTTCGAGCAGCGGCCGTGCCGCCGAGGCAAGCACGCCCAGCATGGCCAGCACCACCAGCATCTCGATCAGGGTGAAGCCCCGTGCGCGCATGGCCCCGGCCTACTTGACGGCGTCGACGGTGAGCAGCCCGGCACCATCCAAGCGCACCGGCGCACTCTCGCCGTTCAGGCCTGACGCCGACAGGCCGCTGAGGCTGACGTTCAGCACCTGGCCCGCCGCCGGCGGCAGCGCCCGCAGCGCGACGACGCGTTCGCCACGCGGCGGCAACTCGATGGGATAACGCCCGGGTGAAGCGCCCGGAATGGGCTGGGCCGGCGTGAGCTTGCTGGCGTCGTACTCCAGCTCGCCCTTGATCTGCAGGCCGCTGTCGTTCTTCAGCGCGACGGATACCGTGCCACCGGCCGGCACCTGGGGCGTCACGTCCAGCTTGAGCGTGGCCTCGGCGGGCGCCGCGACGGGCTGGGCCGGTGCGGCGGCCGGTGCGGCAACACCGCTGGCCGGCGCCACGCCAACCCGGGCCTCGCGTCGCAGCAGGCTGCTGAAGGCACCGGGGCTGGCGTCGATGCCGCTGGCCAGGCGGGTCAGCGATGCATCGGGAACGGCCAGGTTGCGCACCACGCGCGGCGTGATCAGCAGCACCACCTCGGTCTTGTTGCGCGTGTCGGTCTGCGTGCCGAACAGCCGGCCCAGCACCGGGATGCGCGACAGGCCCGGCACGCCCACCGCGCTCTTGCGGTCCTCGTCGTTGATGAGGCCGGCCAGCACCTGCGTCTCGCCGTCGGCCAGGCGCAGCACGGTGGAGGTGTTGCGCGTGCCGATCTCATAGGCCGTCGTGCTGCCGGGGCCGGTGACCTGGCGAATCAGGTTGCTGACCTCCAGGCCCACCTTGATGACCACGTCGTTGTCGAGCTGGATGGTGGGCTCGACGTCGAGCTTGAGGCCGACGTCGAGGTAGCTGACCGAGGCTGCCACGGAGGTCGAGCCGTTGAAGTTGGTCGTCGTCGTGAACACCGGCAGCTTCTGGCCGATGTGGACCTTGGCCTTGTCGCGGTTGCGTACGCGGATCTTGGGATTGGCCAGGATGTTGGAGTTGCCGGATGTGCCGCGCAGCGTCGCGACGATGGCGGGGTTGGCGATGGTGGCGCGAAACTGGTCGCGCTGGCCCAGGAAGACCTGGCCAGCGGCCAGGCCGCCGTTGATGCCAGGCAGGCCGTAGGACACCGTGTCGGGCAGCTGCAGCCCCAGCGCGTCCACCTGGTCGGTGGCCAGTTCCATGACCTCCACTTCCAGCATGACCTCGGGCTCGGGCAGGTCCACCGACGCGATGAGCTTCTCCACCAGGCGCAGCACCTCCGGCGTGTCGCGCACGACCAGCAGGTTGAGGCGCTCGTCGATGTGGATGTCGCGCACCTTGGCGATGGTGCGCACCATGGCCTGCACCTGCTTCACGTCGGCGTTGGTGAGGTACAGCGTGCGGGTGATGAGCTCCTGGTGCTCGCGCTGCTTGGCGGCGGTGTTGGGGAAGATCAGCACCGAGGTGTCGTTGAGCAGCTTGCGGTCCAGCTGCTGGGTGTTGAGGATGACGCGCATGGCCTCGTCCATCGTCACGCCGCGCAGGAACACCGTCACGCGCGTGTCGGCGCGCACGTCCTTGTCGAAGACGAAGTTGACGCCACTGGAGCGCGCCAGCGCCTCGAAGACCTGGCGCAGCGGCGCCTCGCGGAATTCCAGCGTGACCGGCTTCTGGAAAGCCGGGCCCAGCTCGCCGACCGCCGACTCCAGCGGCCGCGCCTGGGCGACCTGGCTGGCGAGCAGGCGCGCACCCGGATGCTGGGGCGATTCGGCGAGGATCTCGCGCGCCACGGCATCGGCACGCTCGATGCGGCCCTCCTTCAGCGCGGCGCGGCCGGTGGTCAACTGGGCGTCCTGGCGGCGGCTGCGCTCGATCTCGGTCGTCAGCGCGGCCAGGCGCGGATGTCGTGCGTCGGCCATCGCCAGCTGGCTCAGCAGCGCCGAGGCCTCGTCCCAGCGCCCGGCGCCGCGCAGCGCCTCGATCTGCAGCACGAGGCGGGCCGTGGCCTGCTCGCGGGCACGCACCTGGGCGGCGCGCAACTGTGGGTCGGTCGGGTCCTTGGAGACGGCATCGTCCAGCACGCGAAGCGCGGCGGGCCACTGGTTGCTGCGGCCCAGGTCTTCGGCCTGGCGCAACGCCGGGTTGGCGCAGGCCGCCAGCAGCGCGGCGCTGACGAGAATGAGGAAGTGCTGCTTCATGGGACAGGCCTGAAGACGATGTTCTGGGGAAGCTGCGCGGGCAGCCAGGTCAGGCGCACGCCACTGTCGGACACCTGCTCGACGCGCCATTGGCCGTCGATGACGTCGCCGCGCCTGGCGCTGAGCGACTTGTTCGGGCCCGTCAGCAGCGCGACCTCGACGGCCTTGGCGCCCTCGCCTTCGACGACGCGGCCGATCATCTGGTAGGGCGCCGGCGGCGCGACGGGCGGTGGCGGCGGTGCCGCAGCCAGGGGCGGCGGCGCG